>WNFM01242683.1_pt1 | contig 349105 bp, 321 predicted proteins | sample 5400271 | NCBI WGS metagenome assembly WNFM01 (sample SAMN13153352, study PRJNA577476) | soil metagenome | isolation source: 60 cm saprolite on Douglas fir-dominated hillslope | place: USA:California | collected 2013-09-17
GTAACTTTACCAAGAATGTATTCCTGACCTTAATTTGTTATACCTTACAGCTCTTTGACATTATGAAGACAAGCTAAAGGGAGTTTTGCACCAGACTCGATATTTTATATTCACACATTTCTCGTCTTGCAAAATACATACAATATGGTTTATGCTAGAAAGAGAAGAAAAAATGGAGCAAAAAAATAAAAAGTTTTTTTCTTTACTGCTGCTGCCTGGAATTTTAATAGCGGTGTTTTTTCTTGTTGTGTATACCCCAAAAATTTTTGCTCAATCTGATGGTTTTGCGCCATTCCAATTCCCAACACCCAAACAACTTCGAAACATACAACTTCATCATTTTAAGTCTGTATGTGGCATTGGTGGGCAACATGCTGCTCATTGTTTGGCAAAAATTACGACACTTGATGATGGTACAACTCCTTTTGTCGGCTCAACGCCAAGTCCATCAAGCTTAGGTCCGGTACAACTTCATACTGCATATCAGCTCCCCTGTCAGCCTGGGGTTATTGTTTCATCCAATTGTGCTACGCCTTCACAATTTGGCCCGCAAACAATAGCAATAGTTGATGCCTACAATTATACAACTGTTGAAAATGATTTACATGTGTATGATAGCTTATTTGGAATACCAGAATGTACAAAATCAAATGGGTGTCTCACAACAGTTAACCAAAATGGCGGAAGTGTACTTCCAGCATTTCAAGATTCTGGGTGGGCCCTTGAGACGTCATTGGATGTAGAAGTTGCGCATGCAGTATGTCAGACATGTAAAATTTTACTTGTAGAGACGAATTCAAATAGTCTTTTAGATTTAGGAACAGGAGTAAATACTGCAGCCAATATGGGTGCAAATGCTATTTCTAATAGTTATGGGGGAGGAGAATTCTCTGGTGAAAAAAATTACGATACCTTTTACAACCATCCTGGTGTTGCCGTAACAGCATCTTCTGGGGACAATGGATATGGGGTAGAGTACCCTGCAGCATCACAATATGTTGTTGGAGTTGGTGGTACAACGCTACAGCTTTTTACAGACAATTCCTATGCATCGGAAAGTGTGTGGTCTGGTAGCGGAAGCGGTTGCAGCCTTTTCGAGAATGCAAATTCGTGGCAAGTAAATCTTTCGAATTGGAATTCCACAGGGTGTTTTGGGAAAAGAGGCGTTGCAGATGTTTCAGCTGATGCAGATCCAAGCACAGGGGTTGCAGTATACGATTCGACTCCGTATAGCGGACAAATAGGTTGGTGGCAAGTGGGTGGCACGAGTCTTGCGTCTCCAATTATTGCCGGGACATATGTCTTGGGGGGAGGGGTATTACCAAATACTCTTGCTTCATCTTTGGTGTATGCAAATAATACTCCATTCAATTTTCACGATATCATTTCCGGCTCAAATGGATTTTGTGGGACAAGTATGTGTCAGGCAGGCATAGGGTATGATGGTCCAAGTGGGGTAGGTAGTCCAAATGGCATTAGTGGATTTACCGGAGCTGTTAGTACCCCCACCCCGACTCCAACAGAACCACCAGCCACCCCTACACCGGGGATTACGCTTACGCCAACACCAACCCCGACTTCATCAGGGCCAACACCAACCCCCACTCCCACATTTACTCCCACCCCAACCCCGATCCAATCAGGCCCAAGCGTTACTATTACCAGTCCGCTAAACGGAAGTACGGTAAGAAGAAATTCAATTGTTACCATTACCGCAACTGCAACAGATGCTGTTGGAATTACAAAAGTAGTCTTTTCTGTCAATAACAACGTTCTTTCAACACGTATAACAAGTCCGTATCAAACATTATGGATAGTCCCTTTTGCTCGCAATATTCAATATACGTTAAAAGCAACAGCATATGATACTATTGGAAATTCAGCATCAAGTAGTGTTGTGGTTACCTCTCGCTAACGATACGTTGTATACAATTGTCTACGGATGATATACTTAGTAACATGAAGCTTTCGTGAGGTAGAAATTCGCGAGGACCGATTGACACGGGAAGTGGGCGCAGCCTGGATATTCGCACTTGTTGGAAGTCTTATTTTGATTTATTTTATTGCATGCATCGATCCATTGAATAAGAAAAAATAGTAAGATGAATAAGGGTATTGACAATTAGCACTTACCTGTGATAGAGTGCTAATAGTTCGACTAAATCAGAATAAAATATATGGATAAATTAGTACCAATAATTCCAATTCGAGACGGCATCATTTTTCCCCATACAGATTCAGTCCTTACATTTGGACGACAAAAAAGCCTTGCAGCGCTAGAATCCTCTTTTCAAAACGAGCGTGTTGTGTGCTTTGTTTTGCAGAAAAACTCCAGGGTCAACGAGCCATCAGTAGGAGACTTATATGAGACAGGGACTCTGTCGAGAATCGAAAGAATGATTCGTACAGACGGGGAAATTAATGCGCAGGTCAGAGGCCTTGTAAGGGTAAAGATTTTGTCCTACGAGGAGCATGACTCGTATTTACTTGCCCGCGTTATGGAATTGCCTGATATTGAAGAAGACACACCAGAATTAAAAGCACTCTGCAACCATATTGCAAATGAATTTCGTCGAGCAATGAATTTAGGAAAATCAAGTGATTTTTTGGTTTTCATGAATATTATGTCGGATAATTCCCCTTCTCAACTCGCAGATTTGGTAGCATCGGTTTTGGATCTCAAACCTCAGGAACGCCAGGCTCTTTTAGAAATGACAAGCGTGAGGCAACGACTGGAAAAGATAGCCGAACTTTTAGCCAAAGAGATAAAAATTCTCGAGCTTGAACGTCGTATTGCAAGTAAGACTCAAGAGCGCTTTGAAAAAGGAGCAAGAGAGGCAATTCTTCGTGAGAGGCTTAAAACTATTGAAAAAGAATTAGGAGAGGCTGGGGATGAGGCAGGGGAAGAAAAAGAGCTTCTGGACAAAATGAAAAAAGCGCAGATGCCCGAAGAAGTCGAGGAAAAAGCCAAAAAAGAAATAAAGAAGCTTTCCCAAATGAATCAATTCAATCCTGAGTCAGGATATATACGAAATTATGTTGAATGGTTGGTCGATCTTCCATGGAGTAAAGAAAGTAAAGATGAAGTAAATATTAAAGCTGCAGAGAAAATTTTGGATGCAGACCATTTTGGCTTGGAGAAAGCAAAAGAAAGAATTCTTGAGTATTTAGCGGTAAGAAAACTCGCCGGAAAAATGAAAGGTCCAATTCTGTGTTTTGTGGGTCCCCCTGGAGTGGGTAAGACTTCAATTGGAAAATCTATTGCACGTGCTCTTGGTCGTAAATTTGTCAAAGTATCTCTTGGGGGCATTAGAGACGAAGCAGAAATTAGAGGACACAGGCGTACATATGTCGGAGCATTACCAGGACGCATTATTCAAGCAATAAAAGATGCTGGGACGAAAAATCCTGTGTTTATGCTGGATGAAATCGATAAAGTAGGAGCAGATTTTAGAGGCGACCCATCAAGTGCGCTCTTGGAAGCATTAGATCCAGAACAAAATAACGCATTTTCAGACCATTATCTTGAAGTACCATTTGATTTATCAAATGTGATGTTTATTACCACAGCAAATGTTTTGGATACTATTCCTCCAGCTCTTCGAGATAGACTTGAAGTCATTACCTTTGCGGGATATACGCAAGATGAAAAATTTCATATTGCCAAAAAATTCTTACTTAAGAAATTACAAGAAGCAAACGGCTTAAAAGACGAACAAATTGCGCTAAGTGATGCTGCACTGAAATTTGTTATCAATCATTATACAAGGGAGGCCGGAGTCAGAAATCTTGAAAGAAAACTTGCGTCTATTTATCGAAAAGTTGCAAAGCTTGTTGCAGAAGGCAAGAAAAAGTCGGTTGAAGTAACAGACAAGTCTGTGACAAAGTACTTAGGGCCGATTCGTATCAATGCGACGCTTATTGAGAAAAAAGATGAAATAGGTATGACCACTGGTCTTGCATGGACCGAAGCCGGGGGAGATATTCTTTTCATTGAAGTAGCGCTTATGCCGGGAAAAGGACAACTTATTCTTACCGGCCAACTTGGTGATGTTATGAAAGAGTCGGCACAAGCTGCGCTATCGTATATTAGGTCTCGTGCGCACATTTTTGGCATATCTGACAAAACATTCCAAAAAACAGATATTCACATTCATGTACCAGAAGGCGCTGTGCCAAAAGATGGTCCATCAGCAGGACTTGCTATTACAACGGCAATTATCTCAGCGCTTACAAAAATCCCAGTCAGTAGGACGGTTGCAATGACTGGGGAAGTAACGCTGCGCGGGCGAGCGCTAGAAATTGGTGGAGTGAAAGAAAAAGTTATTGCAGCACATAGGGCCGGAATAAAGACAGTAATTTTACCAAAAGAAAATAAAAAGGATCTGGAAGATGTGCCAAAAGAAGTCTTGAAAGATCTTACATTTATTTTTGTTTCGCATTTAGATGAGGTTTTACCAGTAGCCTTTACCAGGCAACTAAAATTATCTCCCCCATCCGGACGCACAGAGGTGTTAGAGCGTCCAATGCTTCAAATCCCCAAACAAGTAGACTAAAGGTTTGCTATACTAAGCGTATATGGCATACTTAGTGCTTGTTCGTCATGGACAGTCAGAATGGAATGCGAAGGGACTATGGACAGGATGGACCGATGTAAATCTTTCTGAGACTGGACGAGAAGAAGCTCGTCAAGCTGGCTCACTCATACAAAATATTGCCATTGCCATTGCTTTTACCTCTGCTTTGAAAAGAGCCTCCCAAACATTAGACGAAATAAAAAAAGTTTTAGGAAAAGATATTCCAACAATTTCAGATAAAGCTCTCAATGAGCGGAATTATGGAGACCTTACCGGGAAAAATAAGTGGGAAATTCAAAAAGAATTTGGGGAAGAACAATTTCTGAAATGGCGACGAGGGTGGGACGAGCCTATCAAAAACGGTGAAACGCTCAAAGATGTCTATGCACGAGTTGTCCAGTATTATCAAGAAATCATTTTGCCTCATCTTGAAAAGGGAGAAAATGTTTTGATTGCTGCGCATGGAAATTCACTACGAGCACTCGTCAAATATTTGGAGAATATTTCGGATACCGACATTACCCATCTTGAAATAGCAACCGGAGAAGTCTACGTCTACGAGATAGATGACAAAGGAAAAATTATTCATAAAGAAATAAGATTTCGTACTGCTCCATGAAGCGAAAAGAATTTCTCCTTATTGTTTTACTTGTTTGTCTTGGTGTAGGTATATTTTTTTATAAGGTACTACTGAATAGACAAATTCCGTTTCCTGGTGATTTACTCTCGACAACAACTCCATTTAAAACAGAATCTTACCTTGGGTATGGTCCTGGAGGATATCCAAATAAAGCCCAGGGAAGAGATGTGATTGACCAATCAATTCCTTGGCGACAATTTTCTATTTCTCAAATAAAAAAAGGGAATCTCCCATTTTGGAATCCTTATAATTTTTCAGGCAATAACCATATTGGAGATTTCCAAACAGGTGTTTTTTACCCATTCAATATCCTCTTTCTTTTTATGCCTTTTCCCATCGTGTGGACACTTTTTATACTCAGCGAACCAATTCTTGCTTGGATATTCATGTACCTTTTTCTGCGGTCGCTGTCTCTTCAAAAAAGCGCTTCGTATATTGGTGGGCTTGCCTTTGCATTCTCTTCATACATGATTGTCTGGATGGAATATGGAAATATTGGACACACTTTTTTGTGGCTGCCTCTTACGCTTTTTAGCATAACAAAATGGTTTGAAACAAAGCAAAAGCGATACTCCATTTTACTTTTCGTGGCGCTTATTTGTTGTTTTCTCGCAGGATATATTCAAGGTGCATTTTATGTTTTCGTGCTTTCATTTCTCTATAGTGTTGGGAAAATGATTTTTGAAAAAAAATCATTTTTTTCTTGGATATATATAAACGTTTTCTTTTTTCTAGCACTTTGCGTATCGATGTTTCAGCTTTTACCAACTTTGTCTGCTTTTACTCATGGGACACGGGGAAATTACACAATTTCCCAAATTCAAAATTTACTTCAACCTTGGTATTATATTGTGACAATTTTTTCATCTGATTTTTTTGGTAATCCTGCAACAAGAAATTATTTTTTACCTATTACATATTTTGAGCGCGTAATGTATCCAGGTATTGCAATACTTTTTTTTACAAGTATTGCTGTAGAAAAAGTAAAACTATGGCAAGTAAAATTTTTTGCGTGTCTTGCAGGACTTGTATTATTTTTCAATTTTAATATTCCCGGAATTGCTCAGTTATATACGATTCCAATTCCAATTCTCTCAACGACTGTCCCAACAAGGTCACTAAGTCTATTTATTTTTTGTATGTGTATACTTGGAGCGTATGGTATCAATTGGTGGCTCACACATAAAGAAAAAAAAGCCTTTTCAGTAATAGTGTTTGCCGCAATATATTGCCTGTTGGTGCTTATTGTATTTTTATTACCCAGATTTTCAACGCTCGATAGCAAATATATTAGCGTTATCAAACATAATGTATTTTTCTCACTAATTCTTGCTTTTGGTACCATCATAATTTTTTATATCAAAAATTATTGGAAGAAAGGAGCACTCATATTTCTTATTTGTATCGTAGGATTTGATGCATTGTATCTATTCACAAAATTTACTCCTTTTGCACCTGCTGCGCTTTTTTACCCAAATACCCAGGTCTTAACGTACCTCCAAACCCACAGTGGTATTGATAGAAGTTGGGGTTATGGATCTGCATCCATTCCGGCAAATTATGCTACGTATTATGGTATTTATAACGCGGACGGATTTGATTCACTTTACATAAAAGAGTATGGGGAGTTGCTCAATACTTCAATGGACGGAAAATTACATCTACCACTATCTCGAGGAGATGCAAATATCGCGCCAGGGTACGGGGCAGGGGACTTACGAAGTAATATCTATAGAGAAAAAATTCTCAACCTCATAGGAGTAAAACATATTATAAATCTTAATGAAGCAGGAAATACTGCAAATGCCGATAATGAAACTTTTCCCCCTGAAAAATATAAATTAATTTGGTTTTGGGGACCCTGGCAAATATATGAAAATCTTCATGTACTTCCAAGATTTTTCTTGTCTACGGAGTATCGTATAATTCCATCGTCTCAAAAAATGTTACATACAATCTATGCTGCCGATGTAGGACATATTGTTTTGCTTTCTTCAAAACCAAATTTGACAATCGCTTCAAAAGCAACTGGATTTGCAAAGCTCCTGTCATACGCGCCACAAACGATACGAATAGAAGTACAAACGACAGGTAATCAGCTTTTATTTCTTTCTGATACATATGATCCGTCATGGAAAGCAACAGTTGACGGCAAAGCAACGCCGATGTATAAAGCTGATTATGCATTTCGAGCAATAGCTGTACCAAAAGGCAGACATACTGTTATATTTTTCTACGATCCAAGCGCATTTACCATTGGACTTATTATTTCTCTTATTGCAGTATTCTGTTGTGGAGCTTGGCTGCTTGTTAAGGTAAAATTATAGATGTAACTGTTCATTCTTCTAACATAATCTTGTCATCCTGAGCGTAGCGAAGGATCTATGTTAGAATAAGATTCTTCGGCCCGCTTCGCCGCGAGGCGAGCATAGCCTCAGAATGACAGTTTTATATTAGGACTGTGAACTGATTCCGAATCCTCACTCTAGTGCTATGATGGAGTTACAAATGTAATCAAATCAAACTCCTGCCTGCTTCTTCGTAATTCTCTAGCAATTCTTCGAGGTGCACTTTCTTCTGGATCGAATAAATAACCAGACCGAAAAGATTCAGAAATTTTTTTAATAAATCGTTTGAAAGCTTCTCCACCTTTTGTCTCTCCCAAACTCATAATATGACCTGCTTCGTGTGCAAGAATAGAAGGTAATTTTCGTTTTGCTCTCCTTTGAGTCTGGAAGTGTCGCATGCCAATAGTTATTGTTGGTTTTAAGCTATCTATGCTAGCCTGAGAGTATGATTCGACATTTCCAAACACTAATGTAATTACAAGAGACGAAATTTGTGAAGAAGACATGCCGACTACATGTAATAATTTTCCAAATTCATTCGAGTTTGGTAGTATATGTTGTTTTAGCTGACGTAGGCTTTCATCTAAAAGTATTTTGGGGATAGGTTGTAGAATATCTTGAGCCATATGCGGAGTTTATCATTATAGGATAATAATTGCAACGCGCATTGGTTATGTATTGTATCTAATTTTAGCTTCTTAGGTTGTCTTACAGAGGCTTTTAAGATAAAATACGAGTAAGTAATGATAAGGCGCGTTCGTCTAGTGGCCTAGGACATCACGTTCTCAACGTGAATATCAGGGGTTCGAATCCCCTACGCGCTACCAAAGGGGACACCAGCATTTACAAATGCAAGAATAGATTGATAGAGCGGGCCAATCAACGTTTTGATGAAATTGCTTATTCTCCCACTTTTCTAAAATGCCCTAATTCTCTTAAAATCTAGCCTCCATTTGTGGTTCGAATCCCTTTAGCTTCTTTTGGAAGCAAATCTGCATAAACATGTGAATATATCTCATAATATTACTCCCTGAGGCTAATTTACTGATTGCATTCAAGATTTTTTATGATATAATTTGAATGGAGTCAAATTTATGGATACACTAATTGAAATATATCAAAGACTACTCAGGGAAATGATTCCTTCGTATAAACGAAGATTTTATGATGATTTTCAAATGGACAGTCGCTTAGTAGGAGTCGTTGGTGCTCGAGGTGTAGGAAAAACTACCTTTCTCATAGAGTATCTTCGTACAAAACATAGCGGCTCTTCTCAATCGCTATACGTGTCTGCTGATAATTTGTACTTTGTCGAACATACCTTAATTGAAATTATTGATGAATTTGTCAAAAACTATAACGGAACAATTATTTGCATTGATGAAATTCATAAGTACAAAAACTGGGATCAGGAATTAAAAAATATTTATGACTCATATCCAACCTTACAAATTATTTTTTCAGGAAGTTCAAGTATTGATCTCATTAAGGGAAACTACGATCTTTCCAGGCGTGCAATACTTAAGAATATGTATGGATTCTCATTTCGTGAGTTTTTGGAAATAAAGGAAAATAAATCCTATCCTGTAATTAGTTTTGACGAGATTATCGAAAGTCACGATCAATATGAAAAGGAGCTTTCTGCCACTCCAAAATTGCTTGGATATGTAAAAGAATATCTTAAAGAAGGCTATTATCCTACTCGATTTGAATTACAAACTTTTGAGGTATATATTCAAAGTCTTCGTAATATCGTTGATAAAATTGTTTATGAGGATATTAGTAGCTTCTATTCACTTAATACCCAAAATCTTGATACCTTAAAAAAAATCATTTATTACTTTGCTACTTCTCTACCTGGCAAAGTAAATACTAATAGTATCGCCAATAGCCTAGGAAAAGACCATACGACTATTGCTTCATATATTCAGATTCTTAGAGATAGTGGCGTATTACGTTTTTTACTTGTAAATAAATCTGGGCATGCACTTGTACGCAATGCTGAAAAGATTTATTTAGATAATACTAATTTACTTTATGCACTCAATGAGGAAATTGGCAAAGAACCGTTTGTTGGAGTACTAAGAGAACTTTTTGTAATAAGTAATTTGCAAAATGCCAATAGCCATGTATTCTATTCTCAAGAAGGAGACATTGAGGTGGATGGAATTACCCTTGAAATTGGAGGAAAAAATAAATTAGGTGAACAAATCAAGAACGTGAAAAATAGCTATCTTGTAAAAGATGAGATCATAATTGGAGGAGTACATACTATTCCTCTTTATCTTTTTGGGTTTTTATCGTAGGTCTAATTTAGTCCTTTTGTTTTTTGAAATACGTTCATTAACTTAGTTACCCAAATTAGAAGCGGTTCGATACAAAGTGCGGTTGGGCTACCAAAGGGGATGATAGCATCATCAAGCCAGCGAATAGCCTCAGAGGTTGAGCAAATCATAGTATTTTCAGTGATTTCTGATTTTTTCTTTTTATTATATTCCAACTTTTAGCTTCGTTTTGGGGTTCGAATCCCCTTAGGGATTCCAAATGATCCTTTATGACGCCTTGAAAATATGAATCATATAACTTATCATTACAATGATAATGCTCTTCAATTCACAAATGGGAATCTGGCTCTATGAGTAGTAGAAAAAAAGTACAAGTTAATTCAGAGACAGCAAACCCCTTTCAGGTATTTATAAGTTTTTTAAAGGAGTATGGAGGCTATCTTATTTTAGCTCTCTTTATAATACTTGGTTTTGTCATCAGGTCTGAAGGTATATTTAACAATCATGTAGTTTTTTTGTTTGATAATGCCCGGGATTATTTGTATGTTAAAAATATTGTTATCGATCACAGGATATATTTAATCGGCCCATCCAGTGGGGGACTGCAAGGGTATTTTCATGGAGTTTTGTGGTATTACCTTTTGACAATTCCTTTTATACTAAGTCACGGTAACCCTCTTTCAGGAACTATTTTTATGATTATTGGTTCCCTTGCTTCCGTAGTTGTTACATTTATTCTAATGCGCAAAATATCGAATACATATGTTGCATTACTTGCATCACTTTTTTTTGCTGTGACCTTTTTTTCTGTAGCTACAGCCCGTTTTATTTGGAATCCATATCCTATCGTATGGTTAATGCCAGTCTATTTTTACTTTGTCTATAAGTATTTCTCAGAAAAGAGTGGTTTTATATGGATTGCTCTTATTTCAGGTCTTTTTCTTCATTTTGAAGCAGTCTTCGGAGTTCCTATGCTTTTCCCGTTTTTTATACTGACAGCAATTGAAATCTATAGAAAGCGGGTAAAACAATTACTATTAGGTTTGTTATTGTTTGTACTCCCTATGGTTCCCTCACTTATCTTTGATCTAAGACATCACCTCTTAATTATAGGGAGTATAGCGAAGACTTTTCTTACCGGTGGAAGCACCATTACACATGACAATCATGCCGTACCGGTTGCAACACGCTTCATCTTACGTTCACAGGACTTATTTACCTATACAATAGGGTCTTTAACAACCAACAATCTTGTCAATATATTATTAACACTTGTTGCACTCTTCTCAATAAAACAACAGAAACGCTCATTTATTCTTTTTTCAATTTTTGTGTTAATTACTCCCTTTATACTATTTCTATTTATGAAATATGCTGTGTGGTCTTATTACTGGATAGGAGAAACGCCATATTTTATTCTTCTCATAAGTTTGCTTATTGGAACATTGCCTAAAAAAACGCTGGCTGTTATTGCAATAGTAGTTGTTTTTCTCTTCTCCGGATATTTTGCAGATCTTCAGTTGCACAAAAATGGTTATGCTGATGAAGGATCTCAAACTCTATCAACAGAATTGCGAGTCGTTGATTCAATACATAAAGACGCTCAACAGCAACCTTTTTCATTTTATGTTCTAACACCTGCTGTTTATGACTATGTCTATAGATACATGTATTGGTGGAGAGGAAATACTGTCTATCACTATTATCCACAACAACAAAAACAACATTTAGCATATCTTGTTATTGACCCAAATCCTGATGATCCAGAGGGGAACTTCTTTATAAACCATACCCTTCATATGCAAACAAAGCCTATTAAGCAATGGACAATTGCTGGAGTTAAGATTGACAAGTTTATTACGAAAGAAAATGAAGAGCAGGCAGATGTAAATCTTTTCCCTCCTGAATATTGATTGTCTGACGTTTACTTTTGTTCGATTCCTGGCTATGCAGGTGGAGAGATAACCACTGGCGAAGGTTGTGCTGCTACTTGAGTGAAGATTAACATAAGAAACCCTGGTGCTCACTTGCTTTTACACTATAGATATTTCCTGATTCAAAGCTTGATATACCTCCATCAGTTTATTAAAATGTACTAAGTAGTCCACAAGAAGAGGTTCGATACAAAGTGCGGTTGGGCTACCAACGGGACGATATCACTTCTAAACTCACGAATAGATCTCAGCTCTTTTTATTTATCTCTTTCAATAACTTTTAAATTTTATATTCATTTCGGAGGTTTTATGGAATAATATATCTATTGACAAAATGCCATAATATGTACATAATATGTACATGAATACAGCATCACTACATATCAAGATCGAACCTGATGTAAAAGAACAAGCGCAGAAAATAGCTGAGGAACTTGGTATGTCTTTAAGCTCAGTCATGAAAGTGCTTCTTAAGCAATTTGTCCGTACAAAACATCTTACTGTAGGAATTTCAGAAATACCAAATGCCTATCTGAGAAAATCTCTAAAACAATCAGATGAGGATATAAAAAATGGAAGAGTTACTTCATTTGCAAGTGGGCAGGATGTGCTGTCCTATCTTGACCAAGAGATAGAAAAAGAGAAAAAACATGCTCGTTGAATTTACCGATCTTTTTAACAAACAACGTAAAGAAGCAAGTCTTGATATTAAAATTGCTTTTCGTGAAACGCTTGAAACCTTTCTTGAAAATCCATATCATCCATCCCTTCGTAATCATGTACTTACGCAGGAGTATGCTGGAATACGAAGCATAGATGTCACAGATAATGTGAGAGCATTATATAGGGAGGTCTCTGAACACATTATTTTTGTTGAACTAGGAACACATGAAGAGTTATACGGATAATCTGTATTCTACTCTTTCTTTAAACTGGTGGTAAAACATTTAATTTAAAATTGCACTTCTTTGGTAGGCATCCATTAACTTAGTTACCCAAATTAGAAGAGGTTCGATACAAAGTGCGGTTGGGCTACAAATACGTTTGTTAGAAAAATTGTTTTCTTGTATACTCATTCTATGAGTAGCATTTTCCTTTCTGTTGTTATTCCCTGCTATGACGAGGTGGCCAATCTTCGGAAAGGGGTTTTGGACAAAGTAAAAAGTTTTTTGGAAAAGGAAAAGATTGCTTACGAAATCATTGTTGTTGACGATGGCTCAAAAGACGGGAGCATTCAATTTGTTAAAAAGTTTATAGACGATAATCCAGAAGTAAAAATAATCGAAAACAAACATTTAGGGAAAGCAGGCACAGTAACTACAGGCATGCTTGCCGGAAAAGGAGAATATATTCTTTTTACCGATATGGACCAAGCTACTCCTATTGAAGAAATCGATCATCTCTTACCTTTTCTCACAGGGAAAAAGTGTGACGTTGCCATTGGGTCAAGATCTTTAGGAGGTATGGGATATCCTGCGTCCCGCCTTTTTATTCATGAAGCCATGATACTTTCTCGAAAAATTCTCGTGGGATTGCCAACTATTTCTGACACCCAGTGTGGATTTAAATTATTCACTCACGATGCAGCAAAAACCATCTTTACGAAATTACATACGATTCATCATGGGTTTAAAGAAATTTCAAGCTCTGCAGTGCAGGCAGGATTTGACGTGGAAGTGCTGCTTATTGCTCAGAAATTGGGATATAGAATACAAGAAGTTCCAGTGCAATGGTTGTATGTGGAAAGCAGAAGGGTAAGCCCGATAAAAGATTCAGTGGAGGGAATGATAAATTTACTCACTATCAGGAAAAATAAATGGAAGGGGATATATTAATGAAAAAAATACCCCTATTTTTAAGCGGATACTTTGTAGCAATTATTGGATTATTTTTTTATAGCTATACACAAGTAGACTTGAGTCTTACATTTTCTCGTGCATCCATTTTCCAAACAATTGAAAAGGGATTTCAATACATTGGATATTTTAATAGGCCACTGTCTACGGATATATATACGGGACTTTTAACGCTTCTCTTTCTTTTTTATTTTGGATTTTTATATCTTGCAAAAGTAAAACAAATATCAAGGTCAACAGTCTGGTTGGTTATTTTCGCAACAACTGCAATATTACTACTCACCTATAATGCGTTTTCATATGATTTTTTTAATTATATCTTTTATGGGAAAATTATTACCCATTACCACCAAAATCCGTATCTGGTAAAAGCGCTGGATTTTCCTCGCGAACCAATGCTTTCTTTTATGCACTGGACGCATAACACGTACCCGTATGGGCCAATTTGGCTTGTCTTGACAGTCCCTTTATCTTTTCTTGGCATGCAATACTTCTTGCCAACATTTTTTCTCTACAAATTACTTGCGGGAGCATGTTTTATCGGGACTGTCTATTTCCTTGAAAAAATACTCAAAAGAATTGCTCCAGACTCAGTGGTGCAAGGGCTTATTCTCTTTGCGCTTAACCCTTTGGTATATATTGAAATGCTTGTGTCAGCACACAATGATGGTGCAATGATATTTTTTGCGATTTTTGGGGTCTACCTACTCTTGCAAAAAAAGTGGGTATTTGGACTAATAAGTATTCTCCTGTCAATTTTTACCAAAGAGGCAACTGCATTTTTAATACTTCCAGCTCTTCTTTATGCTGTACAAATAATTTTTAAAAAACAATTTGTGTCAGAGAATATGTTTCTTTGGGGATGTGCTCTTTCTATGATAGGTGGATTTCTCTTTGCAATTTCCAAAATTGAAGTACAACCTTGGTATTTTGTATGGTTTTTCCCATTTATTATTGTGTTCAAGATTCCACGAAGTATCTTCGCAGTCGTTATTGGATTTTCTTTTGGGCTTATGCTTCGTTATGTGCCATTTTTGTACCAAGGCGATTGGAATGGTTTGGCTTTGGTAGTAAAAAACTATGTGACAATTGTTACGCCGATTATCTTTGGATTTGTATATGGTATCTGGTACTATTTCACTCAATCGCATGGAAAAGCATAAATTCTTTCAAATTCTCCCATTTCTTTTTATTTTCATTACCATTGGGAATTTTCTCTTTCACACGTATAATTATAGACAGGATATTTTTGCGAAATTCGATGCACGGTATTGGGAAAATAGATATCTAGAATCTCAATGGGTTGTACCAGTTTCCAAAAATCCTGTTGGAGATGACGGATTATATGCGTACGTAGGGTATGCATATATGCAAGGTAAAGATCCGACGCTTCTCAATGCACAGTTGCCTCCTTTTGGAAAATATCTTGTCGGATTGTTTGAAATCACCACTGGGACAATGGGTGCATTCAGCCTTTTTTTTACTGGACTAAGTCTTGTTTTATTTTTTCTTTTTACAAAAATTTCATTTAAATCCAATCTCTTAGCAAGTGTGACAACGCTGGCTTTTTCTTTTGAGCCACTCGTAATCGAACAAATGCGTGCACCATACTTGGACACACTGTATTTGTCGCTTTTTCTTCTTTCATCAATATTTTTTGTACGAAAAAATTATCTCCTTTGCGGAATAAGCACAGGATTATTTATGAGTGTGAAATCACCATTTTTGGGTGGATTGGTTTTACTTGTCTATGCGCTTTGTTTGTACATGACAAAGCAAAAATATATCAAACATATTTTTACAATTGGTTTGGCCACGGCTTTTGCATATATGTGTACGTACGCACGAATATTTTTTATAGGGCATAATCTTATATATTTTCTCCAGGTGCAAAAATATATTCTCCACTTTTATACCATAGGAGCAAAAGGAGTTATCGGTGCTATTTTCCCAATGATTCTTCAAGGGAAATGGCCAACGTGGTTTGGCCCAACGTTATACGTTACAGAATGGACGTGGATATGGCCGTTAAGTTTTATTGCAACAATAGGAGCATTAATTTTTTGGGTAAAAACTCGTGACAGCACGACTTCGATCGTATTTCATTTTGTCTGGCTGATTGGGTATATGCTATTTCTTATCTTTACACCCATTTTCCCTAGATATTTGCTCTTATTGTTACCTTTTCTGTATAATCTAACTATATGGGTTTTCTTAAAAAGCATGCAAAAGAAATATCCTTGGGTTTTGCCCTCATAAGTCTATACGTTTTCCTTCGCCTTACTCATATATTGTCTTTACCAATGTTTACAGATGAAGGTATTTACATTCGTTGGTCTCAAATTGCGGCACAAGATCCAGCATGGCGTTTTATTTCTTTGACAGACGGGAAGCAACCCATGTATGTGTGGGTTGCTATGATACTTTTACGATTTATCCATGATCCACTCTTTGCTGGTCGGTTAGTGTCTGTGGGTACGGGTTTGGGGACTCTTATTGGCATATGGCTTCTTACATGGGAAATGTTTCAGAAGAAATGGATAGCATTTTTGGCAGCATTTCTCTATATCATTTTTCCATTCGCATTGGTATATGACAGGATGGCTTTATATGAAAGTATGGTTGGCATGTTTGCTATATGGAGTTTGTATATCGAAATACTTTTAGTAAAAAAACGTAGATGGGATATTGCCTTTCTTTTGGGGCTCGTGCTTGGTGGGGCGGTACTTACCAAGACAAATGGATTTTTTAATATGCTTCTTATCCTTCCAACCCTTCTTCTTTTTCCGTGGGGAAAACCAAATCGTCTCCAAGTGCTTCTCAAATGGATTGGATGTGCTATTTTAGCAATAGTGCTTGGAAATATATATTATTCAATTCTTCGACTCTCTCCATTTTTTGGAATAATTAATGAAAAAAATGCGACATTTGTCTATCCGCTTAAGGAATGGCTCTATCACCCATTTACATTTGTTATTGGGAATTTGCGGGGTTTATTTGATTGGCTTGTTACATATGTATCTTGGGGCGGAGTGATAGTAATGCTTGCAGCATTTATTATAGAAAAAAAATATTGGAGAGAAAAAGTAATACTCGTGTTATGGTTTCTCGTCCCATTTTTGTATCTTGCCTTTTTCGGAAAAGTTATTTACCCGCGCTATATTTACTCTATGACACTTACATTACTTCCTCTTATTGCTATTTCGTTATATGAAATCATTCGGCGTATAAAACAAAAATATCTTGCGATATGTATCGTTGCATTTTTTATACTTTGGTATGTACGGTCTGATTATTTTATTATCTATAACTTTGCTCACGCACCAATTGCCGGGCCGGATTTAGTACAATATGAAAATGCCTGGCCTGCGGGTGGAGGAATCAATGAGATGGTTTCTTTCTTTAAGGAAGCTTCCAAAAATCAAAAAATCTATGTTGCCTCAGAAGGGACATTTGGGTCCGTTCCGACGCTCGGGATAGAGATTTATTTAGACAAAGATAAAAACATAGAAAAGGGAGGAATATGGCCTATTCCAGAAAACATTCCGCAATATCTTTTGAAAAAGGCAAAAACAATGCCTGTTTACATGGTTTTTGAACAGACCCAAACACCACCGAAAGCATGGCCTTTACAACTGATTGTAAAATATCAAAAAGGGATTGGAAATTGGTATATGAGTATCTATCGAGTAATTCCATCGGAAAAGTAACTATCATGCGCACAGCAATTTTTGTATATCAAAAATATTTTCTTTTTCTCTTTTTCTTTCTGCTTCTTATACCTGGAATTTTAGGACTTCTCCATGCAGGATTTTTCTTAAGCGATGATGGGAATTGGATGGTTATTCGATTTTCTGCATTTTATGAAGCACTCAGGCATGGACAATTTCCTGTACGGTTTTTACCTCGGCTTCTCAATGGCTACGGATATCCTGTTGCAGATTTTCTCTATCCACTTTTTATGTATATAGGGGTTCCGATACATATTCTTGGAGCAAATTTTATTACAACAATAAAAATTCTTTTTGGGGTATCATTTATACTCTCGGGCATTTTTTCCTATGTTTGGTTGAAAATACTGTTTAAGAAGATGCCCGCGGTACTCGGGGCACTTGTCTATACATATTTCCCATATCATCTCTTCGATCTTTACAAAAGAGGATCAATTGGTGAGATGGTGGCACTCGCGATAGTGCCATTTGTGCTGTGGCAAATAGAAAAGAAGCATACTGCATGGGTTGGTTTGGGTATTGCGCTACTTATTCTGGCTCACAACACACTCGCGTTACTTTTCCTACCAGTACTGATAACGTATTATCTTCTGCGAGAGCCACAAAAACTACATTGTATATATGCATGTCTTTTTGGATTGGGAATTGCAGCTTTTTTCTGGATACCTGCACTCTATGATGCACAGTACACGGTTTTTGACACAAAACCCGTATCTTCAATTGCAGGATATTTTATCAACAGTTCAACATATTATCTTTTGGGATTTATAAGTGCAGCGGGAATTGTCGGTGGTATTGTTGCAATTGTGAGGAAAAATCTTTTGAGTACATATTTTTTCATTGTTTGCATTCTCTCTCTTTTTCTATCGCTTTCAATCTCTGAATTTATGTGGAATTTGCTTCCCTTGGGGAGATACGTGCAGTTCCCATTCCGATTTTTATCGCTAAGTGCACTGAGTATTGGATTTTTGATTGCATATATGCTGTCGATTCTTGAGAAGAAGTGGAAAAAAGCGGGAATAGGAGTGATATGTATGCTCTTGTTTTTTTCGGTAATCAAAGTATTATTTCCGTCTGAGTACCAATACTATCCTGAAAGTTGGTATAGTACGAATCAGGATAGTACAACGGTACAAAATGAGTATCTACCACGTGGTGTAAAGCAGATTCCAACCAATAAAATCTCAACAATACAGCTTCTCAGCGGGCAGGGCGTGTTGTCGCAAATTTTCTCAAACGGTAATAAAATTACTCTTACTGCATTCATGCACGGGGCAGGAATGCTTCAGGTAAATACTGTGTATTTCCCAGGGTGGAATATCAATGTTGACTCAGAGAAAACACAGGTACGCATAACCAATAATGGACTCATCCTTGTAAAATTATCCAAAGGAACACACAAGGTGGTGGTCTATTTCACTGAAACGCCAGTGAGACTTATGGCCGATATAATCAGTAGTATATCGGTGATTGCCTTGGGTTGGTATTTTCTTAAGACGGGAAAAAAATGAAAAAGTTTGTTATAAAATATCAAAGTATACTTATTGTATTAGTGCTTATTCTCTTGTGTGGATTTGCAATGATACCACTTTTCCATGCAGGATTTTTCCCTATGCATGATGATGAGCAGGTGTCTCGTCTGTATGAGTTGCACAAAATTTTGGTAGACGGACAAATTCCTCCTCGATGGGTGCCAGATTTGGGCTTTGGATACGGATTTCCTTTATATAATTTTTATCCACCACTTTTCTATTATGTTGGAGAAATATTTCATCTTCTTACTTTTTCTTTTATTACATCAACAAAAATTGCCTTAGGTGTGAGTTTTGTCTTATCTGCCGTTTTCATGTTTTTATGGGTGAAAGATAGATTTGGGAGGCTTGCTGGAATTTTTGCAGCAATTGTGTATGTATATGCTCCGTATCATGCAGTTGATATCTATGTACGAGGTGCTTTTGCTGAGTTTTTCTCATTCATTTGGATTCCGGCTGTTTTGTGGAGTTTTGATAGAATATCCAGGAAGCAATCCTTTGGAAATATACTCCTTAGCGGAATTTTTCTTACGTTTGTTGTTTTGAGCCACAATCTTGTCGCAATGCAAGTAATTCCATTTTTTGTGATATACATCGGGGTGTTACTTTTTCAGCAAAGAAAAAAATTTCTGTATCTTTTACGGACATATTGTATTTCAGGAGGAATTTCTTTGGGGCTTAGTGCATATTTTTGGCTTCCTGCGCTTGCTGAGAAGAAATTCACCCTTGTTGATACGATTCTTACGAAAGAATTGGCAAACTATGCAATTCATTATGTTTGTCCGAGCCAATTATGGAGTAGTCCTTGGGGATATGGCGGATCGATTGCAGGATGTATGGATGGATTAAGTTTTGAGATTGGGAAAGTTCAGATTGCGTTGATAATTTTAAGTATTCTTCTTCTTGTCGTATTTAGCAAAAATTTATCCCAACGTCTCATAAGCCTGCTGGGAATAGTATTATTTGGTTTTTCTGTTTTTCTCACAACAAGTTACTCTTCGTTTATTTGGAATACTATTAGTTCTTTGGCATATATTCAATTCCCTTGGAGATTTTTGCTCATTACTGCCGTATTTTCATCATTTGTCGGAGGTTTTTGTATATTTGCTCTACAAAAAATTGGCGGGGTTAAATTTGGCATTGCTGCATGTGTGATGCTGAGTGCACTTGCAATATTTTCGGTGAGAAATGATTTTAAGCCTGCAAATTACATGCTTTTGGGAGACGATCATTATATAACAGACATTAACTGGGTTATTTCTCGAATGTCATATGAATATGTTCCTAAAGAGGTAGCAACACAAAAATCTCCTCTAGGAACAACTGAGCTGGCAATTATGCAAGCAGATCTCCCGCAGAAAAGTTATTCGGTGCGTTCCGGAGGGATGCAAGTTGTCCAAAATGAAAATAAATCTCAGGAAAAAAAGTATACGATTCAAGTCCAAAAGAAGGGAGTATTTCAAGTAAATACGTATTCTTTTCCAGGTTGGATGGTAATTGTGGATGGAAGACAAGTACGTTACAATGATACCAACAGGTTACATTTGATTCAGTTTGCTCTTAGCCCCGGTACCCACGAGGTTGAAGCAGTATTTAGTAATACACCAGCCAGAACAATTGGTAACACAATAACTTTGGCAAGCATTCTTATAACTGGAGTATACGCTGTTTTATATATAAAACGAAAAAAATATGAAAAAGCCAACAGTTGAAATTACCGTTCCTGTTTATAACGAGGAAAAGGAGCTTGCAGTCCATATAGAAAAGCTTGCTGATTTTTGTCGAGAAAATTTACAAGAATATGATTGGAATATTACGATTGCAGATAATGCTTCTTCAGATAACACACCCATAATTGCCGCAACGCTTGCGAAAAAAGATCCAAAAGTTCGTTTTTTTAGACTAGAAGAAAAAGGAAGAGGAAGAGCAATCAAAAGAGTGTGGAGTCAAAGCCAAGCAGAGTATTGTATATATATGGATTTAGATCTCTCAACAGACCTTGTCCATCTGCCAAAAATAATACACGCATTGCAAAATGGATACGATATTGCCATTGGATCTCGTCTTGCAAAAGGCGCAAAGGTCGAGGGACGTACAATGCTTCGAGAGATAACTTCTCGTACATTGAATTTTCTCTTTATTCAAATGTTTTTTTATACTCACTTTACCGATGCGCAATGCGGATTTAAGGGAGTTACCAAAGAAGTTGTGGAAAATCTTATACCACATGTTTTGGATAATGATTGGTTTTTTGATGGCGAACTTCTTATTCTTGGTGAAAAAAGTGGATTTAAAATATATGAGGAACCTGTCCATTGGGTGGACAATCCTGGTTCGACAGTACGATTGTATGCAACTATTTCAGGAGACATAAAAGTAATGCTGCGATTACTTCGGACCAAACCATGGAAAGCATTTCAAAAAATGAAAAAAGGAAATTTCTATGGAAGAGCTTGATATTGCAGCAGTTACCAAACGATCTATTCATGGAGTATTTGCTCTCGTGAGTCGAACATTTTTTATTCAGATTATTAGTTTTATTGTTAATTTTCTTCTCACCATTTTTCTTTCGCCAAGCGTTTTTGGTACATATTTTATTGTCACTGCGATGATTGCTTTCTTGTCATACTTTTCAGATATTGGGTTAGCAGCTGCGCTTATACAAAAAAAAGAACCACTCACCAACGATGATTTAACAACAACCTTTACATTACAACAATGTTTGGTGGTAAGTGCAGTTATTCTTGCGCTTTGTTTGACTCCTGTGGTTGGGAAATTTTATCATCTCAATCGGGGCGGCCTTTTTCTTTTTGATGCGCTCATTTTCGCATTCTTTTTCTCCTCCCTTAAAACGATTCCCTCAATTCTTCTGGAAAGGGATTTACACTTTGAAAAATTAGTTATACCCCAAATAATTGAGACAATTGTTTTTAATGGTGTTGCACTGATTCTCGCGATCAAAGGATTTGGTGTTGCAGCATTTTCTTACGCAGTATTGGCAAGGGGTATTGCTGGTCTTATTGCAATGTATTCTATCGCTCCTTGGAGAATGCGACTGGGCTTTTCCAAAAATGTTGCTAAGCGATTGTTGTCTTTTGGCATTCCATTTCAGGCAAATAGTATCCTTGCGCTCATCAAGGATGACTTACTTATTGTCTATATTGGAAAAATATTACCACTTGCGCAAGTAGGGTATATTGGATTTGCCCAAAAATGGGCATATACCCCTCTTCGCCTTATCATGGATAATGTTATTCGTATTACTTTTCCTTCATTTGCAAGACTACAGCACGAAAAGCAACATCTTATTATTGCAATTGAAAAATCACTTTTTGTTCTTGCATTTCTTATTTTTCCATCATTGGTTGGTTTAGTTTTCCTTGCTCCTTCATTTATTCACGTGATACCACGGTATCAAAAATGGGAACCAGCAATTTTGTCCCTTGGATTTTTTGCATTAAATGCAGCACTATCCTCTATCTCAACACCCTTAACAAACGCTATTAATGCAATTGGAAAAATAAAGATGACATTATATTTTATGATAGGGTGGACAATTGCAACCTGGATAATTACTCCAATTGCAATTATGATATTCGGATACAACGGTTTTGCGATCTCAAGCGCACTTATTGCAACATCAGTTATTATAGTGGTGGTAATTGTGAAGAAAGAAATTAATTTTTCACTCGCTCCGCTTATCAGTCCAATTATCGCGAGTGTTGTGTTGGCAGTAATCCTTTTTACTATTACACACCTTGTCACATTAAATCTTCTTGAAATTTTTATTACAATTCTCATAAGCGGAGGAGGATATCTTTTTCTTGTTTATCTTCTTTCAAAAGAGGAAATGATAAAAGATATAGCTACCATTAGAAGACAATTTATCCAATAATATGAGTGAAATATCAGTTGTAATTACAGCGCATAACGAAGAAGAAAAAATTGCCAAATGCTTGGACTGTGTGAAAGCGCTTGCCGATGAAATAATAGTTGTCGATAATAGTTCGACAGATACCACTGCAGCGATAGCAAAAAAATATACCAAAAAAATTTATTCACAAAAAAATAATCCTCAGAATATTGACATAAGTAAAAATTTTGGATTTTCAAAGGCAACAAAAGAATGGATACTCAGTATAGATGCTGATGAGTACATGACACCAGAATTGGCACAGGGAATAAAAAAAATACTTAATGGAAACTTGGGGTATGACGGATATTTTATTTCAAGAAAAAATATCATTTTTGGGAAATGGATCGAACATACTGGTTGGTATCCAGATTATCAGTTGAGACTTTTTAAGAACGGAAAAGGAAAATACACATCAGAGCATGTGCATGAAAACATAGAAGTTGGTGGGGAAGTTGGATATATACAGCAAGCGTTAGTGCATGAGAATTACCAAACAATTGGACAATTCATTCAAAGAAATTTACTACAATATGCTCCAAACGAAGCCCAATCATTGCTCAGAAAAGGCTATGTGTTTTCATACCTGGATGCAATACGATTTCCTGCAAAAGAATTTCTCAGTCGTTATTTTGCAAGAGAAGGATATAAAGACGGTGTTCATGGATTAGTATTATCGCTTCTTTTAGCTGCATACCATCTGGCGATTTTTGCATTTATTTGGGAAAAGAAAAAATTTTCTCAGGAAAAAGAATTATTCTCAATAAAACATATACAGCAAGAAAGCAATAAAATTGGATCTGAATTTCGGTATTGGTGGGAGCACGAACAAATAAAAAATGAAACAAATCCGCTCAAAAAAGTTTTGCTCAGGACAAAAAGAAAACTTCTCTTATGAAAAAAATATTTGCAGTAGCCATAAGTTTCAATAGAGAAGAGGTAACATTTTCATGGATAGATTCTATGCAAAAAGTAAAAACCCCCGGGTTTGATTTGGAGTTAGTCATTGTTGATAATGCATCAGTAAAACCATTTTTACCGGGTAGTAAGAGAAAAAATAAAAATATTCATGTGGTTAGAAGTGAAATAAATACCGGATTTACTGGTGGAAATAATATCGGTATACGCTATGCGCTTTCGCACGGTGCTGACTATGTACTTATTATCAATAATGACACTCTAGTAGACCCTGACCTGGTCAAAAATCTCTTGGATACTTTGGAAAGTGATCCAAAAATAGGACTGAGTACGCCAAAGATTTACTTTACAAAAGGACATGAGTTTCATAAAGAAAAATATTCACAAAAAGATCTTGGAAAAGTACTGTGGTATGCAGGAGGTTTTACTGATTGGGAAAATGTAAAAGGTATTCATAGAGGAGTTGATGAGGTAGACCATGGACAGTATGATACAGTAGAAAAAATTACTTTTGCAAGTGGCTGTTGTATGTTGTGTACCAAAAAGGTTTTGGAAACAGTTGGTACATTTGATGAAAAATATTTTCTTTACTATGAAGACGCGGATTTATGTGAAAGAATTTTGCGTGCTGGGTATGAAATTGTCTATGTTCCAAATGCTATTGTTTGGCATGATAATGCCTCTTCATCTGGAGGTTCGGGAAATCAGCTTCAAGATTATTTTCTGACACGTAATCAAATGCTTTTCGGTATGAAGTATGCACCCATCAGGTCGAAAATAGCATTGTTCAAACAAAGTATGCGCTATCTTTTGACCGGTCGGCTAAGACAAAAGCAAGCAATACAAGATTATTATTTGGGGCGATTTGGAAATGGGACATATGTTAATACGTCAAAATAAAAACATGTATGAATAAAATTACAGCGGTTATCATTGCGAAGAATGCGGAAAATCTTATTGTTGATTGTATCGAGTCAATATCATTTTGTGACGAAATTATTGTTATAGATAATACTTCTATCGACAGGACAGCAGATGTTGCCAAGAAAATGCATGCAAAAGTTATTTCAACAGATACGCAAAGCTTTGCAGAGCAACGAAATATAGGTTTGGCAAAAGCAAAAGGAAAATGGATTCTCTATATAGATACTGATGAAAGAGTTACTCCAGAACTTGCTCACCATATTCAAACAATTAGTACGACTCCTTCAGACAAAACGTTTGTTGCGTACAGACTTATCAGGCAAAATTTTTATTTTGGAAACCACCCTTGGCCTAGGCAGGAAAAATTAGAAAGGCTATTTGAAAAAAAATATTTAAAAGAATGGTATGGGGCTTTGCATGAGAGTCCAAAAGTGGAAGGGGAAATTGGTCAACTCGATGGATTGTTGCTTCACTATACCCATCGTGACCTTACTTCTATGTTGGAAAAAACTATCCAGTGGTCAAAAATTGAAGCGGAGTTACGATATAACGCGCACCATCCGACTATGAGCTGGTGGAGATTTTTTCGAGTCATAGCGACTGGATTTTATGATAGTTATATTCTTCAAGAAGGCTGGCGTGCTGGGACAGTTGGAATAATTGAAAGCGTATATCAGGCCTTTAGTATATTTGTGACATACGCCAGGCTTTGGGAAATGCAAAATAGACAGGTTACTTTCTCCAAAACATAAGGTCTTGAAGGACCATTTTCTTTTTTGCAAAGAAAAAAAGGTATGCTATTTCCAAAATTCCTGCCGTATGGACAACCAGGAGCACCACGAACCAATTTCTTTGATTATTGCGGCTTGCGTGCCACAGGGCAAGTCCGTTCCAAATAAGCGACCATATAAAAAGAACATACAGTATCGGAAGTGGAAAGTTAACGTTCATATATTGATGATACCATTGCTTTCAAAGGTTGTCAAAAGCTGGTAGAATTATTACGTGAAGATAGGAATTTTCGATCCCTATATAGATGATATTGGCGGTGGAGAGAAATACATGATGTCGATTGCTTCATGTTTGTTAAAAAAACATCGTGTCGACCTTTTCTGGGATAACCCAAAAGACCTAAAGTTAGTCAAAGAGCGATTTGGGTTACATATAGACTCCCTCAATCTTGTGCCCAACCTATTTACACCAAAGACGTCACTTTTGAAAAGGTTTATTCAGACACAAAGCTATGATGGTATTATTGTACTTAGTGATGGGAGTATTCCTCTTGTTGGTTCAAAAAAATTATTTGTTCATATTCAGCAACCTTTGAAATACTTACAAAATACTTCAATCCTTGGAAAGGTAAAAGTATTACGAGTCACTAAGTTTTTTTGTAATTCCTTATACACAAGCTCTTTTCTTGATAAAAGATTTCATGTAAGCAGTACGATAATATATCCCCCTGTTGCTTTGTATCCAGAGAATCATACAAAAGAAAACGTCATTCTTCACGTAGGAAGGTTTCGTGTAAAAAATGTGTCAAATGGTGATTATAAAAAACAATCGGTAATGATAGATGCTTTTAAGGATATGGTAGAAAAAGGATTAAAGGGTTGGAAATTTATACTTGCAGTAAGTTTTTCTGAAAAAGAGAAAGATGAATTTGAGAGTATGAAAAAAAAAGCACAGGGGTACCCAATAGAATTTTACATCAATCAAACAAATAAACAGTTATGGGGTGTCTATACAAAAGCAAAAATATACTGGCATGCAAGTGGGTATGGTGAAGATTTGAATCTTCACCCGGAATTTGCCGAACATTTTGGCATTTCAACAGTTGAGGCAATGGGGGCAGGAGTAGTGCCTGTGGTGATAAATGCAGGCGGACAAAAAGAAATTGTTACAGAGGGAGAAAATGGATTTTTATGGAATACGCTCTCTGAGCTTGAGAGCAAAACGCACCAACTTATTAACGATCCAAAACTTTTAGAAAAGCTCTCAAAAAAAGCTGCAATAAAAGCAGAAGAGTTTGGTGAAAAAGCCTTTGAGGAGAAAATAGCGAGGCTAGTAGGAGAATAAATATATGAAAAAACTTTGGCCGTATTTATTTATTTTTCTAACCGTATTAATTTTCTTTCGTCCATTTATCCTAAAAGGATTTCTTCCAATACCTTCGGATACAATCGTTGGGTTGTATCACCCGTTTCGAGATGGGCTTGCTGCCCAATACCCAAGAGGATTTCCTTATAAGAATTTTCTCATCACAGATCCTGTGCGACAAGAATATCCTTGGAAAAATCTCACAGTAGAAATGGAAAAAAAATTACAATTTCCTCTTTGGAATCCGTATAGCTTTTCCGGATATCCTCTGTTAGCAAATTTTCAATCAGCAGTATTCTACCCATTAAATATGCTATTTTTTGTATTTCCATTTCAGTTTTCATGGGGTATATTTATTTTTCTTCAACCTCTTTTTGCGGGAATATTTTTATATATGTATCTTCGTAACTGCAAATTGTCCATATCTGCTAGCTCCTTGGGAGCTATTACATTTATGTTCTGCGGATTTTCTGTTGTATGGTTGGAATGGGGAAATGTGGTAAGTACGCTTTTGTGGGTACCATTGATTTTACTTGCAATAGATCATCTTGTTATTTCATGGCAAAAAAAATGGGTAATTATTTTTGCCATTTCCGAAATAATGTCCTTTCTTGCAGGGCACTTGCAAGTGTGGTTTTACTGCCTTTTGATAACCAATGCATATCTTTTCTTGCGATTGTATGAAAATACAAAAAACACCACGACAAAGCATTTTCTCAATGAATTTTTAAAGCGGTATTTTCCGTTTGCTTTAGTGGGACTGGGTATAGTTATAATAACGGTGACACAATGGGTTCCGACAGTAGCGTTTATTGCTTTGTCTGCTCGAGGTGTTGACCAAAATTACTTAATTACTCCTGGCTGGTTTCTTCCATGGCAACACCTCATACAATTTGTTGCTCCTGATTTTTTTGGAAACCCCGCTACGCTTAATTATTTTGGGGTTTGGAATTATGCTGAGTTTGTAGGGTACATTGGTATTATTCCATTGATTTTTGCTCTTTACGCGTTATTTTTCCGACGTGACAAAATAACACTATTTTTTTCAACGACGTTGGTATTGAGCTTATTGTTTGTATTGCCTACATTTTTGGCCACGATTCCTTTTCAATTACATATTCCTTTTCTTTCAACGTCCCAACCGACAAGGCTTATGGCAATAATTGACTTAGCACTGTGTATTTTGATGGCATATGGATTTGACGAATTCCTTCGGACGAAAAGTAAGAGAATTATTATTCCACTTGGAGTGACCGGTGCATGTATTGGTATTCTTTGGGTCGTAGTAATTGACCATATGGGTTTATCAGTGACAAATGAACACGTTGCAAGACAAAATCTTTTTTTACCAACGTTATTATTAATTTTAGGGATAGTTTTGCTTACCGGGTTGCTGCTCAATAAAAAAAGAATACCACAAAATTTATTAGTATGTATGATACTGGTAATAGTTTTATTTGACTTACTTCGATTTGCAAATAAATTTATTCCATTCACTTCTCCAATATATCTTTTTCCTCATGATAAGGTCTTATCTTTCTTGCAAAGAAATATTGGGAATAATAGGTTCATGACGACAGACTCTCGTATTATGCCATCTAATTTTGCAGATATGTACAAATTGCAAAGCGTTGACGGATATGATCCGTTGTATCTAAAAAATTACGCAGAATTTATTTCTGCTTCCGAAAGAAATCTGCCTAACATCTCTTCGCCTTTTGGTTTTAATAGAATTATCGAACCACATCGATATGATAGTAGGCTTATTGACCTTCTTGGTGTCAAATACGTGTTGTCTTTGACCGATCTTGTTGCTCCAACGCTTCACAAAGTATACGCAGAAGGCCAAACGCAAGTGTATGAAAATACTCGTGTATTAGCTCGTACATTTTTTGTTGGGCATACTATACAGGTACATACGAGTCAGGAGGCGATAAATCAGCTTTTTATACATAAAGATATATTACAATCGAGTGCTATTGTTACGGGAATGCTTCCAAAGGAAAATTGGTCTGTAGGAAAAAGCGACATCATTTCCTATGATACAAACGAAATTCACATCAAGACACAGACTATGGGAGACGGATTTCTTGTCTTGACAGACATATTTTATCCTACATGGCATGCATATATCGATGGAAAAGAAACAAAGATATATCAAACTGATTTTGCCATGCGAGGAATTATTATTCCTGCTGGAGATCATTTGATTACTTTTTCTGATAGAATATTTTAAATATATGAATATAAGCATTATTATCCCAAACTATAATGGAGAAGCGCTGTTGAAAAAAAATCTTCCCAAAGTTATTGATGCAGTGAAAGAATACTCAAAAGGAACAATAGAAATCATAATTCCCGATGATGCCTCATCTGACCACTCACGAGAAGTTATTGCAGAATTTATCCTTTCACTCAAAAACAAAGGTATTGTTGGTAAAACTATGAGTAACACTGATGCCAAAAAAAGTGGATTTTCAGCAAATATTAATCGTGGAGTAAGGCTTGCAACAGGGGATGTACTTATTTTCCTTAATTCAGATGTTGTCCCGTATAAAAATTTCTTGGAGTATCTTTTGCCACATTTTCAGAATGAAAAAGTTTTTGCCGTTGGGTGCATGGATGAAAGCGTTGAAAATGGAAAAATTGTCTTGCGAGGACGGGGAGTTGGAAAATGGCAAAGAGGATTTTTAACCCATACAAAGGGTGAGGTAGATACATCAAATACCCTTTGGGTAAGTGGTGGAAGTGGGGCATTTCGAGCAGATATATATCGGAAAATTGGAGGACTAGACGAAATTTACGACCCATTTTATTGGGAGGATATTGATGTATCATACAGGGCGCAAAAAGCAGGGTATATGATACGATTTGAATCAAAAAGTAAAGTCATTCATGAGCATAGCAATGGGTCTGTACAAGAAAATTTTAGTCAATTTCATATTAAAAAGATTGCATACCGTAACATGTTTTTCTTTGTTTGGATAAATATTACCGACAAAAACCTTTTAATAAGTCATTTCGTGTGGCTTCCATATTACTGTGTCAAAAGCATTCTTGCTAAAGATTTTGAATTTTGGGTGGGATTATTGTTGGCATTAAGAAATTTGCCCAAGGTTTTAGGTGAAAGAAGAAAGGCAAGAAAGAAGTTTGTTTTGACGGACCAAGAAGTATTGGGACAATTTACAAGTAATTATTAAGATAGTATTTATGGAAATTATTGTCATTATTTTTTCGGTAGTGTATTTTATTATTGCTGCTTTTCTTGCTTTCTATATCCCAGGGAGAACCATTTTGGGAAAGGCAAAGCAATTTTCCCCATTTGTATTGCATACGATTTCTCTTGCAGTGGGAATTGCTCTTTTTGCGTGGCAAGGTTTTGTCTTTGGATCGTTTGGGATACGATGGGCTACGTACCTATACGTAGGAGTATTTGCTTTTTTCTACCTCTATAAAAAATACTACCCGAAGCGATTTTCCCGGGGACAGTTTTCAATCGATTGGATAAGCTGTGCGCTTATAGCAGTTGGTGTTTTTGCACAGGTAATTTCGTATGTACGAATGGGTTGGACAACAAGCCAAGGGCTTATTATCAGTGCTCATAACGATGTCGATCACATATGGCATGCAACATTGGTCCACGAACTGATATATAGATACCCGCCACACGAGCCAGGCATTGCTGGGGTATTGTTGAAAGATTATCATTATTGGTTTAACTTGGTGACCGCAGACCTTATTCGTGTATTTCATTTACCTCTTTTTACAACACAATTTATTGGTATGTATTTACTTGGATCACTTCTTTTTGGTTTGCTTATATATATAATTGCAAAAATGGTGTACCCATCAAAATTATTTATTTGGATTTGTTTGTTCTTCGCTTTTTTTGCTGGGAATGCTGCTGGGTGGTATATGCTTTGGACTGCGCATATATTTGACTGGAATGTTTCATCGCTTATTGTAGACGGGACAAAATTTATGGATAGTCCAGCGTATGGATATGCAATCATAGTTGGTTTAACTGGGATATTTTTCCTTTTACAGAAAAAACTTTCGTGGGTGTATGGAATTATTACCGCACTTTGTTTTGGGAGTCTTCTCGAGTTTAAGGTATATGTTGGAATTACTTTTTTTGCAGGATTTGGAGTTTTTGCGCTTTATTCATTGATGAGAAGAAATTACACAATTGTTTTAGCATTCATTGCATCGGTGATTTTTGGACTTATCATTTTTTTGCCTGCAATAACACCGGGTGGAGGATTGGCATATATTCCCTTTGATATCCCAAGAGATTTTATTAATCAACCAAAGCTTGGGCATGTTGATTGGCAATTACGTTGGGTAATTTTTCAACAGCACCATAATACACTTCGTATTATTCAATATGGACTCATGATGTCGGGTGTATACTTTCTCATTCAATACGGTATTTTGCTTTTGGGGCTGGTTCCCCTTGGTAAAACAAGAAAAATATTTGGACCATTACTTTTTTTTATGTATCCGGTAATTTTGGTAGGATTTATAATGGGATTGCTTTTCTATCAAAGAGTAGGCGGAGCAAATATTTGGGAATTTTTTCTCGCAGGAGTACCCTTGCTTAGTCTTCTGGTTGCAGGAAATATCACTGCACTCGTTGACAATAGAAAAAGAATATTTCAATATATACTTCTTATTGCTGTCATTCTTTTTACCATTCCACAGTGGGTAATTTCACTCACATCAAGTCTGGATAATGAATTTTTTCAACCATTTCATGGTATTTCCTCTTCAGAGCTTGCCTCATACGCTTTTTTGCAAAATAAAACACCACCAAAAAGCGTTGTACTTATTCTCGGTCAGCAGAAATATGTCGCATACTCCTCGGTCATTAGTCTGTTTGCGAACCGAGATCTTTATCTTTCAGGAGAAGGTGTTCGACAGAAAAAAACACCGATTATTATTCACAGGGAGTATGTGTATGGGAGTACTATAGCCATGATCGGTCCGGAAAAAATCGCGACACTTCTCTCAGGAGAACATATTGATTATATCTACTTGTACAATGGTACCTACCCTGGTGTGTATGGGGATGGAATACATATTGTACAGAAATTTAGCAATCAGGTTGCCACAATTTATAAAGTAAACAAATGAAATTATCAATAATTATTCCTGTTTTTAACGAAGAAGAGACAATTACTCAAGTGCTGCAAAGAGTAGAACATTTGAATCTAGGAAATATTACAAAAGAAATTATTGTTGTGAATGATGGTTCTACAGATAAAACTGCACAAAAAATTAAGACGTTTCTATCGACACACACATCTTCTATGCAATATTTCAGTCAAGCATCCAATAAAGGGAAAGGTGCGGCAGTCCTCTTTGGTATCCGTAAAGCAACTGGGGAGTATGGAATTATTCAAGATGCAGACCTTGAGTATGACCCAGAGCAGATAAAAATACTTCTCAATGCATTACAAAAAATTAATGCACCGGTTATCTATGGTACACGCTTGACGATCTTGCCAAATTTTACCGGACAAGCCAGTAAAACCCGTTTTTTGCTCCATTATTTGGGGAATAGGATGCTTAGTCTGATTACAAGTCTACTCTACGGACAATGGATTACTGATATGGAGACATGTTACAAATTATTTCCTTTAGACGTTGTAAAGGATTTAGTCCTTCATGCAAAGGGATTTGAATTTGAACCCGAGATAACGGCCAAACTTATGAAACAAAGATTAAAAATTTATGAAGTTCCTATTACAACTACCCCTCGCGGGTACAAACAAGGAAAAAAATTACATACGTTGCGAGATGGCGTAAAAGCTGTAAAAACTCTCATTCGATATAGGTTTACCAATTAATATATGGACAACCTTATTGCTCTATGTAAAAAATATTCATTTATTTTAATACTTTTTATCGTACTAGGTATTATTTTTCGTCCCCTCCTGTTGCATGGACAAATTCCATTCTCCTCCAATTTATTGGTATCTTTTTTCAATCCGTGGGCTCACGAAGAGATTGTAGGATGGCCCCAGGGGGTACCCAATAAACCTGTAGGCATTGATGACTTGCGTATTTTTTACCCACAAAGACATTTCACAACAGAATCACTGCGTCATTTTTCTCTACCTTTTTGGGATCCATATATCTTTTCAGGAGGATACCATGTGGGCTTGTCGGAAACAGCAGTATTTTACCCGTTGTTTTTTCTTTTCATGCTCTTGCCGCAATTACCTGTATGGATAGGAATGATACTCGTTGAGCCAATTCTTGCTTCAGTTGGCATGTATCTTTTCCTTCGAAAAATTCTTGATACCAAATCTGCAGCAATTTTTGGAAGTATTGTATTCGGATTTAGTGGGCTTATGATAGTACGAATGGTTGAGGGTCTAAGCGTGGGCAATACACTAATTTGGACTGCCTGGGCATTGTTTGCAATAGAAGCTTTTTTTCAGAAAAAACAGGTTCGATTTCTCGTACTCCTTTTGATATCATTATGCTTCTCCTTGCTTGCTGGTTGGTTCCAATTTGCGTTTTACGCATTCATACTTTCTTTTCTCTATGCACTTTTCAAATATTTTGGTTCACAAAAATCAAAAGATCTCATAATTTTTATTCCTTTTCTTTTTCTTCCATGTATAACACTTTTCCAAATAGTTCCTGCTTTGGAAGCATTTATGGTTTCCTCACGTGGTACAACAAGTATCCAAGCACTTCTTGCTCTGCATCTCATGCCTCTATCTCATCTGATTACCTACCTCTATCCTGATTTTTGGGGGAATCCTGGTGCATATAATTTTTTTGGGAAAAGTGAGTACAAAGAATCAATTCTTTTTATTGGGGTAGTTCCATTTATTTTGTCTTTATTCTCATGGGGATGTATCAAAAATAAAAGAATATTATTTTTCTGGATAATTACCGTAGTCGCGCTGCTTTTGGGAAGTGATAGTATATTTTCCAGAACAATTCTTTCAGTTCCTATTCCCATTGTATCTTCGTTTCTTCCGGATAGAGTATTCTATTTTGCAACAATTTCCCTCTGTGTACTTTGCGCATTTGGATTTGAGTGGATTGTGGAGAAAAAAAAGAATATGAGGATTGCAGTGTGGATTGTATCTATTATCGTGCTTTCATGTATTGGCATAGTCCATGGATATATTTTTTCGTCGTTTCATCAGCAAGCCAATATATCATGGTTAGCGTTTCTATCACAATTACACCTGGTGTCTCAACAATACCAGCTACTTATCGCAGAGCATAATCTGTATATCTCAGATTCACTTATTATTCTCAGTTTGATAACACTTCTCGCAGGCTTTTGGATTCCAAAAAAAATCATCATCTCAATACTTTTTTTTCTTACCATTTCAGGGCAGGTATATTTTGCCGGAAAGTATATTCCATTTTCTCAAAAACAATTTGTTTTCCCCCCAACTCCTGTTTTTACCTATTTAGGACAGCATGCAGGAATTAATAGATTTATAAGTACAGGGAATGGGTATATTCCGGCCAATAGTTCGTTATATTTTGATTTGTATTCACCCGATGGGGTGGGGTCGATGTATATTGGCAGATATGGAGAATTGGTTACATATATGCAAACCAAAGAGAAAGACTATACTCATATTCCGCGGATTGAAATACGTATCGATCCATCAGCAGATGAAATTCTTTCGGGAGGCAATCCATACCTTTTGCGATTTATGCAAATTGATGGTATACGATATGTGGTTCGACTCAAATCAGACCCCGCACTCGTTAACCCAATTCTCTTTAACAAAGTATGGGCGGACAAAAACTGGGAAATTTACTCATACAAGCAGGTTCTACAGAGAATCTTCTGGACGAGCGATATTCTTGTTGGGAATTCCCAAAGTGATATTTTACATACTATATTTTCTTCTCAAGGGAAAACCATTGTTCTTGAGAAAAATCCCACAATAAAAAATACTAAAAATGCAAAAGGGTCGGTATCGATTGTGGTCTACAAACCTTCAGAAATAACTTTGATTTCCAATGCAACAGGTAATGGATATATTTATCTCTCTGACAATTTCGCTCGACAGTGGAAAGCATTTGTAGATGGGCACCCAACAAATATAGTACGAGCTAATTATTCTTTGATGGCAGTACCTGTTGCTGCGGGCAATCATACTGTTATGCTTGAATACAATGACACAAATGAAACATTAGCACTGATGATAACTGGGTTTACTGGACTACTGATAATCGTTGGAACCTATATACTTATAAAACTAAAAAAAGCTGCTTGGTAAGTGTTGTGAAAAAAATACAAAGGTATTATCATAGGTATGATGAAGCAATTATTTTCCACAAAAGTACTACTCGTTGCGATAGTGATTATTGCGGCAGTGCTCCGTTTCTATCAAATAGGGAGTAATCCACCTTCAATGTCCTGGGATGAGGTTGCATGGGGATACAATGCATATTCACTGGGCATAGATGCCCGAGATGAATTTGGGAAACTTCTCCCGCATGATTACATAGAATCCTTTGGTGATTTCAAGCCTGTGATGTATGCATATTTAGATGTATTACCGGTAAAAGCTTTTGGCCTTACTGTTTTTGCAACACGATTTCCCTCTGCATTCTTAGGTACACTCACTGTTCTACTGACCTATTTCCTCACTATACGGATTTTTCAAGGATTCAAAAAGAAAGAAGATGTTGAGTTAAACTCGATTGGGCTCTTGGCAGCATTTTTTCTTGCAATTTCACCATGGCACATTATGCTTTCTCGTGGAGCGTGGGAAGCAAACGTTGCGACATTTTTCTTAGTCACCGGCATTTGGTTATACCTGAAAGCAGTGCAAGAAAATATGTGGTATTTGTCTCTTTCAGCGATAGGATTTATTGCCTCACTTTATGCATTCAATACGTCACGTGTTTTTACCCCGCTCATTCTCGTTGCGTTAAGTCTGCTATTCTGGAAACAATTGTGGCAACATAAAAAACAAGCGGTTATTGCAGGAATTATCGGAATTCTTTTTCTTTTACCTACGCTGCCTCATTTGTTGTCCCCACAGGCAAAGCTTAGATTTCAAGAGGTAAATATTTTCTCAGATAGTACTGTTGTGAAGATGGCCAATCAGGAAGTAGCCAACGACAATAATGTGTCGTGGTCTAAAATTATCCACAATAGACGATTTCTTTACAGTCTTGATTTCCTGCAGCATTATTTTGATAATCTAAATTTTCGATTCCTTTTCATCCAAGGAGACGGGAATCCAAAATTCTCAATTCAAGATGTGGGGCAGATGTATCTATGGGATCTCCCATTCTTTATTGCAGGTATTTTGTACTTGTTTCGTAAGAAAGAAGGAAATTGGTATGTTATTCCTCTGTGGATTTTACTTGGAATTATTCCTGCTGCGACAGCAAGGGAAACCCCTCACGCGCTTCGTATTGAAACTACTCTTCCAACATTTCAGATAATAACTGCATATGGTGTTTTTGTATTTCTAAAGAGTACATGGTTTGAAAAGCTACGGAAATATTTCAAACAGATACCAATATTTGTCCTCGGGTTGTTATTGTTGGGAAATGTTGTCTATTTTGTGCATGATTATTATATTCATTACCCACTTAAATACTCAGGGACGTGGCTGTATGGGTATGAGCAATCTATTGCGTATGTAGAGAAAGTACAGAGTCAATACAAAGAAATTGATATGACACAAGAATTGGGAAGACCATATATTTACTATTTATTTTATATGAAAACAGACCCAAAGGTTTTTAGAAAAGAAGCAAATATATCACGAGATGTTTTTGGATTTGTAACAGTACATAATTTTGGGAAGTATCATTTTGAAAACATCCGTCCAAAAGAACTACAAGCAAGAATTCTCTATATAGACGTACCGAGTCAAATTCCCGGAGGTTCTCATATTATCAAAATATTCTCAGCGCTTAATGGAGATCACGTACTGGTTGCATACACAAAATAAAATGCAAAATTCAAAGTTCGAAATGCAAAATTTATTTAATCCTAAAACAGTTTGGATTTTCCTGACTGCCATTGTTTTGCTTGCTTTAGTGCTTCGATTGTGGCAGTTGGGAAGCATACCGCCATCCCCTGATTGGGATGAGGCGGCATTTGGCTATGATGCGTACTCAATCATGCATACAGGCAGAGATGAATATGGGAAATTTTTGCCAGTCGTACTTCGATCGTTTGATGATTACAAACCTGCATTGTATGCTTACGCAGTTATTCCTGCAGAATTAGTTTTTGGGGTCAATATATTTGCAGTGCGATTTCCATCAGCACTATTTGGAGTTTTGACTGTTCTGGCAACGTATTTTTTGGTAGAAGAATTAACAAGAAAAAAATCGCTTGCATTACTTTCGTCTTTTCTTCTTGCAATCTCGCCTTGGAGCATTCAATTCTCACGGGTGGGATTTGAATCCAATGTTGGCGTTGCAATGAATGCCTTTACTGTATTATTTTTTATCAAAGGTATGAAGAAACCGTGGTATTTTTGTCTTGCTACTTTCGCAGCCTCCCTTAATATATATGTGTATCAAAGCGAAAAAGTCTTCACGCCACTTCTTCTCCTTGTGTTGATTTTTGTCTATAGGCGAGAACTTTGGAGAGTTTCACGAAAGTATATTTTGGCAGCGCTCCTGGTGGGAGGCATCGTTATATTACCGATGTTCGTGGCTATTGTTACTGATAAAAATGTTTTGCTTCGTGTGAAAGGAACATCAGCATTTTTAGACACAACAACATTTCTTCAAGACGATGTAACAAAACTTACGACAGATCATCAGAATCACGATTACCTGGGGTTACTTTTGGACAACAGACGATTTGTCTATACACGAGCAATTTTGGATGGATATCTTGCGCATTATGATATGAATTGGCTCTTTATTAAAGGAGATATTGCAAGACATCATGCACCCGGCATGGGGCTTATCTATTTGGTGTCTCTGCCGTTCTTATTGATGGGAATATACATGGTACTATTTAGGAGAACGGGATTTGATATTTCTTCACAAGCCAGAAACCTTCTGCTTTTGTGGTATCTGGTTACCGCTATTCCTGCATCTATTACGAGTGGAGTGCCTCATGCGGTAAGAACGCTCAATTTCTTACCTGTTGTTGAGATTTTTGTCGCAGTAGGGCTTTTAGGCGCCCTGATGTATATCAAAGGTAAAAGAGTACGAACAAGTGTTTTCATACTTATTCTTGCAGTATATATTTTTAATGTTTCGTATTATTTGGATCAGTATTTTGTGCAACTTAATTACTATGATTCAGGACAGTGGCAATATGGCTATGCGCAAGCAGTGCAGTATGTTGAATCGGTACAAGATACATATCACAAAATCATTGTGAGTGGAAAAGCACCTCTTGATAAGTCATATATGTTTTTTCTTTTTTATATGAAGTATCCGCCAGCAGAATATCAAAAGGTAGGACAATTTTCCTCAGGTGGTTTTGCAGAAACACATGCGTATGGAAAATTCCAATTCCATGAAATAGATTGGAAAAAAGAATCATCAGAACACAATGTTTTATTCGTTGGTAATCCTGGTGAATTTCCAGCAAACGTAAACGGGGTTGTCAAAACAATTAACGGTCTTGACGGGACACCTGCAATAGAAATAGTAAGTAATTAATATGAAGCCAACACTTTCTGTAGCACTCGCAACATATAATGAAGAGAAAAATCTTCCGCAGTGCCTGGAGTCTGTGAAAAAAATTGCTGAGGAAATACTTATCGTAGATGGGTCATCTACAGATAAGACGGTAGAGATTGCAAAATCTTTTGGAGCAACAGTTTTCGTTACAGATAATCCTCCCATCTTTCATATCAACAAGCAAAAAGCACTTGAGATGGCTCATGGAGAATGGATTTTGCAATTGGATGCAGATGAGAGAGTGTCAGATGCATTGGCAAGTGAGATTGTAAAACTTATGACTATGACAAAAGACGAAATAGACGAATATGAAAAAAAACTTCCGCACAAAAACTTATTTTATCGACACCAAGCGCTTTTAGAACAACGCGATGGGGAAATAGGAAGCAATATAGGTGCGTATACAGCCTTTTTTATCCCACGGCTTAATTTCTTCCTTGGAAAATATCTGCGATATGGCGGTGTGTACCCAGATGGAGTAATTAGGCTCGTGAAGAGAGGAAAAGCGTATTTTCCAAGGAAGGATGTTCATGAGCAGATGGTAATAACAGGAAGAGTTGGGTGGCTAGGAAATCCTCTTTTTCATAAGGATTCTCCCACATTTGCAAGGTATATTGAGCGTAATAACCGCTATACAGATTTAATGGCAAAAGAATTGCAAAATGAAAAGTTGCCTAAGACCATATGGAATATGCTAGACTATATGGTATATAAGCCTATCTTGTGGTTTGCGCTTACATTTTTTCGACATAAGGGTTTTTTGGATGGATGGCAAGGTTTGTTATTTAGTTTTTTCTCTGCAAGACGATTTGCTATAGCATATATAAAATATTTAAAATTATAGTATGAAAATTTTAGTAACTGGGGGTGCGGGATATATAGGAAGTATAACAGTTAAGGCGCTATTGTCCCAGGGATACGAGGTTGTTGTATTTGACAATTTAAGTCAAGGGCACAAAGACGTTGTGCAGTGCCCGTTTGTAAATGGAGATCTGCTCAATATGCAAGATTTGCGAGAAGGACTTGCTAATCAGAAATTTGATGGGGTAATTCACTTTGCTGCATCTGCTCTAGCTGGTGAGTCCATGAAAGAGCCATACCACTATTTTCAAAATAATATTATGGGTGGACTCAACGCTGTTGAGTATATGAAGGAAACAGGAATTCCATCAATTATTTTTTCCTCAACATGTGCAATCTATGGACATCCAGATCAGGTACCTGTGACTGAGGATGAGAGTAAAAAGCCAGAAAGTGTTTATGGAGAATCAAAATTGGCATTTGAGAAAATTCTTCATTGGTATGATGAGGTTTTTGGGATAAAACATATCAATTTGCGCTATTTCAATGCCTCTGGGGCAAGTTTGGATGGGACCATGGGAGAAATGCATGATCCAGAAACACATATTATTCCTGTGGCTATTAAAAAAATGATTTCAGGGGAAACTTTTTCACTTTTTGGGACAGATTATCCAACTCCTGATGGAACGTGCATTCGAGACTACATCCATGTTGAAGATTTAGCAGTCGCGCATATACAAGCACTTGAATACCTTTCCAAAACAGGGAAAAGTAATTACTTTAATCTTGGTACGGGGAAAGGATATTCCAATCGAGAAGTTTTGGAAATTTTAAAAAAAGTAAGTGGTAGAGACTTACAAATAAAAGAAGAACAAAAAAGGCCAGGAGATCCTCCTATTATTTATGCTGACAACACAAAAGCAAAAAGAGAACTTGGATTTGATCCAAAATATTCAGACCTTGAGACAATAATAAAAACTGCATGGGAATGGCATAAAAAACAATTCAAAGTTTAAAAAATAAAGTGAGTAAAAAATTGTTTATTCTCGTTTTAATCTCTTTTATTTTTTGGAACCTTGGGCATGTCATCTTTCTTCATAGGTCAGCATATCTGTCTACTGATTATTGGCAGGGATTTTCTCAACTGAGACAAACGTACTTAGATTCTCAATATGTGAATAAACATCCAAAAGGATGGGTTCCTGATGAAGTCGTAAATAGCTATGCAGGAGGAGCATATATACGTGGAGTAGCTCCGTACCTCATTGCTCCTGACACGCCACCTCTTGGGAGATATTTGATAGGAATATCGGCAGTCGTATTTCATAACGCCAACATAGTAATTCTTCTATCAATGCTCATCTCATTATATATTCTTTATGTAATAGGAGAGCAGATATACCAGAGCAAAATTATTGCTCTTTGTGTTGTTGCAATGGTTACTTCCGAGCCTATTATTCTTAATCAACTTATTTTCTCTCCATTATTAGATATAATCCAGCTGGTTTTTTTACTTTCTTGTTTTTATTATTTTAACCTCGCTTTAACAAAACATACATTATTCTATTTTTTTATATCAAATATTTTCCTTGGATGCTTTATGGCAACGAAATTTTTTGCAACAGGAGCAACAATTATCATTTCAATGATGATAATTTTATTCATTCATAGATATGGTAAAAAAATACTTTTATATATTGGAACACTTCCAATAAGCTTCATTGTTCTCTTAGCAACGTACGTGCGTGCATTTGTCTATGGATATAGTCTTAAACAAATTATCGGTATTCAAAAATGGGTTTTTTTATATCATAAAAGCCAGCTTATTTTACCATTTTCTATTTGGCCGCTTTTACTTTTCAATAGGTGGTATGTATGGTTTGGAAGTAAGCCTATTATTACTGACCCGCAATGGCGCATTACATGGCCTATGATAACCATCATGACTGGTATTACAATACTACTTTATGTGTTAAGGAAAATACCTCGAAAAATTGAAATTGAAATATATATGGCATGGGTAGTAAGCTACATTTTTTTCTTTAGCTTTGGGCAGATTTCATCTCGATATCTAGTAATTTATATTCCTATTTTATATCTGATTGCAACGTATGGCCTATGGCATATGAGTCTTTGGCTGTATACTACATATAGACGCACATGAAAATTGGAATTGATATTTCACCACTTAGCTCGGGTCACAAAGTTAGAGGTGTTGGGTTTTATTTGGTGCATTTAAAAGATGCTTTATTGAAGTATTACCCAGAGCAGGAGTATGTTTTTTTTCAGTCATCAAAGGAAATTCCTAGAAATATTGACGTTATTCATTATCCTTATTTTGATCCATTCTTTCTTACGCTTCCAATAACGCGTTGGGATAAGACAGTAGTAACTGTTCATGATCTAACCCCTCTTGTTTTAAAAAATGAATTTCCCATAGGTATGAAGGGATTTGTAAAATGGCACATTCAAAGGTTACTACTCAAGTCAGTACGTAGTATTATTACCGATTCAGAAAACTCAAAAAAAGATATCATAAAGCTTGTAGGAGTACCACCAAATAAAGTGACAGTTACGTATCTTGCAGCAGGAGAAGAATTTAAAAGATTAATGACCCCCGACAAAGGATTAATGATAAAAAAGAAGTATGATTTACCTGAGAAATTTGCGCTCTATGTTGGAGACGTGACTCCTAATAAAAATGTGCCAAATATTATGAAAGCATGTATACAAGCACAGATTCCGTTGGTTATGGTGGGAAAGGCGCTTACAGAAGATTTGTACGATAAGGAAAATCTGTGGAATGCAGATTTAGTAAAGGCTCAATTATTGGCACAAGAAAACAAACAAATACATATGCTTGGGTTTGTATCCAGTGAGGATTTAGTTATGTTATATAACCTAGCCCAACTGGCAGTACTTGCATCACGATATGAAGGGTTTGGGTTGCCAATTCTTGAAGCTATGGCTTGTGGTTGTCCTGTGGTAACATCTCGCGCAGGATCTTTGGAAGAAATAGCAGGAGATGGAGCATATTTTGTTGATCCACAAAACGTTAATAGTATTGCGCAAGGAATTATAGCAGTATGGAATAACCCTACGCTTCAAAAAGAGATTCAGGAAAAAGGGCTTCAACAAGCAAAAAAATTCTCCTGGAAACAGACAGCTACAGATACGATACAAGCGTATAAGGATGTCTTGCAAGAAAAATAGTGCCGCAAAGAGCTTTTTTATATTCTTTATGAAGAAATTACTTTCATTAATAAAACGAGCTATAACACACGAATTGATAAAAGGAAGTTCAATAGTTTTTTTGGGCTCTATGGTATCTAATGTTCTTGCTTTTATTTTCAATCTCTTCTTAACTCGTTCACTCACATATTCAGAATATGGTGAATTTGCATCACTCATAGCACTTTTTACGCTTGCAACTATCCCTGCGCAATCATTCATTCCAGTTGTCATCCAATTTAGTTCCCAATATCTATCAAAAAATGAGAATGCCCACGCAGCTGCGCTCTATGTCAAATTAACAAAGTTTTTTGTTGCAGGAGCATGTAGTATCTTGGGAGTATTTATTATACTGACAGTACCAATTGAAAATTTCCTGCATATACAACATACATTTTTCATTTTCATCATAGGGCTTATGGTAAGCATTGTGTATCTCGGGATAGTCAATGGGGGATATTTACAAAGCATGCTTCAGTTTGGATTTACGTCGATAACTGTAATTATTGGAGGGGTGCTTAAATTGGGACTTGGCGTCTTTTTTGTCTTATTGGGCTGGAAGGTTGGTGGAGTATTGTGGGCTTTGATACTCTCGTTTTCTATTCCATTTATGCTAACATTTCTTCCTTTACGGAAATTTTTCCATAACAAACAGCAACCAACAGTAATTCATTGGAAGGAGATTGGAGCATATGCAGTACCGGCAGCAGTTACAGTTTTCTCGCTGTCTGCATTTACTTCAACAGATCTTCTCTTGGTAAAACATTTTTTTACCGCACATAATGCGGGTTTATATGCAGGATTGTCACTTGTGGGGAGAGTGATATTCTACTTTACGGCACCAATTTCTTCAGTGATGTTCCCACTTATTATCAAAAGATTTTCTGCTAAGGAAAGCTTTCAAAACCTTTTTTATTTTTCACTTTTCTTGGTGTTACTTCCCTCAGCTGTATTGACTATTTTTTATTTTGCCCTTCCGGGATTAGTTATCAAAATCCTTCTTGGAGGGAGGGGTTATGAGGCGGTATCTGGATACATAGGTTGGTATGGGGTTTATTTGACAATATTTAGCATGATTAACGTGCTGGTCAATTTTTTCTTGTCTCTTCGTAGGACAGAGATTGCATGGATTATTGCGGTAGGGGCTATTTGTCAAGCCGTATTGATTTTCTTTTTTCACCAAAATTTTATTACCGTTATAAGTATTTCTGTATTTGTAACCCTTGTGCTTCTTGTCACACTTTTGCTATATTACACAAAGGAATATGCAAATACAAAAATCATCAAAAAAACCTTATCTTTCAATCATAATCCCCGCTTATAAACAACAAAAAACGATACAAAAAGACTTACACAAAATTAAGATAATTGCAGAGGAGATATCGCATACGTACGAAATTATTGTTGTTGTAGATGGAAAAATTGATAAAACACAAGAAGAAGCTCGTAAAGTACGTTCTCCAAAGATAAAAGTTGTAGGGTACGCGCACAACAGAGGAAAAGGATATGCAGTCCGATTTGGTATGGCATACGCAAAAGGTAAAATCATATCATTTTTGGATGCAGGTATGGATTTGAACCCTCAAAGCCTTCTCCTTCTTGTTGATTACTTCAAAATGCAGAAAGCAGACATTGTCATTGGTTCTAAGTTGCATCCGTTATCGCGAGTTAATTATCCGTGGCAAAGAAAGCTATTATCATCGGTATATCGTTGGGTTGTAAAGGTGCTTTTTGGGCTTTCGGTACGGGACACACAAGTTGGACTCAAATTATACAGGAGAAAAGTTCTTGAGGATGTTTTGCCTCGTCTTTTGGTGAAAACATTTGCGTTTGACATAGAAATGTTATCAGTTGCACATAGAATTGGCTATACTCGTATTTTTGAGGCGCCGATTGAGCTTAAATATACTAGGTGGTCTTCGATAACTAGTAAAAACTTCTGGAAAATTATTTACTATATGTTGTGGGATACACTGGCTGTTTTTTATCGTCTTCGAATTCTCCGTTACTATGATGAAAAAAGTAAAAGAAAATGGAGATACGATCCTGAGCTCAACTTCCGCATAAACATTGGATAGCATGAATATTATCATCTTTAATTGGAGAGATCCCCGTAACCCCAAATCAGGTGGAGCTGAAATCATGACGCTTGAGCATGCACAAGCGTGGGTAGAAGCTGGTTACCGCGTCACGTGGTTTGCTCAAGACTTTACGCATGCAAAGCATTCAGAGATATTCAAAGGAATTGAAATTATTAGAAAAGGAAATTCGGTAAGTGTTTTGATCTTTGCTCTATTTTTTTACCTATTTGTAGGCAGAAAATTTGACATCGTTATTGATCAAATACATGGTTTTCCTTTTTTCACGCCACTTTATGTGAGAAGAGCAAAAATAATTGCAATGATTCATGAAGTTGCTGGGGAGATTTGGGACTATATGTATCCCTCCCCAGTTAACTTTTTAGGTAGATTATTTGAAAAGATTATGCTTGTTCCCTATAAAAATATCCCATTCATAACAGTATCTGAATCTACAAAAAAAGAATTGTATATATTTGGCATAAAAAAGGTTTTTGTTATTCAAAACGGCTTACGCTTTGATACTCCAGTTAAAAAGGTCGCAAAAATGAAGCATCCAACATTTATTTTTGTCAGTAGGTTAGTAAAAATGAAAGGGATTGAAGAAGTGTTGAAGACATTTGCTTATATTCTCAAAGAGTACTCAGATGCTCATTTGTTGATTCTAGGAGGAGGGGAAGAAAACTATATTAACAAACTAAAACAGTTTGCAAAGGACTTCAGCCTCGGTAAGCATGTACATTTTTATGGGAGAGTTGATGAAGCAAAAAAATATGAGCTATTGAGACAATCACATATTCTGTTGCATGCATCAGTGAAAGAAGGGTGGGGGTTGGTTGTTATTGAGGCTGCAAGCCAAGGTACTCCTGCAGTTGTGTATGATGTTCCAGGATTGCGAGATTCTGTCAAAAATAAAATAACAGGTATAATAGTAAAAGAAAATACGCCACGTGATATGGCAGAGGCTGCTATTCTTTTGTATAAAAATAAAAAACAGTATCAAAATTTACAAAAAAATTGTGTACAATGGGCAAACAGTCTTACATGGGAATCGGCAGTTAAAAAAAGCCTTAGCTTGTTATCATCGCTATGAAAACCCCTTTAGTATCTATTATTATTACAACAAAAAATGAAGCAAATAATATTGGAAATTGTCTGAAGAGTGTCCAAAAACAAACATATAGACCTTATGAAATTATCGTTGTTGACAATAATTCATTAGATGAAACAAAAAATATCTCCAAGAGGTACACGCCGCTTGTTTATAGTAAAGGTCCAGAAAGAAGTGCTCAACGTAATTTTGGTGCTAAAAAAGCAAAAGGAGAATACCTTATCTTTTTGGATGCAGATATGGTATTGACAAGGCATGTAGTAGAGCAGTGTGTTGAGAGTATCCAGAAAGAACATGTTGGAGGTGTTATTATTCCTGAGAAGTCATATGGAGACAGTTTCTGGGCTCAATGTAAAACACTTGAAAGAAGCTTTTACGTGGGAAATGATGCAATAGAAGCAGCGCGATTTTATAATAAGAATGATTTTGAAAAATCAGGAGGTTTTGATGAGTCAATAACCGGTCCAGAAGACTGGGATTTATCTCAAAAAATAAAAATGCTTGTTGGACTGAGTCGAGTGAAAGCATATATTCTTCACAATGAGGGAAATTTGTCCCTTTGGACGACAATAAAGAAAAAATACTATTACGCTAAAAAGCTTTCTCCTTATATAGAAAAAGAGGAAAATAAATACTATACAACAACTCAGTTTAGTTTATTCAAAAGATATTGGATTTTTCTTTCTCATCCCCAACATCTCCTAGAAAATCCACTTCTTGGTACTGGAGTGATTTTTATGAAAACTTCAGAATTTATAGCAGGAGCAGTAGGAATGTTAGAAGGGAAATATATAGGCAAATGAAAATTTTACAGCTGACTTGTCATTTTTCTCCTAATGTAGGAGGAGTTGAAACGCATTTGGAGGATCTTGTAAATATTTTGGCAGAAAAAAGACATGAAGTTTTCGTCTTAACGTATCGGCCATTAACGACAAAAGTTTCTTGGAAGATATTTGAAAAAAGAAAATTTATACAAATACTTCGAATTCCATGGTTTCCTGGATTCTTCTATGAGTTAGTAGGTACTCCGGCAATGGAATTTTTGTATTTATTACCTGGTCTTTTTGCTGTAACTCCGTTTGTTTTATTACGACAAAAGTCGGACGTGGTTCATGCTCATGGACTCATTGCAGGATTTGTTGGAGTGTTATGGGGAAAAATTTTAAGAAAGCGCGTTGTTGTATCTACTCACAATATTTATCATTTTCCGAAGAAAGGTTTGTATGCAAAATTTGTTAGGTGGATTTTTTCTCATGCCGATGCAGTTTTGTGTCTTTCCAATCAATCAAAAGAAGAAGTGATTGCTCTTAGTATACCCAGAGAGAATGTGCATGTATTTACATACTGGATAGATCAAGAGTTATTCCACAAAATTCCTCATGCCAAACGAGAACTTTCATTACCTCAAAAGTTTACAGTGTTATTTGTAGGGAGACTCGTTGAAGAAAAAGGAGTGCAGGTGTTATTGGAATCAGCGAAAAGTTGGAATAAGGATATTGTGCTTATCGCTGTAGGTATGGGCCCTCTAGAGAAGTTTGTAAAAAAAGTAGCAGATGGAATAGGGATCAGGTATATTGGGAAGGTTTCGCAAACAAAATTACCACTATATTACAGCGCAGCTGAGGTATTGATAGTTCCGTCTATTCATGAAGAGGGGTTTGGAAGGGTATTGTTGGAGTCACTTTCTTGTGGCACTCCGGTCATCGCTGCAAACAGAGGAGGTATCAAAGAAGCAATTACAGATAAGGTAGGGTATATGCTCACAATAACTCCGGAAAATATTAAAAAAGCTGTTGAATATTGCTTAGAACATCGGTTAGAATTGGAAAAGAAATCAAAAGAAGCAAGATTATTTGCAAAGAAGAGATTTGCACAAAAGAACGCAGAAACCATTCTTTCTTCTTATTATTGAGTTGTTATTCCATGAGCAAAACAAGTTTTATTTCATATATCCCACACAAATCATTCTTCACAGGACTTATGGTTACAATTTTTCTTATTGGAATTTCATTTATTTTTAGCTTACAGCTTGCGCTATATGGAGACGATTGGTTACGACTACATATACTAAAATACAACTTTGATAGGGGAATAGGATATTCGTACTTTTCACTGTCTTCCTATTTTGGGCCATATAACCCACAGTATCTTTTTTTGTTTTTTGTACGTTTTTTTTGGGGGTATAATCCATTTGGGTACTTTCTTGTTTCGTTGATTCTGAGAATGGTTGGGTCTATTGCATTTTATTTTCCATTAAAAAAACTAACTCGATCATCATGCATAGGATGGATAGGTGCAATTTTGTTAGGAACAACACCAATAGGCATTCAAGTCACCGACTGGGTATTTTACATGAATACATATGCTTCTCTCATTTTTCTCAGCGGAACATTTTATTTTCTTCTGGCAATGGAAGATCGCCCATCGTTTCGTAATCAGTTACTCGTTTTATTATTCTCCTTGATATTTATTTTCATAATTCCCGTACGAAGTTACGGATTCTTCTTTATTTTGCTTGTATATTCAATTATAAAAATACTTTTCCAGCAAGGAACGAAAAAACATTTTGCTATTGGTCAAGTAATAGGAATTGTAAGTGTATATATGGTAGCAAAGTTAGTAGGGAGTTTGGGACCAACGACCGATGTCTTGACGTCTATGGTAACCGGAGTCAGCGAAAGTAGAACTCTTCTTTCCCAACATAATTACTCCTTTATTCTAGTCCCATTATCAGATTTGGGAAGAATATTTTTTCCTGATATATTTTATCAAAAGCTTCAGCGCATCTCATCTCACATTTTTCAACCAAATGTTCTTGAAGCACTTATAATTTTTGGAATCATTCCGATAGTTTCTAAATATTGGAAAAAAGTAAGTAGTGCAAGATTACTTGTTTGGATCCTATTAAATATTGGATTTATCTTGCTGGTCAGAGTGCTATTTGCGTCATTGTCAGGGGAGGATGGCTTATTTGCAATATTAGCGTATATTATTTTGTTTAACACGATTTATTATCTACTATATACGCGAAAATTTATGTATATAGGGATGCTCCTACTTATTTTAGGGTGTTTTAGCTTACCATACTACTTGCTCCCATGGTCATTTGCGCCGTCAATTCCATTAACTTCAGATCATAGATATCTGTACTTTCCAGCTGTAGGAGTTATTATTGTATTTATCATAATAGCTTCTGTTTTTTTTCGGAATAAAAAATACAAGGGTGTAGTTATCTTTCTCTGCATTAGTGTGATAACAATTAATTTTTTTAGTGACACATTGTATTTGAGAAACCAGTTACGTTTTAGAAGTGAAAAAAGACAAGAGAAAATTTTTACATCACTTCACAAAATAATTCCGTATCTTCCTCAAAACAAACAATCAGTATTTTACATTACTGACACAACAGGAAAAAAAACTGATGTATACACATTTGGATTCCCATTCTATATGGGGCTTTCTTATGGTATTTCTGATCAAGGTATTCTCCCATTCTTATTGTTGAATATTGATGAAGTAAAATCTGCAACAACGGATGGTCGAGCACTGAAACAATATACATTGAAGCTCTCAAAGGTATCACTGGACGATATATATTTTCTCAAACTTTTGCCTAATGATACATTCGTAGCAAATAAATCAGAAATCATCCCGCAAGTACTAAGTAATGAAAAATAATACACAAAAAAATTTCTATATTATTGCAATGTCTCCTGTTGGCGATGGGCTTTCTGGCGGAGATAGAATTTTTATAGAATTGGCACGAAGCGCAATAAGAAATAGTATACGTACGACGCTTATTTCCTGGAAGGCAGGGTTTGCTATGTGTAAAAAAACAGATCTACTTTCTGGAAAAAACCTTATTTTTTTAAGTTTGGATACGCCACTTTTTTCACTTCCTAGTTTTTTTGTAAATTACTTAGCTAGAATTGCAAAAACTATCATGTGGTCATGCTCCTACCAATTTTGTGAAAGTGACACTGGTGTTTCAATACTCTATAGCGCTTCTGATTTTTGGATGGATGTTATTCCATCATGTATCTTGAAAATACGATATCCTCATATTCGATGGGTTGGGACATTTTATTTGGCAGCTCCAAATCCACTCAAAGGTTATAAAGAAGGTGGCAGATGGAGAGTACCTAGCATGAAAGGAATCATCTATTGGTGTTTGCAGTTGCCAATGTATTGGTTAATTCGTCGATTCTCTCAATTTGTTTTTGTAACGAGCGAGCCAGAGAAAAAACGGTTCCCAAAACAAACAAAAGAAAATAAAATTGTTGTTATTAAGGGAGGAGTTAATTTGGATAAAGTGCATCAATTTCAAAAAAAAATTGGGAAGGTGCAAAAAATATATGATGGGGTCTTTATAGGAAGATTTCATCCCCAAAAGGGAGTATTGGAGTTAGTAGAAATATGGAATATCCTCGTCAAAAAACTTCCCTCAGCGAAATTAATTATGATAGGTGATGGTCCACAGATGGGAAAGGTAAAAGAAAAGATACGAAAGTTACATTTGGAAAAGAACATTGAGTTGACTGGCTATCTTATAGATGGATTACAAAAATATACAATTTTTGCAAAAAGTAAAATTGTTGTCCACCCAGCAATATATGATAGTGGTGGCATGGCAGCTGCTGAAGCAATGGCTTGGGGAATGCCTGGAGTTTCTTTTAATCTTGATGCGCTCAAAACATATTATCCCAAAGGAATGATAAAGTGCCCGTTGCACAATAAACAAAAATTTGCTCTAATAGTTCTATCTTTGCTGAAAAATAAAAGACGTTATTTTGCAGTAAAAAATGATGCATTGGATTTAATTACAAATTATTGGGATTGGTCTAAAAGAGCGTCGGAAGGGTTAAGACAAATTTTTAACTGAGATGGAAGATAAAAAAATTTTTTTATTTGGAGGAACACATCCAACAATTTATCATCCTTTTGTGTCAAGCTTTTTGCCAACTGATTTACAAGGAAAAAAAATTTTAGACATAGGATGTGGGAGAGGAGTATGGGGTTATTTACTCAGGACCCAACGAGATGTACGCAAAGCAGAGATGATTGGGGTTGATGCAAGTGATTATGCATTGTCTTTTGTAAAAAAACACAGAGTGTATACAAAAACACTAAAAATAGATATTAAAAAGAAATTGCCCTTTCCTGATAAGAGTTTTGATTTTATCCTTTGCTCTGAAGTCATTGAGCATATTGTAAAAAAAGAAGGAGTGAAATTATTGAAAGAAATTGACCGTTTGATAAAACCCGGTGGAAGAGTTATAGTGACAACACCCAATGTTTTTTTGGAAATGCCTTACCATGATCCGCTTGATCTACACAGATCGTTGTGGACTGTAAAAGATTTTTCAAGTCGTGGGTATAAAGTAAAGGGAATTGGAGTAAAATTACCATTTAATAAAACCGGGTGGCAGGTATTTATTATTCAAGCACTATATTATTTCATTACACCATTCTCCTATCTTTTTCCTCAAATATCAGGCTTGCTAATTGCGATAAAGGATTATTGAGTACATGAAAAATAAAAAAGTATTAATTACGGGTGGTTTGGGTTTTATTGGAAGCAACCTCGCGCATACACTTGTTAACCAAGGTGCGCAGGTGACGATTTTTGACGCAAAAATAAAACCTTATGGATTTAATGAATTTAATATTGCAGACATACGCGATAAAGTACAAGTAATAAAAGGTGATGTAAGAAGTCAAAAGGACATCAAGCCGCATATCAAGCATGCTGATTATGTGTACCATTTAGCAGGTCAGGTAGGCAGAATGATTTCGATGGAAGATCCATTTTTTGATTTGGAAGTTAATTGTATTGGAACGCTAAATATATTAGAGCTTGTAAGAAAATACAATCCATCTGCAAAGATATTATTTGCAGGTAGTAGGGGAGAAATGGGAAATCCACTTACACTTCCTGTTGATGAAAAATCCCTGCCATTACCTACCGATATATATGGTGCCAATAAGCTGGTAGCGGAGCATTATCTTCGTATTTATCACAATGCTTATGATTTGCAAACAGTAACATTTCGCATAAACAATGTGTACGGACCTCGTTGTCAAATGAAAAGTTCCCACTATGGTATTGTTAACCTATTTCTCTATTACGTATTTACCGGAAAAGAGATTCCTGTTTTCGGAAAAGGACTACAGACGAGGGATTATTTTTATATCGATGACTTGACCGATGCTTTCCTAGTCGCAAGTCTTTCTGATAAAGCGAATGGTAAGGTATATTTTGTTGGTAGCGGGCAGGAAATCAAATTTATTGATATGGTTAAGACAATCATTTCAGTTATGGGAAAGGGTTCATATCGGTTTGAAAAATACCCTGAAGTCTTAGAAAAGATTGACACAAAAAGATTTAACTGCTCAATTGAGGCTATAAAGAAAGACTTAGGATGGAAGCCAAAAGTTGCTTTAGCAGATGGTATTGAGAAAACAATGGCATACTACAAAAAGTACCTTTCGCATTATGAATAAAAACCCTTTAATTTCAGTTATTATACTTTCTTATAATGTACCTGAGGATGTTATAGATTGTGTAAGGTCCATAAAAAGACAGACATACAAACCTATTGAGATACTTGTTGTAGATAATGGTTCAGATGAGAGGACAGTAAAATTATTAAAACAAAAACTTTCAGGCGTTACGTTTCTATGGAATAGTAAAAATTTAGGAAGAACAGGTGGCTATAATGTGGGAATAAAAAAAGTAAAAGGAAAGTCAATTTTGCTTTTGGATCAGGATACCATAGCTGATAAAGCGATGGTTGCAGAGCTTCAAAAAACACTTGCAAGTGATCCACTCATTGGAGCAGTTGGTCCATTAATTGTATTTTATGATAAGCCAAATTGGGTATGGAGTACTGGAACGTGGGTTAATATGATAACGGGAAAAACTCATTTTATCAATTATCACGCGAGGATTGCCGATAAAGAAGTGAAAAAAATGCGGGAAGTACAACAGTACCCAACTGCAATACTAATTAAGGCAGACATTTTGCAGACAATCAAGGGTTTTGATGAGGATATTTTTATGGTATATTGTGATTCAAGTCTCTGTTTGAAAATTTTACATAAAGGATATAAAATTCTTTATGTGCCAACAGCAAAAGTTCTGCATAAGGAACCAGTACAAGTAGACGGTGTGAACCAATTGGGGGCAGGGTCAAAAGTCAGAGCGTTTCTCATTGGGAGGAATAGAATTATTTTCATGAATAGGTATGCAAGCTGGTTAGGTTTTGTAATATTTACAGTTTGCTTTTTACCAATATATGTTACGTATTATTCATGGATCTTTATAAAAAATAAGCAGTTTCCTATCTTGTTGGCATTTCTCAAGGGAACAGGATATGGTTTACTGCATTGTATTGGAGCTAGGGAAAATATAGGCTCGGTGCTTAGTAATTTATGAACTTTCTTTTTTTACGAAATATTCCATATTCTTACCTTTGGATTATTCATCAGTCCATTGGGAGGCGTGTAAAAACAGTTTTGGATTTGGGGTGTGGTAATGGTGTGTGGATGGAGGCAGTATGCAAAGATAAAAAATGGAAAATTCAAGGTGTAGAAATATACAGACCCAGTGTACAAACTGCTAAAAAAAGAGGAATTTATGAGACGGTCCTTCAAGCCGACCTAACCAAACTCCCTTCATCTATTACGAAACAAAAGTTTGACCTTGTCTTCTCCTCGCAAGTGGTAGAACATTTATCAAAAAGAAAAGCTCTTAAGTTAATAAAACAAATGGAAAAACTGGCAAAAAAACGTGTTATGATTTCTACTACTGTAGGATTCATGCACTTTTGTCCTCTTGACCACTGTCACGAAGATGAAAACAACCCATATCAAAAACATCAATCAGCATGGAGTCCAGAAGAATTTAGAAAATTGGGTTATACCACACATGGACAGGGACTCGCTCTAGTCTATAGAGAGGGAAATTTAGGATTTAAGGTACCTAAATTCTTGTTGCCAGTATTATATGGATTTGCATTTTTATGTTCCCCTCTCGTGTATTATTTCCCGACACTGGGAACCTATCAAATTGCATATAAGGATATTCTATGAAGAAAAAAAATCCTACAGTTTCTATTATTATTGCTAATTTCAATGGTGAGGCGTATTTACAGACATGTTTGGAGTCTGTTTTGAAAACAGCGTATGATAATTTTGACGTGATCGTTGTTGATGATGGATCGGCTGACAATAGCAAGCAAATTATTAAAAAAATTGCTGCTAAAAATAAGAAAATTACTGTATTGATTAATACACACAATATTGGCTTATCAAGAAGTAGAAATAGAGCAATTGAGGCTTCAAAATCAGACATTCTTGTATTTCTTGATAACGATACACAAGTAACGCAGTCTTGGATCAAGAATATCAATAAAGTATTATTATCTCAGGATTCTGTAGGTGGTGTTCAGAGTAAATTAATTGAATTTGATCAAAGGACAAGAATACAGCTCATCGGTACAAAGCTCATCCCCTACACAGGTTGGAGTGTGCCCTTAGGAAAAGGTGCAAAGAAAGAAAGATTCACAAGACCAATGAAAATTATTGGAATTGGTGCGGCTTTTGCTGTAAAACGAGAAGTTATCCAAACAATTGGTGTTTTTGATAGGTACATGGTATATTTTAATGAAGATTTAGATTACTCCTGGAGAATTTGGATTGCAGGATGGAAGGTACTCTTGGCTCCCGATTCTATTGTTTATCACTGGACAAAATCCCCTAACATGAGAAAGAACACAAATAGCACACTTGAGAAAATTTATTACAATATGTGTCGAAATTCAACAAGAAGTATGCTAAAAAATTATCAGTTACAAAGTCTCTTATATTATTTTCCAATAAATCTTTTCATACTTTTTGCTCGTGCTATCTTGGTTCTCGTGAGAAGGAAGGATATATCATCTTTGAAAGGAACAGTACGCAGCCTGTATTGGAATTTAACGCATATATCTGATACGTTGATTGAAAGACAAAAAATCCAAAACGTTAGAAAACTCAGCGACGCCTATCTCTACAATGAAATTATGGTAGAAGGTTCACTGAAACACGTATACGAAAAATACTTCAGTCAGACAAGATTATTATAAGTGTATGAAAAAAATATTCAAGGCAACGATTGTTGTACCGACAATACGAGAAGAGAGTATTCTTAAATTTCTAACATTATGGAAAGAAGAATTTACAGGACACAGGGTCATTATCGTTGAAGATAACCCTACGAAATCTTTTCCACTACCAAAATGGGTCGAACATTACTGTTGGGAAGATATTGACCAAGAGTTGGGTGACAAATCTTGGATTATACCAAGGCGTTCTGATTGTGTGCGCTCATATGGATACTTCAAAGCTTGGCAGAAAAAAACAGACTTTATTGTAACACTCGATGACGATTGTTACCCTGAGAAAACATACAAGCCCTCATATTTACAACAAATGTACCTTTCACTTCAGAAAGAATGGGAGGACGACAGATGGTGGAATACCCTGAGGGGGAAAATTATTCCCAGAGGATATCCATATGATATTCGCAAAAAAAAACTTATCACGTGTATCAACCATGGGTTATGGTCAAATGTTCCAGATTTGGATGCGTTGACTCAAGCAAAAATTCCTCAGTACAGAACAAGGCCATGTAAAAAATCTGAAAAAATTCCTTATGGATCATTTTTTCCTATGTGTGGAATGAATTTGGCGTTTCATCCAGAAGCTGTTCCTGCTTTATACTTTCTACTTATGGGGAGGAATCAAAAAGAGAAACTTTACCCATTTGATAGGTTTGGGGACATTTGGGCTGGAATATGTATAAAAAAAATTACTGATCATTTGGGTTTTGCAATAAGTTCCGGATCGCCATCTGTTTTGCATTCTCGGGCATCGAATGTAGAAGTAAATCTTAAAAAGGAAACCCCAGGTTATCCAATTAACGAGGAGCTTTGGAAGAAAGTTTCGGAAATTGGGCTTACCGGTAAAACATTTCATGCATGCTATAGGCAGTTAGCTCAAGAGCTAGATATGAAAGGTGAGTATTGGATAACAGTAAAGAAAGCTATGCTTGTTTGGACCTCTCTCTTCAATAAGAATTAATGAAAAATTTATTGAAAAATTTTTATATTTTTCTAACGAGCTTTCTCTTTATTTTTTTATTAACATGGGTGTGGTTTAGGGATGGATATGTTTTGGCGACAGGAGAAAGCGGGATATTTTTTTATAATTTTACAAATATAATTCACACGTTTGGTCAAACATGGTTCGCGGGTGCCATCGGCTTTCCGGGTACTGGGTTGCCTCTTATCAATTTACCGTTCTTTGAGATTCTTAATTTTCTTCACACTCTAGGTATATCATATGTTGTTTTGCAAAGGAGTCTGTTCCTTTTTCTCCAACTAACAGGGTTCCTCTCAGTTTTCTACATGACGTACCGACTATTCTCTCAGACACCGGAAAAAAAACGATTCTATATGAGTTTTACAGCGGCTATTTTTTATTTCTTTAACCAAATAAATATTGTTTTGGTACTTAATAGATTTCAATACCCTTTTATGTTTTTTTATGCAGCTCTTCCATTGATATTATATATCTTTCTTATTGCATTAGAAAAAAGAAAAATATTATTTAGTATTCTTATACCTGTTGTTGCATTTATTTTTTCTCCCGCATTTGGCTCAATGCCATCGATATTATTGTTTTGGAGCATACTTCTCGGAGTTGGGATATACCATTTTCTATTTCAAAGCAGAACAAAAAATACATTACAATTTCTTGCTATTTTTTTTGTGATCAGTGGTATTGTGTGGCTAGCTATAAATAGTTGGTGGATTATATCGTTTGTAAACATACTTTTTAGTTCTCCATATGTTAGTCAGATAGCTTACAATTTAAACGATGATGTGAAGCTTGTCAGTGCTTTAAGTAATGTACTGGGAAATTTGTCATATGTTTTTAGACTTATGCATCATGATTATTATATTTGGATGAAGGATGTATGGAATGGATATTATCAAAATTCACTTGTAATCATAGTAAGTTTTATCCCCCCAATATTTGTTTTTGGATCCCTGCTGACAAAGAAGAAGTTTCCATTCTATTATCTTTTTATATTTTTTGCGTTAATTGCAATATTTTTCATAAAAGGTGTTGCGGACCCTTTTGGAGGATTCTTTTATTTTTTATTTACTCACGCCAGGCTATTAGAAGGTTTTAGAAACCCATTTGAAAAAATAGGGATTATTTTGCCAGTATTTTACTCTATCCCATTTGCATATGGGTTGTTTGCTGTATATGATTTAGTGAAAAATAAATTCTCGAAGTTTTTTGCGTGGGTTTTTGTGGGAATAGTTTTTTTTGCCTGTTTTGGTATTTTGTGTTTTCCACTTATAAACGGGGAGGTTTTTTTAGGGAATACAGTACCATCTAGTAATCCAAAAATTGGGTTTAAGGTACAAGTACCCGACTATTATATGTATGCGAATACATGGTTAAACTCTAAAGGAGAAAATTTTCGTGTAATAGCATTGCCTATTGGAGGAGAAGGAATAACTTATGCTTGGAAATATGGATATAGAGGAGTTGAAGTATCTAATGGGTTATTTGATAAGCCATTCATCTCATACTGCACGACAATTCAGTTTCTTTGTGAATTGAGCCAGGAACTGCAGCCACTTACTTTACGCTATCCACAAGCACTTTGGAAAGTTTTTTCACCACTGGATGTACGCTATATTATGTTGCGAAAAGATACAAATTATTCCTATGACCAAATGCAGAATCCTAACGACCTAGAACCAAATCTTTCTTCTGCTCTCCATAAAGACAAAAAGTTTGGCCCGCTCACATTTTATTCAGTTAATAATGATTTAGGTACACCTAAAATATTTGCTGGAACACAAGGAATCTATATATTCGGTTTGACATCTTTTCTCGATACGCTTCCACTTGCAAATTTTCAAAAAGGGGATATATATGTCACTGACACCACTAGCCAGTATCTTACTTTTGATAAAATACATCAAATTATTTTACAAGCAAAAGAATTTGTTCCTCCTCTTTTGACAATAAGTAAAGAAAATGCCTTGTTGGAACTTCCTTATGTCCGTTTTTTACCAGGGTCACCTTTCTACCTTTGGACACGCGTAAAAGAGCTTTTTACGGATTATTTAGCTGGAAATAGTGACTTTCTCCTACAAGTCGAGCAGTCAGACAAACGGTTGGTAGAAGTATATAAATTACTCAGCATCCACAAAATTGTCCTTGCGGAGAAAACGATGCATGACTATCTGAAATTGTTGTTATTTTTCTCCAAAAACACGAGTCATTTTTCTCAAGACAAAATGAAAGAGGATCTTTTGCGGCAGAAATATGTGTTAACTGATATTGTAACGCTTGCGAAAAACAATAATGATAATGATACAGTTTACAATCAGGCAAATAGTACTTTGGAGGTAATTCTTAAAGAAGTCCAGCTTCAACCTCTTTTACCAAGCGATATACAAACTGACCGTATCTATATTGTTCGGGTTCAAAATGATGGAAGCTATACGCTGAAGCTTTCGAAGAAGGATTATGAAAAGTACTATCCAACGAAAATAATAGAAGGTGTTATTGATGGAAATATGCCATTTGCTGCAACTGAATTTTCAGATGATTTTATCACTCTCGGAACTTTTTCATTTCATAAGGGAGAGCATCAAATAAATATACATGTTCCTGAGCAGAAGAATTTACTAACGATGGATACGATGACAATTTCTACAAAAAAAATACAAAACCAGCTAGGCATGCAAAGTCAAGCGTACTCCCTACCGGTAGAAAATTTTGATCCATTTGGCAGATACATAGTATCTTTTGATTATAAAATTGAAAGCGGAAATCCTTTCCAAGTGCGTTTTATTGAAGATACCGATCTTGTACGCTACAACAAAGTAATACCTCATTACAGTTTGTCTCTAAATTATACAGGACATAAAAACACCTGGTATCACTACGAAATTCCTATTATTCCTAATAAGGTTGCGCATAGCGCCAAAGTTGTTATTTTTATTTACCCAGGTAATATTTGTATCGACGAAAAACATCCAGAGACGTTTCAGAAGTGTAAAAACAATAATTTTAAAAAACAATTTGATGTTGCCTCGATTGCACAAATTAATAAGTTGTCTCTAAAAAGAACCGACGTAGGTGATCTCTTTTTAACAAAAGATATGGTTATAGAAAATCCGTATCAAAGCCCTGAGGTTACCTTTACGCAAGAAAACCCAGCAAGATATATTATTTCAATAAAACATGCTTCAACGCCTTATTACCTAACGTTCCTGGAGGCTTTCCATCCACTGTGGAAGTTATATGCAATCGATAATAGGAAGAAAATCCAAGTAGACGAAAAAAATCATATACTTGTTAATAGCTATGCAAATGCATGGTTCATCAATAAAAAAGGGGATTATACATTACTTTTGGAATTTTCTCCCCAGGAGTTATTTGAAATGGGTACAAAGATCTCAATTGCAGCGTTTATTGCTATCTTCATGGCATCTATACTATATTACAGACAAAGCAAAATGAATAAGAAGTAGTGTTATGCAGTCATATATTATTACTATCAATTATTTTTTCTACGTATATGGCTGGACGTTAGTTGAAGCAGCGCTTTTTATTATTGGTATTTTTATATGTCTTAAGAAATTTCGATACGCACGCTATAGCATACATCTTGCATTGATTTCATTCTTCCTTTCAGCATGCAGTATAATTTGGGGAGATGAGGTATTGGCAGGTAAATTAGGCGAGTTGACATTTTTATGGATTGTTATCGGGTCAATTGCGTTATTTGTACATGATCGAAAACATGGAAAAGTTTAAGAAGCTCTTCGTATTAGGCATTATAGTTAGCATAAGTATTATTGTTTTTAGAGATATATTTTCCGTCGCTCAAATTGCTGGGGGAGATTATATTACTCCAACACAGTACCAATTGTACGTATGGAAACATTTCCCTTTTTCATCATGGGATACAAATGTAAATATGGGATGGAGTGTTATTCCACTTCTAGCATCAGCCCCATATATGGTACTTATTGGATGGTTAGGTTCTTCTCTAGGGAATAGTGTAATTGTTGACCGAATTGTATGGTGGATTCCCTTCCTTTTGTTTGGAAGCCTCGGGTCATATTTGCTCACCAAACGCATTGCAGGTGGTACAGTTGTCCTTGTTCTTGCTCCAATTATATATATTTTCAACACCTATTCTTTGCTTCTTCTGAGCGGGGGGCAAATAGCTGGAATAGGACTTGCGTATGCTTTTGCTCCATTTGTTATCCTATCCTACATATCCGTTTTTGAAAAATCATCAATACGTAAGGCAATTACTGTTGCGGTTACATTATCCATACTGCTCATGTTTGACTTGCGGATAACTTATGTGACATTGGTTGGAATAGGATTGTATATAGGTATGCAATTATTCTTGCGCCTTGAATTGAAGGGAGGAGCAATAAAAAATAAACAAGCATTATTCAAACTTATTTTATGTAGCATTATTATTCCAGCTGGGCTTGTTGTAATGTTGCATGCGTACTGGCTTATTGCTATGGTGGTTGTGCGAGATAATCCTTTGGTTACGCTCGGGCCTGCGTACACTTCAACGAATGCGATACAATTTTTTAGCTTTGCAAAATTTGAAAATGCAATGGGGTTGTTACATCCAAACTGGCCAGAAAATATTTTTGGTAAGACATACTTCATGCGACCTGAATTTCTCGTGCTTCCTATCTTAGCATTTTTTTCATTGTTATTTATCCAAAAGCCCAAAGATGAAAAAGCAAGAAGGATTCGTATTTCTTTACTCTTTTTTGCACTCCTTGCACTCATTGGAACATTCTTCGCAAAAGGAGTAAATGAACCATTTGGTGGAATATATATCTGGATGTTTCTTCATGTACCAGGATTTGTCATGTTTCGAGACCCAACAAAGTGGTATCTTCTCATAGCGATAAGTTATTCAGTTTTAATTCCATTTAGTGTTAGTAAGATGTATGAGTGGATGCAGAAAAGAAAGAAATTTGCAATTTTTAATTTACACAATGCACTTTTCGTAATTATACTATTATATTTTCTCTTCCTTATTCATCCTGCATTGTTGGGGAAGCTAGGCGGCACATTGAGCGTAAGCATACAGCCGCGTGAATATATTACTTTAGAAAAGTTTTTAAGCAATCAGCACTCATTTTTCCGCACCATGTGGATTCCTTCTTTAGAGAGATATGGTTCTCATTCTACTGCTCATCCTACAATAAATGCCGAGGAATATTATCATACATCTGAAGTTTCAACGCTGCTAACTTCTGTACGAGCATCTGAAGAAGAGCAAAGATTACAAGAGAGAAGTATCAAGTATGTTATTGTTCCATACGATGCTGAGAAAGAAATTTTCTTGAAAGATAGAATATTTGATGTTTTGCTTTATCAGTACATGGTACAAAATTTACAAAAAATTTCTTGGCTTCATGAAGTGACTGGTTTCGGAAGAATTCATGTCTTTGAAATCAAAAACCCAAAAGATCATATATGGGTTAACAATAATAGTAAAAGTGTCGTGACATATCAGATAATCAATCCCACAAAATATGCTGTGAGGATAGAGAATGCAATAAAAGGAGATGTGTTGATATTCTCTGAATCATATGACAAAAATTGGGAGCTAGTTGATGGAAATAAAATTACAAGCTCATACCCTTATGGAGAATCGCTTAATAGTTTTACCTTATCAAAGGGTGGAAATTATACAGTAAGTCTCATTTATGCCTCTCAACAATGGGTTGATATGGGAGTGGCTATTAGCTTTACTACATCATTCATTGTCGTTGCTTCTATAATACTGTACTCAAAAAAAAAGATATGGAGATGATAACAGCTCATGACGTACTGGATAATATGTGTTATAAAGAATAATTGAATGAAAAAAAACAAAAAATCTAGCAAAAAAGCGTTGGTACTTGGAGCTGGTGGATTTATGGGGAGTCATCTTGTAAAAAAATTAAAAAAAGAAGGATTTTGGGTTCGAGGAGTCGACATACAATATCCTGAATTTAGTAAAACACATGCTGACGATTTTGTTATTGGAGACCTGCGAAAACAAAGTGTTGTTAAGAAAATATTTCACCAACAGTTTGATGAGGTATATCAATTAGCAGCAGATATGGGCGGAGCAGGATATATCTTTACCGGCACAAATGATGCAAATATTATGCATAACTCGGCTCTCATAAACATATTGGTAGCTGAAGCTGCAGTAAAAACAAAAGTAGGAAAACTTTTTTATTCCTCATCCGCATGTATCTATCCTGAATATAATCAACTAGATCCAAATAACCCGAAGCTTTCTGAAGAATCAGCATATCCTGCTGCTCCGGATAGCGAATATGGATGGGAGAAAATTTTCAGCGAGCGATTATATTTAGCTTTTCACAGAAATTACAATTTGCAAGTAAGAATTGCAAGATTCCACAACATATTTGGCCCTGATGGTACATGGATAGGCGGAAAAGAAAAAGTTCCCGCTGCAATGTGTCGAAAAATAGCCCAGGCAAAAAATGGTAGCGTAATTGAGGTCTGGGGAGATGGGAAACAAACAAGATCATTTCTTTATATAGATGAATGTCTTAAAGGAGTGCGCAGACTTATGAATTCGGATTTTACAGGACCAGTCAATATTGGGTCTGATGAGATGGTTACTATCAATCAGCTTGCAGAAATGGTGATGAAAATTGCCGGGAAAAGATTGACTATAAAACACATTTCAGGACCCTTGGGAGTAAGGGGTAGAAACTCTGACAATGTCTTTATTAAGAAAAAACTTCATTGGGCTCCTACTGTGCCATTAAAAGTTGGTTTGAAGAAAACATACGTGTGGATTGCAAAACAAGTGAAAAAAACAAAATGAAAAAAATTATTGTTACAACTACCATAAATTCTCCAACACAAGCAATTATATCATTTGATGAAATGAAGGATTGGGATCTCATTGTGGTAGGAGATAAAAAAACACCGTTAACCTACAAACTTAAAAAAGGTCATTATATTTCCCCGGTCGCGCAAGAGAAATACGATAAGAAATTATCTGATGCAATAGGATGGAATTGTATTCAGAGAAGAAATATTGGTTACCTGCTCGCGCTTGATATGGGTGCGGATATTATTGCAAGCGTTGATGATGACAATATTCCGCTGAAAGGGTGGGGGGAAAAAGTACACGTTGGACAAAAAATTGAAGTAAATCAGTATGCTACAACCTTGGATGCATTCGATCCAATAGGCGCAACAAATTATCCCAAGCTTTGGCATAGGGGTTTTCCTTTGCAGCTGTTGCCTCAAAGAGAATATGTACAAAAATCAAAAGTAGTAAAAAAATTTGATGTCCAAGCCGATTTTTGGAATGGAGATCCGGATGTTGATGCGATATGTCGGATGGAACATGAACCGGAATGCACTTTCAAAACAACATATTTTCCATTTACCAGTAATAAAATTTCTCCCTTTAATTCCCAGAACACTTTTTTTACAAAAGAGATATTAAAAAACTATTTCTTATTTCCGGGTATTGGGAGAATGGATGATATATGGGCATCATACTATGTACAGTCACTCGGGTATAAGGTCTTTTATCAACAGGCAACTGTGTATCAGCAGCGAAATATTCATGATCTGACAAAAGATATGAAGCTTGAGTACTTAGGGTATGAGCACAATCTTGAAATAGTACAGAATAGTAAGAAGAATCCACATTTTATTTTGGATCTCCTCCCAGAACAAGCCAAGATAGCTTTCAAGCTCTATCAAAAGCATTTTTGAAATTTCTATTTAAGGGAAGAAGATAAAAATACCATAGACAATTCATAAAAGATGTATTAAGGTAAAATAAGTCATTCTTTCATGGAGTTTATCATAGGTTTTTTATTATTTTTTTTCGCGATATACGCCAGCTTTTACATACCAGGAAAGTTGTTTCTCTCTCGTGTTTTTTCCTCACTCACTCCGGAGGATCTAACAATTCTTTCATGGCCTGCAGGAATTAGCATCTTTTTATTATCGGTATATATTTTTTCATGGATACGGATTCCCTATGGATACCTTTTTGTATTAGGAATAATTTTTATATTTGCATTTAGGAAGGACAGATCATTATTCGTAATAAAATTTAAAAAAATTGATCCATGGTCTTTGGGGCTTATCTTTTTCGGGTCTTGTGTTTTTCTTTCCCTGAGTGCGTTTTCGTATTTTCATACACATGATGGGCTCCAATTTATTGGTTCGATAAATGTAATGGATGGTTTGTTGCATATCGGGTATACGAAAATTCTTCTTACAACATTTCCGCCAACTCACGCAGGTCTTGCATTAGTACCCTTGCGTGGGTATCACTATTTTTATGATTTATTAATGAGTAGATTTGTTATGTATTATCATTTTTCTCCAGAAGATTTGTATTATAGATATTTTCCACTTTTTATATCGCTTGTGTATGGTGGGGGATTCTGGCTCATAAGTTTAAGATGTACATCAAAGAAACTCGTTTATAGAATGGTATTATTTTTTGCTTATTTTGCACAAAGCTTTGCATTTGTGCTGTCCTATTTTGTACAAAGCATTTCACCGGTTGCAGAGCTGGGAAGTATCTATCCATTAGAGCTTATTCTCAACCCTGCAATTATTTTATCTATTGGCATGATGTTATCTGCTCTTTATATACTTTTCCAGGCGAAACCAAAGATATTAGAAATGGTGGCAGTGGGTTTTCTTTTTGGAATTATCCTAGAGCTTAAAGTATACACGGGAATTATTGGAATAAGCGTGCTATCGATACTCATTTTTCTAAGAGTAATTACAAAGAGACAGACAATGGTGCCATATGCATTCGGGATTTTGACAACTGCAATTATTGTTCTCATTACCTATGTCCCAAATAATTTCGGGGCAGGGAGTCTTTGGTATTCTCCTTTTTTTGCTTATTCGGTATTCATGCAAGAACCACCATTTACTTCATGGAATTGGGAACTCAAACGAATTATTTTTCGTGACCATCACAATATTTTCCATTTGATTGTGCTTTACGCGCAAGCAGTAGGACTATTTTGGCTATTGAGTCTTGGAAGTAGAGCGGTCGCGTTATTAGGTATATCTGCTCTGGTAAAAAAGTCATTTTGGAAGAGTGAAGAAAATATTGCAATTACAACCGCCATTATTGTCCCAATTCTCATTGGGTCATTTTTTGTACAATCAATATCTATTTTTGACACAAAACAATTTTTTTGGATAGCCGGTGCAATTATTGCACTTCCGGCTGGAATTGCAATTGGTAATTTTCTCTCTGGCAACAAGAGAATAATACAGATAATTGTTATTGGAGTTTTGGTAGGGTTGTCTACAGGAGGAGTGTTCGGGCAAGTATCTGATTTTTTATTTCATCCATTTGTCTATACTATACCTATAAGCGATACGATACTTTTGCAAACGGTTGAAAAAGCAATTCCAAAAAATGGATATATTGTATATGTGAAAGAAAACAATGAAAAAGTATCACTAACCAAATACCCATTTTCCAACTCACCCGTTATTGCCGCATTAACAGGGAGAGCTACATATTACGAACCTGAGTCAGCACAATTTGCACTTGATGACCTATATAAAAAAAGACAAACAAATCTTCTTGCTTTGGATACATTGCTTCTTGGGCGATGTGAGATGAATCTAATAAAGAAATTGCTCAATGAGATGCACGCGCACTATATTCTCATAACCAATCCGAACATGTGTCTTGCAAAAATAGCGACACACTCTCTACAAAGTAATACTGGATTGTCATTTTATCAGGTGAAATTATGATAGCGTTTCAGATATTGCTGCAATATGTTCTTTTCTTTTTGGCAATGGGAATATCATTTTATATTCCCGGACTTTATGTGCTTTCTTTGGTGAGCGATAGCTTCACGAAAGAGCAAAAACAATTTCTGTCTTGGCCAATTGGGTATTCATGTTTTATTGTATTGTCATATATAAGCGGATGGATGCACATGCCACTTATGTCATTGGTGTTTGTTATTTTGGTTACACTTTACGTTCTTATCAAAAAAAGAAATCTCATTAATCTTTCATTCCCCAAGGCAAACTGGAGCAGTCTATTTGTGATTATTGTTGGTTCACTCGCGTTTACGAGTATGAGTTTTTTCTCAGGACTTATTACAAAAAATGGGCTCCAATTTATCGGTATGGTAAATAGTACAGATGGTCTTATGCACATTGCCCATATTAAGACGCAGGCCTTTTTATTCCCCCCACCCTATGCTGGATTTGTTGGGTATGCAATGCGTGGGTATCATTACTTCTATGATTTTTTACTGAGTCGATTTGTCCTATTCTTTCATTTCTCAGCTGAAGATTTATACTACCGCCTTTTTCCATTTGTTATTTCGCTTTTTTATGGAGGGAGCATTTATTTTTTCTCAAAGCTTTTTACTCAAAAAAAGTCGGTGCTCATTTTCATTTTATTTTTTGCCTATTTTGGGCAAAGCTGGGGATTTGTCTTGTCTCTTTTTACAAAAACCGTTGATATAACAAATGGATTGGGTCTTGTACAGCCCTTAGAACTCATTTTAGACCCATCCGCAATTTTTGCATTTGCACTGATGTTGTGCGGATTCTATTTGTTGCTTAGTGGTAAATTGAATCTGCAAAAAGCACTTCTTGTCGGTCTTGTTTTGGGCCCTTTGGCTCAGATGAAAGTGTATGCCGGTATTATATCGATTTTTACCTTGGGGATTTTAATACTTTATGCACTCATTACCAAAAAATCAGTACGAATGTATGTAGTATCGTTGATTATCATTGGGATTCTTACTGCGTTGACATATCTTCCGAATAATATAGGAATAGGACATATAGTATTTTTACCTTTTTTCCTCTACGACATATTTATTAGGCAGAATCAGTTATTTGACTTTTGGAACTGGGACATGCGTATGGTGATTTATCATGCTCACCACAATATTCCCCATATATTATTTATGGATATCGTAGCTTTTATCCTATTTTGGGTATTGACACTGGGAAGTCGTATCTTTGTACTTTTGTCTACTGCAAGCATCCTTAAAAAGGACTTTTGGAAAAGCAATTTGCATATTTGTTATACGGTGATTCTCTTGATACCACTTTTGATAGGGTCTATTTTTATTCAGTCGTTTTCTGCATTCAATACTATCCAATTTTTATGGATTGTAGGGCTTGCAATTGCTATTCCGGCAGGAATTTTTTATGCAAAAATATATGATAAATTTCCAACAATCGGTAAAATTTTCTTAATAGCGTTTTTGTTATTTTGTTCTGGCGGTAGCACTCTGGCAAATGAGAGAATATATTTACTGCAATACTATAAATTGATTATTACTCCATCCCAAATGAGCATGATAAAAGCGATAAACACAAGAGTAGGGAAGAATCAATTCGTGGTCGTTGCCCCTCGGTTTGCTATTGACAAATATGGTCAAAAGATTTTTCTTTATGAGACTCCATTTTTTGCAGCGCTTTCGGGTAGGCAAACATACTATGAATTTGAAACACCAGAATTCTATAACCAACAAGCAATTGATTATAGAAAAAAACAAGAAGAAACAATAACCAAACATATGGAAAAATGTGATGGGAATTCAATTGCAGCAATAATGAAACATATAGGTACACAGTATCTTGTAACAACGACGAATATCAAGTGTCATACACTGTTTCATATGCAAAAAATCGCAGTCGGTGGCAACTGGACATTTTGGATAGTAAACTAAACAGACGTAACATGCTACAATAAAGGTATGATAAGCGTTGTTATTCCCGTATTTAACGAGGAAGAAAGTCTTCACATATTCTACGATCGTCTTAAAGCTGTTTTGCCTGCAGAAGCTAAAATGTACGAATGTATATTTGTTGATGATGGGTCTACAGATAAAAGTTTGGACATTCTAAAAACGTTAGAAAAGAAAGACAATACTGTTCGTATTTTTTCTTTTCGGCGTAATCAAGGAAAAGCAGAAGCCTTAACTCTTGGATTCCAAAAAGCTAAAGGGGACATAGTTGTTACGTTGGATGCAGATTTACAAGATAGACCCGAGGAAATAGGAAAATTACTCAAGAAACAAGAAGAGGGATATGATGTTGTCTGTGGATGGCGAAAAGACAGAAAAGATGCTGCAAAAATGAAATTTATATCAAGAATTTTTAATGTATTCACCGGTATTATCTGGGGTATAAAACTACATGACTATAATTGTGGACTGAAAGTATTTACGAAAGATGCTGCAAAAAGTTTGTATTTATATGGGGGTATGCACCGATTTATTCCACTTCTTGCCTTTGAAAACGGATTTCTTGTCACCGAAGTAGCGGTAACACATGAGAAAAGACAATTTGGAAAGTCAAAATATGGATTTTCCAAAATCCGTAATTTTCCAGATATGTTTACCCTTTTATTTTTAACCAGATATGCAAAACGTCCCTTACATTTTTTTGCAGCCGCTGGCTCAATCGTATTTCTTATTGGACTTGGATTTTTTCTTTATTTATGGATAGATTTGCAAATAATTCAACACTTGGTAATTGGAAGGCGCCCACTCTTTTTTGTGAGTTTGGTTATGATGCTGGCAGGTCTGCAACTTTTCTTTAGTGGTTTTTTAGCAGATCTTATGATTAACTTACATCGTGCTCCGCAGCTAACAAATGATGGCGTGCATCATTTTTTACGATTTGATAGTGACCTGCAAAACGGTAGGCAAGACTCATAAAAGTATGAAACCCCAAGACATATTATTTTTCCTTATACTTTTTATTCTCATTGGTATCCGCAAAAGTAATTGGATTGTTACGGCAGGTGTCCTCAGTGTGCTTATTTCGATTCCTCTTTTTTCCCGTCATATTTTTTTTACTGCAGAACATCTTACATATTATGCTGCAGGATTTTTTCTTACAGCGGTAGGATTTCAGCTTTATGAAAATCGGCATTGATATATCACAACTTGCTTTTGAGAATACTGGTGTTGCAAATATTGTCAAAAATTTAGTTGAGAAAATGGTTGAGGAAGATAAAGAGAATCAATATGTTTTATTTTATTCCTCATTACGAAAGAATTTTCAATTTTCATCCGTCAGTTGGCGGAACAATTTTAAATCGCAAAACAATGTAACAATAAAGCAATTCAAAATTCCTCCGACTCTCTTGGATATTTTATGGAACAAATTACATATATTTCCAATTGAGAAATTCATTGGGGATATTGATGTTTTTATTTCATCTGATTGGACACAGCCTCCGAGTAAGGCCAAGAAAGTAACAATTCTTTATGATCTTATTGTTTATAGATATCCTGAAGAAACCCACAATCAATGGAAATTTAGTATAAAAAATTTTTTAATTACACCCAACATTGTTGCTTCGCAAAAGCGCCGTCTTAAGTGGGTGAAAAAAGAATGTGACAAAATTTTATGTATTTCAGAGGCAACAAAAAAAGATGCAATACGTATTCTGGGAATTGATAAAGAAAAATTGGCAGTAATCTATCCAGGATTGTAACACTATGATTATTGGTATAGACGGTAACGAGGCAAATGTAGCAAAAAGAGTCGGAATAGGGGAATACAGTTTTGAATTGTTGCGACAATTCAGAGAATTCAAAACTCAACATATAATGTTTTCAATTTATTTGAAAGATAAACCACGTCCAGATATGCCTAAAGAAGGGGAGAATTGGAAATATACTATTACTGGCCCGAAACGGTTTTGGACACAGATAGGATTGCCATTATATCTTTTTACTCATTTTCCCAGACCCAATGTTTTTTTTACTCCCAGCCATTATGCACCTCGGTTTAGTCCGATACCAACAATTGTATCGATAATGGACTTGTCATATATTCATTTCCCACAGCTTTTCAAGAAAAATGACCTATATCAACTAAGGAGATGGACGAGGTATTCAGCCAAAAATGCTGCAAAGATTTTAACTATTAGTAACGCGAGCAGAGATGATATACTCAAAGAGTATAAGAAAAACGAGAAAGATGTCATTGTAACGCATCTAGGAATAAAAAAAGTTGAAAGTGAAAAATTAAAAATGCAAAATATGGACGAAATAAAAAGTAAATTTGGGATTGGCGGAAAATATATTCTGTTTGTGGGTACCCTTCAGCCAAGGAAAAATATTGTGAGATTGATAGAAGCGTTTAGTTTCGTTGTTGATTCAGAAAGGGGTCCTGTCAGTGGTTTCCCTCCCGCCAATGCTCCTTCTGCGACTTCGTCTAAAGAAGTGCGCGTTGTCGGGAACCCTTCCACCTCTGCCATCCCCCCAAGACCAAATTTGCAACTTGTTATTGTTGGCAAAAAGGGGTGGCAGTATGAGGAAATATTGGCTGCACCAAAAAAATATGATGTTGAGGATAAAGTTTTTTTCCTAGATTTTGTCACTGATGAAGATTTGCCATCTTTGTACAAACATGCAGAAGTTTTTGTGCTTCCGAGCCTTTATGAAGGGTTTGGGTTACCAGTGCTTGAAGCTATGAAATATGGATGTCCAGTTATTACAAGTAATGTAAGTAGCCTTCCTGAAGCAGGTGGAGATGCTGCGTTATATATAGATCCACAAAGCACACAAGACATCGCCGACACAATAGAACAAGTAATAACAGATAAAAAATTGCGAGAACGCATGATAGAAAAGGGGTATGAGCAGTGTAAAAGATTCTCTTGGGAAAAAACAGCAAGAGAGACACTGGAAATTCTAGAAGAAGTCGCAACTCCTAAAAAATTATGATTGATAAAATAGGAAGACAACTGACGCCCAAAGAGGTCTTTGCAAAAATATTCAAAAGGTTGGATGCCATTGACATGGAATTTGAGATGATGATTCTTCGATGGGTGGGGTATGTCCCGCTCCATCATTTCAGGCGATTTTTTTATAGGCTTGGAGGGATGAAAATCGGAAAAGGCTCGAGTATCCACATGGGTGCAGTATTGTATGACACTCGAAATATCACAATAGGACAAGATAGTTTGATTGGTGAGAATGCTATTCTAGATGGAAGAGACAAGCTTTATATTGGCAATCATGTAGATATTGCGTCGGATGTTATGATATATAATGCCCAACACGATATACATAGTCAAACATTTCAAGCAATCCAAGCACCGGTAACAGTTGGTGATTATGTGTTTATTGGTCCTCGGGCAATACTTCTTCCCGGGATTACGATTGGAAGAGGCGCAGTTATTGGAGCAGGTGCAGTGGTTACAAAGGATGTCGAGTCAGGGATAGTTGTTGGGGGGGTACCTGCCAAAGAAATTGGGAAAAGAGACGTATCAAATCTTCATTATATACTTGGTCGTGCTGCATGGTTTCGTTGAAGCTGTACATCAAAATAAATTATGCAACTTACCATCATTTCTCTCAACTATAAAAATCCAGAATTAACTATTCAAAGCATGAATTCAGTCTATGTTGCGTATAAAGAGCAATTCGAAAAAAAACAGTTCGAATATATTTTAGTAGATAATTATTCTAACGATACTTCTTCATCATTACTCTCAAAAGCCGTAGGAGAATATTCAGGATTTCATTTTTTAGAAAGTTCGATAAATAACGGCTTTGGAGCTGGTTGTAATCTAGGAGCGCAAAAAGGCAAAGGGGAGTATCTCTTATTTATTAATAATGACACTCAGGTAAAAGGAAATGGTATTGTAGATATGGTAGAGTACCTAAAAGCACATGAAGAAATTGCCATTCTCGGAGGACAATTACAAAATTTTAATGGGACGAATCAATCATCTGTAGGTACATTCTATACACTTTTTCAAGTGCTTTTTCTGCTGTTAGGATTTCAACGCTTTGGCATAACAGACAAAAATCCAAAAGCACCTTCAAGAGTAGATTGGGTAAAAGGAGCGCTCTATATGATACGAAAAAATGTATTTGATAAACTTGAGGGTTTTGATGAAAAGATATTTATGTACACAGAAGATATGGAGTTATGTTATCGAGCCAAGAAAAAGGGCTATGTGACGTATTTTTTCCCAACAGAAGGAATTTTTCATAAGGAGCATGGAAGCAGTAATAGGTCATTTGCAATTATACATATTTACAAAGGTATTATATATTTTTATAAAAAACACATGCCCAAGTGGAAATTTACACTTGTACATTTTTTGCTTACTTTGAAGGCGACAATTTTTGTAATACTTGGTAAAATAACAGGGAATGCCTATCTTAGGTCAACATATGCGCAAGCTCTTGAAGTACTTAGATAATAATATTTTAAAATGGAGCGTTATATTTACAACGCTTTTTATTGTCTTGTATCCCAAGCTTCCCAGCATCCATATTACCCATACATGGGTGTATATACGCTTGGAAGATTTTGCAATTAGTTTTGTTATTATTCTTTGGTTACTGCAGTTACTTCGTAGAAAAGTGAGATTTGCTTTCCCCGTAGGTATGCCAATCGTATTGTATTGGATTATTGGATTTATTTCATTAGTTTTCTCTCTTGTATACATTGCTCCACATTTAGCTAATTTTTTCCCGAGCGTTGCTATACTGGAGTATCTAAGAAGAATTGAATATATGATTCTTTTCTTCGTAGGATTTTCTGTTGTAAAATCAAAAAAAGATTTAAAAGAGATTATTTTATTCCTTTTTTTAGGGACGACAATAATTGTTTTGTATGGATTTGGTCAGCATTTTTATCCATATTTTTGGAAGTATTTGCCTACATTTATTCAAAAAACAAGCTACTGTTTTCCATCATTCCAAACAGGCAATGAAGAATTCGCAAAAGGAATACCACTTTGTTTGCCTGTTGGATCTCGTGTAACCTCTACATTTGGTGGACATTATGACCTTGCAGGATATCTTATTATGCTACTTCCTGTTATTTTGGGGGTTTTCTTTTTGGCAAAAAAGAAAATAAGCAAAATTAGCTTGTGCTTACTTTTTTTAACGGGACTGATAACTCTTATTCTTACCTCATCTCGTATTGCCTTTGGCGCATATCTTTTTGCGGTTGTGAGTGCGCTTTCCCTTTTTGGAAAAAAGAAATTTATTATCCCAGTTGTAATCATAAGCATTATTTGTCTTGGGCTTTTTAGTGAAGGGACTATTAGGAGATTTGCCCAAACATTTCGTTTGACAACTGTTGTTTTGAATGCGCAGGGTCAGGTTATTGGTACTACAGAGGGGACTTTGTCTTCAGCAGTGCAAAAACAATTAGCGAGCGGAAAAGCAATTCAAGCAAATATCCCCTCCCAAAACTTACCAACTGGTTCAAGCTTTATTACGCTTCCTCAGGAAGCAGTTGCAACAACAACAGCTGTAATACAACGAAGCCTTTCCATTAAAGATGCCAAACGACTTCAGTTGGCAAATGGAGGTCTTGCGCTCTCAACCGTCAAGGGCAATTTTTCTGTGCAAAAAGCACTTGTCTACGATATTTCTGTTACTACACGCCTTCAGGCTGAATGGCCAAATGCCCTCGGTGCATTTTTTAGAAATCCACTTCTAGGTAGTGGATACTCTTCTCTATCTCTTGCCGTAGACAATGATTATTTGCGACTACTTGGAGAATCTGGAGTAATAGGATTTTTTGGATTTCTCAGCGTATTTGTTGTAGTGGGTATTTTTCTAACGCAAGCTCTAGTATTTGTTGAGGATCCTTTGACGAAAATCTTTGTATATGGACTTGTGGGTGGAATCATTGGTCTTTTTGTTAATGCAACACTTTTTGATATTTTTGAAGCATCAAAAGTTGCAGAAACACTTTGGCTTCTTCTCGGAATTGGTTTGGGAGCGACGACACTATACCTAAAAAAACCAGTGAAATATGGGAAAGCATTTCTTAGTATTCTTACTAATTCTGTATCGTTGTCCGTATATCTTTTCGTTGGCACTTATGCTTTATTTTGGTCAAATATTTCTCGTTTTTTTATTGGCGATGATTTCGTATGGCTAAAATGGGCAGCAACGTCTTCGTTTTCTGATGTTCCAAAATATTTCACTCAAGCCAGTGGCTTTTTCTATAGACCTCTCCCCAAAATGCTCATGCTTCTTTTTTATTCCGTCTTCTCGTTTCAGCCTCAGGGGTATCATGTCGTTAGCCTTATTTTGCATTCGTGTATGGGTGTTGGAATATATATTCTATCGAAAATCATTTTTAAAAATAGACTTTGGGCGTTTTTTATTGCAGTAATTTTCTTATTTTTGCCAGTACACGGAGAAAACATTTTCTGGATTTCCAGTCTTTCCATTCAACTTTCATCAGTATTTATTTTATTTGGACTCATTGCGTATCTCAAAAGTCAGATGCAATCATCTTGGAAATCAAAAATTGCTTTCTTGTGGTCAATTATATTTTCAATACTTGCATTGCTATCCTATGAGCTTGCTATTGTTATTCCCTTATTGTTTTGTATAGCTAATATTTTTGTTTTTGGCAAGGTAACTCTCAAGGGGCTCCTTCGTCTTATTCCCTTTGTCGTTTTAGATATTACATATGTGATACTTCGAGTTGTCACACACGCATTGAATTCTGGTGGTGATTATTCATACAGTATTCCCCATCTTCTCCCAAATGTTTTTGGTAACCTACTTGGATATCTTGGGCTTTTTGTTTTTGGTGAGGGGTGGTTGCCTCTATACACAAACCTGCGCATAATGCTCAAAGTACACGTGGCACTCGTTGTGATTGTATTGCTCTGTGCCATCTTAATAAGTATATTCGTTATATGGAAAAAGAAAATATGGAAAACGTGGAAATTAAAAAACAATATACTCTTTTTCAGTTGCTCTTTCATGGGTATTTCACTGCTTCCCTATCTTGGATTGGGAAATATTGCAGAACGGTATGGGTATCTCGCATCTGTTGGATTTGTTATGCTCGCGTGTGTTATTGCGCAAAAAATATTACTCACAATAACGCATCTCTCCAAAGTTTGGAAATGTATCATAATTGGTAGTGTTCTTATACTTGTTGGAGTATGGTATGGGAAGGAAAACATACGGTCACTAGGCGAATGGGCAACCGCAAGTAAAATTACCTATGAAGCACTGGGGTACTTCAAAATAGAAAAAGATGGGTCCCAAGAAGGTAATACATTTTATATTGTGAATTTACCAATTAGGCGTGGGAATGCTTGGATATTTCCAACGGGTTTCCCCCAAGCATTATGGTTTTTATATCGAGACACAAGCCCCAATGTTATTATCGTGGATACTGTTGAGCGCGCAAGGAAACACATAGGATCCAATATGAATAGTAGTATCTTTGTATTTGATAGCACATATCAAATATCATCGGTGAAATAATGGGAAAGATATCGCTTCTATTTTTGGGAGCAATACTCCTTTTAGGAGTATTTGTTCGGTTGTATAGGTTTGATAACCCAATTGCCGATTGGCATTCATGGCGCCAAGCGGATACGTCTGCCGTGTCATGGAATTTTGCCCATAATGGGTTTGACATTTTTCATCCAAAGTATTTTGATATATCCAATGTGCAATCAGGTTTTGATAATCCTCAGGGATATCGTTTTGTGGAGTTTCCTTTATACAATATAGCGCAAGCAGGCTTATTTACTCTTTTTCATACATTTACCCTTGAACAGTGGGGAAGACTCGTAACAATTTTTTCATCAATAGTAGGTTCATTATTTCTTTTTCTTTTTGTAAAAAGGAGAGCCAACGCACATGTTGCTTGGTTTGTTTTGCTCTTCCTACTTTTCCTTCCCTATAACATCTACTACGGACGTACTATTTTACCTGATACATCCATGATAGCAACAATGCTTGGAGGATTATTTTTCTTGGATAAATGGTTAGATGGTTTTAGAGAGAAAAAAAAGAATATACCCAATATACTCTATCTTTTCCTTGCTCTTTTATGTACTGCAATGTCTTTTCTACTCAAGGGATATACGCTTTTCTATGGGTTATCATTTCTTACGCTTATTTATTCAGTCATGAAATTCAAGCTTTTCAAACGATGGGAATTATGGGTATTTGCACTGGTGTCTATGTTGCCATTTATTCTATGGCGAAAATATATACTCTCCTACCCAGAGGGAATTCCGGTGAGCGCATGGTTATTTAACGGGAATGGTATTCGTTTTCATCCGGCATTTTTTAGATGGATTTTTTATGAGCGACTTACAAAATTAATAGGAGGGTTTGGAAATGCGGTATACATTCCTCTTGGAATTCTTGGTATTTGGAAATTACGAAAAGACATACTTTTTTTCTTTTCATTTGTTCTCAGTGCCGCGATCTACGTCTTCGTTATCGCAACAGGAAATGTGCAACATGATTATTATCAAATTGTTATCATGCCTGCAATTGCCATCATGATGGGATTTGGTGCCGTGTGGCTTTTGCAACTGCTTAAAAATTTTCTTCCTGTATATATATCATATAGTGTTGTAGTACTGATAATACTTGGGGGTTTTTGGATTTCCTGGATACAGGTAAGGGATTATTTTAACATTAATAATATTGCAGTTGTCCATGCAGGTGAGATAGTTGCCAAAAATACTCCGAAAAATGCAAAAATTATTGCTCCGTATGATGGAGATACAACGCTTTTATATTACACCAAAAGAAAGGGTTGGCCAAGTTTTGAGCACTCGTTGCCCGAGCTCCACAAAATGGGTGCAGACTTCCTGGTTTTGGTTAACCCAAAACCCGCAGATTATGGAATAGGAAAAGAATATGCAATAATAGTTGCAACAAAAGAATATATTCTCTTTAATCTGAATAAAAAACCATGAGAATTCTTATTGTCTCGTCATTTCTTCCCTTTCCGCTAGACAGTGGAGGTCATGTAAGGTTATTCAATATTATCAAAGAACTTTCTGCATCCCATAAAGTTATCCTTATATGCGAAAAGAGACCATACCAAACGCAAAAAGATATTGAAGTAATGAAGCAATTTTGTGAAGAAGTACATACTATACCTCGGAAAAAACAATGGTCACCACATGTTATTGGCAAAACTGCACTTTCTCTCTACCCATTTCTTATGGTTGGCCACACGTTGCCAGAAATGAAGAGAAAAATTGTCGAAGTGTTAGCAGGTAAAACAGTTGATGTAATTCATGTTGAAACATTTTATGTTATGCAAAACTTACCCAAGACATATTTGCCTGTAGTCCTTGTGGAACATAATATTGAATATAAGGTATACGAGAAATTTGCCAATAGGGCTGCTGTCTTTATAAGACCGCTCCTTTTTGCAGATATCGCAAAAATAAAATATTGGGAAGAAAAATTTTGGAAAAAAGCGACGAGAGTTGTTGCAGTAAGTAAGGATGAGCAAGCGAAAATGAAAGGTATTCGGCCGTCCCTTGTCCCCAATGGGGTTGATGTACAGAAATTCAAAATTCAAAGCGTAACATCTGAAAATAATAAGAAACGTCTGTCTGGAATGAAGGGAAGAAAAGTACTTTTTATAGGAAATTTTAAGTGGATACAAAATCAAAAAGCCGCACTTAAAATCCTTGATGATATTTGGCCTCTTATTGTCCTCAACAAGGAATTACGAGCAACAGACCTTACGTTGTGGATTGTAGGGAAAAATATTCCAGACAAAATTAAAGCGTATCAAAGCAAACACATTATTATTGATGAAAATGCTTCAGAGGAAACGGAGAAAATTTATCACGCTTCAGATATTTTACTTGCACCTATAGAAGTAGGGGGTGGAAGCAGCTATAAAATACTTGAGGCAATGGCCTCTGGTATACCTGTTGTAACAACAGAGCTTGGAATTAATGGAATTGCTGCAGTAGCAGGCGAGCATGCGTTGGTTGGAAAATCAAATGAAGAGTTAGCAAACGGAGTCATTTCTCTCCTGAGCAAACATACTCAATATGAAAAAATACGGCTAGCGGCCAGAAAATTTATTGAATCAACCTATAATTGGCATGTTATTGTCCATGCGCTTGAAGAGGTATACCAAGAAGTAATCAGTCAAGCATTATGAGTGAAGTATCAATTATCATCGTAAATTACAACACACTGGATATTACTCTTGAGGCGATTGCATCTATCGAAAAAAGTTATCCAAAAGAAGTCATACATGGAGAATATGAAGTCATTGTCGTGGATAATGCCTCTGAAGGTGGGTCTTTACGTGCATTGCAAGACTATCAAAAAAAAACAAAAATAAAATCATTTCATATCGTTGATACAAAAAAAAATGTCGGTTTTGCAGCAGGAAATAATAAAGGAATTCTTTTTGCAAAAGGAAGATATGTACTTTTTCTCAATCCAGACACAATCATGTATCCGCGTACGCTACCAACGCTTGTTGAATTTATGGATACTCACCAGGATGCAGGAGCTGTGACATGTCAGGTGAATATTCCCAATGGCCAAATTGACCAAGCATCTCACAGAGGATTTCCAACTCCATGGAATGCATTTACTCATTTTTCAGGACTTGAAAAGCTATTTCCTCACAGTAAATTATTTGCAGGATACACGCAAGGGTGGGAGGATATGAAAAAGATTCACACAGTCCCCGCAGTTGTTGGAGCGTTTTTACTAACAAGACGGGAGGCAGGAGAACAAATTGGATGGTGGGATGAGGATTATTTTTTTTATGGAGAAGATTTGGATTTCTGTTATATGCTTTATGAAAAAGGGTGGAAAATTTATTATGTGCCACGTGTATCAATTCTCCATTATGGTGGTGTTTCAAGTGGAATAAAAAAACACTCACAACACATAACGACAGCTGATACAAAAAGACGAGAAATGGTACAGTATCATAGATTTGAGGCAATGAAGATTTTTTATAAAAAACATTATCTACAGACATATCCAAAGCTTGTAACGTGGTTAGTTTTTAAAGGGATTGAATATCTGCATTGGAAGAATACTTCAAAATAAAATACTTCATGCACCTGAGTTCATTTTTGAGTTATAATAGCTTTATCTATGAAAATTGGACTTGACGCAAGGCTTTGGAATGAAACTGGAGTTGGACGATATATTAGGAATTTAGTCCTAAACCTTCAAGAAATCGATAGAGAAAATCAATACGTATTATTTGTACTCTCAAAAGATTTCATGGATGTTCAATCGTCAATCGTCAATGGTCGGTGGTCAATAGTTACGACTGATATTCATTGGCATACAATACAAGAACAAATTGATTTTCCAAAAATTCTTTATAAGGAAAATCTCGACCTAGTCCATTTTCCTTATTTTTCTGTGCCAGTAGGATACAAGAGGCCTTTTGTCGTAACAATCCATGACTTAATTTTGCATCATTTCCCAACAGGAAAAGCATCCACTCTCCCAATGCCTTTCTATTATGCGAAACAACTTGCCTATCGTTTTGTGATTGCGCGTGCAGCCGAAAAAGCCAAAAAAATCATTACCGTTTCCCACGCTACAGGTAAGCAAATAGAAAAAGACTTACACGTCCCAAAAGAAAAAATAGTTGTGACGTATGAAGGAGTTGATAAGAAAATATCCAGTATCCAGTATCCAATATCCAAGAGCCAATATCCATACTTTTTGTACGTTGGTAACGCATATCCACACAAAAATCTTGAAAGGCTCATGTACGCGTTTGAAATATTCAGACACAATGGTTTTAATGCCAAACTCATTTTAGTAGGCAAGGAGGATTTTTTCTACAAACGGCTCAAAAAATTGATACATGGACTCACAATAGCACACGATGTTTTGTTTGAACATGAGGTTACCGATGAGCAATTGACCAATTTGTACGCGCATGCATCCGCTCTTGTTATCCCTTCTCTTATGGAAGGATTTGGATTGCCGGGACTTGAGGCAATGAGCAAGAATTGTTTGGTACTTGCGTCTCGTATTGTATCCCTGGAAGAAATTTATAAAGACGCGTGCTTGTATATCGATCCATTTTCTGTTACAGATATTGCAGATGGATTGGAAAAAATTTATACGATGAGTCAAGGAGAAAGAGAAACATTACAAGAAAAAGGACAACAACAGGTAAAAAAATTCTCTTGGTCTACAATGGCTGCCCAAACCCATGCGGTATATGAAAGTTGCATTAGTCTACGATAGGGTAAATAAATGGGGAGGGGCAGAAAGGGTACTTTTATCATTGCATAAAATATTCCCTAAAGCCCCGCTGTATACGTCTGTATATAATCCGCAAAGTGCGACGTGGGCAAAAGTTTTTCGCGTATGTTCAACTTTTCTCCAAAAATTTCCTTTCGCACTGACGCATCACCAATGGTATGCACCACTTATGCCAATTGCATTTGAAAGCTTTAATTTTGATGCCTATGACGTTGTCATTTCGGTTACCAGCGAAGCAGCAAAAGGAATACTCACCAAACCCACAACCAAACACATTTGCATCTGCCTTACGCCTACCAGATATTTGTGGAGCGGTTACACTGAATATTTTTCCAATCATCTTTTGAAGTTTGTAACAAAATTCATTGTTTCACTTTTGCGAAAATGGGATTTTGCTGCATCTAGGCGGCCTGATGAGTATATTGCGATTTCAAAAGAGGTACAAAGAAGGATTAAAAAATATTACAAAAAACCCTCTCAGGTTATCTATCCGCCAATACAACTTGAAAAAAAAAGATTACCCCAAAAAGTGCATAATGACTATTTTCTTGTTGTTAGTCGTCTTATTCCCTACAAGCGAATCGATATTGCGATTAAAGCATGTAATAGTCTTGGTGTACCGCTTAAAATCGTCGGAATAGGTTCGGAAGAAAAATACCTAAGAAGTATTGCCGGGCCAACCATAGAATTTATTGGGAGCTTGACTGATGAAAAGCTTATTGGGTATTATAATGATTGTTGTGCGCTTCTTTTCCCGGGCACCGAAGACTTGGGACTAACCATCCTTGAGGCACAAGCGCATGGGAAGCCTGTAGTTGCCTATAAAGCTGGTGGTGCACTTGAGACAATTATCGAAGGGAAAACAGGAGAATTTTTTGCTCCGCAAACGTCTCGTGCGCTTTTAAAAAAGTTGCAATTCCTTTTAGAAAGGCGCAAGATTAATATTGGTCAACAGAAGAAAAGTCGATACTATCAAGCATGTCTCAAACAAGCGCGCACATTTAATCAAGCAACATTTAAAAAAGAACTGCTTTTATTTCTTAAAAACGCAATAAAGACATAATATGAAAATAATTATTTTTGCTGGGGGCATCGGAAGTAGGCTTTGGCCACTTTCTCGAAAAAATACTCCCAAACAATTCGAACAAATTTTAGGAGACAAATCTACTTTACAACTTGCTGCTCAAAGGCTTCAGCCTGATTTTTCCTGGGAGGATTTGTATGTTGCAACAGGAGAAAAGTATGCAGAAACCGTAAGAGAACAACTTCCACTCATACCAAAAGATCATGTTATTGGCGAGCCTGCTATGCGAGATGTTGGGCCAGCCGTTGGCATGATGACTGCAATACTCGCAAAAGAGAATCCCACTGAGCCCATGGTTATTTTATGGAGCGATCATTTAGTAAAAAAAGAAGAACATTTTAGAAAAATTCTCATGACTGCAGGGAATATGGTCCAGAAAGATACAAATAAAATTATTTTTGTTGCCCAAAAACCTCGATTTGCAAGTGAAAATTTAGGATGGATAGACCATGGGGAAAAATTATTAGAAGAAAATGATATTGGTATTTTTTCTTTTGTGAATTTTAAATATCGTCCAGATGCGATAACTGCAAAAGACTATTTTAATAGCGGACATCACACATGGAATTTGGGATACTTTGTAACAACGCCTCAATTTCTTCTTGAGCAGTATAAAAAATTTGCTCCAGAGCTTTACGGGGGAATTGAAAAAATTGCTGCGGCATGGAAAACGAATGCATTTACGACTATTTTAGAAGACATATACCCAACGCTTGAAAAAATTAATTTTGACAATGCAGTGTTAGAAAAATTAGACCCAAAGGATGCATATGTTATTTCTGAAAATATTGAATGGAGCGATGTTGGTGCATGGCAAGCGCTCAAAGAGGCATTAGCCAAAAATAAAGAAGAAAATGTGATTAAAGGGGATGTTGTGACAGAGGATTCACAAGACAGTTTGCTTTTTAATTTTACCAATCAACTGGTCGTAGGGATAGATCTTAATGATATGGTGGTTGTAAATACTCAAGATGTTTTACTCGTTTGTCCCAAGTCCTCTGTTTCAAAAATCAAAAAATTTGTTGAAAAATTAGAAATGACAAATTGGAAAGACTTAGCATAACTATGCCATACAAAGAGATTAAAAAGAGTACTTTTTATGAATTATCCAAGCGGTGCATAGATATTTTCTTTGCTCTTGTCTTGCTTGTTATCTTTTCTCCACTTATTCTTTTGGTCGCTTTGGCAATCCGAATAGATTCTTCAGGACCGATTCTTGCTGATACACCTGAAAGAGTTGGAAAAAATGGAAAATTATTTAAAATGTATAAATTTCGTTCGATGGTAGAAAATGCTCATGAGATTCTCAGAGAAAATCCAAAATTTGCCCACTTGCTCTTGGAGTATAAGAAAGGAAGTTATAAATTACCAAATGATCCTCGAATTACTCGTATAGGAAGATTTATCCGAAAATATTCTTTGGATGAAGTGCCGCAATTTGTCAATATTCTCAACGGAGATATGAGTTTGGTGGGACCTAGGGCATATTACCCCGATGAATTGCGAGAACAACAAAAAAACTATCCAAACACTCAAGATGCAGTAAAAGTGGTGCTTTCTATCAAACCAGGGCTAACAGGATCCTGGCAAGTAAATGGAAGGTCGGAAATTAATTTTGACAAACGAATTGCAATGGATGAATACTACGTCAAAAAAAGATCCATCTTCTATGACTTATGGATTATTGCCAAAACTCCCTGGGCAATGCTTTCTGCTAAAGGCGCACTGTAAAGTTGACAAGTAGATGAAAAGTTCGGTACTATTATTGTATGGAAGGTTTTGAGAAAATTGATTTGCAAAATCCACCCGCGCCTTTGACAAAATCTCCTGAAACTATGACGCGAACAAAATCCACCCTTACTACTAAAAGTAAAATGATTTTTCTTGGAGTAGCTATTTTTTTAGTTCTTTTTGGGGTGTTTGGAGTTATTCTCCCTATTACAAAGACATATAAACAAGCGCAAATTACTGCAACCAATGCACGCGCGATGCTTGCCGCGGCTAAAGTAGAAAATATTTCGGTAGCGTCTGATCAATTGATTACGACACGGGATAGTCTTGTTCAGACGCAAAAAGATCTTTCAGACATGAGCTACATGCAATTTATTCCTATAGCCAGTTGGTATTACTCGGATGCATCGCACTTAATGCAAGCGGGATTATATGGGCTCAATGCTGGCCAAATTCTTATTGAGGCAATAAAGCCATATGCAGATGTATTAGGACTTAAGGGTGCGGGGAGTTTTGTTGGTGGTACTGCGCAGCAGAGAATTCAAACAGCAGTAACAACCATGAGTAAAATTACACCAAAAATTGATGATATTGAAGTGCAGGCAAAGCTTGCGCAGTCAGAAATTGACAAAGTAGAGCCTTGGCATTATCCGGTAGTCTTTGGGGGTAAAAAAGTAAATGACCTTCTCACAAAAGTTAAGCTGTATGCAGACGATGGTGTTGGATTTGTAGAACAAGCACGACCACTTATTAAAGTCTTGCCGGAAATGCTCGGAGAGCCCAATCAAAAAAAATATCTGGTATTATTTCAAAATGACAAAGAGTTACGTCCAACAGGAGGGTTTTTAACTGCATATGCTATTTTTAATGTTGAACACGGAGTTATTAAGGTCGAGAGATCAGATGATATTTATAATTTAGATGCAACAATTAGCAATAAGCCAACAGCGCCGCGTCCAATCTTGCAGTATTTACCAAAAGTCTACCAACTCAATCTGCGAGACACTAATTTGTCTCCTGATTTTGCAACTTCAATGCAAGCATTTATGGGTATGTATAAAAAAGCAGGAGGATATGAAGCAGTTGATGGGATAATTGCTATTGATACCGATGTGTTGGTTACTGCAATGAATGTTTTGGGTGATGTTTCGGTGAATGGCCAGACCTTTACTACTAAAGAAAATCCAACATGCCATTGTCCATCAGTCATTTATGATTTAGAGGCGTATGCAGATACTCCGGGAGAGGCGATTCGCTCTGATAGAAAAGGTCTTATCGGAGCTCTCATGTACGCTATTATGCAAAAAGCATTTTCCTCTTCACCCAAATTGTACTGGGGTCCACTTTTTCAAGCAATGATTGCTGATGTGTCTGAAAAACATATGTTATTTGACTTAAATAATGCCGATGCACAGAATGGCCTCAAGTCACTCAATGCTGCTGGTCAAATAGTTTCATTTACCGGGGATTATTTACATATCAACGATACAAATTTTGGTGGGGCAAAATCCAATATGTATGTAACAGAAGCAGTAACAAATGATTATGCAGTTGGAGGCGACGGAACAATCACCAAAACAGTAACCATTGATTATAAAAATCCATATCCACCGTCTGATTGTAATTTAGAACATGGAAATTTGTGCTTAAATGCAACATTAAGAGATTGGATTCGCGTATATGTCCCACAAGGAAGTAAATTAGTTAGTTTTAAAGGGTCTCAAGTAAAAGTAAAATCTTCAGATGAATTAGGCAAAACACTTTTTGAAGGGTTCTTAACCGTTGAACCACTGGGTTCTACACGATTTAGTATTACCTATACATTGCCATTTACGCTGGCAAGTGGGTCACCACTGCCAATACTTATCCAAAAACAACCAGGGACATACAGTAATGCGTATACCATTAGTCGTGATGGTGGAACGCTTCAGGCTTTTCCCCTTACAACAGACTACACAACCACGCTGCATTTGCACTAAATACATATGAGGAATCTCAAAGTTGATGGTATTATTCTCAAGCGAAAAAATGTAGGAGAAGCAGATAGAATTTTGACTGTTTTCACTCGTCAATTTGGAAAAATGCAAATCAAAGCAATTGGTGTGAGAAAAATTATTAGTCGACGTGCATCTCATATAGAGCTTCTGAATGTTTCGACACTTACTGTATACAAAGGAAATGGGATGCCAATACTCACAGAAGCCACAGCAGTCGAAACTTTTTCGGCAGTAAAAGAGGATTTAACAAAAGTAGGATTTGCTTATCATATTTGTGAATTAATAGACGGATTGTGTCCTGAAAATCAAGAAAATGAAAATATATTTGATTTACTCTATGCAGTCTTGCAAAATTTAGCCAAAGAAAAGCAAAACCCAGCAAATATTCACGCTTTTGAAGTAGAGCTTTTAACACTCTTAGGGTATTACTCTGAAGGAACACATGACCTGAAAGGTTCTAAGGCGTCTTATTTTATAGAAAGTATATTAGAGCGAAAGCTCAAATCCCGCCAAATACTCCTCCAACTCATGTCAAGCTGAGGACCCAACCAAGTCCACTCTATAGTAGTTTAATCCTGGACAAGAGCTAGTACCGCTTGGTATCATATGGCTATGAATGGTACTGATAATAAGATGGATAAAATAGTTGCACTGGCCAAACGCCGGGGATTTTTCTATCCCGGGTCAGACCTGTATGGTGGACTTGCCAATACGTATGATTATGGTCCAGTCGGGACAGAGATGTTGCGAAATCTCAAAAATTTATGGTGGGAATATTTTGTAACCAAGCAGCAAGACATGGTGGGTATCGATGCAGGTATTATTTCTCATCATAGAATTTGGGAAGCATCGGGGCATGTGGCTGGATTTGCCGATGCAATGGTGGATTGCAAGAATTGCAAAGCACGTTACCGGGCAGATCATTTAATCGAAGAAGCGTTACAAATTAATGTTGAAGGTTTACCTCTTGAAGATTTTGATACACTTGTTCAAGACAACAAAATAAAGTGTCCAAATTGTGGAAAATTTGACTGGACAGCAGCTCGTAAATTTAACCAGCTTTTTCCCGTACAATTGGGACTTGTACAGGGAGAAGGAGGGGCAGCGTATCTACGGGGAGAGACAGCACAAGGAATGTTTGTAAATTTTCAAAATGTTATCAATTCAACTCGTGTGAAATTACCATTTGGGATTGCACAAATTGGAAAGTCTTTTAGAAATGAAATAACTCCCGGAAATTCTATATTTCGCACCATTGAATTTGAGCAAGGAGAAATAGAGTATTTCTTTAACCCTACAAAGCAAGAATGGGAACCTTTATTTGAATCATGGAAAGAAAAAATGTACGATTTTGTTACACAGAAATTAGGAATTACAAAGGAGAATCTTCGATGGAGGCCTCATACAGATAAAGAACGTTCGTTTTACAGTAAAAGGACAGAGGATTTGGAATATAATTTCCCTTTTGGCTTTAAAGAATTGTGGGGATTAGCATATCGGACAAATTATGATTTGACCCAGCACCAAGAGTTTTCAAAAAAAGACCTCACTATCATAGACCCACAAACTGGAGAAAAAGTCCTTCCGCATGTCATAGAACCTGCTGTAGGTATCAATAGATTGATGCTGATGATACTCATAGACGCGTATGTTCAGGAGGAGTCACGGGTTATTCTAAAATTTATACCTCGTCTTGCTCCAATCAAGGCAGCTGTATTTCCCTTGCTTGCCAATAAGCCTGAATTGATTATGCTTGCGCAACAGGTTTTTGCAACGTTGCAAAACAAAATTGAAGGAAAAGTTGCTTGGGATGATAGAGGAAATATTGGGAAAAGGTATCTTGCGCAAGATGAAGTAGGGACGCCATTTTGTATTACAGTAGACTTCCAAAGTCTAGAGGACAAGACAGTGACGGTAAGAGACAGGGATACTGCCAAACAGGAGCGAATAGCAATAGGTGAGGTAAGCAAGTTTCTTCAAGAAAAAATTTCATAAATTCCAATTTACTCCGATTAAATCGGGGTTGACAAGCAATACACACTTGCTATCATGAATATATGCAAAAATACTTGCACAACCAAAAAATTCTTATTGCTCTGGCAGTTGTAGTTTTTTTGCTTCTTATTGGTATTGGGTCGTATTTTATGCTGAGTAATCAAAAGCCGGTAGGTCCGACCATCGACCAAGCAGATCAGTCACAAATATTTCCGACAATTATACCTCAAGATCTTGGCCTTGTTTTTGAAGCAAAACCTGGCAATCAATATGTAAAATTTACCATTGCAAATGCAGCAGATATTACCCATGTGACATATGATATTTCCTATGATGCAATTGCAACTGCGCAGGAAGGTGGAGACGGTGGCGTCGTATCTCAGGGATTGGATGGGGAGATAAAGCCTGCTGATATTAAAAACGGAAAAGCGGGAATAGATTGGAGAATTTTAGGGACCTGCTCAACTGGTGGAAAATGTCGATTTGACCAAGGGGTTAAAGTAGTCCATTTGCTTTTAAAAATTGCCAAGACAGACGGAAAAACCTACCAAGCCGAAACTTCACTCACCCTCTAGCTCGGATAGTACTCAGATTATACTCGGCAAATCAGCAAGCCAGATTATCTGAAAAGTTACTCTTCTAGTGTCTTCTTTCTTGAAAATCCCCATATGTAGTTGTTGACAGACTGTGAAAAATGGATCAAAATAATATCATTGTAGTATAAAGTAGGAAAAAGTAGCGCAAAATGCTGATAGGACGATATGATGGAAAATTAAGCGTTAAGTTCCAAGTAGCATTCCCGAAGAAATTTCGGGAGGTGCTTGGAGATCGACTCATTATCACAAAAGGTTTGGAGAGCTGTTTGATAGTCGTAAGTGAGTTAAATTGGAAAACGTTATTAGAAGGAACGGCAGAGAGTCCATTTACGAGTAGGAACCCGCGGGAAATACAACGATTTTTACTTGGGAATGCACAATACATTGAGACTGACAGTAAGGGAAGATTTGTAATACCTGAATACTTACGAGACTATGCGGGAATACAAGAAGATATTGTCTATGCAGGTATAGAGCGGTTTGTTGAAATTTGGGATAAAAAGAAGTGGGAAGAAGAGCAAAAAAGACTCTCAGCAAACATCGAAAACATTGCGCAAAGATTGACACAAAATTCTGCTCAAGAAAGTGCAGAAAAATGACAAAAATATATCACCAAAGCGTACTTTTACAAGAAACAATAGATGCCCTTCGTGTGCAAAAAGGAGAAAAGTATATTGATGCAACATTGGGTGGGGGAGGGCATACGGGAGAGATTTTACGCCTGGGTGGAGAAGTTTTAGGTATAGACCAAGATGAAGATGCAATACAACATGTTAGAGAAAATTTCAAATTTCAAATTTCAAATTTCAAATTAAAAGTAGCACGAGAGAATTTCGAGAAGATTGAGGAAATTGCGAAAGAAAATGGATATAAACCCGTAGCAGGTGTACTTTTTGACTTGGGTATATCGAGTCATCATATAGAGGAGGGAGAGAGAGGATTTAGTTTTCTTAAAGAGGCACCTTTGGATATGCGAATGGATCGGGCAATAACGGTTACTGCTTCGGATTTGGTAAACGGACTGAATAAAGGTGAGCTTATTCAGCTTTTGACCAAGTATGGAGAAGAAGTTTTTGCAAAAAGGATAGCAAGTGCAATTCTAAAAGAACGTGAGTATGGTCCTATAACAACGACTACGCAGCTTGCAAAAGTAATTGCATCCGTTATCCCTGGCAAAAATCATACAGTGCATCCTGCAACAAAGTCATTTCAGGCCTTACGGATTGCAGTTAATGATGAATTATACGTTTTAGACCATGCATTACCGCAGGCATTGAGCTTACTTACACATAACGGGCGCTTGGTTGTTATTAGTTTTCATTCGTTGGAAGCGAGGATAGTAAAAAGAACATTTATAGAGTGGGAGAAGAAGGGGTTGGGAAAAATAATAACCGATACCCCGATTACACCACAATTACAAGAAATAGAAGAAAATAAAAGATCTCGAAGCAGTCAATTAAGAGTTTTTGAAAAAATATGAAACACACGATACTATTATTTACAGGAATTGCATGTATAATTATGATATTATTGGTTGTGCAAATATCTGTGTCAAATATGCTTTCTACCGGTGGAATCGAATTAAGTCGTTTGCAAGATCAAATACACGGATATCAAAAAGAAAATGCAATTCTGAAAGAGAAAATTTTATCTATTTCCTCTTTTACAACTCTTGCTCAAAAAGCTGAGCAAGAAGGATTTCTTCAAAACAAAACTGTAATCGAAGTAATATCAAATACTCAACCGCCTTTAGCATATCGACAATGAGATGGCGCTATCTATGCATTCTTATTTTTTTTTCCTTCGCATTTTTTTCCATTGTTTCCAGACTTTTTTATTGGCAAGTAGTCAAAGCAGCAGATCTCTCCAAAATGGCTCATGCGCAATATGGTGATGTAATAGACCTTCCTGCGCAACGAGGAGAAATTCGCACATCAGATAATTTTCCGATTGCAACGACACGACTCTCCTACTTAATTTTTGCAAACCCTCATGAGATAAAACAAATAAATACCACGACAGCAATCCTTTCGTCGCTTTTGCACATTGATACGGCAAGCGTTAGTGGGGCATTAGATGAAAATAAGAATAGGTATTGGATTTCGCTTTTTCCGAATGCAACAGTTGAGCAAAAGACAAAAATTGAAGGTGAAAATTTACCCGGAATTGGATTTGAGGAGTCTTACGCTCGATTTTATCCGGAAGCATCTATGGCCGCACAGCTTTTGGGATTTGTTGGAAAAGATGACCTTGGGCAATCAAAAGGATATTTTGGTTTGGAGGGATTCTATGACAGGCAACTTCGGGGGAGAAGTGGCAAAGCTACAGAAATTCATGATGCTTTAGGTAGGCCTGTTTTATCAAGAATAGACGGCGATAGTGGTCAGCAAGATGGACGCAGCCTAGTACTTACGATTAATAGGTCAATACAATTTTTGGTTGAGCAAAAGTTACAAGATGGGATAGAAAAATATGGTGCGCAAAGCGGAATGGTGATTATTATGGATCCTAAGACAGGTGGCATTATCGCGATGGCAAGTTTTCCATCGTTTGACCCGCGTGCATATGGAGAATTTGATGGTGAATTATACAAAAATCCTGCGATTACCGATACATATGAGCCCGGATCTACTTTTAAGCCACTTATTATGTCTTCGGCACTGGACGCAAATGTAGTCCAGCCAGAAACAAAATGTCCACAGTGTAGTGGTCCAGTCAAAGTGGCTGACTATGAATTGCACACGTGGAATGATAAATATTTCCCAAATACAACCATGAAGGATGTTATTAAAAATTCAGATAATACAGGTATGGTATACGTGTCTCAAACATTGGGAAAAGATAAAATGCTTTCATACCTTAAGAAGTTTGGAATAGGGGATGCAACAGGAATAGATTTACAAGGAGAAGAAGCAGTACCACTTATGCCAAATGACAAGTGGAGTCCTATCGACTTGGCAACCGCAAGCTTTGGCCAGGGTATTTCTGTGACGCCAATAGAGCTATTGGATGCATTTTCCGCAATTGCAAATAATGGTATTCGCATGCAGCCACATGTTGTTTCTCAAATTATTACTCCTGACGGAACGACTATTCCCATAGATACTGTACAGGTTGACCAGCCTATTTCTTCAAAGGTAGCAAAAGTTATGACCGAAATATTGGTATATACAGTAAATAAAGGAGAGGCAAATTTTGCGCGTCTTAAGGGATATAGAATTGCTGGTAAAACAGGGACAGCATCTATTCCTGTTGCAGGACATTATGATCCTACCCAAACAATCGCATCATTTATTGGATATGCACCAGCTGATGATCCAAAATTTGCTATGCTTGTTATTATGAATAGACCAACAAGTTCGATTTATGGTGCAGAAACAGCAGCTCCTGTATTTTTTGATATTGCAAAAGATCTTCTGACATACTATGGTATTTCGCCTACAGCAGGTGAATAAAAAGCCTTCTTAGGCTATAATATGTCTAGCATGAAGAAAATATTTACTCCTTTTATCCTTTGGTATATTCGTGTAGCTGCCAAAATACAACTTCAAAAGAATAACCCAAAAATTATAGGAATTGGGGGAAGTAGTGGAAAAAGTTCGCTTGCGTCTTTGGTTGCTGGGATATTGCAATCTCACTACAGGGTAAATACGACTAAAGAGAAAAATAGCGAAACAGGAATTCCACTCCATATTCTTAATATTCACATCGAGCCATTTTCCTACCTCTCCTGGCTTAAGGCAATAGCACGTGTCCCACTACAACTACTCTTTTATTTCCCCAACTTTGATGTGCTTATTGCAGAAATGGGAATTGATAGTCCGGTCGAGCCCAAGAATATGAGTTATTTGCTTAAGATTATTCAGCCGTCCATAGGAGTTGTGACAAATATTACACCTGAGCACAGTGTCTTTTTTGACCCATACGTTGAGGAAAAAGATGAAACCATACGTACAAAAAAAATTTTAGAGCTAACAGCACAGCAAGAATTATTACTTCTTCATAGTTTGCCCTTAGGTGGATGTGCGGTTATCAATAGAGACGATCGGTCTATTGCAAGGGCTGAGCGTGAAATTGTTGCGAGAAAAATAAGTATTTCAACAAAAGATATAACGGCAACCATCTTTGCAAAACACATTTTCTTAACGACAATCCATCCTTCAATGACTATCGTGTATAAAAATAATGACTACGTACTTCGCACCTCCCAACAGCTACCAATACATTTTGCGTACGAATTTTTATGTGCAATTGGCCTGTCCTTGGGCATAGGGCTTTCAATACAAGAAGCTATCGATGGACTTACCCAGCATCTTTTGCTTCCCCCTGGTCGCATGACTATTCTCAAAGGCATAAAAAATACTACAATTATTGATAGCTCCTATAACAATGCAACGCTCCCGCCTATTTTAGATATGCTGGATTTTCTTAAAGATATCGCACAAAGCAAAAGAAAAGTGGCAATTATTGGGGATATGCGCGAGCTCGGATCTCAAAGCAAGGAAAATCATGAAGTTGTTGCACAAAAACTTCTCATGTCTGCAAATCTTATTATTCTTATTGGACCACTGCTGAGAAATTATGCTGCACCAATTCTTAAGGCACAAAAGGCAAATTTTTATGCATTTGATACATTTTCTGCTGCGAGGGCAACTATACTTCAAGAATTGAGAGAAAAAGATACAATTCTTGTAAAAGGATCACAAAACACTCTCTTTTTAGAAAGGGTTGTTGAAATGCTTTTAGAAAATAAAAAAGATGTAGAAAAACTCTGCCGCAGAGGTGCATTCTGGGATATGAAAAGAGAACAAACCCTCTAGAATCCCTTATGTTATTTTAACTTGTCTTGCCTTAAGGTTTAATCTCAAGGCCAGTATTTGATTTGAATTGATTTGACAAATGTTATAGGTTATATTAATATACATTCATGAGTGAGCAAAATTCGGGACCTTTAAGCGCAAGTGATATTACAAGAGGTAATAGTACAGAGCAAATAAGCCCTAGAGAACTGGCGCAAGCGGTTACTAATAAAATATTAGCAGGAATTGAAACAGTAAATACAAAATCTAATCCATCTGATGCATCCTGGAGACTTGAAACTGTAAAAGCAGGTTATGATACGAACTATTTTTTAACACCTCAAGACTCAGATTCTTCTATTCAAGCAGTTGTACTTCAGTTTAGTTCAATGTCCAAAGCTGTTTACCCTCATATTTTTTATAAAGACCAAAATGGTGCACCAACCGTACCAGACATATATGCGCGTGATGCTTTAAATAAAGCATGCTACACAGGCCATATAGTTAATCCTTCTATTCCTAATGAGTCAGCTGCAAGCACTCAATTTGTATCTGACTTAGAAAAAGTAAATCAAGAAATTGCAGAGAGAGGAATAAACATAGAAAATACAAGAGTAATTCTTGTAGGCGGTGAGATTCCTGATAGAATAGGGCCTCGTGTAAAAACATTAATTGAAGAAAGAGGGATAGAGGCAAATTCCGAATCTGCAACAATACCTGAGAGAAGCAGCTCAGAAAGTGATATTGATAAAATTAATAAGATACTTGGGCAAGAAGGAGTAAGAGACGCTATAGAAAAACTAGGTGAAGAAATAAGCGCTACGTCTGGTGAGTCGCTTTTTTATGGAATTACTCCTTCCGGTTTAGTCGTTGCTATTCGAAGAAATGTGATTCCAGAATTCGATAAGCCTGGATTTTATAAAGCATGGGTTTTAGAAGCAACGCTACCATCTGAGCAATTGGAGCAAGGGGTCATACGTGCTGAATTCTCTGGTAAAGCTTTAGATATATTAAGAGATGGAGGAACATTGGAGTTTCCAAGTATGGTAGTGGAGGTTGCGTTACTTAGATATATTGATAAATCAGATGAAGAAGTTCGAACAGCTTTTGAAAATAATGATCCCGAAGGAATGATAGCATACTTAAGATTTGCTCGCGCAATAAAAGGTAGATTTGTTTATCCCACCCAAATATGGGGTCCCAGATTGCCAACAGTAGGTAATGAGCCTCTTTATCTGTTTCAAAAAGATTAAAATTAATAATTTAAGAAATCTCCAGTTTTATTTTTTTTCCAAGTTTTAACTGCTCGTTTTTAATTGTCCCTTTAGGCAATTCAAGTATCAGGTCGTATTTTGGATTCCAGAAGAAAATATTATTGGGTTTTAGATTTTCTTTCAAATGTACAATAGTCTGGTGAGTATCTAGCACGACGATATCTATTGGATATGTCATACCAAGCGTATGGATTCCCCAGCGGGTTTTGAGTAAAAGTGGATATGCCTGAGTTGTTCCAAGAAGTCCGCGGGTTTTTTCCCACAGTGTATTTGCTACGGTTACTTTCATATATTAGTGAATGTAATGATGTAACACAAAAATAATTTTTGCGTAATTATTGTAATAAATATATCCTGTGAGAAGGATGAGAAGTGGGAAAATAACAGCATTCTCAATAAGTCCTCCTGTTTTAATTCTGAATTCTTTAAACGGTGGTATGCCAATTTTCCATGGGATAGGAAAAAGCCACGGGACACCTTCCCTGGTAATAGTATCCATAATCAAGTGAGAGACATAGCCTATCATAAATGATCCCCAGACAATTGGCATGTCCACTAAAAGCGAGTGGGAAGCAAGTTGTAACGTATACCAACCAAGTACTCCAAAAAGCACAATTCCAAAAATAGAGTGGGAGATAAATCTATGACCGCCAAGAAGCGGAGAGAGAATTTTACCAAAAACAGATCCTGCTGGAATTTCATTCCAAAGCTTAGCGGTAGGCTGGTCGATATCCGGCATAAGTCCGCCTATCATATTTGCACCAAAAGCTACCAATGCTGTTGAAAGACTTATGTGATGAATGGGTTGTGTAAGAGCCAGATAGCTTAAGGCAGTAAATGCTGCCAAATCATGTGTGCGTCCGGTCATAGTATAAGCATAAGGCTTGGATAAAAATTTGTAAATATCTGCTAGAATAGATTCATGAATTTGGCTGCAAGACTTCGTCCAACAACCCTTGATGAATTTGTGGGACAAGAGGAATTAGTAGGTGTCGGAAAAATTATCAGGAGAATGATTGAGCAAGATAGTTTGTTTTCTATGATATTGTGGGGTCCTCCAGGAAGCGGTAAGACTACCTTGGCACATATCATTGCGCATACAGTCAATGCATCGTTTCATCAATTATCTGGGGTTAGCTCTGGAAAAAAAGATTTAGAAGAGATTCTTCGACAAGCAAAGGAAAACCCCGGAAAAACAATTCTTTTTATCGATGAAATTCATCGGTGGAATAAAGCACAGCAAGATGTTTTACTTCCTCATGTAGAAAATGGTCTTATTACGCTTATTGGTGCGACTACCCAAAATCCTTCTTTCGAAGTTATTAGTGCACTGTTATCAAGGTGTAAAGTTTTTGTACTCAAAGCACTTTCGGAAAAAGATTTGGATACACTTATTACTCGGGCGCTTACCGATATGGAAAAAGGGATAGGGAAATATAAAAAAACTGCCTCAATGGAAATTCGTCATATGCTTATACGATTGTCTGGCGGAGATGCTCGGGTGCTTCTGAATGCTTTGGAAATTGCAGCAACGAGCTACCCTTCGACTACACTTAGGACAGGTAAAGAGATAACCTCAGAAATAGTTGAGAATATTTTCCAGACAAAGTCAGCAGGTCTCTACGACAAAAAAGCAGATGAGCATTTCAATACAATTAGTGCATTTATTAAATCAATGAGAGGGTCTGATATTGATGCAAGTTTGTATTATTTAGTGAGAATGCTTGAAGGTGGTGAGGATCCAAAATTTATTGCAAGGCGAATGATAATTTTTGCAGCAGAAGATATAGGGATTGCAGATAGGGGAGCCCTGGTACAGGCAAATGCTTGTTTTGAGGCAGTCCGCAAAATTGGCATGCCCGAAGCACAACTTATCCTTGCGTATGGTGTTATATATCTGGCACGAGCCCCTAAGTCTCGAGCTGTTGCAAATGCACTTTCGAAAGCACAAGAGTTGGTATATGATTACCCTAATGAGCCAATTCCTTTGGATCTTCGCAATGCTCCAACTAAGCTCATGAAAGAGCTTGGGTATGCAAAAGACTACACCTGGACAGAAAAATATGTTGGACCAAAAAAAGACATAAGTTATCTTCCTGAAAAGATCAAAAACAAAAAAGTCTTTCAAGAGTAATTTCCTCCTTGCACGGTCAAGAATTGCATGATACTCTATTCGTCTTATGGGTCGTCAAATATCTCATCATTCCCCACTTGTTCTTCTTTTGGTTACTATCGCTCTTTTGATTTTTGAAATTACTGTCGTGCCAAACGCGTCCCAACATGGTCTTGCAAATACACAACAGTCCTTGGGAGAAGATGCGATAACATTTTGCCCGGATACAAGAGTAATCACTCATGGATCAGGGAATATAAATCGTATTGCACTAACATTTGATGCGGATATGACATTTGGTATGGATAGGGATTTACACATTGGTGCTGTAAAAAGTTATATCAACCGTGACCTTATTAATACGCTTATCAATACCAATACAAAATCAACGTTGTTTCTTACCGGTCTTTGGATACGAGACTATCTGCAGGAGACAAAATCCCTTGCTCAAAATCCGCTTTTTGAGCTTGCTAACCATTCCTTTTCCCATCCTTCCTTTTCAGGATATTGCTATGGATTGCCACAGTTAGGAATACTAACCATGAAAGAAGAAATACTTGAGACACAAGCACTTCTTAAATCTATAACAGGTGTTGACAATACCTACTTTCGCTTTCCAGGAGGGTGTATTTCTTCTGAAGCAATGGATTTTCTTTCGAGTCAAGGGATACAGGTAGTGCATTGGGATACTGTTGGAGAGGATGGGTTTAATGATAGTACGCAAAGTATTATAAGAAATGTTGTTGATAATGTGCATAATGGGTCAATTATTGTACTGCATATGAATGGCTATCCAAATGATCCAAAGACCTCAGAAGCTCTTCCAACAATTATCTCGCAGTTAAAAGCAAGAGGATATGAATTCGTTACTGTATCTGAATTGCTCAATTAAGTCTTCGTTTTGTATTGCATAAGGAGAAACGTTATAATATCTCCATGTGGCAAAAGACAAAAAATTTTTACCATCTTTGTATTGCCGTCTTGGCAAATACGTATTATTTATTTCCTGCAAGAAAATTATATATAGTTGGAGTGACGGGGACAGATGGTAAGACAACAACAACAAGTCTGATTTATCACATATTGAAGAATACAGGGAGGCAAGTTTCTCTTATTTCAACAGTCGCTGCATATATTGGAGAGAAAACATATGATACAGGATTTCATGTAACAAATCCTTCCGCTATGCCTTTGCAAAAATTTCTTAAAACAATAACACAACTTGGGACTGGGAAAAATAATAATTACCTTATTTTAGAAGTGACATCTCATGGAATTGATCAAAATAGAATTTGGGGTATTCCATTTGCGGTTGGTGTTGTGACAAATATTACCCATGAGCATTTAGATTATCACAAAACATACGATTTATATCTTCAAACAAAAGCAAAATTACTCAGGCGCGCACGAATAGCAATTCTTAATAAAGATGATGCCTCATATGGAAAACTTATAGATTTAATTGACAACAAAAAAACTCGCACATATTCAATTACACAAGATGCAGATATCACCCCAAAAAAATTCCCATTTCTCAGTAAAATGCCTGGAAGCTTTCAGGAATATAATGAATTAGCGGCAATAAGCGCATGTATCGCATTGGGTCTGACTCCAGAAGAAATTAAAAGTGGACTGATATCTTTTGAGTTGCCTAAAGGTAGATTTGAAAAAGTGTATGTTGGAAATTTTGTTGTAATGGTAGACTTTGCCCATACACCAAATGCATTCGAACAACTTTTGAAAACACTTCGTCCACAAGTGCAAGGGAAAATTATTCATGTATTTGGAGCAGCGGGGTTACGAGATAATACGAAAAGGTCTCTCATGGGAGAGGCGTCAGCAAAGTATGCTGATGTTATTATTCTCACATCTGAGGATCCACGCACAGAGTCTGTAGATGCAATCAATACGCAAATCAAGCAGGGAATTGTGTCATTACACAGACGAGACTTGGAAATCATTGAAATCCCCAATAGAAAACAAGCAATAGAAAAAGCCGTTGCAATGGCGCAAGAGGGAGACTTAGTAATATCTACCGGGAAAGCCCACGAACAATCTATGAATTATGGATATGGGGAAGAGCCATGGGATGAATTTGTTGTGGCAAAAGACGCGTTAAAAAAAAGAGGTATGGACATATGAAATTACAAAATCAAAAACATATTCATTTTGTAGGAATAAAAGGTGTCGGAATGACGCCTTTGGCAATTATTGCAAGAGAAGCAGGATTTCATGTAACGGGATGTGACACTCAGGACGTTTATATAACAGATGAGCTTTTAGCCAAAGCTGGGATAAAAATAGAAAATGGCTTTAACACCTCGCACATTGATGGGGTAGATATGGTTGTTACTACCGGTGCGCACGAAGGATATAGCAATCCAGAAGTCCAAAAGGCAAAAGAAATGAAAATCCCCGTATATACACAGGGAGAAGCAGTTGGACTTTTCATGAAGGGAGAAATTTTCGAAAAAAAGGAAATACAGGGAATTTCAGTAACAGGCTGTCATGGGAAGACAACAACAACAGCAATGTTGGCAACAATTTTACAGGAGGTAGGTTTTGATCCATCATTTCTTATTGGGACAGGGCTTGTCCCGTCACTGGGAACATCTGGGCATTTTGGGCATGGCACATACTTTATTGCAGAGGCAGATGAGTATGCAAATGAGCCACAATTTGATAAATCAGCAAAATTTTTAAGTCAACATCCAAAAATTGCCATTATAACAAATATAGAATTTGACCACCCGGATATATATCAGACCATAGACAATGTGCGAAAAGCATATGCAACATTTGCTCAACAAGTCGCAACAGATGGCGGATTACTTATTGTCAATGGTGATGATCCACAAATTAATACGCTTTTGGAAACATACACGGGTGAGGTAATTACATTTGGGGAAAACAAAGACAATGATTATATCCTTTCTTCAAAACATCCGCAAAAGTTTGTTTTGCGCGTTGCGCAAGAGGACTGGGAAAGTGAATTTTCCTTAGCAGTATTTGGTCTGCATAATATAAAAAATGCTACTGCAGCAATTATTGTTGCTCGGGAATTAGGAATTGGGGAAAAAGATATACAAAAAGGTTTGAATGCTTTTGTAGGGACAAAAAGAAGACTTGAATACCAAGGCATGCTTGGGAATGGCGCATTAGTTTATGATGATTATGCTCATCATCCTACCGAAATTCGGGCAACTTTAAAAAGTATTCGGGAGAAATATCCAGAGCGTCATATTCTTTGTGTTTTTCAACCTCATACATTCTCTCGAACTAAATTATTGTTCGAGGACTTTATTGACTCATTTGAAAATGCGGATAAAGTAATTCTTGTAGATATCTTTCCCTCAGCCCGCGAACCCCAGGACACAAGCATCACATCAAAAATGCTCAGCGACGCACTCATCGGGAAAGGGAAGGTAGTTTTTTACATCTCAAATCCGGAAGATGTGGTACAATATGTGAATCAAAACAAAGAGCAATTTGGCCAAAATACCGTTATTATTACCATGGGTGCAGGAGATATTTACCAAATAGCTAAGGATTTGATACAGCTGTAATGCAAAAATTTATCGTTACTGGTGGGAAAAAATTGCAAGGACATGTGCGTGTTTCAGGTTCTAAAAATGTTGCACTCAAAGCCTTGGTTGCTTCATGTCTTACCTCGGAAAAAATAACAATTCACAACGTACCTCTTATTTCAGATTTTTACGTTATGGTAGATATTATGAAAGATTTAGGAGCAGCAGTAAGACTGAATGACCATAGTATAGAAGTGGAAATGAAAACATTTTTGAGTCATGAAATTACTCTTGAGAATGCAGCAAAAGCTCGCACATCTGCAATGTTTATTGCACCACTTTTAGCTCGCATAAAAGAAGCAATTATTCCAAACCCTGGTGGGTGTCGTCTTGGCGCAAGACCGGTTGATAGAATAATTGAGGGTATACGTGTACTTCACGCTGATATTGTATATCACAGCGAAGATGGATACTTTCACGCAAAAACGCAAGGATTACGAGGTGAAGAATATACGTTTGAGAAAAACACACATACAGGGACAGAAACTCTTATCATGGCAGCGGTTTTGGCAAAAGGGACAACTATTTTAAAAAATGCAGCCGAGGAGCCGGAAATTGATGAACTGATAGAGCTTTTAGTGGCGATGGGTGCACAGGTAAAGCGAACAGCTCATAGGGAAATAACAATTCATGGGGTTATAGCACTTCATGGCGCAAGTTATACGATTCATCCAGATAGAAATGAAATTGTCACGTTTGCAATTGCTGCTGCAATGACAGATGGAGATATTCTTGTTGAGGATGCCAAAATTTCTGGGATAAAAGAATTTCTAGAAAAATATAAAGAAGCAGGCGGGAAATATGAGGTGCAAAATAATGCGATACGATTTTTTTCAAACGGTCCTTTGCGAGCAACGAATATAACTACTTCTATCTATCCTGGATTTATGACTGATTGGCAATCTCCATGGGCAGTGCTCATGACAAAAGCTCATGGAGAATCCCTTATCCATGAGACAGTTTTTGAAGATAAATTTGGATATGTTGAGGATCTTAAAAAGATGGGAGCGCAAATCGAATTTTTTCATCCAGAGATTACAAATAAAGACGCGGTATATAATTTTAATTCAGAGGATGATAGTCCAGAGTTTTATCACGCAATTCGCATTTATGGTCCAACCAAGCTTCATAATGGTGTCATGACAATGGTGGATATTCGTGCTGGTGCTGCAGTTGTTTTGGGAGCGTTAGCGGCAAAGGGTATAAGTACAATATTTGGAGTTGAAAAATTAGACAGAGGATACGAAGATTTTGAAAAACGGTTAACACATCTTGGTGCAAAAATAGAAAGGATTAAAGAGTAATATGCAAGTCGTAATACTCGCAGCAGGAAGGTCGAGTCGATTTATCCCATTTACCAGCCTAGTACATAAATCAATGGTAAAAGTTATGGGAAAAACAATTTTGGAGCATACACTGACAAGCATAAGCAAAACTGGGATTCGAGAAGTGATTTTGGTTGTAGGGGAGAATAGTAGTATCCCAAAGGTTATTGGTACAGGTGAATCATTTGGACTTACCATACGATATGTTATTCATATTGGCGCAAAAGGAATGGGTGCAGCGCTTCTTGAAGCACAAGAGTATCTGCATGAAAAATTTTTCTTACTCAATGCATACCATATCGATTTTGACAAATTTTTTGACGCATTGTGTGCTCAACAACAAACTGATTCTACTGTTGTTTTGCTTGGAAAAAAACCACAATCCTCAATACAATTCGGAGTTATGGAAATTAATGGAGAAAAAGTTACCGATGTTAAAGAAAAACCAGCGAAAATTCTAGATCACCAATTACAAATTATCGGCATATATCTCTTAAATAAAAATTTTCTTAGTGTTCTTTCTGCAACGCCACCTGACCATTATCATTTTGAAAAGGCATTGGACATGTATGCTAAGAGGAATCTTGTGAGATTTGTTAAGACTTCAATTGCCACTGTATCTCTAAAGTATGCATGGGATCTTCTTGAGATAAAAAATTATCTTTTGCGCACTATGGAGTCATATACCTCTGCACATGCAAAAATCTCGCCTCATAGTGTTATAACAGGAAATGTCTTTATAGAAGATGATGCAACAATTATGGAAGGCGCAGTCATTAAAGGACCAGTCTATGTTGGGAAAAAAGCTGTCATCGGAAATTATGCAGTGGTGCGTGGTAGCGTTGCAATCGAGGAAAACGCTATCGTAGGAGCGAGAATGGAAATAAAAAATAGTCTTCTGATGGATGGTGTCACGACTCATTCTGGATTTTTGGGCGATAGTATTATTGGGGCCCGTACAAAAATTGCGGCCTACGTATGCACCGCAAACGCGCGTCTGGATAGAAATCCAGTCACCACTCTTGTGAAGGAAGAAAAAGTAAGCTCGGGACTTACGCATTTGGGAACTATAATTGGAAAAGACGCAAATATAGGGATTAGAGTGTCAACAATGCCAGGTGTGATTATTGGAGAAAATTCTATCATAGGTCCATCCACAACTGTGATGAAAAATATTGGAGATAATACAAAATACTATACAAGGTTTCAAGAGGTTATTGAAGAAAATGACAAATAAAGTACTTCTTTTTGATATTGATCACACGCTTTTTAACACAGATTTGTACCTTGAAAAAGTGTTTAATCTGTTGGCTAGGCATGTAGATGATTCTGAGAAAGATAAAGTATTGGTGAAAGCGTGGGAAATTTATGGTCAAATACGCAAAGTTGGTGTATTTCGTCCACATCATTTTGCCCACATGTTTGTTACCCAACTTGCTCGTGACCGCGACACCCAACAGATTATTGATGTGTTGGAAGACTCACAGCTGCTTACGTCCTGCATCTATAAAGATGTATATTCTACACTGGAAATATTGTCCAGTATCGATGGTTTGGCACTGGGCATATTTTCAAGTGGAGATACAAAATTCCAACTCGCAAAGATTGCAACGATACAGAAATTTTTTTCTGAAAAAGATATTCATATTTACCCATTCAAGGATATTGAAATTCCGACTATTCTCAAACAATATGAAAAAACACAGAATTTTATGGTAGATGATCTTCTGCGAGTTTTGTACGAAACAAAAAAACAAAACCCATCAGTAAAAACTATATGGATGAATAGAAATCCCCAAAACGAGCAAAATGCGATACAAGACGCTTTTAAGGCAGATTATACGATTTCTCACATTTCAGAGGTTTTACCCCTGATGAGTTGAGTGAATATAAAAATATCAAGGTCGCTTGCTTGAAAGGCGTAAAGGTACTAAAATAAGCACATGTGTGGAATTTTTGGCTACATCGGAAACAAAACAAATGCCGCTCAAATGATCCTTGATGGATTAAAAGGGTTAGAATATCGTGGATACGACTCTTGGGGTATTGCAATAAAAAAAGGAGATACGATCCAAGTCGAAAAACATATTGGAAAAATTGGAAATGCAAAATTGTCTTTACCAAAAAGCTCTATTGGAATAGGGCATACCCGTTGGGCAACACATGGAGGAGTTACGGTTGCAAACGCTCATCCGCATAAAGATTGCACAGGTCAAGTTGCAGTACTTCATAATGGAATTATAGAAAACTTTCAAGTTTTAAAAGAAGGGCTTCTCAAAAAAGGTCATACATTTATTTCTCAAACCGATACGGAAGTGGTTCCTCATATGATTGAGGATTTTCTTAAAACAAAATCTTTACCAGATGCTGTTCGGGAAACATTTCGCCAACTTGAAGGATTAAATGCAATTGTTGTTTTGTCTGCTCATACAGAACAAATTGTCGCAGCAAAAAATGGATCACCGCTTATTGTTGGAATTGGAGACGATGAGTTATTTGTTGCTTCAGATGCTTCGGAAATTCTTAAATATACAAAAAAAATAATCTTTCTTGAAGATAATCAAATGATAGTTCTTGGGGAGAAAGTAGATGTATATGGTCTTCCACAAGGAAACGCAATAATACCTGAGATACATACATTAGATTGGAAATTTGAATTAGCAGAAAAAGGAAAATATAAACATTTTCTTTTAAAAGAAATACACGAGCAACCAAAAATTATTGAGAATATTGCACTTGATTTACAAAGTAAAATACAAGAATTAGCGACTATTATTAAAGAAGCTCACGGGACATTTATGTTAGGGTGCGGTACTGCGTCATATGCTGCATTGGCAGGTGTATATCTTTTTTCATCAATTGCCAAAAAACATATTAATTTTTCAATTGGATCAGAATTTAGTTATTTGGAAGATTACTTAACTCCAGAGTCGTTACTTATTCCTATTTCTCAATCAGGAGAAACAATTGACGTTGTAGAACCAATAGAAAAGGCAAGAAAAAAAGGAGTACGGATTGCAGCGATTACCAATGTATTGGGTTCTACATTATATCGGCAAGCAGATTTTAAACTTCTTCTTAATGCAGGGCCTGAAAAAGCGGTTGTTGGTACAAAAAGTTTCACTGCAATGATTGCGGTATTACTGCTTACTGCATACACAATGATTGATAAACAAACCATAGGTATATCGCTTTTGAAAAAGGCTGCAGAAAACATTTCTGAAATTTTAGAAAGTAAATCAATTGCCAATATTCATTCATTGGCTAAAATTTTGGCAAAAAAAGACCACATATATATTCTCGGTAGAGGCTTGTCTTACGCAACTGCACTGGAAGCAACGCTTAAGTTGAAAGAGACGACATATACGCATGCTGAAGGATTTGCCGGTGGGGAACTTAAGCATGGGGTTATTTCTCTTATTGAAAAAGGAACCCCCTGTATTATTATTGCACCCAATGACACTACGTATAATGAGATTATTTCCAATGCCCAAGAGGTAAAAGCACGAGGTGGCTATATAATAGGCATTGGTCCAATAAATAATGAAGTCTTTGATAGATTTATTCAGACCGACGATTGTAAAGAGGCAACAATACTTCCTCAAGTAGTGATTTCACAACTTCTTGCATATGAATTAGCGCTGGTAAAAAAAATACCAGATCCTGACAAGCCCCGTAATTTAGCAAAGAGTGTGACAGTGAAGTGAGCAAATGACTTCTTTTCTTCTTTGAAAATCTGGTATACTTTCTTACAGGATTATGAAAAAAATAATTATTCTTCATGGGTGGAGTCTGACTGGTAAAAAATACCATGAGCTCCAATCGATTTTAGAAGAAAATAATTTCAAAGTATTTGCTCCGAATATGCCTGGATTTGGATCTGAACCTTTACGTAATCATTCAATGAATATAAGTGACTATGTAGACTTTCTGCATACGTTTTATAAAAAAAATTCCATATCATCGGCAATTATTATTGGGCATTCTTTTGGCGGTCGTATTGGTGCGAAATATGCTGTGCAGTATCCCAAACAAGTTGAGAAAATAATTTTTACAGGGGCACCGCTCATTGGACAACCGTTATCATTGAAAAAAAATATTGTTCGATATATTACTCAAAAGGGGAAAATAATTGTTCGTTTTACCCCAAGGTCTTTTCAAAGGCCTATTCGTTGGGGAATATACCGCTTTATAGGAGAATGGGATTATTATAAGTCACAAGACCTGCAAGAAACATTCAAAAATATTATCAGGGAAGATGCATCAGTATACATACCAAAGATAAAAGTTCCTGCGTTGGTGTTGTGGGGAGAAAATGACAGCCTTGTCCCAATGAGTGTTGGTCGAAAAATTATGTCAATGATGCCGAATGCAGTTTTTGAAAAAATATACAATGCAGGTCACGGGGTGATTTACTCCCATCCTCAAGAATTTGCCAAGAGCGTTTTGAGTTTTATCACACAACCAATATGATGCACATCTTAGCAAGTATAGGATTTTTTTTGTGGTCAATTCGAACAATTCTTTTTTGGACTGGCCTTTGGCAAATAAAAGAATATCGCTTGGATCGTTTGATTGTGCATTTGCGAGAAACAATTCAAGGGAAATCGCTTCTCTTATCTCCATTTTTTATTATCACAATTTTTCTGATTCTTGCGTATGGACTCGTTGTATATAACGATTCCTGGACGTATTGGTATCATTTGGGTGTTTTTATCTATATCAGTATCCAAGGTACTGTCTTTATTTATGAAATTATTACAAACACATTCAAACGACCCGTGCTAACACCAAAAGCATTTATTATATCATTGCTTGCAATACTTCTTGTAACGGTAGGATATGCATTTACACTTCTGGATGGATATCTTTGGTTACTTCTGGTTCAGATAACAGTCCCTTTATTTGTCTCACTTTTTGTATTTTCCCTCTCATTCCCAACAGAGCTGTATAAAGATTATATAACGCAAAAGGCAAAAGAGAAGCGTATGAAAAATAAAAAAATTATAGTGATTGGAGTAAGTGGAAGCTATGGAAAAAGTTCGACAAAAGAATATATTGCACATATCCTTTCTCAAAAATATTCAGTTGTCAAAACTTCTCTTTCAGAAAATACCCCTTTTGCAATTGCGAAAACCCTTCTGCATGACGTAACAAATGATACAGAGATATTTATTGTAGAAATGGGGTCGTATAAAAAGGGTGAAGTTGCAGAGATTTGCGAAATTGTCATGCCAAAAATAAGTATTACAACTGCTTTAAGCGAGCAGCATATCTCGCTCTATAAAAATATGGAGAATATTATTAACACTGAATTTGAGCTTATCCATGCGCTTCCAAAAGATGGCATAGCACTGTTTAATGCAAACAGCCCGCACATGGAAAAACTATTTTCAAGAACGAAAAAGAAAACAATACTCTATGGAACAAAATCTCATGTGGGGAAGAGAGCTGTTTCTCTTTTCGCAACAAATATAGTAGCTCAAAAAAATGGCATTACTTTTGAAGTCAAAATAGCCAACAGGCAATTACACCTTCATACACTCCTTTTAGGAAAACATAACGTTGAAAACATTCTTCCAGCAATGTATCTCGCAGATCTCATGGGATTTGATGCAAAGGACATAGAAAAAGCAGTTGCAACCCTTATGTCTCTCCCCAAAACAATGAGAAAATTTACCACACAAGAAGGGGTCGTGTGTATCGATGATTCTTTTAATGCGAGTCCAGAATCGGTTATTGCAGCGGGACAATATATGAAACTGTATAAAATGAAAAAAATATTTGTGCTGATGCCACTTATTGAATTAGGAAAAAGAGGAAAAGAGTATCATTATACTATTGGTCGAGAATTAGCCTCGTTTGATTATCTTTTTTTGACAAATAAAAATTTTTTACGTGATATTCTTGAAGGGATGCAAGACAACAGGGGAAAATGTAGCGTAGTCGTTTTGTCTCCGGATAAAATTGCGGAGAGAATTTCCCAGGTTACTAAAAAAGGAGATGTTGTTTTGTTTGAAGGGAAAGAATCAGGGAAAGTATTGAGTAAATTATTATGAAAAGGCCTATTGCCATTGGTTTGGCGCCAAACATTCAAAAGCAAGATGGAATACTTGCTTTTGAATTGCTTTTTGATTTCACAAAATACAAAAAAGGTGTTGCAATCGTACAACTGGAGAAATGGTTTGAGAAATATTTTCATGTCTCTACTGCAGTTGGATTTACATCTGGAAGAGGGGCGCTGTATGCAATACTCACGTCATTGGATATTGGAAAAGGCGATGAAGTTATCCTTCAAGCGTTTACCTGCGTTGCCGTGGCGCAAGCAATTTTTTCAACAGGGGCAACGCCAGTCTACGCAGATATTACCAAGGAATACACAGTAGACCCCATGGATGTTGAGAAAAAAATTACTTCTCATACTAAAGCAATTATTGTTCAACACACATTTGGTTTGCCAGCAGATATAGAAGCACTTCAAAAAATCACAAAGGAAAAGAATATAGCCTGTATAGAGGATTGTGCACACACGATTGGTGGGATGTACCATGGAAAAAAATTAGGGACATTTGGCAGCGCAAGCATATTTAGTTTTGGCCGAGATAAAGCATTTTCTTGTACGAGTGGGGGTATTGCAATTACCAGTAATAAAGATTTAGGAGAGAAGTTAAAAAAATTTCATAGACAGAAAAGTATGCCATCTTTTTTCTGGATTTTTCAAAATCTTTTTCATCCGGTTGTATTCTATTTTCTCATTCTTCCATTGTATGACACTTTTCGTATCGGTCAGATAGTGCTTATTTTTTTACAAAAAATACATGTATTATCAGTCCCTGTAGATAAAAATACAAAAACACTTAGGCAAGATGAGATAAAAAAAATGCCAAATGCATTATCATCATTGGCGTTATTACAACTGAGTCGGCTTGAAAGTACGAATAAAAAACGTGTATCTATTTCATCGTTATACCAAAAGGAATTACCAATGTACTCTCATCCAAATTTTCATACCTCGACTCCACTTCTTAGATACCCACTACCTGTTGCATCTAAAAATAAACTCATTTCTACGTTGCGAAAAAAGCACATGTATATTGGTAATTGGTATTCTCAGGTAATCGATCCACAAGGAGTCGATATCAAAAAATTTGGGTATCATATTGGAACTTGCCTAAATGCTGAAAATATTTCTTCACAAAGTATTAATTTACCAACATATACCTCACTTTCAAGTAAGCAGCTTGCTGTTCTCATATCAGCCTTAAGAACGTATGCTGAAAACAAAACCAATCATTCATAAAAAGAGCTGGGAGAAATTTCTCAACAAGACATACCAAGGGAATTTTCCTCTTTTCCAAACATGGCAATGGGGAGATGTGCAAAAGAATTTGGGTTTTGAAGTTGAGAGATTGGGACTGTATCGAGGTGAAATACTTTTAGGGATAGCGCAAATAGTCTTCGTCAAAGCTCGAAGAGGTTACTATCTTCATTTGCGACAAGGACCCGTGGTCATAGGCAATACTTCAAAAAACTTGCTTTTTTTCCTGAAAGAAATTATTTCTATTGCAAAAAAGATACAGGTGGATTTTATTCGAATAAGTCTTATGCAAGAAAAAAACAGTACGATGATTGCATTTCCCTCTCCAGCGATAGCTTCTCCCATTCATAATATGGATGCTGAAATTTGTTGGATTTTAGACATAACAAAACCAGAGGACGAAATACTTAAAGCAATGAGAAAGTCTCACAGATATCTCATTAAAAAGGCAGCGCAACTTCCAATAAGGATAGTAAAAAGCACGAGTCAAGAGGCATTTGAAAAATTCCTTCCATTATACAATCAACTTGCACAAAAAAGACATTTTGTCCCACATCACGGGATTGCACAGGAATTGGAAATTTTTTCCAAAGATAATTTATGCGTGCTCTTTTTGGCAGAATTTGATGGGAAAATTATTGCCGGAGCATTAATAGACTTTGTAGGGGATATGGCAATTTATAGACACAGTGCATCAATGGAGGCATACCGTCATATTCCTGCCATGTATTTGTTGCAATGGGAGGTTATTAAAGAGGCAAAAAAAAGAGGAAAAAAAGTATACAATTTTTGGGGGATTGCAGAAAACGAACAAAAAAATCACCCATGGTATGGACTGACGCTTTTTAAAACAGGCTTTGGGGGAGAAAAAAAAGAATTTATGCATGCTCGAGATATTCCTTTACGACTCGGGTATGTAAAAACGTACATCATTGACTACGTTACAAAAATAAGAAAGGGATACTAACGCTTTATTTGTGAAAATTTTTTAAGAGTAGTATACTAGAAATATGGCGCGACTTTTAGGATTAACGATTTTGTCTTTTTTTATCACATTTATCCTGCTTGTTCCATTTATCGACTTTCTCTATAAAATCAAACTTCGTCGTGAGAATCAGCAGACGAAAGACCCATTTAATAAAAGAGCTGTTTTTTTTGACAAATTTCATGGATGGAAAGTTGGTACCCCATTCGGAGGTGGGATGCTTATTATTTTGGTCGTATGTATTTTGACTTTTTGGGGGTATGGGATGCTTGGAGTACAGACAAACCCGTGGGAAATACTCGTCATTTTAATTGCCTTTGTCGGATATGGACTTTTGGGTTTGTATGATGATTTTAAAAAGCTACTCAACGGAAATGCGAATACATTCTTTGGACTTCGGATGAGATGGAAATTTGCCATTCAATGGATTCTGGCCATAATTATTGCAGTTATCTTTTATGAAAAATTGGGGTATTCATTTATCTTTATCCATGGGGTTGGACTTGCAAGTATAGGGTTTTTATTTATTCCTTTTGCAGCATTCGTCATTGTCGCATTCAGTAATGCTGCAAATGTTACTGATGGGCTCGACGGTCTTACCTCGGGACTTTTTCTTATTTGCTCGGTTGCTTTTTTAGCGATTAGCGCGTCTCAATTGGATGAAACACTTGGGATGTTTATTGCAGTGCTTATGGGTGCTATGGGGGCATTTTTGTATTTTAATATCTATAAAGCGCGTCTGTGGCTTGGAGACGTTGGGTCGCTTTCCTTAGGAGCGGTACTCGCTATCATGGGGCTTTTAACCGGGAAAATCCCGGCACTTGCTATTATTGGTGGGGTTTTTGTTTTGGAAGTTGGATCATCTGCCATCCAACTTTTGGGGAAAAAATATCTACATAGAAAACTTTTACCTATTGCACCGTTACACTTATATTTTCAAAAACGAGGTTGGGAAGAACCAAAGATTGTAATGCGGGCTTGGTTACTTGGGTTTGTTTTGGCAGTGCTTGGAGTGTATCTTGCGTTTATTCGATAGTCGTATTCGGTGTACAATCCTCATGAAAAAATTTGACTTTCTGCTTTTGGGTATTGTTATTTTTCTTACATTTTTTGGTCTTCTGATGATCTTTGATGCATCTTCATTTATTTCTTTTCGAGACTTTGGGAATAAATATCATTACATTGTCGACCAGTCTTTATGGATGGTAATTGGCTTTGCTGGGATGGGGTTTTTAAGTTTTTTTAATTATAAAAAGTTATACACGCTTGCATTACCACTCCTTCTTGTGGCAATTGGACTTTTGATGGCGGTTTTTATTCCTGGCATTGGAGTTTCGGTACTTGGTGCGCATAGATGGATTAACCTTCGTATTGGAGTATTGCAGCCTGCGGAATTTGTGAAATTGACTTTAGCGATTTACCTTGCAGCGTGGTTTTCTACAAAAGAAAAGGGACGATTTAGTGCATTTTTATTACTCGTTGGGTTTGTCTTATTATTAGTTATGTTAGAGCCGGACATGGGGACAACTATTATCATTTTGTCAGAAGCATTAGTATTATATTTCCTTTCAGGAGGGAATATGCGGTATTTTGTCTCACTTGCACCAATACTTGGTATTTTAGGGTTTATTCTCATTAAAATCGAACCATATCGTGCGCAACGCTTGGCAACGTTTTTCAATCCCAACCAATCATTGGGTTCGAGCTCGTACCATGTGAGGCAAATACTTATTTCGCTTGGGTCGGGAGGATTTTTGGGAGTAGGACTTGGAAATTCATTACAAAAATATGCATATCTTCCAGAGAATGCAACTGATTCAATTTTTGCGATCATTGCAGAAGAAATAGGGTTTGTTGGCTCAGTCATACTTATCATGATTTGTATGGCATTTATTTGGCGAGGAATAGTTATTGCTCTTCGTGCACGAGATGCATTTGGACAGTTGCTTGCCGGTGGCATTGTCGCATTTTTAGGGATGCAGATGATTATCAATCTTGCTGCTCAGACAGCTCTTTTGCCACTCACTGGTGTACCTTTGCCATTTATTTCCTATGGTGGATCTTCACTTGTAGTAGATTTGTGTTCGGTAGGAATACTTTTAAATATTGCAAAGCAAAATAGTAGCTAGTACGATGTATATATTACGCGATCAAATTATTGTATATGAAAATACTTATTACCGGTGGACACCTAGCGCCAGCATTAGCGATAATCCAACACATACCAAAAAATGCAGATATCGTCTATGTTGGGCGAAAGCACCCTTTTGAGGGAGATAGTGGATTGTCTTTGGAATATGAGATAATCGGAAAATTAGGCATACCATTTGTAGAACTTCAGACTGCCAGATTGCAGCGGAAATTTACCAGATATACTTTTTCCTCTCTCTTGAAAATGCCCTCCGGAGTTATCAAGGCGTCACAAATTTTGAAAAAAGAAAAACCGGATATTGTATTGGGACTTGGAGGATATTTGTCTCTCTCAATTGGAATAGCTGCATGGTTACAAAAAATTCCGCTTCTTATTCATGAGCAAACATTTCACGCTGGACTTGCAAATAAAATTCTGGGTAAAATCGCAACAAAAATTGCCATTTCATGGGAGTCATCTCAAAAGTATTTTCCAAAAAGCAAAACAGTGCTTGTAGGGAATCCACATTTAGTGTCCTGTCCCAGTGCAAGCATCCAAAAATTAATAGACCAAACATCTTCTGCGCCAAGACTTGTTATTACTGGGGGAAGTGCTGGATCACATAGGATAAATGTGCTTATAGAGCACATATTGCCGGAAATACTCAAAACATATCATGTGATTCATCAGACAGGGGATGCAAGGAAATTTGGAGATTTTGAAAGGCTTCAGGAGTACAAAAAAACATTGCCACAGGAATTGCAAGACCGCTACCACCTGATGAAATTTATTGATCCATCAGACTTTGATGTTTTGTATGAGCATGCAAAAGTAGTGGTATGTCGTGCAGGAATAAATACTCTCACAACTCTTATCCTACTTAAGACACCAGCAGTACTTATCCCTATTCAGGCAGGACAAAAAAATGATCAAGCAACCAATGCGGAATTTATAAAAAAAATCGGGTTGGGTGAGGTAGTACATCAAGATGTTTCTCCATCTACGTTACTTAATACCATTGTCATGATGATGGATAAAAATGATACGTATAGAAATGTAGAAGTAGAGAAATATGCGACACAACATCAACATGCTGCACAAAATTTAATACAATTATTGTATGTTGTTTATCAAGTCAATTCAGAAAAGAAAAGCTAAAAAAGCATATGTATATATTTTTCAGGGGATAATCGTTTTTTTTGTCGTGCTTACATTGTGTTTGGTAGAGTTTGTCTTTATCCATCCGTCTCCAGGAGTTATCAGCCCATTGGCAAGCTGGAAAAAAATACTTTTTCAAGATACTTCTACCCAGGGTCGAGCCCTTGGGCAAATTCAAGATGCATGCAATAGATATTCATTGAATTGTCAAAATATTTTTCTCTCGCAAGATAGTATAGAAATGACTATTGATGGGAAAAAAATTCTACTCTCTGCACATAAAAATATTGAAGAAGAAACAGCCTCTTTACAACTAACACTCAAAGCCCTTACAATGGAAGGTAAGGAGTTTCACGGGCTTGATTTTCGCTACGACCGGCCAGTGATCTCTTATTAATTTTTATGGCTGATGGAAAAATACTTGTAGGTATTGATATTGGAACTTCAAAAATTGTTACGGTTATTGCAAAAGTCCAAGAAGAAGGAATTATCAATATTTTAGGCGTGTCTGAGGGAAAATCTGCAGGAATAAAAAAAGGACAAATTGTCGACATCGATGAAGCGGTAAGCAGTATCAATACGTCTTTGGAGGCTGCAGAAAGAATGGCAGGATATTCTGCGTCTCATGTAATTGCCTCAATTGGCGGAAGTCATATTGAAAGCCAAAATTCCAGAGGAGTTGTTGCGGTTTCGTCTCCTGAAGGAGAAATTTCTCCAAATGATTTGACTCGTGTTATCGATGCAGCACGCGCGGTATCTTTTCCTTCTTCAAGAGAAATTCTGCATGTGCTTGCGCGCAGCTATACTGTTGATGGACAAGATGGAATTAAAGACCCTATTGGCATGACAGGGGTACGTCTTGAAGTGGATACTCATATTATTTCTGCGAATGCGACATCGATTAAAAATATGGAAAAGGCGTTATCCGAGGTAGGAGTCGATGTTGATGCATTTGTTTTTAGCGGATATGCAAGTGGTCTGGCAGTACTTTCAGAGACAGAGAAAGAATTGGGAGTTATCCTTGTAGATATTGGGGCCGGCACAACAGATATTTCTGTCTATGTTGACGGGTCGGTTGCTCACTCGAGTGTTTTGCCAATTGGAGCCAGACATATTACCAATGATTTGGCAATAGGGCTTCGAATTTCCCTTGAATCCGCTGAGAAAATTAAATTATTTCTTTCTCGTCCAGTGCGCAGGACTAGCATGGATGATGGGGAAGACCGTAGATCTGATGAAATAGACCTTTCATCATTACAATTACCTGAGGAAATGCGAAAAGTTAGCCAAAAGACTTTAGTAGATGGAATTATTCGACCAAGGCTTAATGAGATATTTACTATGGTAGGACTTGAGTTAAAACGAAGTGGTTGGGGTGGGCAGACGCCTGCGGGTTTGGTGATAACAGGTGGAGGAGCAAAGACAGTTGGTATTGTCGATGCTGCAAAAAGGACTCTGGCAATGCCTGTCAGGACTGGTCAGCCATCTGACCTCAAGGGAATTGTGGATGAAGTGCAAGACAGCGCGTTTTCCACAGTCATTGGGCTTATTATCTTTGGTACAACAGTTGAGACTACGTCTTCTCTCCCATTTGGTTTTCATGTGCCCCATGTTGCATTTCTCCCTTCTGGAAAATTTATGAAAAAAATACTCGATCTTTTTAAATCATTCATTCCATAAAATCCCTGTCTTCCTCTCTTGCAAATCGCATTTTATTCTGCTAGAGTTGGCATACAATGCTTATTCGTCCTCAACATTCTAACTTTGCAAAAATCAGCGTTGTTGGTATCGGCGGAGGAGGAAATAACGCGCTTGAGTCGATGATTTCGCAAAGTCAAATTCACGGCGTTGATTTTGTTTCTATAAACACAGATGCTCAGGCTCTGCTTCTGGGCCATGCATCGACGAAAATTCAAATTGGTGAAAAGCTGACAAAAGGACTTGGGAGCGGTGGAGATCCGGAAATTGGTAGGCAAGCAGCCGAAGAATCTGCCGAGAAAATCAAAGATATACTCAGCGGATCGGATATGGTTTTCCTAGCAGCAGGAATGGGTGGAGGGACAGGTACAGGTGCAATTCCTGTTATTGCAGCTATTTCCAAGGGAATTGGGGCGCTCACTATTGCCGTTGCAACCAAGCCATTTACCTTTGAAGGCACACGAAGAATGGTAAATGCAGAAGACGGGATAGAAAGCCTCAAAGACAAAGTAGATACGCTTATTGTCATTCCAAATCAGCGAATTTTAGACGTTGTGGATAGAAAAGTAAGTCTTATTGATGCGTTTAAAGTAGCCGATTCTGTGCTCTCTCAAGGCGTCCAAGGTATTTCAGATCTTATCACGCTTCCTGGTCTTATTAATGTAGACTTTGCTGATGTACGCTCGATTATGAATAACGCAGGCTCAGCGCTTATGGGAATTGGGACGGGAAGTGGAGAAAATAGAGCGCAGACTGCAGCACGATCTGCCGTATCTAGCCCGCTTCTTGAAATTTCTATGGAAGGAGCGCGAGGAGTGCTCTTTAATATTACTGGTGGTAGCGATTTGGCAATGAGCGAGGTAGACGAAGCAGCGAAAATTATTGCAGAGGCTGCAGATCCGGATGCAAATATTATATTTGGAACAACGATCGACGAGAGTCTTCAAGGACAAATAAAAATTACCGTTGTGGCAACTGGCTTTGACCAGTCCCGAGCCAAACTCCGCGAATTTATGCCTCCACTTCGACCAATGTCTACTCCCTCACCAAGCATTTTGTCCAATGGGGAGCCAAGTATCTCAACACCCATAGCGACCCAGCCATCTCTTCCTGATGAGGAAAAAGAAAAAGAGGATGAAGATGTTTGGAATATCCCCGCATTCTTACGCAACAAGAATTAAAACTGTCTAAAAAACAGTTAAAAATGATACAAAGTAATTTTACAAAATATATTCCATTGGGAGTTGGCACATTCGTTTTATTAATTCTTTTTTTCGGGTCTTTCACCTTTATTGACGCAGGAAATGTAGGGGTTGTAACCCGTTTTGGTGCAGTCAATAGGGTTGTATATCCTGGAGTTATTCTTAAAATTCCACTAGTCGAAAGTGTAACATCTATGGATACTCGTACCCAGAAAGATCAAGTTGACGCTGAATCTGCTTCCAAAGACTTGCAAACAGTCCATTCAACTATTGCAATTAATTATCACCTAGAAGGTTCTCAAGCTGTGGTAGTATACCAAAATATAGGTATTGACTATCAAGATAAAGTGGTTGCCCCTGCAATCCAGGAAACTTTTAAGTCAATAACTGCGCAATATACTGCAGAAGAGTTGATTACGAGGCGAGAATTCTTGCGTCAGCAAGCGCAAGAATCTTTGAAAAATAAATTACTGCAATATCATATTTTAGTTGATAATTTTAACATTGTTAACTTTGAATTTTCTGCAGATTTTAACCAAGCAATAGAAAATAAACAAGTTGCTCAACAGAATCTTGAAAAAGCAAAGATAGAGGCCGATACTGCGGTAACGCAAGCAACTGGTCAAGCCAATGCGCAAAAAGCACTCAGAGACAATGGAAGTTTGACGCCAGAGTATCTCCAGTTTTTGGCACTGCAGAAATGGAATGGTGTATTACCATTGGCAACTAGTGGTACTCCATTTATCAACATTCCTACTAAATAAAAAGTTTTCCTAATTTTTGTCTCCAAGGCCCACGTATTAATAGTTATCATAGGTTCGTCATTATATTTGATTTTGTTTTTTATATTTACTTTTACATTTTCTCCAGAAATGCGTACCCTATTTCTGTAATGTTTATTCGTAAAAAAATAATGACAAAATGAATTTTTGACAAAATGTGGTAAAATAGGAGTGCATGAAAAAGAAAGTTCTCAATTACAACGCAATATTTCAAAAGGAAGAAGAGGGAGGGTTCTCAGTGTGGGTACCAGCTTTACCTGGTTGTGTATCTCAGGGAGAGACATTTGAAGAAGCTTTAGAAAATATTAAAGAGGCAATAGCTCTTTATTTAGAGGATGATAAAGAAAAAGACGATGAAGTTACAGATATTTCTAATCAATTTATGGTTCCAGTATCTATTTCTTTACAATGAGCAATATTCCCCAAGTCTCAGGCAAAGAAACTTAAAATTGTGTGGAGAGTTGGATAATTGCCTCAGAAGGGACTTCAAACCAATATGATGGACCTTTTGACCCATCTTGCGCAGTCGTATTGATAATAAGCAAGGCATCAGATGCCCAACCGGTTGTCTCTTGATAAGTGTCTCCTGTATTTCTTTTAGTAAATAACTCTTTCACATTCATACTTTGATGGTCAGTTGTTATTGGTTGGCCGTTTGCTCTCATCACCAGGGCACCGCTGTATGAAGCTGTATTATTCTGAAGAAAAACATATGTATTATCCGGAGACCATGTGTTAAATGGAATACTCATATTTTCAGATGGGGAAAGTGTTGCAGAGTAAATTAATTTTTCTTGGGTATCAGTACCGGATACGGTGAATGAATACGTTTTACTACTGTCATCATTGATTGTCATAGTCATCATGATTTTTTTTGTCCCATCTGGGGATATTTGTGAAGTCTCTATTGTTTGCCTTGGAAAAGGCGTAGGAGTTGGAAGAATATTCTGAAGATATTGCACTGCGGATACAGAAAACGAGCGAAATTTTGGCTGAGGACTTGAATACATAGCCAATACAACCCCTACTATCGCACTCAATGTAAAAAGAGAAATTGTGTCTAATTCGAATCGGTGTTGTATTGTCATACTATTCTATTGGATTACTTTGAATACATTGATGGTTATTGGTTACCTGGTCACAAATAGACACAGCTGTTCCAAGTGAATCATGTGTTGGACCATCTACCCAGGAATATAAAGCCTTTGCATCGACAGCACGCATATTCACGCAGCCATGACTCATTGTATGTCCAAAATTATCGTGCCAATATGCACCATGCAAGCCAAAATCATGGTAAAAGTACATGACGTAGGGCACATTGGGTAAATCATATGCGTCTGCACCTTCTCCGCCAGCCATGCGAGTTGCGAGTAATTTTTCCCAAATATGAAAATTACCTGTAGGGGTTTTACCCCATTTACCAGACGAAATAAAGGTTTTTAAAACTTGTGTATTCCCTTGATATGCAACAAGTGTTTGGGCCGAAAGGTCTACATAAATGTGTTTTTCCCCTGTAAGCGTATTTTCACCTAACACACCAGGTAAAGTGTGCTCAAGGGCAGGAAAAATTTGCGGAGGACTTACTTTGTGTCCATGAAATATACCAGGCGTTTTGTTTTCGATTTTTATAGACAAATCAGATGCACAACTTTGAGAATTTGCGCAGGTTGGTGGTATTTGATTTGCTTGGAGTATTCGGGACGCGAGGGTAAAAAAAACTAAGCTAATACAAAAGAGAAGAATAGAGCGGTGTACATAAAAGAATAATCCGTGAGGTATTCTTGGTGAATTTTTAGTACGTAGATGTTTTTTTGCCATCTATACCAGAATAAAAGGAAAACGTTTTCTTTGCAAGCAGGATTATTATATTTTTTCCTCAGCTGTAATCGTCAGATTTCGTCCATCTGAATCAAAGTCAAATACAACAGACTTGTCTTTATTATTGGTAATATAAAGGTTTTGTAATTCATTAGACGAACTTTTTGACTGATTACTATCATAGATAGATACTCCAAATTCTGCAGGCACGTCAGGTACGGGTGCGAAATCATGTCGCGTTGGAGCCAGGGTATCAAGCCCAGCGTCTCTTGCGACCCAATATAAAAGCGAAGCTAAATGGCAGACACCATCTCCAACAAGGTATCCATCGGATTTAAATCCTTCTTGAGAGTTAAAGTGTGCGTGAGTAGTTGTGGTAATTTTACCATTGTACTGTGGTAGTACGTCGTCATGAAAAGCAAATGTCTGTCCAGGCTCAAGTGTCATTGTTTTGTGAAATGGGTTTTCAATTTGCTTCCAATCTATCTGACGTACATCAATAGTAGAATCGGTTGTATAGTTAATTGCCAAAAGAATATTATCCTTAAAAACAGTATTCACAGAAGTATTCTGATATCTGTCTTCAAGTGAGAATTCGTGCGTAGCAAGCGTCTGCACATTATTTTTGATAATAGCAGTGTTGTTATTTGCCAAAAAAGGCACAAAAAGAAATGATAATAAAATAGGGAACATAATTCTATAGGGTAAGAGAAGAATCCTACCTAATCAGAAGTGTATCATACTATAAGCCAAAAGTCAAGTTTATAAAGCCTTATTTTAGCCTCAAAAATGCATCAGGTAAGGAGTAAATCAATTTGAATTCCAGGTAACGCTGAAAGCGTCACCACTGCCTGAAAGGCTTGAAGGAGTTGCTTTAGGATTTCCCAGTGAATCGGTCATGGTAATGGCATCGAATTGCCAGGAAGGATCGCTAATGGTCCCTATATGGCCATTTAAGGTAGCTTGTATACCACTAAATTGCATTGTGCCAAAATTGGCAAGTGGAAGCGTGCCGCCAGACCAAGGAGCCTCTGCTATCCACTCAGCAGATTGTCGCTGGGCATTGGATTTTTGAATGACAGTAATATGCTGTCCGGTAGAAATATTGCTTAGCGTAAGGACAAATTTATTATTAAGATATTGCACATCTGCACTCATAATATCATTTGCTTTTACTGGAAGATTTACACCAAAGCTTGGATGGGGATACATCTCATACCAGGCAGCAAATTGTGCATGGCCATTGATACAGTTTTGTTCGGTACCTGTTTGTTCGACACTATTGTCACTGTAGCCATCTATACCTATCCACGAAGCAGAATAGGTATTTGTGGTACCACTACATGAAACGTTTGGTACAATCCATTGTCCTTTCACATCGCCTACAGCTTTACTTTGAGGACTTGAAAGGTTGGTTTCTATTGCATATCCGGCCCAGTTAAGAGATGTTCCATTTTTCAGACGTATTCGTGGAGCGTGAACTGTGTGAATATTGGTGGATGTTTTGTCGTAAGCAAAAGCTGTGGTAGCAAAGACAAGGGAAATAAGAGAAATACCGATACAAGAAGCTAGAGCAGGAAAATTTTTCATATGAATATAATTATTATACAGCATGAAGTCAATACACTACAATACTACTGCTTTTTTTAACTCATCAATTTCTTCTTTTCTTAATTTTCTATATTGTCCAAGCTTAAGATTCTCTAATTTGAGTGGGCCAAATGAGATACGTTCTAAGTCTAAAAGCTGCATGCGCACAGATTCACACATGCGTCGAATTTGGCGATTGCGGCCTTCATGGAGTGTGACTAAAAGAATTGTTTGGTTATGTGTGTGTGATACTACTTCTGTTGGAGCAGGAAGCGTAATACCATCTTCCAAGAGTGTTCCTGTGCGAAATAATTTAAGTTGCACACTATTTACTTTTCCTTGGATAAGTAAACGATAGATTTTAGGGACATGGTATTTTGGGTGGATAAGTTGATGGGTGAGTTCGCCATCATTTGTGAGAAGCAAAAGTCCATGGGTATCTTTGTCGAGCCTTCCTACAGGGTAAATGCGTTCGTTGGTATGTATAAGGGATACAACATTCTCCCTGTCCATCTCATCTGATGTGGTAGAAATAATACCTTTTGGCTTATTAAGCAAAAAATATACAAGTTCTGATTGTTTAATAGGATGATTATTCAGTAACAATATGTCATTTGGGTTAATTCGCACTCCTGCCTCTGTGACTCTTTTGCCATTTACACTAACCTGCTCTTTTTTCAGAAATTGCTTAATACCTCGGCGCGAAAGTATGCCTGCATTTGCCAAGAATTTATCAAGACGGATAGTTGGATTTTTTATATGATTATTCATAGGAGATAATGAGGTTCTTCAATCATCCTCGTATTATATCAAAAATGATGTGCTTAGATTATATAGTTCTGGTTTCTGGGTCTTAGGTTTGGTATAGTGGGTACATGCAGAAAAAAAGGACATCGTCTTTATGGGTAAGTCATTCATCGATTGGGGATTTTCTCCAATGTCCCAGGTCGTATTATCTTAAGCATATCTATAAAGATCCAAAGACAAATAATAAAATTACTCTTATCAATCCTCCTTTGGCTCTTGGCCAGACTGTTCACTTAGTCCTTGAGTCTTTATCTGTTTTGCATGCAGAGGATAGGCTAAAAGATCCTTTAATAGACAAATATAACGAAGCCTGGAAAAATATCAGCGGAGAAATGGGAGGATTTAAAGATGAAAAAGAGGAATTGGAATACAAAAATAGAGGAGCAATTATGATAAATAGAGTCATGTTTCATCCTGGACCACTATTGAATAAAGCAGTCAAATTAGTGTCTCCAGACCAATTGCCCCCGAGGTACTATCTTTCAGAAAAAGACGATATCCTCCTTTGCGGGAAAGTTGATTGGTTGGAGTATCTTCCTGCAACAGATAGCGTGCATATTATCGATTTTAAAACAGGCTTGCAGGAGGAGAAAGAAGACTCACTTCAACTGCCAATTTATATGCTTTTGGTCAAGAATTGTCAAAATCGTGAGGTGAGTAAAATAAGCTACTGGTATTTAGAAAAAGACAATGCGCCCAAAGAAATGAAAATGCCTGATTTGGAAAAAGCACACGACACGATTTTAACCGTAGCATTACAAATAAAAGAGGCACGAATAAACCATATTTTTTTGTGCCCAAAAAATGGGTGTTTTGCTTGTAAGCCGCTCGAACAAATCTTGGAAGGAAAAGCAAAATTTGTTGGAACAAGTGAATATCAAGATATTTATATTCTGCCACCAATAGAAAATCCAAATGATTATATCAAAGAAGATGTAATACCTTTCTAATGCATCCAAACGCACGAAAAATTTCATTTACACCTCAAGGCTTGGCACAAGTCACAAAAGAGCATGAAGCATTGATTGCCAAAAGACCCGAGGCAATTGCCGAGCTCAAACGCGCACGGGAAATGGGAGACTTGTCTGAAAATGGTGCATATAAAAGTGCACGTGCACTGGTGAGCCAAATAGACAGCCGACTGAGGCATTTATCCAATCTTATTCGTTTTGCGCAGGTTGTAGAGCCACCACGCAATGGAAATATTGGTCTAAATACATACGTGCGAATTACCGATGACAATACAGAACGTGAATTTCAAATCGTTGGTGAGCATGAATCAAATCCACTTGAGGGGAAACTTTCATATACCTCTCCACTTGGGAGTGTCTTAATGGGGAAAAAACAAGGTGATACGGTTACTGTTTTTACACCAAAAGGAAGCACGGTTTATACTATTTTGTCCACGTCTGCTTGAAGAAATTCTCCATTTCTACTACAATGGAATCTATGTTTACTCCTGTTGACCAAACTATTGATTTTCCTGCAAAAGAAAGAGCATTGCTAGAAAAGTGGTATAGCCGTGGTATTGTTGAAAAATATCTTCATAGAAATGATTCCTCTGAAAAAAGATTTTCTTTTATTGATGGTCCAATTACTGCTAACAACCCAATGGGAGTGCATCATGGATGGGGACGTACGTACAAAGACCTTTGGCAACGTTTTTACAACATGCGTGGGTATAAAGAGAGATTTCAAAATGGATTTGATTGTCAGGGATTATGGGTTGAGGTAGAAGTTGAAAAAGAATTAGAAATAAAAAATAAAAAAGATATCGAAAATTTAGTACCAGGAGACAAAAAAGCTTCTATTGCAAAATTCGTTGAACTTTGCAAAGACAGACAGAGCAAACAAAACGGTTGGGAAATTTCATGGACTGGGACCATTCTTACTACACCATGTCAGATGAAAATAATTATATGATATGGTACTTTCTGAAAGTGTGTCATGAGAAAGGGTGGATGTATAAAGGTCCCGATAGTGTTCCGTGGTGCCCAAGATGCCAGACGGCAATTTCTCAGCATGAAATGCTAACCGAAGACTATAAAGAGTTGACCCATGAAACTGTTTTTGTGAGACTTCCTATTACGACTTCCGGATGGGAAAATACAGATTTACTTATATGGACTACTACACCGTGGACTGTCCCGGCTAATGTAGCAGTTGCGATTAATACAAAATTCACCTATGGCGTGTGGAAAAATCATCAAACAGGCGAAAAGATTATCATTATAAGCAAAAATGAGTTTGGAGAAGAGGTAGACCGTATCCAAAAAGACAAGCCACTTCCTGTTGGAGATTATATTTTTGGGAAAGAAGCAGTACACGAAGGCGTATGGGAAAAAGAAAAAGAAATTTCAGGCAAAGAGCTGCTTGGTCTTAGCTATGCTGCTCCATTTGACAGTCTTCCAATTGTCCAAAAAGCAAAAGAGGAAAATCCCCAATTATTTCACACGGTTGTTGATGGATCAAAGATTGTTATGTCAGATGAAGGGACAGGTCTTTTACATATTGCAACCGGTGCCGGAAAAGAAGACTTTGACTTGGGTAAGGCAATAGGATTACCTATTATTTCTCCTATCAATGATGAGGCGTTTTATGCTGAAGGGATGAATGAATTTAGCGGTCAAAACGCCAAAAAACATCCGGAAATTATTATTGATTATCTTAGATCTTTTAAAGACAGTGCATTTCTCCTTAAATCAATGGGATACACCCATAGATATCCGGCATGTTGGCGATGTAAAACAGAATTAGTCTGGAGAGTAACAGAAGAATGGTATATTGCAATGGACACTCCTTCGCAAAAGGCTACAGACGACAAGTATACACTTCGGGAGCAAATGGTAGAAACGGCAAAAAAAATAGAGTGGCATCCCTCATTTGGACTGGATAGGGAATTGGATTGGCTAAAAAATATGCATGATTGGCTTATATCAAAGAAAAATCGCTATTGGGGACTTGCTTTGCCAATTTATGAATGCGAAAAATGTGGCAATTTTGATGTAATTGGAAGCCGCGAAGAGTTGCAAAAGCGTGCAGTTGAAGGATGGGCAGAATTTGAAGGTCACACGCCCCACAAACCGTATATTGATGAGGTAAAAATACAATGTTCGAAGTGTCATGCAATTGTATCGAGATTGAATGATGTGGGGAACGTGTGGCTTGATGCAGGAATTGTCCCTTTCTCAACGCTTGTTGACCCTACAACGGGAAAGGTAAGTTATATGAATGACAAAACATATTGGAAAGATTGGTTTCCGGCAGATTTTATTACCGAATCATTTCCAGGCCAATTTAAAAATTGGTTTTACTCACTTATTGCAATGTCTACGGTTTTGGAAAAAACAAATCCTTTCAAGAAAATTCTCGGTTATGCATCGATGCTTGCTGAAGACGGAAGGCCTATGCATAAGTCATGGGGGAATGCAATTGAATTTCATGAAGGAGCAGACAAAATAGGGGTGGATGTGATGCGATGGATGTATGTATGTACCGATCCCGAACAAAATTTGCTTTTTGGGTATCACAAGGCAGATGAGACGCGCAGAAGATTTCATCTAATGCTTTGGAATATTTATAATTTCTTTATTACCTATGCCAATCTTGATGATTGGGAAAAAGGTACAAAAAGTGTCCCGACAACTCTTGATATGTGGATTACCTCGCGCCTCCATAATACGGTAAAAACAGTGACAAAATCTCTTGAAGTATTAGATCCAAGAGGTGCATCGGAGGCGATCGAACTTTTTGTCAATGACCTTTCTCTTTGGTACGTGAGGCGAAGTCGGGACAGAGTTGGACCCGATTCAGAGAGTCCTCAAGATAAAAATGCTTTTTATCATACAATGTTTGAAGTTTTGACAGTGCTTACTCGACTTGTCGCACCATTTATCCCTTTTCTTTCAGATGAAATGTATACCAATTTGACTGGTGAAGAATCTGTCCATTTGGCCAATTGGCCGGAGCCACAAGAATCAAAAATACATCCGTCTTTAGAGTCAGATATGCTTGCAGTGCGTGAATTGGTTACTTTAGGTCTTGCTGCTCGCAAACAAGTGAGTATAAAAGTGAGACAACCCTTGGCAAAATTCAAAATTCAAAATTTAACATTCAAAATAAATGAAGACTTAGCTCAATTGATTAAAGATGAGTTGAATGTAAAAGAGATTACATTTGAAGAAGGGAAAGGAGAGCTTATTGGTACATTGGACAGGACAATAACGCCTGAGCTCAAAGCCGAAGGGGAGGCGCGAGATATTATTCGCCAAATCCAGGAAGAGAGAAAAAAATTAGGGACAACCCTTAGTGAGAAAGTAATAGTAACGCTTCCACAATGGCCAAAAGTATATGAATCATTTATTCAAAAAAAGGCTTTGGTTGCGTCTTTACATTCCGGAGAAGTATTTGAGGTCAAGCGTGTATGATGGATTCTACCCTTTTTCGTCGAATCGATTGGCAGTTAGCCATTCCGGTTGGAGTACTCAGTGTTATTAGTCTTACAACGCTTTTTTCAATAAACGTCGGCTTTTTTCGTAGCCAACTTATCTTTACCTTTATTTCTATAATTTTTTTTCTCTTTTTTTCCCATGCAGACCTAAAGCTTTTCCGTTTTTTGGAATTACCTATATATGGTATTGCATGTCTTAGTTTGCTCTTTCTTTTGTTTTTAGGATTTGAAACAAGGGGAGCGGTGAGATGGATAGATATCGGAGGGTTTCGTATTCAATTTTCAGAAATATTTAAGCCATTTCTTCTGATTATTCTTGCATCTTTTTTGTCTCAGAAAAATAGTATTTCATTTGGAACGCTTGTGAAGACATTTGCTTTTTTGCTTCCTGTTGTTTTTCTTATTTTCCGCCAGCCGGATTTGGGGAGTGCCATGATATATATGTTGACCGTTGTGACAACACTGATTATATATGGATTTCCACTTTGGTGGTTTGGTGTCGGCGTTGTTGTTATTATGGGAAGTATTCCACTGGTCTGGCAATTTTTACACGAGTATCAAAGACAACGCGTCCTAACTTTCTTGCGCTTGACGCATGACCCTCTTGGGACATCCTACAATGCGATACAAGCAGTTATTGCAGTTGGGTCTGGTATGTTCTTTGGAAAAGGACTGGGAGAGGGGACTCAGTCAGCGCTTCGATTCTTACCGGAAAAACAAACAGATTTTATTTTTGCCACCCTTTCTGAAGACTTAGGCTTTATTGGCGGTGTAATTGTTATTATTGCCTTTGTTTTCTTATTGTACAGATTTTATAGTATTTTTACGTTAGTGGATGATGCATTTGAGAAAGTATTTGTTGCAGGAGCATTTTCCCTTATTCTTGTTCAAGTTTTTATTAATATTGGGATGAATATAGGTCTTTTGCCAATTGTTGGAGTAACGCTTCCTTTTGTTTCGTATGGCGGAAGCTCTCTTGTATCAAATGCAATTTTGTTGGGAATGGTGTCTGGTATCGGAAGCATGGTGCGAAAAAAACACGTGCTGGAAATCCGCTGAGAAATTTGGTATACTAGTGACTCATATGAAGTACGCTATTGTCATTTCGGGTGGAAAACAATACAAAGTATCTGCTGGGGATACAATTATGGTAGACAAGCTTTCAGCAATGCCAGAAAGTGGTCATACCTTTACAGATGTATTGCTTTTTGTTGATGGAGACATGAAGGAAATTGGTATGCCTCTCGTGCCAAATGCACAGGTGAGTGGGAAAATTTTAGAGCATGTGAAAGACAAAAAAATTCGTGTTGCAAAATTTAAAGCAAAGGCAAAATACAGAAGAGCGACAGGATTTCGAGCATCGATGACTAAAATTCAGATTGATTCTCTTGAATTAAAGAAAGCTGCAACAGCTAAATAATTAAAGAAAATTTTATTTCTTGACATCCGTGAAAAATCAGTTTAAAATAAAATAGTTTTCACAAACATATGGCACATACAAAAGCAGGAGGTTCGACAAAAGGAAATAGAGACTCAAATCCCAAGCGATTGGGTGTGAAGCTTTATGGTGGGCAAAGAGCTATTGCAGGTAATATTATTGTACGACAACGTGGGACACAAGTTTTTGCAGGAGCAGGAGTTGGCACAGGGAATGACTACACACTTTTTGCATTGGTTGATGGCGTTGTAAGATTTGGACAAAAAAAAGGTAAAAAAATTGTAGAATTAATCAATGGATAATCAAGAAAGAATTTACGAGCTTGAAACACACATTATTCAGCTCAATCCTCTTCAACCACGAGGTGTTATTACTCCTGATTCCCTGACCGAGCTAGTTGATTCGATACGCGAACAAGGAATTCTCGAACCACTTGTTGTAGCCGACACGCCAGCCGGGTACCAACTTATTGCAGGAGAACGTCGTCTGCGAGCGGCAAAAATTTTAGGTCTTTCGAAAGTGCCGGTTGTGGTAAAAAAGACAACGCCACAAGGAATTTTGGAAATGTCTATTGTGGAAAATGTCCAGCGCGAAGACCTCAATCCAATTGAAAGAGCACTTGCATACAAACGTCTTATCGACGAATTTGGTCTTGGGACCAATGATGTTGCGAGAAAAGTTGGAAAGAGTGCTCCAACAGTCTCAAATACCATGAGACTTCTCTCCCTGCCAGATGCTATCAAGGATGCATTGGTTGCAGGCGTTATTACAGAAGGACATGTCCGCCCACTTATTTCTTTAGGGGATCCTGCACTTATGTTGGATTTATTTAAGAAAATTCTTAAGGAAAATACAACAGTAAGACAAACAGAAGAGTTAGCAAGGCAGATTAAAGGGGATTTGCAGAAAAAAGAACCTCGTACCCCACGAGACCATATGTATATTCCGGAATTGGATGAAATGGCAAAAAATCTTAAGACACAATATAGTTTGGATAAAGTGAATGTGAGCCAATCTAGAAGCTTGACGCGGGTGACTATCGAGATTAAGGGCGATCCTGAAGTTACGACTCCAAAGCTACAAGAATTAGTTGGTAAGTTACTCCAAGGATAATATCTATTTTACCGCAAGAGGATTATGGATGACCTTCATGTCTGAGAGAGGCCAGTATACCAGCATTGATTCCCCAATGACTTCATTTGTTTTGACAAAACCCCATTCTCTTGAATCGGAGCTATACGGTCTATTGTCTCCCATTACAAAATATTCGTCCTCAGGCACAGTGACCGTGTCTCCATCTTTGAGAAAAGCTCCGCCAAATGTTTTGACATCATCTTTCAGAAAGGATGACTCATCTAATTTTTGCCCATTTAGATAGACGTCCCCATTATTTACCATGACAGTATCTCCAGGAGTGCCAATAACCCTTTTTATAAAGTCCTTATCCGGGTCTGGGGGTGCTTTGAATACAATAACGTCTCCAAGCACAGGTTTGTGAAATCGAAGGGTAATAAGATTGGTAAGGACATATTGGCGGTCTTGAAAATTTGGGTACATCGACTGGCCATTCACTTGAAAAGGCCTGAATAAAAACATGTAGATAACCAAAAAGATAGCAGCGGCAACCAAAATGCTTTGGATAGTGTCGATAAAAAATGCGTAAATCTTACGGAGGACGAACATATGTATATTGTCCTTGATATTGTGTGGTTTTGTCAATCAGATTCTTTTATGCTAAGATGTTTGACATAGGGTTCATGGCTCAGTTGGTAGAGCGCTTCATTCACATTGAAGAGGTCTCAGGTTCGAGTCCTGATGAGCCCACAAGGTTTTCTCAGTTATTCTTGAGGGGTTTGCAATGCAGATCTTTTTAAGACAGCGTCATCAGACATAAATGTATTAACAACGGTTCTAAGTCCAGGTACAAATCCGCCGGGACCAATAATATTAAATAAATAAGTGCGTAAATTAACAATTGTGGGATGATATGGACTTAATTCTCCAGCAGCAACCCTTCCGTCTAACTCATCGAAACTTGTTAATTCTTTAGCAAGATAACATGTACCTGTTTCTTTAATCTCATCCATTACTTTATTATACGCTGCTTGCGTATGGAGATTAACAGAAGATTCTCTTCGAGTTGGTGATGCAGAAGGTATATCTTTTTCGTGCTCCCTTTTTAAATGGATTCCTCCTTGGTAAAGTGGTGAATCAGGGTTCATAAGTCTTTTTGACTATAGACTGTTACCTCACATCTGTCAAGGTAGCAATAAAATCAATAAAGATATCCCATAAAGATATATACAAGACATAGCTGAAGTATTGAAAATAAGCAAAAAGGAAAGATTAAAAAATCTCCGTACATTCATTAACCCTTTCTTTATGTATCATAGACTAGTCTATAATACATAAGATGCATTTTATTGTGGATAAAGGGGAAAGAGAGAAGCGTTTTCCGTCTGTGGTTTTAGAAAGGTTTAAAGAATACGGGCTCTCACTCTTCCCCCAGTTGCCATTGCAGCATATGTTGCCAAGCCACTAAGAAAAGTTTTTATTTCGGCAAGAAGCTTTTCATTTTCCAAAACCTTCCATGCTATCTCAAATCCGTCTCCATGAGATTCTATGTAATAGCGAAAGCGCGAAGCTCCTAAAGCTAAATAGTCGTTCCAACGACCGAGCGGATAGTAAATAATTGACATGTTCGTTCATTTGTAGCATACTCTCTCACAATGAGGAAAATACTTGTTCCATTTATATTATTTATCCTTTTACTGTGTCTACCATCAATGGCATTTGCTCATAGCGGATGTTGCTCTTGGCATGGTGGGGTTAGAGGTGATGGATGCGGATGCAATGATGGAACACCTTTGTCTTCAACGTGTGCTCCCTATTATACGTGTACTGCTGCTCCACAGCAAAATACTGCACCGGTAGGCAATAGTTCACCAGGCACAACGACAAATACATACACAGCACCCATTTACACTATTCCTACCAATACTCCAATGCCAATTCAACCATCAGATACTCCAACACCTACACCCACAGTAACTCCTACTCTAAAGCCAACAGAAGCACCAACGCAAGCTCCTACTGCTGTCCCAACAACTGCTGTTTTAGGATCAAATACTACGTCTAACGGGTTTGTCGCATTTCTTTTAGTTATTCTTGCTCCTATAATTATCATAGGCTCTCTTTGGTGGGGTAAAAAGATCAGTAAATGAAACAATTATTTACTAAGTTTAAAAAAATTCCTTTCGAGCATAAAATTGGGCTTATCTTATCTTTGATTACAACCCTATCGGCTATTGCGGGGTTATACCTCATTGTAAATGCTGCAAGTAGTTTAAAGGAAACAAAAAAAGCAGATCAAGGCAACTTTATCCTCACTCTAAATAGAGATTTTTTCTTCAATGACAGACTGACGCAAGTTCGCGCTGCACTGGAAACAGATCAAAAAATACTTACTGAAAATGGAGGTAAATATGACGATGTTCAGCTCGACGACTATATTGGTTTTTTTGATACCTTATCTGGACTCATTGATAGGAGAATTTTAGATGACAAGTTGGTTGATGAAAATTTTGGTTATTATATTAAAGAGGCTTACGATAACCAGGAGGTTAAAGCTTATATCAAAGGTGTTGAGAAAAATACAGGAAAAGATGTGTATATGGGTTTTGAAATGCTAGGAAAAAGAATTTCAAAAGAAGGATATTAACTATGGTAGATGTGAAATTACGGGAGATGTTTATCAGGAGGGATCATTTGCAGATAGGGTCCATAAGTACATTGCAAGTGAATTGGTGTAAGAGAGGAAATAAAGTTATGACTTGCACAAAATATCTTGTGTTCAAAGCTATACCAATTTAATTATGATGAGCGCATTTTCAAAAGAAAAAATCTTAAAAAAGCAAAATAAATCTACTTACGAAGAATTAGAAAAATTGTTTGAAGCAACACAGGCCACAATTTTTCATGAAGCTCAAATACTTTGGCAGACTTCCGAAGTTTTTCTTATTGCGAATACTATCTTGTCCGTATTTATAGCACAACATATATTTGACTCAACCACCAACCAGCTTTTAATAAAGCCAAATAATGGTTTGTTAGTAATTGCGATACTTGGGTTAGTTAGTTGTTTTATTTGGTTGGGGTCAAATAGGAGAATATCTAGTTATTACAGATTTCGTGTTGCACAGGCTCGTCAAAGAGAGCCTAAAGAGTGGAATTTATATGATGGCGATGGGAAACGCTTTGCAGAAGGTAATGAGGTAGAGATATATAAAAAGTCTTATTCTCAAGGTTGTTGGGGAACACTTTTTAAAAATCATAACGTACCGACGTTTATAATTGGTCTATTTGCTCTTTGTTATCTTCTTGTCATAATTATTACTAATCCTTGGATTTGACTCACTTTTTGCTTTTTGGTATCCTATGGGTGTTCTTTTAAGCCTTAAATAAGCATAAATCCACACATGGTTTTAGGTCAAAAATAGGCACAAACTGTAGTGATGTTCATAGAGCCTCCGCTTTCTTATGTCGCTTTATCTTATGATTAATTTTCAGAAAGTTAAGTCCATAGTAAAAATTTATCATACGAATATTTTGATCCGTCTTTTAGGAAAATTAGGATTTTGGTTTGTTCTCTTCGGATTTATTCTTATGGGAGTTGCTAGTGGCCGATAATATCAACTTCTCTTCATGTCCTTCTCATTTTTCATAATACAAATAAAATCATGAGCGAAAAGTAAATGCAAGGGAAATGATGAAGAAATAGGGAAGAGGGAGACAACAATATTGTATACAAGATCTTTCCAGCTTAAAAATGGTTTGACTGGAACGATTGGATATATTTTCCCTAAAAACCGCTGTGTCTTAAAGAGACTTTTCAGATAGAAATATGTCGGTTCGTTTACATGCTGTGCTTTATGAAAATCGTTTCTTGGATCTTTCGGTAGGCTTGGATAATAATTTCCTGTCAGCATTCTACTTATATATATCAATAATTTGTCTAGTGGATAAGACCAGAAATGATGCGTAAAATCTAGATAGATTTTATTTGTTTCTGTGTGCACTAATAATGTTCCATCAGGCTTTAAGACTCTTTTGATTTCTTGTAATGCAATGTCCAACTCGTTCTTATACAAATGCTCAAATACGTCAAATGAAGTTACAATATCAAAGGAATTGGAGTTGAAGGTCAGTTTTTTCGCATTCATTGCAAAAAAACTGACAGAGTTATGAATACTTTTTTTTTGATTTTTTAGTGCTGACTGTGCAATTTTTATTCCGTCTTTAGAATAATCAATACCAATAACCTCTGCTCCTCTGCGAGCGAACTCTATCGCAAGATCTCCTCTCCCACATCCAATATCTAGTATGTGTATACCTTTTTGTACTTGTACTAAATTTGCGAAGTTTAATATACGCGGATGTACTTTTCTTCCTTTAAATTTTTTATATTCTTCAAACCCTAAACATGCATTTAGATAGTATTTTTTGTTATATATTTTTGAGTCAACACTTTTCATTTCTTATCTAAGAACCTTCAACGTGTAATACAAAAAAAAGGGAACAGCAACAAGCGTGCCTATGAGTGCAGACATTGCTGCACCGAAAATTCCAAATCTTAGTGTAAGAGGAATAATAGGAATAAGTAAACCAACAATACTTACAAATGTTACAACTGTTACGTATTCTTGCTTGCCAACGGATAAGAATAAACTTGAGCTCGAGCCAGAAATTGCACGAAATACTGCAAAAATTCCCAATATTGGTAATAATGAAGATGCCAAAATCCATTTTTCTCCAAGAATAAAAAGGATAATTTGTTTAGGAAAAAAAACAAGCAATAAACCAAATGGTAATGAAAGCAAGGTAATTGCAAAAGTCGTTTTCAGAAATGCTTTGCTCAAGCGGCCTTTATCCATTGCCATCTTTGTATAAACAGGAAAAGTAACTCGGGAAAAGACATCTGCAATTTCAGTTATTGGGAGTATCGAAAGAGAGTAGGCGATTTGATATATACCCAAGGACGCTGTACCAAGAAATTTCCCAACGATAATATTATCTGCGTTGTGAAATAAGTAATTGAATATTCCGCCTGCAGTCACCCATCTTCCTCTGTGAATGATCTTGCTTATATAGCTTTTGTTAAATTGCAATCGGGGGCGTATATTTACCACAAAAAATGAGAGTATCAATTGTACTACTACTCCTGAGATTAGCCCAAAAACTATTCCCATAGGGCTTTTTAAAAGGTAACAAAATGTTATAGATACGAACGTATCAACAAGAACACCAGGAAATTGGAAGAAAAAATCTTTCCGAAATCGTAATTCTTTTTGAAAATGTATAATTGCAGGATTTAAAAATCCTCGAAGGATGGGTACGATAGAAATCAAATACAGCAATTGAAGAGAAAGAGGAGAGTGGAAAAAGCTTGCGACAAATGGGGCGCTTATAATTATGAAAAGTGAAATAAGAAAACCTCTCACAATAGATACTATCCAAGCAGAATTAATATATTTTTCAAACTCTTTTTCTTGAATAAGGATAACATTAATACCGCTTTCCGTAAAAACTTCTAATAGGCCTAATTCTAATAGGACAATTCCATATGCGCCAAATTGCTCCGGAGCAAGGATACGGGCGAGAATAACTATTTCAACAAATCCAAATGATTTTACAATAAGACGCAACAAGCCAATCCATGAAATTCCCTTTATAGCATCTTTGGTATAGCCCATATGCTGATTATATCAAGCGGCTTACTTTTTATATACAGAGACTCCTGAAGAGACTGCGACTAGCACGCCGTAAAAGTAATAATCTTTTTCTTTATTAAATAGTTTGTAATACTTTAGATCTGGAGAAAATGTTGCTATTTTTATATATCCTTCTTTTCTCATCCTTTTTAATAGGCTTTTTTTAGATGACACCTTGAAAAAATCTGACTCTAGCTTGTCATCATTTATGACAATTGTTTGTGGTAATTTGACACTTTTTTCATCAATCACGTCATAGGTATACAAATTATTTTGCTTTACGTTATATTGGAAAAAATAAAATTCTTTTTGGATAATGTCTGGAATAGGAAGATAAATTGGAATATTCTCAATTCCTATCTGTGTGCCTTTGGAGATATTTTTTTGAATCCACACAGAAGAAGTTTCTCTTGGAGTTTTCACCAATTTCATATACACGACCTGCCAGGATTCAATTGACTGTGAAACAAGCATAATGAAAAGAATAATACTTATTCCTATCTTGCGATTTGGTGATGTAGCAAAATACTTTAGCGCTATTGCAATAATCAGTACAAAAAAAGGTAATAACACTACACTTCTATTGGCACCTGCTGTTATTTGTAAAGGCAAAAGGCTGAATATAAAAACCAAACACGCAAAAAATAAAAAAAGTTCTGTTTTAAATTTTTGGAAAACCTTTCGCCCTGCTTTTATAAATGTGTAGAGCCAATATAACACTGCTCCTCCAAAAAAAAGCATAAGCATATGGCCAAAGATCATTGGATAATGAAGAGTAAATAAATACACATACGGATTCATTCCTAATTGATAATTTGAAGTACTTGCAGGGCCTTGAAGGACATTTTCCTTAAGATACAGTAATATATTGCCTTTTCCAAATAAAGCATCTGGTATTCCAAAAAGGATTGCGCATACAAAAAATGTTGCAAGTCCTACAAAAAAATACTTTATATTTTTTTTCCAAGAAGATACAAACCAAAAATAAGAAGCCAGATAAATTGGTAGGAGTGGTATTGCGCTTACTTTTACAGAAAATGCCAACGCAGGAGGAATGGCAACTAATATATAGTTGGTATTTGTTGGGTTTTTAGAAAATCGCAAGAAAGCATAAAGGGAAAGAAATATCCAAAATATCAAAGCAATATCATATTTGAAATAATTACTCAAAGATAACCAAATCGGACTAAACGTAAAAAGAAATAGTGCTATTTTCTTGTTAGCTTTTAAAAAATCCAAAATTTTATACAATACAACAATAGACAAAGATCCCCACAGAATTGTATTTACTCTGAGGATCACAAAAATTCTCTCACGCATTATCCAGTCATTCACATGGAGGACAATAGGGTTAATGACATGGGTCAGGACAAAGGGAATGAGATAAAAACCAGACAGAAGAAAATGAAACATGGTACCATTTGCTGCCCCAAATCTATTTGGTGAGCCATATTTAAAAGTTGCCCGTACAGCATTAAGCTGGTGCCACTCATCCATATTGTATGGGAAAGGGTGATTTTGATTGGGAATTCCAAAAGATAAAACAGACAGCATCAAAAGTATGTATATGACAATAACAAAGCACAAAAATATATGTTTGCGTATGACAGTAAGGATATTTATTCTGCTAATCAATCGAAGAAAGCCAATGCTTGTCCCAAGTATTACCGACAAATCTGCAGTATATTGGAGGACTGGCAATATCCACAGTGCCTCTTTTTCTTTTACATACGTGTAGTTTTTCTTTATTGCCCAAAGGGTATACATAACAAAGCAAACAAAAAGAATGATAATTGGGAAAAATGATTTTTCCAAAACTCCTAAAAACATAAGATACAACGCAAAAATGTAACGCACAAAGATGAGCAAAACATTTGAGCGAAAAATTCCGGCTTCTGTATCTCCTAAAGCAAATCTGAAAAACATTATGAATGCTTGAGTAAAGTTTTTTCTGGGTAACCAATACGCAATTGCATCTTTTGCAAAGACAATTTTAGCTCCTATTTTTTTCAATTTTTGGGCAAAAGCATAGTCTTCGTTGTGGGAAAGTTTTTCATCAAATCTCCCTGCTTTTTTCCAAATAGATTTTGTAAAGGCAATAGACCGAGTTGCAGGGAGAAAATTTTCCGGATCTACATTATCTGGCATTACCAAAACATATGGAATAAGACACTTTTGAAAAACTGTTGTAGCTTTCCCTTTATAATACCCCGCAACAACATCAACTCGCTTGTCATTCCCGCGCAGGCGGGAATCAATAAAAGCTCTTGTAATATTTTTTATCCAGTTTTTATCCAAAATATTTCCGGAGTCACTACACACAATAATATCTCCGGTTGCACGCTTTATTGCTTCGTTTCTCCCAACCGACCTATTCCCCTTTTTTGTAATAATTTTTATCTTCGTTTTGGAAATTGGAAATTGGAAATTGGAAATTACAGACAGCGTACTGTCGGTACTCCCCCCATCTACAATAATAATTTCATTAGGCAACATGGTTTGAGAATACAAAGAATCAAGGAGTTTTGTAATGGTTTTTTCTTCGTTAAATACGGTGGTAACAAAAGAGATTTTCATCTATAATAGGGCGTACGTCATTGTATCATATATTGTTTTTACAAAATAAATGAAGAAAGATATTATTACAGTTATTGGTATTGGAAGAGTCGGATTGCCTATGGCACTTGTCTTGGCAGACAGTGGATATGTTGTGTATGGCATAGGACGGTCAAAGTCCAAAATGGACTCTCTAAGTAAAGGTATTATGCCTTTTATGGAAAAGGGTATTGCTGCACTTAAAAAACATATTGGGAAGTCATTTTTTCCCACAACCTCCTACGATGTTATTCATAAATCGAAAGTAATTATTTTGACTCTTGGCACCCCAATAGATGAAAATATGAATCCTGTTTTGGAGCAAATTGACGATGCGCTTGGAAACTTAATTCCTTATGTAAAGAAGGGTCAACTTATTATTCTCAGGAGCACACTCTCTCCCAACACAACAAAATATATAAAAGAAGCCTTGGAGATAAAAACCAAACTAAAAGTTGGACGTGATATCTACTTAGCCTATTGTCCGGAGAGAATTGCAGAAGGAAATGCAATCGACGAAATAAAAGAATTGCCACAAATTGTTGGTGGTATTGACCCAATTTCTTCAAGAAGAGCAGCAAAGTTTTTCTCAAGCTTCAATGTAAAATGTTTGATAACAGATGCAAAAAGCGCCGAGCTTGCAAAATTATTTACCAATATGTATCGGTATATTTCATTTGCAATTGCCAATGAATTTATGGTACTTGCGGAAAATTACAATAGAAACATTCATGAAATTATACATATTGTTAATAGTGGGTACAAGCGGGGTGGACTTGCGCTTCCAGGACTCACCGCAGGACCTTGTCTATTTAAAGATGGCTTTTTCCTTATTAATGACAATCCATACTTAGATCTTATTACTGCGAGTTGGAAGATTAATGAATCAATGCCACTCTTTTTGGTGAAGAAACTAAAAGAGAGGATAAATTTGAAAAATAAAAAAGTTGCGATTCTTGGACTCGCATTTAAAGCGGAAGTTGATGATATACGCGAGTCGTTAAGTTTTAAAATACGAAAAGCACTTCTCAGAGAGCATGCACATGTCATTCTTCACGACCCGTATGTGAAAGTCTACGACAAGCAAGATGTAGAAAAAAATCTGGAAAGAGCAGTGGAAAGTGCAGACGTAGTCATTGTCGCAACTCCACATAAAGTATATTCTCAAAAAAAAGAAGAAATTCTCAAACATCTTCAGAAACGTGCCTACATTTGTGATATTTGGAATGTATTTGAAGTGGCAAAATTAGTATTTACTGTCCGCCAGGCCGGAGGCGAAAAAGCGCGTAGCAAAACCAAGGGAAGTATGCAACTACAGACCTCCAAAATTTGAAATTTGTTTTCCCGTATTGTCGGTCTTTCCAAACAGTTGGAGTTTCGACAATTCTATATCCTAGTGCATGTGCTTTTACCACAATCTCTAGTGTCACACTAAAACTTTTTGTACTGGTAAGTGTAAGTCGGTTGAGAAGTTTTTTTGAATAGAGTTTGTAACTATTGGTTGGGTCATATGTTGGAATGCCAGTTAGGGTCTTTAGTAAGAATCCCGCTGTACGCGGGGCCCACACTTTTAAAAAAGATTTTAATTGTTGTTTGCCCCCTTTCATATATCGTGATGGGCAGACAATACCTGCATGAGAAGATACCAATCGGATCAATTCTGGCACTTGAGACAAATCATCACACAGGTCTGCCATGGTAACTAAAACATAAGTACCTCTTGAGTGAGCGATACCACTTCGAATAGCCCCAGATGGTCCTTTTGCAATAGTGTTCTTGATAAGAAAGAGATTTTTTTTATGTACCTTTTTTAGCACTGATATGGTTGTATCTTCATCAAAATCATAAATAACAAGTATCTCATGGCGTATTCGTATATGACGTTTTATCTCTTGTAATGTCAGAAGAATATTAGTGGGTTCATTATAAACTGGGATAATAATTGAGAGATCAACAATTTTTTTTTTCATGGGACAATTATTGGCTTAGGAAGTGGTACAAGAAATTTACCTCCTCTTTTTATGTATTCACTTTTTTCTAGGAAAAAATCTAGGTAATTCCAAGACAGAAGAAGTGCATACTCTGGCATTCTCTTTAGAAACTCTTCCTCACAAATAATTGGAATATGAGACCCCGGTGTGAGAAGTCCTTGTTTTATTGGATTTGTTTCTGCAATATATTCTATTGTTTCCGTCGAGAGTTCGAAATAGTTAAGAAGTGTGCTTCCTTTAGCAGGAGCACCATATCCACCCAAGTGGGCACCTGATTTTTTAATTGTACGAATAAGTTTTAGGACATCTTTTTTTACTTTCTCTACTTTTTTTGCATATCCTAAGTACTTTTTTATATCTCCAATACCCCATTGCTTTTCATGTATTAGCATATTTTCAACAGTCTTTTCAATTGGCCGCTTGCTCTTTTTTGTCTTCACAAAAAATCTTACTGCAGGACCCGATGCTCCAAAAGGCACACGTTCTACATCAAAAATTTCAAGACCAAAACGACTTAAAAATGATATGAGAGGCGTAAGACTAAGATAACAAAGATGTTCGTGGTAAATTGTATCAAAAAGAGTTTGGTCTATTAAGTCAATAAGATATGGCGCTTCGATAATAAAAACGCCGTCCGCGTCAAGTAGTATTGGCAATCCTTTAACAAAATTCGCAATATTATCAACATGAGCGAAAACATTTGTTGCAGTAACAACTTTTGCCTTTTTGTGTTTTTTCACAATTTCGGATGCAGCTTCTTCTCCAAAAAATGCTTTCACGACCTCAAGGCCAGACGCCATAGCAACTTCAGCAACGCTTGATGGCTCTACTCCAATTTTTATAAGTCCTGGTGCATACCCATGTAACAAAATGCCATCATTACATCCAATATCCACGACTACGTCTCCAGACTTTAGATAAAACTTATTAGTGAGAATATGAGCAAGATTTGTGTAATGATTTTTTAACGCTTTTGAGCTTGATGAAAGATATAAAAATTCTCCAAAAAGAATCTCAGCTGGCACTACGTCGACAAGCTGGACCAAAAAACATTCTTTGCAAAAATATACTTCTAGGGGATAACGAATTTCAGAATGTATTTCATTGGGACGAATAAAACTATCAGAAGGCGGGTGGTTTCCAAGCGAGAGAAATTTTATTAAATGCGTGGATTTACAGTATCGACATTTTGTATTTTTTTTAGCAACTAATATTTTTTTTAATTTCATATACCTATTGGTTTATATACCACTCTATTGTTTTTTTCAGTCCTTCTTCCAGACTTACTTTTTCCGAAAACCCAAGACTTTGCATTTTTGATATATCTGGACATCTTCTTTGAGGACTTCCGGGAGTAAGCGTGCCAGGGCGAAGTATAATTTTTATATTAAAAAGCTTGGCAATTGCCAAGACTAATTCCTGAATTGTTATTTCATAAGATGTGCCAACATTGTATATTTCTAAATTTTTGGCTTTCTTTAAAAGGAGCATTAGTCCAGATGTAAAATCATCAATATAAATAAAAGAGCGTGATTGTTTTCCATCCCCTTGGATTGAAAAGCTAATTTCTTTGGTGATTTTTTGTTTTTTCATATGCGTGATAACCTGTGGTATCACGTGCTCAAATCCCATTGCCGGACCATACACATTATGGGGTCGAAAAATAACAGTTTTTTTAAAATGTCGACTGTTATGAATTACTAAAAGCTCACTTATTATTTTCCCACCGGAATAGGAGTAACGGGGGTTAAATGGATCGGGGATTACTAATGGTACATTTTCTGGAGTCGGGATAAGAGGGGGATTGTTATAGACTTCAGAGCTGGATGCTAAAAAAAACTCTGATACTCCTTCTGCAATTGCTCCATCGAGTATATTCGTTATTCCCTTCACTGCCACATCCAGGACAACATCTGGGTTTTTATAAAAATTCTCTGTCCCATTAATATATGCCAAATGCAATACTGTATCTACATTTTTACACGCTTTTTTGGCAATGTCTCTATCCCTGATGTCGCCTTTGATAAATAGTAAATTTTTAGATGAATTATTAAGCAGTTGAATAGCTCCTCGTGATTCATTATCTAAAACAGTAACGCTGTGTCCTTCTTGAATAAGTGCATGCACAATAGATCTCCCAAGAAAACCTGCCCCACCGGTAACCAAATACTTTTTTCTCATTTGAATTGATTTCTATTATATACTATTCTGAAAAATCTCCTTAGTTTTTCGAAGATTTATAACAGAGCACAGGTAAAAGAAAATTCATTTTTGTGAAATATCTTCACCTCTTTTCTCCCAAGAAATGGGCTTACTCGAGTTATCTGTAAATCTTTCTTAGGGTTTTGCGTAAGTGAATTATTATTGTCGGAAAGATTAAATAAAGACAAAATTCCTGAAACACTATAGACAGCTGGGAATATCAAGTAATTTTTGCTTGATGGTGTATATGGTAATCGTATATTACCTAGGTAATATAAAGGAGGTTTGATACTATCAATCATATCCTGAAAAATACTTTCTTTTTTTTTCAAATTAATTGTCAGTATGTGTGCTTCACATGAAGTAGAAGAAATTGTGCCCTTTTTGTTAGGTGCATAGGAGAGCAGAAGATACTTTACATGATTTTCCTTTACAGTGTAATTCTTTATCATCCACATGGCAAATAAAGGGTTTCTGGTAAAATTTGGCATATCATCTAAATTAAGCGCTCCTTTTGTATCTAGCATGAGAATGATAAAAGAGGGGGGATGAGATGTAAATCCTTTGACAGTATTTTCTTCAACAAGTGCATTAGAATAGGTATATAAGCCCAAAGCAAATGAATTGAAGGTAGAATTTTCGATATTGAGTATATAACTATCATATGGATAAATATATACTTTATCTTTATTCTCTCTGATTATTCGGGTAATATCATTTACTTCATTTTGTGTAAAGTAATAATTCTGAGGAAGAGAATATATAGTAAAAAAGTTTGATTTTTTTACAATGACTTGGAAAACTTTTACAATATTTTTTGGCGCAAACGTGTTATAAAATATTGGCTTAAAAGGAACCAATATATAAAAAATAAAAGCCAATACGATAAATCCCCGAACCTTTTGAGAGAGAAAGAAAACGATCGAGAAAAAACAAATTATACTTGGGTACAGTGCAAAAAGTAAGTGACCAGCATCCGACCTGCTTAACGCATAAATAAGCTGAACGAACGATGCAAGAATAAAAAGAAGTAGTGCATTTCGTGTTTGTATTGATACGTATTTTGTTTTCCAAAGATAGAATCCTAAAAATATCAATGAAAGTGGAAAAATAAGCAAGACATTACTTCTGTCTGGAGTCCATACAAGACTCATGACATAGCGATAATTCCTCACAGCGTCTAGCGAATTGTATATATAATTAAGGTTGTGTGTGAACAACATACTAAAAAGTATCTGAAAAAAAATGGTAAAAGGAAAAATGAATAATTTTTCCCAATTTGTCCTGATGAAAACCGAAAGGTTGTTTCTATTGATAAAGAGATCTAATGCAAGCGCCATCAATAAAAGTATGAGCGTTGTTATAAAAAGGTTATATGTATAGAGACCAAAAAACGTTGGGAGAAAAGCAATAAGACAGATTTTAAAAATGTTTGGTTTATTTTTTATTGTGTTGTACAAAATGAATGTGTAGGCTACTGGAATAAGCATTCGTACCGTATCGGTATGACTTGAGATAAGAAGTCCCAAAACCAGAAAAAGAAATAGGATATATGCAATTTGTTCGTAGAGATGTTCCGTAAGAGATTTTGCGATATATACAACAAGGGAAAATAGAATCACAAAAGAGATTATTGGTGAAATAGCAACTGATACGTATGATGGGACATGCAACAGCAAAGAGGGAAGTGAATAAATATATTGAAAGACAGGTCCATAAGTAAAAGTAAAATCACGTCCCAATATATATCCGTGGAGTAGTCTTTCTATTGCATCAGAAAACCAAGAAAAATCCAGTGAGTCAGTTATAAGTATCTTTTCCCGAAGCGCAAGACCAACAGTATTTAACTCAAGAATAAAAAGAAAGAGAAAGGTACAAAAAAAAAGAAAATACCTTCCAATTTTAGACTGAAAAAAATGTTTCATATTCTTACTATTATCCTAGGATTTCTTGTAAAAATACTTTAATATTTTCCAAGCTTGTTTTTACCGTATACATTGATGTATCTCCGTGCATCCGTTTTCCTTCTTTGGTCGGAAATTCAAAAATGTGGATTCGTTTTTTCAGAGCTTTAATTACCTGCTGTGTATCTGGTGCAATTGCATTTGGAATTTGGATAGAAAGTTTTTTATATACATTTCTGGTAATTGCCCTATATCCTTGGGTTAGGTCGGATACTTTGTTTTTTTTATTTCCCCATATCAAAGTAATGACAAACGCCATAAGTTGGGATGACCATTTTCGATATTTTATCATTTGGTCATCTTCTTCATTTTTCCCATTTTTAATCATTCGTGATGCAACGATAAATTCTTCTCCCTTTTTGAGCTGCTTTACAAATTCTGGTATTTCTTTTGGGTTCATATTTCCATCCGGGTGAAAGAAAACAAGGGCATCCTCTTTCGTATTTCGAAATGCAGACTCATACGCACCTCCAACGCCTAGATATTTTTGCCCATAGACCTTTATTCCTTTTTCCTCCCAAAATTCCTTCGTACCATCTGTTGAATTTCCGTCTACTACATATGTAGCATTGACAGCTTGAAAAGGAATCTTAGAAAATATCTCTTTTGAGTTTTCATACTCATTACGAGTAAAAATGATTAAAGCAATCTTCATATTGTATGTAAATATACTACCATCCCAGTAATAAATTTTGTTTCCCAATATGAAGAATGGTCTGGAGGACAAGCATTCCATGCTTGATACTGTGAACATTAGAATTCCCAACATCTCTTTTTCTATAAGAAATAGGCACATTTACAATTTTGTATTTGAGATATGCTGCTTTTAAAACCATTTCTGCTTCATAACCAAAGTGATCTACCTGTGGATCTATGTTGATAAGCGCGTTTTTAGTAAAACCTTTATATCCTGCCATTACATCGGTTACTCGCTGTTTTGCAAAGACAGATGTTACCGCAGAAAGAAATAAACTCCCTAAAAATTTAAGTGTGGTTACAGAGTTTTTTTCAACATGTGAGCCTTTCTGATAACGAGTCCCAAGCGTTACGTCCGAACCACGTAATAATGGGTCAACGATTTTTGGCAAGTCACTTGGGAGAAATTGATAGTCTGCATCCAGCTGAACAATAATGTCACCCCTGCAAAAGGGGATAGCTTTCCGTACCGCAGTTCCTTTCCCCTTCCCCTTACCTATATTAATTATTCTTGCTTTTGTTTTTTTTGCCGCATCTAACGTACTTTTAGTTATACCACTGTCGATGACTACCAAAACTTGTATAGTATATTTTTTGATTTTATAGCAATCATCGATAGTTTGTTGCACAAGAGTTCCTTCATTTAATGCGGGCATTAGAATTATTACTTTTGGTTTGCGTATCTTCTGGACCATACCAGATACAATAGCAAAAACGTAATAAAATATCCAATACTTTTTGCCTTCTTGCTAAGAAAAAAGTGATTGTATATGATACTATAATTCAAATGAAGAAAATTATCGTAACTGGCGGATGTGGTTTTATAGGAAGCGAGGTCGTCAAAAAGCTTTTGAAAAAAGGTTATTTTGTACGAGTTGTTGATAATCTTAGCAAACCAGGCACACAGAAAAACGATGGATATGAATTCCTTCAAGTTGATTTAACAAATAAAAAATCTGCTCTGAAAGCATTTAAAAATATGGACATCTGCATAAACCTTGCAGCAAAAATTGGAGGTATCGGTTATTTCCACAAATATCCTGCCATTATCCTTTCTGAAAATAATAAAATTTATTCATCGACATTTGAAGCATCAGTAGAATGCAATATAAAAAGAATGGTGTATATTTCATCCTCCATGGTATATGAATCGACAAAAAAATTTCCAAGTCAAGAAAAAGACCTTAGTACCATTCCTCCGCCTCGAAGTGCTTACGGGTTTTCAAAATTAATAGGTGAGAGCTACTGTCATGCATTTTGGGATCAGTATAAGCTTCCATTCTCTATTTGTCGCCCTTTTAATGCATATGGGATAAATGAAAATCCGGGAGAGGAAGCTGGGTATGCGCATGTAATTCCTGATTTATTGAAAAAAATTCTTACAAAAAAGCAATATCCCCTTGAATTACTTGGAAATGGACAACAAATTCGATGTTTTACACATGTATCTGATTTAGCTGATGGCATTGTTGCTGTCATGGAAAGTGAGAAAGCGATAAATGAGGATTTTAATATTGCTAATCCTGACCCAGTAAAAATCGAAACTCTTGCAAAATTATTATGGAAAATCACAAGGCAAAAAAACCAATTTGAAGCTCGCTACACAAATGGATATATATATGATATCCAAAAACGAATACCAGATACTACAAAGGTGCAAAAGATGCTTTTATGGAAGCCAAAAATACAGTTGGAAGCCGGATTACAAGAAGTAGTAGAATGGTATACGAAAACTAACAATATCTAACTATGCGAAAGCTAGACTATCTTCTATGTTTTTTCCTATCTACTCTAGCTTTTATTTCGCGTACTCCCATTGTAGAAAAATTTCAGTCTCATTGGGATGGGCCAGACTACAGTATCGCAGTTGTAAGATATTCTCTCCAACAGGATACTCCGACTTCTCCAGGTTACCCTTTATATATAGCGCTGGGAAAATTTTTTTACATATTCTTCCATGATCCACACGTTGCAATACTTGCTGTAAGTGTCTTAGGATCTATTGCGGGAGTTATTGTTTTTTACTTGGTTGGAAAGGCTCTCTTCAACCGAAGCGTTGGAATAATTGCATCTGTCCTTCTTTTAACTGGGTCTACCTTCTATTACTTCGGTCTTACTCCATACGCGTATGGACTTCTTCCTGCAACAACAACGATTCTTGCATATTCAGTGTACCGAATTATTTTCAAAAATAAACAAGAGGGGTTTTTCTTTGGGCTTATCTTTGGTATTTGTTTTGGAATTCGACCACAAGAGACACTCTTTATCGGACCACTCGCGGCAGTGGGGGTTTTATACCTAAATAAAAAACAAAAAATATACGCTGCGTTAGTCTTTAGCGTAATAACACTTATTTGGTTGATCCCTCTTATAGCAATAAGTGGTGGTTTAACAAAATACATAGAAGCTAATCTCTCTGCTGCAAAAAATGATTTTGCTGGTGTTCAACTCATTCAACGTATAGTAATCATGATAAAAGGATTTCTCTTAAGCTTTGGTATATCATCAATTTTTTTGCTTTATTACATAATCAAATTTTTAAAAACAAAAAATATCTCACAATGGAGATGGATATTTTTTTATGGAATATGGATAATTCCAGGGTTTTGTTTTAACTTATTTATAAGGACAGATCATGCCGGATATCAAATGAGCTATCTCGCAGGTTTTCTTTTACTCATTTCGTATGCTGTCTGGAGAACAACACAAAAGTCAAAATTTCTTATGGGTATTGTCATACTAGCGATTGCACTTTTCAACCTCTATTGGTTTTTTTACAATCGTGACCCAAATTATACAAAACCATATCGTCCAACATCATTTCATTATTCAGATATTAGGAAAAATGACCTAAAGGTTGGAAGTAAGGTGACTTTTATCCAAGAAAGATTTAATCCAAAAAGTACACTAATTATTGCGCTTGACGTATTATGGAGGCCGTATTCTTATTACCTTAAATCGTATCCATTTGTTGTTATATTTGGTTTGGACAATAAGGATATACCTTATATATACAATCGAATTGATGCAATAGACTGGAATATTCATTGGTATCAGACGAGAGATTTTACGATATCAATTCCATCAAATATATCAACTATTGTTTTCGTGGATGATAACGTCTATAAATGGATTAAAAATTATCCATATAAAAAATATTTTTTATATGGTAACAGTATTATTACCTCGATTTCTGTGAAACCGACAAGTAAGATTATTTTTAAGTATCATGCATTGAGCGTAGAGTAACATGTATGCAAATAGCGTCAACCCAATTTGTAAGAAAACTTCTTTTATCGCTTATAATCATCTGGATTGTACTTGCGATAGGAAGAACTCTTTATAACATTTCAAAAGTTTTTAGTGAAGAAAATGTTTGGTTTTCTATGACAACAGAAGAAAAAAGACTTGCAGCATATGGTGATCTCGAATTAATCTATAGAAAAATAGATAGCATTTCAAATAAAAACGATTGTATACTTTTAACATCAACGAGTGATCGTTCTTATTTTCTTTTACGATATCTTCTTTATCCCAAGCGAATATACTGGATTAATAGCGCAGATAAAGCAATAAATACTCCTCCGGCAGGGTGCAAATATGTCCTTATTTACAACCCTTCTTCAAAGAAAGAGATAGTAAATGCCTTGGGAAGGATACATGTCTCTTTGAAAGAAATACAAAGTTTTCCCGACACAACATCTTCTGGGAATTATTCAGTTTTATATCAACAGAAATAATTATGATTTTTTCATTTATTTTTCCACTACTTTTTATACTCGTTATAGGGTTTTTAGTAATTACATCTTTCAGACTATTACAGAACAAAGCATTTCTGTATAAAATCGGTTTTGCATACGGTATTGGTGTTGGATGTATCACTGTAGAAATGATGCTGTATTCTTTTTTACGTGTTCCTTGGCACACATCGTTTCTGTTATTACCGTGGGTGATTATTTTCCTTCTCAATGTTTTCAAAAAAAATATATCTTTTTCAAAAAAAATGACTTTTACATATAGCTTTGACATTTTAGATACTGTTATCTTTTGTGGAATTCTCATAACGGTCGGTTTTGTACTACTGGAGGTAACACTTAGACCATTAACAGCCTTCGATGCTTGGGCAAATTGGTTTTTAACCGGCAAAGCATACTATCTAAGCGGTTTCATTGACCCGTCGTATATACACTATGCTAATAATTCAAACGGGCCAATTCTCAATCTTATGTTGAGTTTTATATATATTATTATCGGGCATATTAATGAACAGATAGGAATACTCTTTTTTTCATTTTTTTATATTGCACTTCTTATCGTCTTTTACTTTTCAGCAAGAGCATATATGCCTCGTAGGCAAGCGCTTCTTTTTACTTTTCTATTAGCCAGTATAGAAAATCTCATCCGTCATGCTGGTCGTTTTGATGTTGGATATGGAGATTTACCTCTGGGGTATTTTATTTATTGCTCATGTGTTTCTATTTTAGAATTTCTAAAAACAAAGTCTCTCAAAACAGTAGTAATATATGGTCTTTTTATTACCCCAGCGGCATTAATAAAAAGTGAAGGACTCCCAATTTTTCTTATTACACAAACTGTTCTCTTCATTCTTTTTTCAATTTGTAGAAAAAGTAAAATATCGTATGTCTATTTTTTGGGATGTAGTTTATGTATTATTTTTACTTGGTATATATTCAAACACATATTTCATCTTCCAGAAAATCCTTTTTTTCAAACAAATATAAAACTTTTCCGAATACCTATTGTTTTTACATACATGCTTAGGGAGTTTTTTAATATTGGGAGATGGAATTTTCTTTGGGTAGGATTTTTGGTAAGCCTTTTTGGAATGTTAAAAAATAAATTCGTACGTATACTCGGAGTCATTTGTCTTTCTCAACTTTTTGTCTATTTTATTATTTATCTTATGACACCACTACCACCAGTCGTACACATTCAGAGCTCCTTTGACAGACTTTTACTCCACCTTGCCCCAACTGCCATGCTACTAGTAGGACTAGTCTTAACGAGTACAAGATTGGAAAATTCAAAGAGGTAAATAAAATTTAATACACTTACGATATTTTCTTCAAAATACAAAAGTGTCCAGCGAATGAAAGTGGGAAGGTAATTTTATATTTTCTCTTATGGTAAGATACAAATTCATCAACAGCTACTTTTGCTCCCTCAGAGAATGCACCGTAATCATCTACAACAATGTATCCACCTTTCGCTAAAGTACTATGAAGAAATTCCAGCGCTGTTCGTATGGGAGAATAGAGATCAAAATCTATATACGCAAAGGATACTTGCTTGGGTAAAGTCATTTGGATAATTGTCTCTTCAATAAATCCAGGAATAATTTTAATTCTTCTTTTAGGAAAATGTGTTGTTTGCAATCTTTCCAGTACTTCTTCTTTTGTATAGCTCATTGTCCCTTCATACTTTCCCATAGATCCAAGATGAAATATATCGTCAATTAGTTTATCTTCTTTTGTTGGTTTTGAAAGTCCTTGAAAAGAGTCAAATAGCCATAAATTTTTATTTGTCTTTACTATCTCACTTGCAATAAGTGCAGATGTAGTCCCATTGGCAGTGCCAAATTCACAGATGTCACCTTCTAATTGTAAAGATTCGTGTAAATAATGTAATAGGTAAAAGCCTTCACTTATTTGTGTTCCATTTAATTTTGACAGCAACAGAGCTCTTTTTGGATTTTGAGGAAGTTTTTTAAAAAGTAATTCGCTAAATACTCCTTCCATCTCTGTAATTAATGCAGCATATTTTTGGCTGAGAAAATCAACATCGTGAATTCTTGTAATTGCTACACCTTTGCTTCGTAGCACTTTATTTAAAATCGTTTTAATATTTTTTTTCACTCAGAAAAGATTATATCATCTTTTCTGCATAAGACACTTGATTCATCTAGATTTTTGCCTTCATTTCCGATAGAATGAAACAGATTTACTATGAAAGTTCTTATCCTTTGTGGAGGTGTGGGCACGCGCTTAAAAGAAGAGACAGAATTTAAGCCCAAGCCAATGGTGTATGTTGGTGGTAAGCCAATTATTTGGCATATCATGAAGCATTTCTCCTTTTATGGATATGATGATTTTGTCCTGGCGCTTGGGTATAAAGCAGATTATATAAAAGATTTTTTCCTCAACCAGAAAGCATTTAGCTCTGATTTTACTTTGGAGACCGCAACACATAAGACAAAGTTTTATCTGGATAAAAGGCAGGAGATAGATAATTTCAAAATAACCTTTGTTGATACAGGTCTGGACTCTTTGGTCGGGGAGAGGATTATCCGTTGCCGGGAATATCTGGGGAAAGGGGATTTTATTCTGACGTATGGAGATGGTGTTAGCACAGTTGATATTAAAAAATTAATGAAATTTCATAAAAAACAAAATACAACTGCAACAATTACCGGTGTTCATCCCAGGTCCAAATACGGATTATTGGAAATTAATCAAAAAAACAAAGTTGAGAAATTTCAAGAAAAACCAGTACTTTCCGATTGGGTAAATGGAGGATATATGATTTTTACTCAAAAAGCATTTTCCTATTTACGGGATGGGGAGACAGAGCTAGATGCTCTAAAGAAAATGATTCCCAAGCACGAAGTATCTGTATACAAACATAATGGTTTTTGGTTTGGTGTTGACACTTTTAAGGAATTAGAAGATTTAAATAAACTTTGGGATACTGGAAATCCTCCATGGAAAATATGGAAATAAAGAATATTCTCGTCACTGGGTCCGAAGGATACATTGGCTCTGTTTTAGTGCAAAAATTACTAGAAAAAGAATACAATATCCAAGGCATAGATACACTTTTCTTTAGCGTCTTACATGACACAAAACCCAATGGGTATGTATTAACCCAAAAAGACATCCGGGAAATAACAAAAGAGGATTTGCAGGGAGTTGATGCAATTATTCATTTAGCAGCATTATCAAATGACGCAAGTGGTGAGATAAACTCCAAATTAACAACAGCTATTAATTATAAGGCAACTGTGCAATTGGCAAAAAAGGCAAAAAAGGCTGGAGTAAAGCGATTTATTTTTTCTTCATCGTGTAGCGTGTATGGAATTTCAAAGAGCGGCGTTGTGGATGAGAAGTCCGCAACAAATCCCCTCACTGAGTACGCCAAATCAAAAATACTTTCAGAAAAGGTATTGCAAAAGCTTGCTGATAGCAAATTTACGGTAGTACTTATGAGAAATGCAACAGTCTACGGATATTCTCCTGCGTTTCGAAATGATTTGGTAGTAAATAATTTAGTAAGCTGCGCATTGGCGCTTGGAGAAATCAGAATAAAGAGCGATGGCACACCTTGGCGTCCACTTATTGATGTAAAGGATTTAAGTGAAATAATGATTAGATTTCTCACAATACCAAGCAATAAAATCAATGGAAAAATAATAAACGTAGGTTTTAATGAAAACAATTTTCAGGTAAAAGATATTTTAAATATTATCCAGAAAAAATTACCACAATGTACCATTACCTATACCAAAGAGCATGGAAGTGATACCAGGAGTTATCAGGTAAATTTTGACATGCTTACAAAAATTATGCCTACTCTTACGCAGCAATGGCCTATTGAAAAATCTGTGGAGGATTTAATCGCAAATTTGAAAAGAATTCTTTTTACAAAAGAGCATTTCCAATCTGGAAAATATGAAAGGCTTACCAAATTACGGTCTCTTCTTACAAAAAAAGAGGTAAATGAAAATCTTTTTTGGAGATAACACCGAGATACGATTATGAAAATATTAATAACAGGCGGTACAGGTTTTGTTGGTAGAAACCTTGCAGAAGGTTTACGGGACAAATATTCGGTTTTTACTCCAACGCATGAGGAGCTTGATGTAGAAAATTTCTCATATGTTGAAAAATATATTACCGCACATAAAATAGATATAATCATTCATGCTGCACTTCAAGGAGGAGATACTGTCCTGGAAACAATGCTAATAATGTTTGCAAGTATTCTCCGAAATGCTGGAAAAGTAGACAAAATTATTTATTTTGGATCTGGTGCAGAGTATGCAAAAATACGCGATTTGAAGAAAGTAAAAGAAGAAGAAATAGGGAAATATATTCCAAAGGACAATTATGGTCTGGGGAAATATATTTGTAACCAGTTAGCAAGTAACGAGAAAAAGATTATCAATCTTAGGCTTTTTGGTATCTACGGAAAATATGAAAATTACCTTTTTAAATTTATTTCAAATAGTATTGCAAAGAATTTGCTGGGGTTACCAATACAAATAAAACAGGATGTTTTATTTGACTATCTTTACATTGACGATCTAATTCCTGTAGTTGAATATTTTCTCAATCACAAATCTCCATATCGGGATTACAACATAACTCCAAACAAATCAATTACTCTCAAAGAGATTTGTGAAATAATTAACGAAATTACAAAAATTCCTTCAAAAATTTCCATAGGGAATAAAAAGCAAAACTTTATATATACTGGAGACGATGCGCGCATTTTGAAAACTATACCCAATCTGCACTTTACGTCCTATGAAGATGGAATTGGAAAACTTTTTAGCTATCATAAAGACAATATCAAAAAATTAGACAGAAATGCTCTTATCAAAGATGATTATTTAGCGCGGGTATCCTCTGGTTTATTGCTTAAGTCCACGAGTTAAACGATGGAGTTTTTTGCTTCTTGGTTTGGTCTTCTTGTGTCCATTAAGTAATTCATGCTTCTGAGGAAACGTCATCTCGTATCCCCGAGCATAAATATGTTTTTTAAGAGTATCATTGTATGCATAAGGACTATCAATCATGTCAATAAAAATTGGCTCATTTTTCTTAACAGGTCTAATGATTAACTCTCCTGCCATAAGCTCGCGGCAGGATATTTGTCCTTGAAGAAGTGGAATTGCAAGGTAGATATCCTCAGCAGATATTATATGTCCCTCTGGTAGATTTTTTTTTGCATACACACCCCTGACTAATGAATCAAGATATTGAATTTCTTTAAGCAGAGGGACTCTCTTTGTTTCCCCGCTTCCTCCGCACATCTCCCTTGCTTTCTGAAATGCCTTAAACCATATATCAATTTGGTGAGGAAGAGAGCAGTATGGTGACACAGATTTTTCATCCATCTCCAAATCTATATGCCTCTCAAATGTTCTTGCCCCTTTTGCATAGGCAATAAGCATAGAATTAGACCAGTCATGATACTCATGCGTAGAAAAACCTATCGTATGATCTGGATATCTTTTTTTAAGAAAATCTATCTGGTTAAGCTCAAGCTCGGAATCCTCAGAGGGATATATAGAGACGCAATGATTTATTCCAAGGGGAATATTTCTCTTTTCAAAAAAAGACACTAAATCGTCTAAGTCCTTTAGAGAAGATCCTCCTGTTGAGGCAATGACAGGTTTTTTGGTTTTTGCAATTGCTTCGATAAGTGGCCAGTCGTTTATATCCGAGCTTGCTATTTTTATAATTGGTAAGTCAAGTCTTACACACAGGTCTACTGATTTTTCATCAAAAGGCGTTGCCATCGGTATGCAACCGTTTTTTCTGATTGCGTTTGCTAAAATTGAGACATTTTCCTCTGAAATTTTTGTTGCGAGAGTTTTTCGAATATACCTGATATCCTCCCTGCCCTGAAATTCCTTATGGACGAAGTTATTTACATCTCGAAACTGAAGTTTTATCGCTGCTCGAATATTATTAAATCTAACAATTTTTGAGTAGTCCGAAATAATTTTTAAACCCCGTTTGACATCTCCTAAATGATTATTGGCGAGCTCGAGTACAAACAATTCTTCAAAAATATCTTTATACATACAGACTTTGTGGCAAATCGAGTATATAATACCATAGTCATTGACGAGTTAGTAGATATTATTTATACAGTTGCCATCGATTACCTTTTTTCATATAATCTGCAATAAAGAAAAATTAATAAATGAAAAAATTACTTATACACTCTTTACGGTCAGATTACGCTGTTTATTTCGATACCAATATTCAACAAACTTTGACAAATTTATGCCGCAAGCGTGCTATTCATCTTCTGATAGATAGAAATATTTGGAAATTGTACAATAAACACTTTTTTGATAAAAGAGCGTATCGTACTGTTAGAGTATTTGAAGGAATTGAAGACAAAAAAAATATGCAAGAAGTAACTGAGTATATAGATTTTTTACTTGCCAAAAAGATTAAAAAAGACCATAAATTAGTAGTAATTGGAGGAGGGATCGTACAAGATATAGGTTCGTTTACCGCACACATTCTGCTTCGAGGAATTGACTGGATATATTTCCCCACAACACTACTTGCGATGTCGGATAGTTGCATTGGCTCAAAATCTGGGGTAAATGTTGGGAATTATAAAAACCAGGTGGGCGTGTTTCATCCTCCAACTGAAATATATCTTTACCTTCCTTTTCTTAACACTTTACCACAAAGCGAAATATTGAACGGGTATGGAGAGATTATAAAACATAGCCTTATCAAAGGGGGAAGACTATTCAAATTCATAAGTAAAAACATCATTCAAATACCTAAAAACAAAAAAATCACTGAGGAAATTATTTATCAAAGCCTTCTTATTAAAAAGGAAATTATTGAAAAGGACGAATTTGATGTAAAAGACAGAAAAGTTCTTAATTATGGTCATACATTTGGACATGCGCTGGAAGGGTATACACAGCATAAAATATCTCACGGAATTGGTGTTTTAATGGGTATGGACATAGCAAATTATATTTCTCTCAAAATGAATCTACTTCCCTCTATTACATTTTCCCAAATCCATGATGTTATTTATCCGTTCATTACAGAAGTAAGAGTAAAAATTTCAGATTTTAATGCATATATGGATTTTTTGTCAAAAGATAAAAAAATTATCGGAGATAATATATTTATTATCCTCGCGCGAGATATAGGAAAAATAGAAATAACAAAAACTAAGCCGGATACTAAGCTAAAAAACAATATAAAGGAGTATTTTACGCTTTATTCAAAATAAAAGTTATTTTATGGCATATTTTATCGGCATAGACATCGGAGCAAGTTTTATTAAAGCTGGATTATTGGATTTAAATTCACGCATAGTATCAAATCTTGTTAAATATCCTAGTCCAACTTCTTTGCGAAATAATATATATCCTGGGCGTTTTGAAGTAAATTGTAATGAATATGAAAAATTAATTAAAAAAATAATTACAATGCTCGTAAAAGAAAGTGCGATTGAAGGAATAGTTTTTTCTACACAAATGCACGGAATGGTATTAGTTAATAACAAATTAAACCCCGTTACACCATTTATTGGCTGGCAGGATGAAAGACTTCTTGAATTTCGCAAAGGCAAGAAAACATGGATGGACCTTTTAAAAAACAGACTGACAGGTGTGAACACAAAAAGTACTGGAATTATTTTTCGTCCAGGACTTATGGGAGCCACACTCTTTTGGTTAAGAGAAAATAAAATACTTCGAGAAAATATGAAAGCTCTCTTTTTAGGTGACTATATTGCTGCAAAATTAACAAATGGTAAAATAGCAGCAAATCCGACAAATGCTTGCGGATCGGGTCTTTTTGATGTAAAACGTAACATTTGGGATAAAAAAATAATTGAAAAATTAAAAATTTATGAGAATAATTTGCCTGAAGTAGTACATGCGGGATATGTGGTAGGTCATATCAAGATGCATAAACAAAATATTCCTGTCTACACCTCTATAGGGGATTTACAAGCAGCATGTCTTGGTAGTTTACTACAAGCTAACAAAAGAAAAGAGGCGCTTATCAATATTGGGACAGGCTCGCAAGTTTCTTATGTTTCTTCAAAATTCAATCTTGGAAATTATGACATTCGGTCGTATTTTGATAATGAGTTTTTATACACGATTACGCATATTCCAGCAGGACGAGCATTAAGTGTTGTCATAAAATTTATTGAAGATATTGAAAGAAAATTTTTCAAAACAAAAACTAATAAAAATGTTTGGGAGCAATTGAAAAAATTATTAATTATGAAAAGCAACAGTGAGGGTATAAGAGGAAATATGTATTTTTTTAAAAATAATATTTCAAAAGACACCTCTGTAAGTATAACTGATATTACTGAAAAAAATTTTACGATAGAGAATATTTTTTTTGCTTTGTTAGAAAATATGGCTCAAAATTATTGGACTGCATGTCAGAGATTACGCATAAATAAGTATGATAGAATTGTCTTCTCAGGGGGATTGATTCGTAAAATGCCTGTGTTGCAACGGTTTATTGAAAAATTTTTTAATAAAAAGATTTCATTGGTACAATACACTGAAGAGACTTTAGCAGGGTTATTCATTTTTAGCCTTGTGTGTCGAGGAGACTTTTCAAAAGTGAATGATGCTATAAAATTTGTGAGAAAAAATCCTATTCGGTTTGCGTAAACATATGAAGCAAAAAAATACTAGTATAAAAGTTAGTGATTTTATTTTTGATTTTCTTTACAAAAAGGATGTCAAGGATGCTTTTATCCTGTCAGGTGGAGGTAACATTCATCTAGTTGATTCTATTGGAAGAAGCAAAATTAATTATGTTTGTAATTACCATGAACAAGCATGTGCAACCGCAGCGGAAGCATATGCACGGCTTACAGGAAATATTGGTGTTTGTCTTGTAACAACAGGACCAGGCGCAACAAATGCAATAACCGGCGCTCTTGGATCGTGGCTAGACTCAATCCCTATGCTAATTATCTCAGGACAAGTCAAGCGAGAGTTAATAGGTTCTGGGACTAAATTGGGAGTTAGGCAGTTAGGCGTGCAGGAGATTAATATTGTTGACATTGTAAAACCTATGACAAAATATGCTGTGACAATAATGGATCCTCATGACATACAATACGAGTTGGAAAAGGCTTACCATCTAGCAACGACCGGCAGACCTGGGCCAGTGTGGCTTGATATTCCTTTAGATATACAGGGTGCGATGATAGACAAAAATAATTTAACTTCATATACATCTCAAGCATCTGCAGCAGACGTAATAACAAATAAAAATATAATCGCTCAACTGGTCAAAAAGACAATAAAAAAGCTAGAAACATCCAAACGCCCGGTCTTATATGCAGGGCATGGTATTCGACTTTCAGGTGCCCATAAAGATTTTCTCGAACTTATTGACCTGCTTAAAATTCCTGTTCTGACAAGCTATGTAGGATATGATATGATCCCGTCCTCTCATACATATTTTTTTGGCAGGTCACATGTCTTGGGACAACGAGCTGCAAATTTTATTATCCAAAATAGTGATGTAGTACTTTCTGTCGGTGCAAGAATGGATATTCTCACTGTTGGGTATACCCATAAAGCATTTGCAAGGAAAGCATATAAAATAATGGTTGATATTGACAAGCATGAAATTAACAAACCCATTCTTGCTATAGATTTACCTATACATATAAATGCAAAAGATTTTATTCAAGAAATGATACGACAATTGAAGATAAAGCCTATTCAAATAAGAATTGATGCCTGGTTGCAATATGGTAAAAACTTGAATAAAAAATATCCTGTTGTTGCAAAAGAGTATTGGAAGGAAAAAACGTATGTCAATCCATATTGTTTTATTGAAGAGAGTTGTAAGCAATTTGAAGAAGATGAAATAATAGTATTATCAGACGGAGTAGGTCCTCTCAATTGTTCTTATCAAGCTTTTTTTGTAAAGCCGGGCCAGCGAATAATTTTAAATCTCGGGAGTGCGCAAATGGGATATGGGTTGCCTGCGGCAATCGGAGCATGTTTTGCAACGAATAAAAAAAGGATTATTTGTATGGAAGGAGATGGGAGTGTGCAATTAAATATTCATGAACTCCAAACAATGAAGCAGTATAACTTACCAATAAAGCTATTTATCTATAGTAATGATGGTTACCTTTCAATTAGAAGCTCGCAAGACAATCTTTTTGAAGGAAGACATGTTGCCAGCGGAAGTGACAGTGGTATAACGAGTCCGGATTTTGTAAAGCTTGGGAAGGCATATGGCATCAAATCTATAAGGATCCATAACCATAATGATATGCAAAAGAAAATAGCATATGCCCTCAAGTATCCAGGTCCAATTATATGTGACATTAACGCATTAAGGAACATGAGCCTAGCCCCAAAATTGATTACTAAAAAAAAGCCCGATGGTACCTTTTATTCTCCACCACTTGAAGACATGTGGCCGTTTCTTACTATAGAAGAAATGAAAAAAAATATGCTTATTCCTATGTGGAAAGAAAATTTATGAAAAAAAAGACAGTATTACTTACCGGTGCATCAAGAGGAATAGGAAAGGCAATTGCAAAAAGGTTGCAAAAGGAATATATCTTGCTTATTCCTAATCGACAAGAACTGGATTTATCAGACAATGACTCAATTGATATATTTATCAAAAAACATTTACACATAAAAATAGATATTATTATCAATAATGCAGGTATTAATATTCCTCAATGGATTGACGAAATGACTGATGAAAATATCAGCAAAACCATCCAAATAAATTTGGCAGCACCAATTCGTCTCGTGTGTGGTTTTGTAAAACAAATGAAAAAAAATAAATGGGGGAGAATTATTAATATAAGCTCGACATATGGGATTGTTGCCAGGGGGAAGCAGACATTGTATTCTTCGACGAAACACGGCATTAATGGATTTACAAAGTCACTTGCTCTTGAATTAGCACAATATAATATTCTTGTTAATTCTGTCTGCCCAGGATTTACCAGAACAGACTTAGTGGTGGCGAAAAATACCCCAGAGCGAATAAAAGCAATTGAGGAAGATATTCCACTTGGTAGACTTGCAGAACCAGATGAAATTGCAAGACTGGTTGAATTTTTGATCTCAGAAAAGAATACGTATATGACCGGGTCGTGCATAGTTATTGATGGCGGATTTGTAAGTAAATAATTTAGCATAGCTTTTTTACATGTTTATTAACTCCCAACACATGGTATTTATCAATCTGGCAATTAGTATATTGCTTGGAATTTGTTTGATTGGATTTAAAGCTTTTTTCCCTAAGAAAAAGATAAACTTATTTTTCTTACTTATAGTAATCTCTTTGCTTCCTTGTATAAGCATGTTAAGAAGCGGTACATACGAAAGTGGTGTATTATCGGAAAATATCCAAATTAGCACATCATTCTATGACAATCTTACCCAAGGGAATATCATTCCTGTTTGGGGAGCAGAATGTTATGGGGGTTATGGATTTCCAGCGCATATATATTTATATCCGTTGGGGTTTTATTTGAGTGCTTTTTTTCATTTTTTAGGGTTTTCTTTTTTGGTAAGTGTGAAACTTGTGCTTGCATTTGCATTTGTAATCTCCGGAATTACGATGTATCTCTGGATGAAAAATGAATTTGGCAAGACTGCCGGATTTGTTTCAGCGCTCTTTTATGTTTTTGCTCCATATCATCTCATCGAAACGCATTTTCGTGCTACTTTGGGTACTACGGTAGCATATGCACTCGTTCCTCTGGTGTTGTTTTTCATTATACAGACTCTAAAAAAACCACGACTCATATCTATTTTTCTAGGAGGAGTAAGCTTTGCTTTACTTATTTTGGCGCAAATTGAAGTTGCTTTCATTTCTTTTCCAATAATCATTTTCTATCTTTATTTTCGCGCAATAGTCGATAAAAAACTCATGAAAGGGATATTCCATTCTTTTGCATTACTGCTTCTTGGGTTGTTATTCAGCTCTTATTATGTACTCCCATCTCTTTTTTTAAGTAAAGATAATAGTTTACTTGCAAACATACAGTCTGGTGGTTTTATTCCACTGAAAAACTTATTATATTCACCAACTATGTTTGGTCTCCTTTTTCAAGGCCATCACGGAGAAACCCATTTTATTATTGGCTATGCACAATTACTCATGGTTGGTATTGGGTTACCCCTTGTATTTTTCAATAAAATTAAAAGCACTGAGAAAAAATTTCTTATTTTCTTTTTAAGTCTTCTCTTTATATATGTAGCCATGACGCAATCTCTCACCGCACCTATATGGAATTTACCACTTGTGAGAGATGTATACGGTGCATGGAGACTTCTTGCACCAATTGCGCTGATAGCTTCAGTAATTGCAGCAATTATTATACATATTTTGCAAAAATCAGACTCGATTAACAAGCTGACAAGTCGATTTCTTAAAATGAAACAGATACAATTCAGCAATGTGCTTATTGTTGGAATCTGTCTCTTTGTTGTTTTTTCAACAATTCTCAACTGGGGGAATAGAAAGACTGTGCCTATAGATTATGGACAAATAAAACGAGCCTGGATATATATGCCTATAAGTGAAGTAGCTGCAAAGGTTTTGTGGACACCTTGGGTTGACCCACATGCGAAGTGGGTACATATGCTTCCTGATGCACCAATGGATGTTGTAAGTGGCAAAGCGGAAATTTTTCAAATAAAAAGGGTTATTGCAGATCATACGTACATTATTCATGCAAAAACAAATGTCGTCGTAGTAGAGAACACAATGTATTTTCCAGGTTGGATAGTTAAAGTAAACAACAAAGAATACCCTTTTAGTTTTACATCATATCCAAATGGGGGGTTGATGACATTTCATCTAAAGAAAGGACTATATAAAGTTGAAGCACTCTTAACAAGCACGTCTATCCAAAATTTCGCAAATATGATTAGTATATTTTCATTCTTGAGTGTTGGATTACTAATATCAAGTAAAAAGTTAATTCTTAAGAAACATTGACCATATTCTTAAAAAGTTATCACTTTATTTTTTAGCTTCATGGACGTTATATCTTTTTTTATCTCGTCTCTAAATCTGAATGAGGAAATGAGAATTGTCTCTTTATATTCATGTAATTTTTCAGGAGATACTATTTTTATGCTGTTTAATTTTTTTCCCTGGAGGTTTTCATCTCTATCCACAACAAATAATATTTTCTTTGCAAGATTTGTAGATTGCAATATTCTCTGAGTAAGGGATCCTGCGCCCCAGACAATGACTTTATTCGGTAATGTAGTGATTACTTTTTGGATTTCTGACAATTTCTCTCTTGATATTTTAATATATGTGTTCATAGCATCACGTGAGGATAAATCCTTTTTCCACAAAGAATAGATAGCCTTATTGTCGAAGGTCATATGCGTACATGAAAAACCATCCATAAGTTGATATAGCGAGGACTGAGTGAAAAAGTTGATATGTTCTATTGAAAATTCTCCAAAAGGTTCATCGAAATTTACATAAAATCTTCCTGCATTTGGTACGCTGACAAATACATGGCCTTTGTCTTTCAAGAGGTTTCTAATGATTTCTACAGCTTTTTTTGCATCCTCAAGGTGTTCTAAAACTGCACTTAAGATAACTAAATCATATTTCTGCGTAGATACAAAATTAAATATGCTAAAAGTGTCTATATGTATCCCATACTTGTCATGCGCAATTTGTTTACATTCGGGTGATGGTTCAATACCGGCAATATTGTGATACCCACGTTTTTTTAATTTATATAAAAATTGTCCATTCGAACACCCAATATCTAAAATTTTTGAAGACTTTTTAACATATTTTGAAATGATATGATAATATTTATCATGAAATTCCTCGCCTCTGTCAAGGACGTACTTATCGCTATCTGTGTAGTAAGTATCAAAGTAGCTTTGGTCAGAGACATTATTTACAAAAACAAACTTACAAATATTACAAGATACAATATTGTAAAAAATACTATTTGAAAATTTCTGGACGTAAAGAATTGTGTTATTTTTCGATCCACAAAGTGGACAATATCTTTTGTTCCTCATAATTTTTAATCTTTATACAATTTGAATATCTTGAAGGTTTTCAATAATTCTTATCACTGCTACTTCTGCTTGCCCATTTACATTCTCAACAACTATAGCACCTTCCAGAGGTGTATAAAATCCTTTCGCCCACTTAAATTTTTCCACGGTATCAATATTTGATTTACTTCCTTCTCTTTGTCTCTGCTCTATTCTCTTAGTAATATCTTCATTGGGAGTATTAAGCTGAAAGATTCGTACAGAAATACCTTTTTGTTCCAACTGTTCTTGTAAAAGTAATAAGGGGGCTTGAAATTCAGGTTTAGAAAAAGTTCCTGTTAGTACAACAGGATGTCCCAATGTTACTATCTGCTTTTTCGCTCTTTCACAAAGTATTTGATATGAATGTACCATAATTTCTAATTCTTGATTTGGTGGAAGAAGACTTGTTAGGTCTGTTTTTCTTGTTTCATCAAATTCGCTACGTATTGTATCAACATCTAGATGTAGCAGGTTTGTTTTTGTTGCCAGACCAATTGCTATAGTATCCTTGCCCATAAGAGGAGGTCCAGATATGATAATAAGGCATGGGTTGAGTCTGATTTTGCTTTCTTTATTTTTTGCTTGTTCTGAGTGTTCAGACATGTAAGGATTGTATGGAAACTCTCTTTTCTTGTCAAGTAAAAATAGATACGTATGACTGCAGATTGACAACTATGCCTAAAATGTTATACTGTCCATATCTTAATCCGCCTCATTTTATGAATATTTTGAATAAATTTCCCCACAATACATCTGCGAAATAACTTTATATGAAACAGATAATTTCTGACATTTTTAGCAAAAATAGTAAAAACCATCCAATGCCCCTTATTGTATTTGAAATTGCAAATAATCATATGGGAAATGTTAACCATGGATTGAAAATTATTCGAGAATTATCTGCCATTGCAGAGAAATTTCCATTCACATACGGATTCAAACTGCAACTTCGAGATTTGGATTCATTTATCCACCCTGATTTTAAAAATAGAAGTGATATGAAATACGTGAAAAGATTTACCGAGACTAAGTTGTCTGAAAGCGAATTTAGAATATTAAAGAAAGAAATCATCAAGCGAGGACATTTGGCAATCTGTACGCCCTTCGATGAAGTCTCAGTTGATGTATTGGAGAGATTAAATTTTGACATTATCAAAATAGCAAGTTGTTCATTTACAGACTGGCCGCTTCTTGAGAAAATTGCTCTTACCGACACACCAATAATTGCCTCTACTGCAGGGATATCCTTAAAAGATATTGATAAAGTGGTAAGTTTTTTCCAACATAGAAAGAAAAAGTTGATACTTATGCATTGTGTGGGAGCGTATCCAACAAAATCCGAAGAATTAGAATTGAATCAGATAGATCTTCTCAAGGATAGATATCCTGATGTAAATATTGGGTATTCTACTCACGAAGAACCAAATAATTTTATCGCAGGAATGTTAGCAGCAACAAAAGGGACAAGAGTTTTCGAAAAACACGTTGGAATTAAAAGTAAAGAGTATGCATTAAATCAATACTCAGCTACGCCACATCAGGTAAAAAAATGGTTGGAATCAATAGAGGTGGCGCTAAAAATGTCTGGAGTCGTTGGAGCAAGAGCAAGTTTTAGTAAAAAAGAATTAATAGATCTACAACAATTTAAAAGAGGTCTCTACGCAAAAAAAAGAATAGCAATTGGTGATAAAGTTAATGCCAGCAATACCTTTTTCGCTTTTCCAAATATGAAAAATCAAATTCTTGCCAATGATTTTAGTAAATATGCAGAATTTACTATGGTGAAAACAGTTGAAAAAAATCAACCAATATTTTCTGATTCCGTAAAAAAAGTGGACAATAGATTAGATGTTGATTCTGCAGTTATCCTAGCTCAAAAGATGCTAAAAAAAAGCAAAATTGCTCTTCCAGCAAAATTAGATTTTGAACTTTCCCACCATTACGGAATAAGCCTGTTTAGACAATACGGTGCGACGATTATTGACATAATTAATCGGAATTATTGTAAAAAAATAGTTGTTCTATTTCCCAAACAAATACACCCAGTCCATTATCATAAAAAGAAAGAAGAAACGTTTCATATACTCTATGGAGAGTTTACAATTACCCTGAATGGTGCAAAGAAATACTTAAAAGCTGGAGATGTTTTGACAATTGAATCAGGGGTGAAGCATGGTTTCACAACGAAGTTAGGAGGGATACTTGAAGAAATTTCAACAACCTCTCTTGCGTCCGATTCATATTATGTAGATAACAAAATCAATGAAAATAAGTATAGAAAAACCAGACTAACGAATTGGGTAGACTAATACATTTTTAATAAAACATGCTGAAAGAATTAACAAATCTAATAACTTCTCAAAAAGATTATTATCTGAGGAAAATAATTCGGCAAAGTAATAATTTTAATTTTCGAAAAAACAAAAAAATAATTCTTTTTGGAGCTGCCGAAATTGGTAAAGTTTTTATCAAACTTTTTACAGACAACAATATTGTTGTTATGGCAGTATGTGATAATGACTTATCAAAAAGAGGAAAACGGCTCCATAACGTTATGATTATTTCTCCAGATGATTTGTTAAAATTTCCAAAAGATACACCAATAATTATAACTGTAATGCATGACCAAGAAGTCAAGAAACAATTAAAATCTTTAGGATTTAATAATTCATGGAGCCATGGATACTTTTCGACTCTTTATCCAAGGAAATTTCAAAACAATTTCTGGGGATCTTCAATTAATACAATTTTAACTTCAAATAAAGAAATTCTTTCTTGTTTTAATCTTTTTAAGGACAGCGTCTCTCAAAAAACCTTTTTTGGAGTATTAAGATATAGATTAACTTTAGACAATAACTATTTAAAGGAAATAATGAAGCCAATCGAAAATCAATATTTTGATAAAGACGTTGTTTCTTTTTCAGAAAAGGAGGTATATGTCGATGGGGGTGCATTTACAGGGGATACAATTATTCAATTTTTCAAACATGTCAATAAAAAATTTCTCCATATCTATGCTTTCGAACCTGATAGGGTATCGTTTGCGACGCTTAAAAAGAACATAAGAAAAGTAATTGGTAAAAGAATATCCTTATTACCTATTGGGCTTGAAAAAAAAGAAACGTCTGTAAGTTTTTATACTTCCGGAGAAATGAGTTCGAGGATTACTACATATGGAGAAAATAAAATTAAAGTTATAAACTTGGATAAATTTCTCAGTGATAAAATAATCCCAACGTTTATAAAATTAGACTTAGAGGGAGTCGATTATAATGCTCTTATCGGTATGAAAAATATTCTTTCTACGTATCAACCAAAGCTTGCAATCAGCGTATACCATACTAGCACGGACTTATGGAAAATTCCTTTACTCATAAGAAAAATTAATCCAAATTATAAATTTTTCTTGCGTCACTATAGCGAAACCTTACACGAAACCATCTGTTACGCAGTGTAATACTTTATAATATGAAATTAAGTGATTATGTTATTTCTTTTATTGAAGACAAAGTAGCTGATTCAATATTTCTTCTATCAGGTGGGGGGATTATGCATCTTGTGGATTCTATTGGACGCTCGAAATTACAAGCGTATTGTACGCATCACGAGCAAGCAGCAGCAATTGCTGCAGAAGGGTTTGCGCGCATCCGTAATGACATTGGCGTTATTTGTGTGACAACAGGTCCAGGTGGAACAAATGCAATCACCGGTGTTGCAGGCGCTTGGCTTGACAGCATACCTATGCTTATCATCTCGGGCCAGGTAAAAAGGGATAATATTACACCTCGAAAAAACGGCGCACCAACAGTGCGTGCGATTGGATTTCAGGAATTAAATGTTATTGACATGGTCAAGCCCATAACAAAATATGCGGTTACTGTTGAAGAACCCCATGAGATTCGATATCATTTGGAAAAAGCAATCTATCTAGCAAAAAGTGGCAGGCCAGGCCCGGTCTGGATTGAAATTCCCCTTGATGTTCAGGCAGAAGATATTGATCCTACACATCTACCTTCTTTTACTCCTCAACCAAAAGATATGTTTGAGAAACCAAAAATTCCCATGGATTTAATTGTTGAGAAGCTCAATAATGCAAAACGGCCGATGTTGTTAGTAGGCAATGGTATTCGATTGGCAGGAGGAGTTGATATTTTGCATAAAGTATTAAAAAAATTACAAATAAATACTGCCACGGTGATGTTTACTGCAGACGATGTGGTCACCTATAAATATCAACAGTATCTGGGACGACAGGGGATGTGGGGAAATAAGGAGGCAAATTATGCAATTGATAATTGTGATGTACTTCTTGTTGTTGGAGATAGACTGCAACTCACCCAGACTTCTTATGACTACCAGAATTTTGCGAAGCAAGCCTTAAAGATTATGGTTGATATTGATGAAGCAGAGTTAATGAAAAAAACAATTGATATTGATATTCCAGTCCATGCTGATGCAAAAGATTTTCTTGAGCAATTATATGACCAAAATATAATTCTTAATCGCTGGGATATAACTGTTACTAAAATTAACCCACTTGAGTACAAAAGCAAAGGAAAATATATCAATGTTTATGACTTTCATGAAGCCTTAAGTGCATTTTGTAAAAAAGGACTTCATATAGCAACCGCAGATGCCCAAGCAGCTGTCTCGACACATCAAGCACTCCGAGTGGTACAAGGACAACGGTTGATTACAAACGCAGGGTTAGGGCATATGGGATCGGGATTGCCTCTTGCAATAGGTGCATGCATTGCAAATAATAAAAACCCCGTTATTTGCATGGATGGAGATGGATCGATTATGCTTAATATTCACGAACTCCAAACTATTTTGTACAACAAACTTCCTATCAAAATATTTTTATTTAATAATGATGGTTATTTTTCAATTAGAAATACACACCTAAAATTCTTCAATAAGGTATTTGCTTCCGATTCCAAAACAGGCGTAAGTTTTCCGAATTTTAAAAGACTTACGAAAGCATGGGGACTAGGGTATGAGAGAATCTCACATAAAGAAGATCTGAAAAAGTTAAATGAAATCCTTAATTACTCGGGACCAATATTGTGCGAACTTATTATTGACCCTAACCAACCTATGTTTAAGACATGGACTGCAGGAGAATATGTATGAATAAAAAAAAACTTATTTCATTTGGAATTCCTTGTTTTAATGAAGAATTAAATGTTGCAAAAGCGTATGCCGAACTTAAAAAAATTGCGAAGAAAAACTCTGCCTATTTCTATGAATATATTTTCGTTGACAATGGAAGCTCAGATAACACAAGGCAAGAGATTCTCAAGTTGACGAAAAACGATAAAAGTGTGGTAGGTGTTTTTTTATCTAGGAATTTTGGGGCTGAAGCATCTTGTCAAGCAACAATAGATATGGCAAAGGGAGATGCAATGGTTGGGTATGAGTGCGACATGCAGGATCCGCCCGAGCTTATTTTGGAATTTATAAAAAAATGGGAGAAAGGATATGAACTAGTTATTGGCGTACGGAAAAAAACAGAAGACAATTTTTTTATGAGTGTTGCGAGAAAAACTTTCTACAGGATTTTTCGAAAGATTGCAAATATTAATATCCCCGTTGATGCCGGAGGCTTTAGCCTTATGAGTAGAAAAGCTATTGATGCACTCAAGCTATTGCCAGAAAAATACAGATTTTACAGAGGTCTTAGGGCGTGGATAGGGTTTAAAACAGTCTATATCCGCTACAATAGAAGACAGAGAAAATATGGAAAAAGCTCATATAACTTTTATGATTATATCAATTATGCAATGCGAAGTTTTATTGGATTTTCATATGTTCCACTTGATGTAACCATTTATGCTGGATTACTTCTTGTTTTTATGTCCTTTGTATTTATTCTTATCTATATCATAAAATTTTTGTTATTTGGACTGCCAATAAATAACTCTATTGCAATTATTTTTTTGATAACATTTTTTGGCGGTTCTCAAATTTTAGCAATTAGCGTTATTGGGAAATATATACAAGTTATTATAGAAGAGACAAAAAATAGACCAACCTATGTTATAGAAGAAGTTATAAACAATAAAACACACTCAAAGTAATTCCTCTATGCAAGAAGCATATCGATTGATTTTCATAAATATTTTTTCTTTGACACTCCTTATTACAGGAGTATTTTTATACCGACGAGTTTTTCCTAGAAAAAAAATAAGTCTATGGATTTTGTTACTTCTAATTTCACTTTTACCTTTGATAAGCATCATGCGAAGTGGAACGTACGAAAGTGGAGATTTGTCTTACCACATAAAAAACACTATTGTATTTTATAAATCTCTTTCCGAAGGAAATATAATCCCAAGATGGTCGGACTTCGCTTGCAGAGGGTATGGTTGTCCAGATTTTATTTTTCTGTACATTCTTCCTTACTATCTTACTAGCTTTTTCCACTTTATAGGATTTTCATTTATCGCAAGCGTAAAAGTACTTATTGCAACATCATTTATTGCATCTGCGGTAACAATATATCTCTGGATGAAAGATGAATTTGGGAATTTCGCAGGATTTATTGCAGGCACTTTTTATCTCTATATGCCATATCATTTGGTTGATATGCATTTTAGAAATGCGATAGGAGAGTTGGTAGCTTTTGCGCTTATACCTCTCTGCTTCTTATTTACTAAAAAAACTCTTGATACTAAAGAGAAAAGATGGATTGTATTAAGCGCAGTAGCAATTACCTTACTTATCCTTTCTCACATTGCTGCAGCACTAGTGACTATTCCATTTTTGTTGATATACGGAATTGTAGTTATGCCGAAAAAGAAGCAAAAAAATTTATTTCCCATGATTAAGTTACTTTTTGCTTTGTTACTTGGTATACTCCTAGCTAGTTTTTATTGGATACCTCTTGCGCTTGAGACAAAATACATATTTTATAATTCTCACAGTAATCTATCGTTCTCCAACTTAAATGATCTTTTATATTCTCCCTGGAGGTATGGTTTGTTATTTCAGGGGCCTAGTGGGGAACAATCTCATATTGTTGGCTATATACAATTAACAACTGTTTGTATAGCAATTTATTTTTTAATTAAGAAAAAAATCAGTAACCTTTACGAAAAGTCTATTTTGCTTTTATTTCTCATTTCATTTTTTATAACCTTCTTTATGATTTTACCAATAGCAAAGCCAATTTGGTATTTTATACCGCTTATAAAAAGCTTTGGGTCTACGTATCGATTACTCATTTTTAATGGACTTTGTACCTCGGTTATTGCAGCAATAGTTATCAAAAATATTCCAAACAAAAAAATCGGCTTTGCATTATGTTTTTTTGCCATTGTACTAACTATTCTAAATTGGGGAAATAGACGGACAATACCACAGATTAACGATAGTTATTTCATACATCAGGTTGAGGAGGTAAATAGTGATAAGGGTTCTTATGCATTACCAATGTGGGTAAGAAGTGCGAGTATGAATCAATATACAGATTTCGTAAAAAATTACTTGGAAATAGTATCTGGCCAAGCGGAAATCCATGAAATATTTCGAAATTCTACAAAACATGAATATCTTATTGATGTATTAATTCCATCAACTCTACGGGAAAATACTTTTTATTTTCCTGGGTGGCATCTACGCGTAAATAACAAAGAATATCCATTTGTGCATGACTATCCTATCCAAAAAGGGACAATGTATTTTACATTGCCCAAAGGTCTCTATGATGTAGAATTTACATTTAAAGATATATTTATACAAAAATTGGCAAATGTGGTAAGTTTATTAACTGCAGTATTGTTAGCAGTTATTCTTATTGTAACTCGCTTAAGAAAGAAGTAAAGACCTCTTCTATTTTTTTCAAGTGTTTTTGCTCTAGTCCCTGGTGACAACCCAAAAGCAGACCGTTTTTCATAATATTTTCTGTGACAGGAAAATTTTTTGAGGTGGATTTGTACTGAATATTTTTAAATCCTGGTTGTTTGGTAATAACTCCGGTAAAAATGGGTCTGGTCTGAATATTATTTTTTTCAAAATAGGTAACAAGCTCGAGTCTGGTAAATGGTGTCCCCGACTTAATAGTTAAAGGGAATACATGCCAAGAAGTAGAAGAATTTTTATTCTGGCGTGGGAGGATAAAATATTTTGAATATTTAGTGAAAAAATTTAACAAATAAGCAAAATTCTTTTTTCTAGCGTTTTGAAAAGATGAAAGCTTGGCGTATTGTGCATTTCCAAATGCAGCACCCAATTCGGATGGAAGAAAATTATATCCAATTTCACTAAAGATAAATTTTGCATCATAGGGGATATTATCTATTTTAGTTGCAAATCTTTTTTCTATATTTTCTGATTCTCCAATTGAGGCAGAGCCCCTTCCCCATCCGCGAAGTATCCTTCCTCTTTGTGCGAGTTTTTCATTGCTTGTCAAGACCATGCCTCCATTTCCACCAGCAGTAATAATATGTGAACCATAAAAACTATTTGTTGATATATCGCCATACAACCCTATTTTTTTCTTATTATATGTTGCACCTAACGTATCACATGAATCCAAAATGACCTGAAGTTTGTGTTTTTTTGCAAGAGAGGCAAGTTTTTGTACATTTGGCACATTTCCTAAAAGGAGAGGTATCATAAGTGCTTTTGTCTTTTTAGTAATTGCTTTTCCTACGTCTTCTGCGCTCACTACATATGTATCTTCTTCAACATCGACAAATACTGGTACAAGCCGTTTCATGAGGAGTGGAGCAACAGTAGTTGCAAAGGTTAGGATTGGTGTAATTACTTCTGAACCAACAGGTAAATTAAGCAATTCTACAGCAAGTAAATTTGCAGATGAGCCGGAATTTACCATAATACCATACGTATTTCCAAATTCTTTTGCAATGTTTTTTTCAAATTCACGAATTTCCTGGCCCATTATGGTACGATGTTCGCGAAGTACTTTAAGAACTCTTGTTTCTTCCTCCTTACCATGTACAGCCAACCCATATGGGACACGAAGCGAGGATTTTACCCTGAGCTTGTCGAAGGGTTTTGTTGGCATAGGTGTAAATTATAGAATATGACTTTTACTTTTGCAATGAAGCGATTTTCCAAAGTTTCAAATATTCTATAGAGAGCTTTTGCCATGTTTGGGCTTTTACCCATGCATATGCTTGTTCTATGAATAATATCTCTTTTTCAGGATGCTTGAGGTAATAGAGGATTTTTTCTTCTAACTCTTTTTCGCTTCCAACAAGTATTATCCATTTTGAAAAAGGTGACATACGAAGATAATCTTCTTTGACAGGATTGTCATAGACTGCAAAAATAAGCCGTTTTGCTGCCATGGCTTCCAGAATCGAAAGATATCTACTGACAAATGCAAAATGGTATTTCTGAAAATACTTATCTGGATTTTTTTGGAAACCTTCGAATTTATACATTCCTGGATTCCCGTTTTCTCGTGAATGACAAATACGTTTTGTTTGCTGCAATAGCGGTCCATCTCCGACAATAAGAAATTCAAAACCTGGAATTTTCTTTTGTACATTTTTCACTGCTTTTGCATAGGTAAGTATTCCTGTCTGCTCATCGAGTCTTCCGATAAAGACTGCAGAATTCTTCCTAACATCTTGAATCTTGAATCTTGAATCTTGAATCTCTGTTGCTCCGTAGGAGATAAGAGTTGGTTTTGTCCCATACCATTTTTTCATAAAATCCCCAATGCATATATTGCCCCAAGACATTATCTCTGAAAGTTTGCGTATAAGAATTGCTTTTTTTAAAATAGGATACCCTTCGTATCCATGAAATGTGGTATAGACAGGCTTGAAAGGGAATAAAAAACGGAAGGGAAGATACCAGAAAAAAACATCATGACAATGGATAACATCTGTATCTTTGAAAACCTGTCTTTTTTTCCAAAGCTCTTTCCAAATTCTGAATTTTTTTAACCTCCCATTTTTACCAGAAGAAAATCTGACAATTCGAATATTTTTGTATATAAACTCTTTGCTTTGCCCCAGAGGACTTTCAGTCAGAATAGTTATCCTATGTCCTTTTTGGACAAGTATTTTACTTATCTCCTCAACATGCTTTTCCACACCACCAATATCTGGATAAAATCTCCTAGCGAGAAAAAGTATTTTCATGAGAGTAGTATAATTGAAAACTCTACAAATGTCGCGAAATAAGTATGTTTATTTTGACATATTGACAGACTATTTATGCTACAGTATGCTGGGGGTGTTAGATGAAAATTCGCAAGCTCATCGATTTTCTATTTGTCTCTTTATTGTTACTTCTTTTATATATAATTAAAACTCCTTCTGCTTTTGCAGCTGATTTTACAGTGACAAACTTTAATTCCGAAACGTATGCAAATCCATATAGACATCCAAAATCTGTTGATTTTACTATACCACCAGGATTAATAAATTGTTCGAGCTTCCAGTTATATCAGGGAAACACCTTAGAATGGAATTTCGTCATACCAAATTATGGAAGTAGTTGCACATTAAATCACTTTGAATCAACAAACACTGATGCCCTAGCTCCTGAAAGTCTCGCAAATGGATTAGTCCATATTGTTATTACGGACTCAAATGGAGTATCAAAAACCTCAAACGATTTTCAATTATATGATGGACAATTTCCAATTCCCTCCCCGTTGCCAACTCGTCCCTATACTATTACAGATATTGGTACTTTGCCAGGAGATGCAGAAAGTATGGCAATTGGTATAAACAATTCAGGCCAAATCGCTGGTCTTTCCGCAATTACAGCAGTTGAAGGGTGTGATTATTTCTCTTCAACGTGTGGATATCATGCTTTTACTTATAGTAATGGGGTTATGACCGATATTGGAAATCTATCCGGGGGCGTTTCAAGCTATGGTATAAATATTAATAACTTAGGTACTGTTGTTGGTTTTGCATCGGCACCTAATACGTTAGAACAAGCTTTTGTTTACATTAATGGAGTAATGACAAGTCTTGGAAACCTATCAGGTGGTTCTCATAGTATTGCATATGGTATTAATGACTCCAATCAGGTAGTAGGTTGGGCAGATATCGCTGATGGTTCCCGAAGAGCATTTCTTTATAATAATGGTGTAATGACCGATATTGGTACGCTACCAGGAGACGGACAGGCAGAATTGTATAATATTAACAATATAAATCAAATAGTAGGCTGGTCATATCCGACATCAAGTCCTGCAGGAAATTGTCGTATAGCATCAGGTGATTGTCCTTATCACGCATTTCTTTACAGTGGAGGCACTTTTACGCCATTAGGAACATTACCCGGAGGGACACAGAGTAAGGCACTAGACATAAATGATAATGGTCAGATTGTAGGCTCGTCTAATACAGCAAATACACCCATACATGCTTTTTTCTATAACAATGGTACAATGACTGACTTAGGTACTCTTCCTGGCGGTACGCAAAGCCAAGCGGATCATATAAATTCATCTGGACAGATTGTGGGAATTTCAGATATGGTAAGTGGGCAAAACCATCCTTTTCTCTATAGCAATGGTGTGATGGCAGATCTCAACCTGCTAATTCCAGTAACTTCTGGGTGGAATTTAATATATGCTTTTGGAATTAATAGTTCTGGACAGATTGTGGGAATGGGCACATACAATGGTATAAGGCATGGATTCTCAATGTCACCTATTAACAATAATACTCCTGTTGTTGGACAAATTACGGTATCATCAAACCCAACCCAGGTGAATATATCAACAAACGCGTCAGCATCTTTCACAGACGCAGATATTACAGATACCCATACAGCTTCATGGAAATGGGGAGATGGAAATACAACAGTAGGAACAGTTAGTGAAAACAATGGCTCTGGATCGGTTACCGACTCTCATACTTACACAGCAGCGGGTGTATACACAGTTGCCTTGACCGTAACTGATAGCCACTCAGCGTCAGGGACAAGTCAATATCAATATGTTGTTGTTTACGATCCAAGTGTAGGCTTCTTGACTGGGTCAGGAAAATACAGCTCTCAATCGGGTTGGGATATGCAAAATGCGAGCGCAACAGGGGATGTGAAGTTCGGGATTCAAGCGAAATATACGAACGGAAATACTCCAACTGGTCAAAGCAAACTAAATTTCAAAGTTGGTAATTTGGATTTTAATTCAGCTTCGTACGAATGGCTTGTGGTGAATGGAGCAAAAGCTGTTTTGAAAGCGGATGGCACAGTGAATGGATTGGGTAGTTATACTCTTCTTGTTTCAGCAATTGACGGAGGTCAAACGAATGGACAGAATCTGATACGGTTTCAAATTAGAGATGCTTCAAATACAGTGATTTACGATACACAACCAGGTGATCCAAGTACTGCAGACCCAACAACCGCTATTTCAAATGGTTCCATAAAAGTCCACTAGGGTTAATTGCATTTTTGTTTATTCACTCAGTATCTCTGCATGTAACATTTTGTTATAATCTCATAATCAATATGAAAATTGCGGTTTTCCATGAGCTACATGCAGGCGGTGCGCGTAGAGTTGTTAATGAATTTGCAAAAGAATTAAAAAAAAATCATATTGTTGATTTATACATTGTAGATGAGAAAAAAAATACAAGTGAAAAAGATTGCTTTACAAAAATATTTTTTTATAAATTTCTTCCAAAAAAATGGAAAGGGAACAATTGGAAAATACGACTTTATAAAGATACTATCGAGCTATTTCGCTTATACGTACTTCATAAAAAGATTGCAAAGGAAATTAACAAAAAACATTACAATGTTGTAATTGCACATCCTTCCCAATATACCCAAGCACCATTTTTGCTCCGATTTCTCTCTGGAAAAAAGATTTACTATGCCCATGAGACTCTTCGTATTGCATATGAGTCTGCGCTTGGAATTTCAAAAAAATTACCTTGGCATAAGTATGTTTATGAATGCATCAATAGATGGATGAGGAAAAATATTGACAGGGTAAATATCTCTAAAGCTGATATTATTCTAACAAATTCGATGTATACCAAGGCAAATGTTCAGCGAGCATATGGACTCAAGGGAGTTGTATGTTCTCCAGGAGTTGATGCAAATGTATTCAAACCAATTTCTGTAAATAAGGAAATAGATATTTTATTTTTTGGAGACAAAAATACTGAAGATGGGTGGGAGTTATTGCAAAGGGCAACTGCGATAATGAAAACCAAACCTATTGTTTACATGCATGCCTCAGGGAAGCAATGGAAGGTAAGTGATAAAGAAATGAATCATCTTTATGCAAAGGCAAAAATTGTTGTCTGTCTTACATCCCACGAGCCATTTGGCCTCATACCTCTTGAAGCCATGAGTTGTGGGGTACCTATCGTTGCTCTGAATGAAGGGGGATATAAAGAGACAGTACAAGACGAGGTAACAGGATACCTTGTGACAAGAGATGAAAAATCTTTAGCAAAAAAGTTGACTTTTTTACTTTCTCATAAAAACAGTAGGGTAAAGATGGGAAAAGATGGAAGGGAAAATGCTTTACAACAGTGGACATGGGACGCTAGGACAAAAAAACTAGAGAAATTATTGAGTGATTTGCTTAAATAGTTGGTTTACCACAAATTCACGTCCGGTTTGATTTAAGTGCTCGTTGATATATACTTCATTTTTCCAATCAAAGTCATCATGTGGTAGTGAAAGTGAAAGGTCTAAAACCAAAGCGTGTTTTTCTGACAATGCGTTTAAAATAACTGCAGCATTTTTTCTAACCTGATTGGTAAAAGTTTTATCAAAATATTTTTCTCCTGTTTGATAATCGACAGGAGTTATATAAAACAGGACATGTGTTTTGGTATGAGAGTATTTTTGAGCAATATGTTGTAGAGACTGTATATATGCATCCTTTTTTGAAAGAGTGTACAAGTAATACAAAAGCATTTTTTCTTTCTGATGTTTTTCAGAGTATTCAAGAAAAGTAGGATTGTCAAAATCTCCAATTATACCGACCTTTTTATTTTCATAGACCACTGGTAACCTTTTAAATTGGTCTAAAGTCATTGAGATACTGCCTTTATAGGCTGATATGAATGAAGCAAATGGATACAGCAAGCTATCTTTTGTAGTTGCAGAGCCAATTTCTTGCTCAAATTGGAAAGGTGGAAAGTATTCCCAGTCTGGAGAAAATGAACGAAGATTTATAGGAACTATAATATAGTGTGGGTAGTATTTCGTTTTCTGCATGTAGGTTGTAAAAGCATCATAGACAATTGTACTATATGACCCATGGTCAATAGTACCGACGCTAAGCGGAAAAAGTTTGTTTTGAAGCAGTTGTGGCATAGTATTTTTATTTTTGTCAGAGTTTGCAATGTGACCAATAACACTATCGCCAAAATAAACTATGTCTATTTTGGAATGCGCAAATGTATCTATTTTTTTCAGATCGGCTTGCTCAAAAAAAGGAGTACTTCCAATAAGGAACTGTAAAAAAATCACAATCAGCAAAAATAGCAATAATGTAAGAAAAAAATGTCGCATACGCTAAAATTGAAAATATATAAATGGAATTTCTTGTCCCACTGAGAAATTTAAAATGCATAGTGTCATAAAAAGAAATATAATAAAACTCAAAATAGTAGATAAATTCCTTTCTCGAAAACGTAGCGTTACATACTCAACAAAGAATATTCCAAGCGTAACGCCAAGCAACACTTTTTCAGTGATGCCAATACCCCCTCTCTCATAAAAAATGTTTTGTATAAGTTGGGTATAATGAAACGATACAAGTAGTTGTATCGTTTTACCAAATCCATCAAATAAATGAGTGACAATATATATGCTGTCAGACGCTGAGTTGGCTCTAAAGAAAATCCATGAAAACGTTATGAATGAAAATGTTAAAATTATTCCACACAATTTTTTATAAGGGAATATGACCTTTTTCAGCTGTTTTTCTAGCATAAAGTATGTAACAAGATATGCTCCATTAATCACTCCCCAGAGAATAAACGTCCAGTTGGCCCCATGCCATAAGCCACTTAAAAAAAAGCTCATAAGAATATTCCTTGCATGTTTTATCCACGAAACTCTATTCCCTCCAAGCGGAATATAGATATAATCACGAAACCAGGAAGAAAGAGATATGTGCCACCGAGCCCAAAAGTTTTTTACAGAACTTGCTCCATATGGAAAATTAAAATTTTCAATCAAACGAAATCCCATTACTTGTGCGGCTCCGAGTGCAATATCTGTGTATCCTGAAAAATCCATGTATATTTGCCAGGCAAATGCAATCGTTGCAATAATTAGAGGTGCTCCATGATATGCAGTTGGATTGTTATAGACTTGATTTACTAAAAGTGCAAGTCTATCTGCAATAACTGTTTTTTTAAAAAATCCGATGACCATACGTTGCAGGCCAAGCGTCACTTGAATAGTATCAAAAGGATGTTTTTTATAAAATTGCGGTAGGAGTTGTCCTGGACGCTCAATTGGGCCGGCAACAAGTTGGGGGTAAAACATCACGTAGAGCGCATATATTCCAAAATGTCTCTCTGCTTTTTGTCTCCCTTTATACACTTCAAAAATGTAACTTAAGCTCTGAAATGTATGAAAAGACAGTCCAATGGGAAGCGCAAGTTGCAGTAAAGGCAACGAGTAATTCCAATGGAGAAAACCAGATAGTGCAGAAAGATTTGTTGTAAAAAAATTAAAATACTTAAATACAAATAATATTCCGCAATTTGCGAGAATACTCATTAACAAAAATATTTTCCTTTTTTTCCTTTTTGACTTTTCAATGTATATCCCGGCAATATAATCAACGCAAATGAGAAAAAACAGTACGAAAATATACCAAGGAATAAAAGATATATAAAAATAACAGCTTGCAAGAAGAAGAATTACCCAACGATATTTTTGAGGAGAAAGAAAATATAGCGTTGTAACAACTAGGAAATACAACAAAAATAAGATGGAGATAAAAGTCATGTAAGTGGTAAAGCAAAAACAATTATAGCACAGATGGCTATAGTGTTTATTTTAAACGAGTTGTCACGTATAATCGAGAATGAAGTGATTTCAATTATTATCGTTAATTATCACGTAAAAAAGGAACTTTTTGAGTGCTTGGAATCTATTAATACATCAAAAGCCAAAATACCTTATGAAATTATTGTTGTCGATAATGATGAGCATAAAACATTGTATGTAGAGCTACATAAAAAATTTCCAAAGGTTATTTATATTCGTAACGAAAATAAGGGATTTGGGCAAGGTTGCAATGTTGGCGCAAAGAGTGCATTAGGGGAGTATCTTTTTTTCCTCAATCCGGATACCCTTTTAAAAAATAATTGCATCGACGTACTTTCTTCTTATTTAAAAAATCACAAGCAAGTAGGTATTGTTGCGCCAGTACTTTTTGACGCAGAAAACAAAGCATTTGTTGCACAAGGGCTTGAATTTCTTACGCCGGTCAAGGGAATTGTTGCACTTTCATTTATTAACACATTTTTTCCTAATAACAGAATATCCAGGAATTACTGGAATTTAGATTGGAATAAAAAATCGCCAAAAAATGTAGGGCAAGTCCCAGGTACTGCTTTTATGATTCGTCAAGATGTATTTGAAAAGATACAGGGTTTTGATGAGCGATTTTTTTTGTTTTTCGAAGAAAATGATTTGTGTAAACGAGTTAGTGATAACGGGTTTGCAATTGTTATGCATCCTGAGGCCGGGATATACCATGCGTGGGGAAGAAGTACTGAAAAAAGTACAAAAAACATGAATAAAATATTTGCACAAAGTAGATTTTATTACTTTCGAAAACACTTTGGATTATTTTGGGCAGTCATCGTGGAGTTATTCACAAGGTCAAGCAAAAAAAATGCCTTACTTTTTCTTCTCCTTTTCTCTGCACTCATTTTGAGATTGTACCATCTGCAAATTTTTATGCCCTTTATCGGAGACCAGGCGTGGTTTTACCTCTCCGCACGAGATATGCTTCTCACAGGACATATTCCTCTTGTTGGTATTACCTCTAGTCATACGTGGCTTCACCAGGGGCCCTTGTGGACATATATTCTTGGACTCTTTTTACTTATTGGCCATTTTCATCCTGTTGCTCCGGCAATTTTTACTGCAATACTTGATGCGCTTGGAGTGTATCTCATCTATAGAGTAGGGACTGCAATGTTTTCAAAGCGATTGGGACTTATTGCAGGAGCACTGTACGCATTTTCTCCAGAGATTATCGGTAACGCTCAGATGCCCTATCATACAAGCTTGATTCCTATCGTTACTACTCTTTTTATCTATTGTTTGTATAAATGGATATCTGGTACTCGTCTTTTTTTTCCTCTTGTTATTTTTTTTCTTGCTGCTTTATATAATCTGGAGTTGGCCACATTCGTTTTTTTATATGTATTGCTTGGGATTCTTATCTATGGGTATATACGGAAAGAAAATTGGATAAAAGGATTGGTAGAGAAGAAAATTATTTGGTATAGCATTGTTGCTTTTTTTGTCCCTATGCTGCCAATGTTTCTGTATGATGTGTCGCATAACTACCCTCAAACGCTTGGGTTTTTGAAGTGGAATCTCTACAAAATACTAACCTTTTTTGGACTGCCTCGTTTCCATGAAACTGTAGTAAGTAACTGGGGTGACATGTTTGCCTTTGCATTCAACAGCTATCGAGAGCTTATTTTCCCCTCAAGTTGGCTAGTGGCGTGTATTATTTTATTCGTGAGTGCGTTGTATATCTTTTTCAAACTCATGCAAAGAGCCTCTGATAAAAAAAGTATTGTATTACTTATTCTCATAAATACTGTTTCTATTGGAGGTTTGTTTGCCTCCAGGACTACGTCTGGTGCGTATGTACCAATGCTATTTCCTGGAGTAATTCTTTTCACGTCTTACTTTTTTGATAGCGTAATGGAGCGTAAAATTTTTGTTACATGTACACTTATTGCATTGGGACTTATTCTCATTTTTAATTCGTACTTTGTAATCAGCTCGCATTCAGTTACTCGCGCTAGCGTACAAGGACTTTATTACCCAAGCGTAGAAAAAATTGCAGAAATAATTGTTCGTGAATCCGGGGGAAAGGAGTATAATTTATATGTGAATTCTACGACAACCTTTCCATCTCTGAGCATGAATTATGAATATGTGGCATGGTGGTTGGGCCATAGTCCTTCGAAATTAAAGCAGCCTTTATCTTTTGTTATTTCTGAAACGTCCAGTGGAACCTATATAAAGGTGGTAAGCAAATAGTATTTAGCATTATGTATGATTAGTGCAGTTATTTTGACAAAAAACGAGGAAAAAAATATAGAGGCATGCTTAAAAACACTTCTTTGGTGTGATGAAATTATTCTTATTGATGACAATTCGTCTGATACGACTGTTGCTATTGCACAAAAATTGGGCGCAAAAGTATACGTACGCGCTTTGAGTAATGATTTTGCATCTCAAAGAAATTTTGGGTTAGAGAAAGCAAGAGGAGATTGGATATTTTTTACGGACGCTGACGAGAGAGTTTCTGAAAGTCTTGCTTTTGAAATACAAACCAAACTTACCATGCAGCTTAACCATGCATTAGGGTATTTCGTGAAACGAATGGATACCATGTGGGGACACCAATTGCGCTTTGGAGAAACAGGAAACACGCGACTTCTTCGTTTGGGAAGGAAAAATGCCGGCATGTGGCAGGGTGAAGTGCATGAGAGATGGAGTATGCAAGGTAATGTTGCAGATTTGCAAAACCCTTTACTTCATTTTCCGCACCAAACGCTCACAGAATTTTTACAAGAGATCAATTTTTATACAGATATTCGCGCAAAAGAATTGTTTGTGCAGAAAATAACTGTTGATTGGTGGGAAATTATTCTTTATCCAAAAGTGAAATTTATTGTAAATTATTTTATAAAATTAGGACTTCTGGATGGTATCCCGGGACTCCTCGTTGCGCTACTCATGAGTTTTCATTCCTTTTTAGTGAGAGGAAAATTATGGATACTATGGCACAAAAAATAATTTCAATAAGTATTACACTTTGGGTATGTTTTATTACTCTCCAATACATTTTTCTTCTTCTGTGTAAAGGGCATATATGTTTGCACTAGCATTTGCAATAGGTATTTTCTCTTATGGCATCTTTCTTTTGGGGATTTTGGGGTGGTTATATGTACCAATAATCATTGGAATAACTATTGTGTATTGGATTTGTTTTGTTATTTTGAAAAAAAACACGCTTCGGATCGCGTTGCTTTTATGTAAAAAACGCGTTGCTACAGAAAGTAAATCTTTACTCATTATTCTGTTACTCATATGGATGGCACTGCAGATGCTTATTAATTTTATAGGTGTCCTAGGGCCTGAATTAGGATTTGACGCATTGTGGTACCATCTCACTCTTCCTAAGTTATACCTTTTGTGGCATCAAATTCTCCATATCCCAGGAGGGCTACTGTATTACTCTGACATGCCAAAGCTTACAGAGATGCTCTACATTCCTGGTATTGTACTATTCTCAGACATTGGTGCAAAGGCAATACATTTTCTTTTTGGAATACTTAGTTGCATAGCTCTTTATAAATTGGGACGAAAGTTTTTTACACCTCTTCTCAGTCTTTTAACAGTTGCAATTTTTTATAGTAATTTGGTCGTGGGGTGGGAATCGATAAGTGCGTATATTGATTTATCCAGGACATTTTTTGAAATAGTCGCCCTCATAGGCTTTTTTAACTGGTATGAAAGCAAAAAAAGAAAGTGGCTAATGTATGCGGCAATTTGTATGGGGCTTACAATAGCAACGAAGTTTTTAGCAATAGCCGACATAGGAATTTTTCTTATTGGGATATTTTTGGTAGTTATTTTTCAAAAAAGAAAAACATTTTTTATAGATTGTATTCTTTTTGTCATCTGTACACTTCTTATTCCGCTTCCATGGTGGGTATTCAGCTTTCTTAATACCCATAACCCTTTTTACCCCTTCTTCACACCCATATATCCATTTGCCCATAATTTCTCACTTCAGCCGTTTCGACTGGTTGTCTATCTTTGGGATGTTTTTACTCATTCTTCAGACCCCATTTCTTTCTTGTATATTGCATTTTTGCCATTTCTATGGATAGTTAGGAAATGGAGTCAAAAAGAATTCCTTCTTTTGGTTATTGGTTTGGTGTCGATACTCACTTGGTATATTTCCCCTCAAACAGGTGGTGGGAGATTTTTATTACCGTATTTGCCTGTACTATCGTTACTCGCTGTCTTTGTGTATCAAGGTATGAAAACAAGATTTCTCAAAGCTCTTTTTCTTAGTGTTCTTTTTATTGCTCTTGGGAGCTCGCTTGGGTATCGCACAGTTGCAAATATAAAATTTATTCCTGTGATTTTTGGATTTGAATCCAAAGCAAAATTTTTATCCACACATCTGAATTTCTCATTTGGGGATTTTTATGATATAGATGGGTATATGGCACATCATATAAAGTCCTCGGATACTGTTTTGCTGTATGGGTATCACAATCTGTATTATGTAGATTTTCCTTTCATTCACCAGTCTTGGGTAAAGAAAGGAGATGCATTTGATTACGTTGCAACAGACACAAGTCCTCCTCCTCATCGTTTTGCCAGCTGGCAACTTGTTTATGCAAATCCGCTGACGCATATACATGTGTATAAAAAAGAAGGAAAAATATGGAATTATTAAAACGAATACTTTTTGTGATACTCGTATTAGGAATCATTTGTGGTGAGATATTACGAATTGATACCGGGCAAAGTATTGCATTTACGCTACTTGATTGTGGGGTTGGGTTATTTGTGCTTGTTTCACTTTCTCTTCAATTTTTTCAAAAGAAAGTGATTTCTATAAAAATTGAGAAATATATCCTTTTATTTATTGGTACGGGTATTTTCTCCCTTTTTCTAAATAGGCAAAATCTTACTTTGTACGAGGCGCTTGTTTCATTGTTGTACGCACTCAGATTTATTTTTTATACATTTGGTATAAGTATAGGCATACAATTGCTTGGGAAGAAATGGCAAAATTATATTGTATATCTTCTTTTTTCAAGCGCAGTGGCACTTGCTGTATTAGGATTTATTCAATATTTTTTCTACCCTGCACTTTGGAATTTATACTATGCAGGTTGGGACAATCATTATTACCGAATATTTTCAACATTTTTAGACCCCAATTTTATGGGACTTTTTTATGTATTTGGAATTATTTTGGGAATATACCTTTCTCTACAAAGCATGCATGGGCAAAAACGACTTGTGCAAGGTATATTTATTTTTAGTACCGTACTTATTTCCATTGCACTCATTCTTACATATTCAAGAAGTGCATATCTCGCGGTAGTTATTGGTGTGTCGATTCTTGTATGGCGTTTGGGGGAAAAGAAACTTTTTACCATTGGCTTTGGAAGCATGCTTCTTGTTATTTTTTTGGTTGGAATATTTGGGCATCATTTGGAAGGGACAAACGTATTAAGAATTGCAACAGTGAATAGCAGACTCGGTACTTTCCATGAAGTAAGTGCTGTTATCGCACGTCATCCAATTTTTGGCGTAGGATTTGACGCATATCGATATGCTCAGCCACCTGATGTAATACTTCATGATAGAAATTGGGTAATGTCTCATGCACGGGCCAGTACGGATAATAGCTTTTTATTTGTGTGGGCAACAACAGGAATTCTCGGATTGGGATTATACGTCTTTTTGACCTATAAAATTTTATTTTTCGCTTATACACAAAAGGGGGTTGTTAGTGGTGTTCTTCTGGCAAGCTACGTCGCAGCAATAGTAGGCAGTTTTTTCATTAATGCGCTTTTCTACCCTTTTATTCTTGTTTGGCTTTGGATATTAGTTGGGCTTATGGAGAGTATGTGACTTTAAGATCTTTTTCTGTTTGGTTGCCTGCGTTATCTTGGGAAATAATTTTTATCTGGTTGTCTCCATTTTGCAAGCTTAATGTATATGTATATTGTCCGTTTGAATCAACAATTGCCCAAAATCCATTTACTGTTACTTTATCATCAGCGTCGGTTTTGCCTGCAACTTGTATGTTTTGTTGTTTGACTGTATCATTATCATGAGGCGTATCAAGAGTAAGAAGTGGCATGTTATTACGAAACGTAATCGTTATCGCTTGGGAAAAATCACTTACTTTTTTATCACTTTTTGCCTTTACTTTTAATGTATTATCTCCCGGTGCCAGCGTAACATTCGAGAAATTAAATGATCCATCTTCTTTCGTACTCACTGTGTCTGCAGAATTATTATTGATGAATAATATAACTTGTTGATTGGCTTGAGCGTTTCCACTTAAGGATATTATTGCGCTATTTGTTGCGGTAAATGTAGGCGTAAGGATTGGAGGCATAAGATAATTTGGCGAATTGCTTGATGTTGCAGACGCGTCTGACGAACCACTTCTAAAATTTGCTAAGAAAAGGCTAAAATTAATAAGGAGTGGAATAGCGACTTTCACAAGAAGGAAAACAATGACAACAATGCCAATAAGAGAAAGTACTATTTTATGAAGCGCTTTTCTTTCTTGATATTTTGAGAGCCGAGAGTTCCTACTTCTTGCCATAAATATATTGTTGCACTTCTCACGTGTAGAGTCTAGTGCAAAGCCAGGTATTGAATAATACCTGGAGCCGATGGTGAGACTTGAACTCACGACCTCCGCTTTACGAAAGCGCTGCTCTACCAACTGAGCTACATCGGCACTATCGAATTATATAACAAAATAGACGAATACGGTATAATGTTTGCATGAGAAAACTTATTTTGGCGTCATGCTCGCCAAGAAGAAAAGAACTCCTTCAGGAAATTGTGAAATCTTTTCGTGTATTCCCAAGCAAGTATGAAGAAGATATGACATTGAATATGCTTCCGGAGAGACTTGCAATACATCTTTCAGAAGGAAAGGCCAAAGATGTTGCAACTCATTTTCCAGATGCAATTATTCTTGCCGCTGATTCATTTATAGTTTTGGGAGTGAGGGTTTTAGGAAAGCCAAAAGACCTTGCGCATGCAAGACGGATGCTTTCACTTCTTCGTGGAAAAGCACACGATGTTGTTACCGGATTGACTCTTTTAGACAGTGCGACAAATAAAAAATTACAAAAAGCAGTTGTGACCAAAGTAGTAATGAAAAATTTTACCAACGAACAGATAGAAAAGTACATTACAACACATGACGTATTGGATAAAGCAGGATCGTATGCTATTCAAGAAATAGGGGATAATTTTATCGATCATATAGAAGGGAGTGAATCAAATATCATCGGTTTGCCCCTTAAAGAAACAAAGGAAGCCTTGGAGGAATTTGGTGCAATATGAATATCTGGCAACAATTACAAAAGCCAATATATATGTTAGCTCCTATGGAGGATGTTACAGATACAGTATTTCGACAAATTATTTCGACTGTTGCTAAGCCAGCACTATATTTTACCGAATTTACCAATGTAGATGGATTCTTTTCTCCTGGACACAAATACATAAGTCAAAGACTGCAATTTGATATTTCTGAAAAGCCCATTATCGCTCAGATTTGGGGACTTAAACCTGAGAATTACTTTCTTGCAGCCAAAAAATTGGTAGAGATGGGTTTTGATGGGATTGATATTAATATGGGGTGTCCGCAAAAGAATGTTATCCAGCATGGTGCGTGTTCGGCCCTCATTAACAACCACTCCTTGGCAAAAGAAATTATTGATGCGACAAAAGAAGGAGCCAATTCGACTAACTCAGGACAAGTTGGGGTGCCTATTTCCGTCAAGACGCGTCTTGGGTTTAAAACTCTTCAGACTGAGGAGTGGATTGGATTTCTACTCAAACAAGACTTGGCAGCACTGACTGTCCATGGTCGTACTGCAGCAGAAATGTCCGCTGTCCCAGCTCATTGGGATGAAATTGGGAAAGTGGTCGAAATGCGAGATCAAACCCAACCTGTCATTGCGAGCAGCGCGAAGCAATCTAGTTTTCAAAATGTCATTCCCGACCCGCTTGGACTCAGCGAGGCGAGCTCCGAGCCCCGTTTTCACGAGGACAAATCCATAAAAATAGGAAATGGATCCCGGATCAAGCTCGGGATGACATCAAATAAGACTCTGATTATCGGTAATGGTGATGTTATGAGTCTTCAAGAAGCTCAAGAAAAAGTAGAGAAATATGGTTTAGACGGTGTCATGATAGGGAGAGGTATTTTCCACAATCCTTGGATGTTTGGAGAAAACGTTGATATTAGTTTGGTAACTATAAAACAAAGATTAGATCTTTTGCTCAAACACGTAGATTTATTTGAGAATACATGGGGAGATGATAAATCATTTCAAGTACTTAAAAAATATTTTAAAATCTATGTACAAGGATTTGCCGGAGCAAGTGAATTACGCACAAAACTTATGGAATGTAATACGAAGGAAGAGGTAGAAAAAATTATAGCGGGAATCTATACAAATAGATCCCGGATCGGAGTCCGGGATGACAAAGTAACAGTATGAATAATTTTATCTGCGGTAATTGTAAAAAAGAAGTTAAGACAATCGGAAATATCGGTACGCACCAACGCAATCATTGCCCTTTTTGCTTGTGGTCCAAACATGTTGACGAAATCGTAGGAGACAGGAAGTCAATATGTTGGGGGGAAATGAAACCAATTGCGCTCACTTTTAAGAAAAAGAGGGACAATAAAAAAGGTGAATTAATGCTCATCCATCAGTGTCAAAATTGCAAAAAAATCTCGATTAACAGAATTGCAGCAGATGATAGCATCGACATAATTCAAGAAGTTTTTCAGAGCTCGTTGCAATTTGGCAATGAAGTTATTAAAGCGCTAAAGTCACAGAATATTGAGCCTGCTAAGGAAATGGATAACGAAGAAATACATGCGCAACTTTTTGGAAAATAACTTAGTGAGTGCGGTGGCGATTGGCAACTTTTAATTCTAAAATTGCTCGTCTAAATTCAGATTCTGCAAGTGCAAATTCTACGTCTGATTTTCTCTCTTTCATTGCTTTTTCTGCTCTTGCTTTTGCCTCTTCTGCTTTGACAATGGAAATATCTTTTCCAGAGACAGCATAATCAGCCAAGACGTGGACAGAGCTAGGAGTGACCTGAATAAATCCACCTACAACGACGATACTTTCTTCCTTTCCACCCTTCTTTATAATAAGCTCGCCTGGGGCGAGTTGGCTGACAAGTGGTACGTGGTGAGGAAGCACAGTTATATCTCCTGTTGTTGTTGGGATGGTAATTTGGTCTGCGTCTGCGTCTAGAAGGACTTTTTCCGGTGTAACTATTTGAATATGCATACGTTTGATAGAAATGCTGAAGTCAGAATGAATATTTTCTTGCTCTGCAATTGCAGCCTATCCGAATTCTTTAAGGAGCAAGAAGCGATCTACGAAAATATTATTCCTCCTACTTCTTACTTATTTGTTTTCTTTAACTCTTGGTCTTGTTTGACTGCGCCTTCAATCGTGCCAACCATATAAAAAGCTTGTTCGGATAGTCCGTCATGTTTGCCGTCTAAAATTTCTTTGAATCCTCTGACTGTATCTGCAACCTTTACATATTGCCCAGCTCCACCACCATAAATTTCAGCAACGAAAAATGGTTGGGTTAAAAATCTCTGAATTTTTCGAGCTCTTGCAACAGTCAACTTATCTTCAGCTGACAACTCATCCATACCTAAGATTGCAATAATATCTTGTAAATCCTTATAGCGTTGAAGTACTTTTTGCACACCGCGGGCTACTTCATAGTGTTCTTGTCCGACAACATTCGGGTCTAAAATGCGACTACTTGAAGTAAGTGGGTCTACAGCCGGGAAAAGTCCTTGTGATGCAAGCCCTCGCTCCAAAGTAACGGTAGCGTCGATATGGGAAAAAAGTGTTGCAGGCGCTGGGTCTGTATAATCGTCTGCCGGTACATAGACAGCCTGTACAGACGTTATAGACCCGTCATTGGTACTTGTGATACGTTCTTCAAGCTGTCCAACTTCTGAAGCAAGTGTTGGCTGGTATCCAACCGCTGAGGGCATACGTCCAAGCAGTGCAGACACTTCAGAACCTGCCTGTGCAAAACGGAAAATATTATCTATGAAAAGTAAGATATCTTCATGTTTCTCATCTCGAAAATATTCAGCCATGGTGAGAGCAGTAAGTCCCACTCGCATACGATTTGCCGGTGGCTCATTCATTTGTCCGTAAACCATAACTGTTTTTTCCATAACATGTGCTTCTTTCATTTCAAGCCACAAATCATTTCCTTCACGGGTCCTTTCTCCGACTCCTGCAAAAACAGCATGCCCTTTGTGTTCTTGGGCAATATTGCGAATAAGCTCTTTTATAACAACTGTTTTTCCAACCCCTGCTCCTCCGAAAATAGCAATTTTACCACCTTTTGTAAAAGGAGCAATAAGGTCGATAACCTTAATACCAGTCTCAAGAATTTCTGGCTTGGTTGTTTGTGCACTAAGGCTTGGAGGATTTTTGTGAATAGGTTGTTTTTCTTTTTCACTGACAATAAGTGGTTTTTGGTCATCAATGGTTTGTCCGAGTACATTAAAAATACGGCCAAGCGTTTTGTCTCCAACCGGTACCATGATAGGCGAACCAGTACGAGTAACTTCCATTCCTCGAGAGAGACCATCTGTAGATCCCAACGCGAGTGTCTTGACCTCCTTGTCTCCTGTGCCAAAAGCGACCTCTAAAGTGAGTGTTTGATCGTGTGACAATTGTACGACAAGAGCTTCATTTATAGCCGGAACATCACCTTCAAATCGAACGTCTACAACAGGGCCTTGAATTTTAATAATAATGCCTGTATCTTTGCTCATACTTCTGCGCCAATTGCTACTGCTGCACTGGTAATATCGAGAATTTCGTTGGTTATCCTCTCTTGTCTAGCCTTATTATATAAGAGTTGGTAGTCATTGACAAGGTCTTTTGCATTGTTTGTTGCATTTTGCATTGCTATCATTTGTGCTGCATTGTAAGAAGCATAGCTTTCCAAAAATTGTTGGAAGAGAACAATTTCAATGTATCTTTTGAGAAGCTCGGGAAGTATTTCGCTTTGTGAAGGCTCAAAAATAAATTCTTTTGATTCAGATGTGTTGGATTTAGATATCTCCTCAGGCAGATGCACAGGAAGAAGGTCGATAATTTGTGGAGTTTGGGAAAATACACTTGTAAAGTGGGTAACGATAATTTTAACGCGGTCAACATCCCCGGTAAGATACTCTTGGTTGATAATATCAATAAGTGGTAAGACCTGATTGTATGAGGGCAACGTGCTCCCAAAAGGAAATGCAGCCAAAAGTTTTTTCCCTGTTGCAACAGGTCCTTCAATTTTTTTACCAACCGTTACAAAAACAGCTTTGTCGTCATGTCGAATTTTAAAATATTCTCGTATGAGATTGGTGACAAGACCTCCACAAAGTCCTTTATCCGGAGAAATAAGAATATAAAGTGTTTTATTACTTTTATTGGCTTTTCCCAAAAATGGATGAAGGTCGGAAATATCATTTTTTGGAGAAAGGCGTATGGTAAGATTCATAAGTTCTTGTGTGTAGGGACGACTACTTAGCGCTGCATGCTGGGCTTTTTTTAATTTACTTGCTGCAATCATTTGCATGGCACGAGTTGTCTTAGAAATATTTTGAGCAGTTTTAATTTTACGTCGAAGTGCGAGTGTATCTGCCATATATTTGTCATTGCGAGGAGAATATGTATAATGACGAAGCAATCTTGATGAGATCCTCACGTCGTTCTCTATGAGAACTCCTCAGGATGACAGCTAGGATTTAAAAACTTTTTTAAATGCTGTTGTTATTTTTTTCAAAGCTTCTGTTGTTTCTTCATTAACTTTTGCACCACTTGAGAGTGTTTCAATAAGTTTTTTGTCATGAGTTCTCACATAATCGTGATATTCTGTTTCAAATCGTAGAATACTTTCAACAGGTACATCGTCTGTGAATCCGTTGGTAACAGACCAAATAGACAAAATCTCAAATGCTTCAGGAAGCGGGTGATATTGAGGCTGTTTGAGCATTTCGGTTAAGCGTTTTCCTCTTTCAAGTTGGTTGAGGGTTGCCGAGTCAAGCTCGCTTCCAAATTGGGAGAATACTGCTAATTCTTTGTATTGGGCAAGTTCAAGCTTAATTTTTCCAGATACAGATTTCATAGCACCTGTCTGTGCTGCGCCTCCAACCCGTGAAACAGAAAGTCCAACATCGATTGCAGGTCGAATACCGGAATTGAATAAATCATTTTTAACAAAAATTTGCCCATCTGTGATAGAAATAACGTTGGTTGGAATGTATGCGGAGATATCATCTGCTTGGGTTTCAATAACAGGAAGTGCGGTGATAGATCCACCACCAAATTCGCTATTTAGCCTAACTGCTCGTTCTAGAAGTCTTGAGTGAAGATAAAATACATCTCCTGGATATGCTTCACGTCCCGCAGGCCGTTTGAGCACAAGGGAAATTTGTCGATATGCCCATGCATGCTTAGTGAGATCGTCGTAGACAATAAGTACATCTTGTCCTTTTTCCATAAAGTATTCAGCAACCGCAACTCCTGCATAAGGAGCCAAATACTGCAAAGATGCTTGGTCTGCAGCTGATGCGGCAACAATAATGGTAAAGTCTAATGCACCTGTCTCTTTAAGCTTTTCAACAACTTGTGCAACAGTTGATTGTTTTTGGCCGATAGCAACATAGACGCAAATGACTGGTTTTATTTTTTTATCCTTTGCTGCAGCGTCATTAATATTCTTTTGGTTGATGATAGTATCAATGGCAATTGCAGTTTTACCAAGACCTCGGTCTCCAATAATAAGCTCACGTTGTCCTCGTCCGATAGGGAAGAGCGCATCGATGGATTTAATACCTGTTTTGAGTGGGGAGTCGACTGGTTGGCGAGCAATAACTCCCGCAGCAATTTTTTCAAGAGGCATTTGCTGGCCTTTTTTGATTGCTCCTTGTCCGTCAAGAGGCAGACCAACAGGACTGATAACACGGCCTAAGAGTTCTTCAGATGCAGTAATTGTGAGGATTTGCCCGGTTGTCTTAACCGTATCTCCTTCTTTAAGCTTTGGGCTTTTACCAAGAAGCACTATCGAAACACTATCTTCGTCTAAATTAAGAATAAGTCCAGGAGTACCATCATCAAAAACAACCTCCTCACCCATAACTGCCTTTGAGAGACCAGAAGCAACGACAATATTGTCGGTAATTTTTTCAACGGTACCAATATTTTGCATGCCACTACCTACGTGTGCTTTTGAAAGGTTTTCTTCTAATTTTTTTAAAATTTCTTCACTATTCATATGTTTCTTGTCAGATGACAGATAGGTTAGTATGCTTCTCCAACTGCTTGTGCTATTCGGTTGAGTCGATCAGAAAGACTTACCTCATAGACCATGTCATTATCTAAGATTCTGACACCGAGTAAAAGCGATGGATCTTCTTGGAAAAGCACATCTTTTCCTACAAATAATTTTTCAAGATCTTTTCTTTTTGCATTATAGAGTTTTTTTGAAGGAAGAGCAAGGTAAATTTTGTGCTTTTTATCCTCTAGTGTGAGTCCACGTATGTATGCTTTCAGGTCTTTTTTTGACAAAAGATTTGCTATTTTCTCCACAGCTTTTTCATCAAGCTTGTTATTTATATAACTTGCCAGGACGAGTAACTTAATATTCTTTGTTGTCATATTTTCTATCTTCTATTTTCAACGCTTTAGATTTTTTACTGCCATTTCAAGTGCTGTTTGTTCTTCTTTTTCCCCCAGCATTCCTTTAAGCGAGACTTTAAGCAAGTCAGTGGCAAGGGTTGTTACCTTCAGAGCAAGTTGTTTCTCCACGTCTTGTGTTTGTTTGTCAATTTTATGACGAGCTTCTTCTATCATCTTTTCAACGCGTACGCGTGCCTGATCCTGCGTTGCATTTGCTACTTCGAGTGCTTGTTTTTTTGCGTCAGTTAATAATTCTTGTGCAGATGTTTGGGCCTTTCTTAAAATTTCTTTTTCCTTCTCAAGTGCTTGATCTAATGCCTTTTGTGCATCCTCAGCATTTTTTATCCCTTGTGCAACTGTGCTACGACGATCTTGAAGTGTTTTGAGGATTGGTTTCCATGCAAAACGTTTGAGCAAGTAAAAAATAATCAAAAAATTGACTATTTGTGCAACTAGTAAAATGGGTTGTATCCCAAATGTATTTAGTAATTCTTGCATAAACGTATAAATTCAAATTTGAAATATCTAAATTCTAAACAAATTCCAAACTCGAAATTACAATATTCAAAAACTTTTTTTGTTTATTTGAACATTTAATATTATTTCGAATTTAGGATTTGGCATTTAGAACTTATTTAGTAAATGCTAAAATAAGCGCGTAAATTGCAATTGCTTCAGCAAAAGCCATTGCCAAAAGCATTGCTGGGAGTATCTTTCCGTTTGCATCTGGATTGCGTCCTAATGCTTCCATTGCTTTGGCTCCAATAAGACCAATGCCAATACCTGGTCCAAGTGCTCCGAGACCAATAATAATACCTCCGGTAATATGAATATTCATTTTTTAGTGCTCACCTCGCATTCCTAGATTGAAAAATCTATACATAGTATGTGATGTCGCGAGACCTAAAGGCTTCGCGGCGCCTTCGACAAAACAAAGCTTCCTTTGTTTGGCTTCTCTTCTTAATGACTTTCTTCACCATTGTGTGGTGTCATGAGAATCGACATAAATGCCATAGTAAGTATTGCAAAAACCAATGCCTGGACAAGTCCGACAATTATCTCAAGCCCCATAAATGGAAGAGGAAGCAGGAATGCAAACATATTTGAAATGGTTGTTAACACTGCTTCGCCTGCTAGTATATTACCAAAAAGTCGGAAAGAAAGCGAGATGATTTTTGTAAATTCAGATACGATTTCCAAAATTCCAACAAAAAGGAAAATTGGATTCAGAGAAAAATAGCGTGAAAGGTATTCCTTTATCCCAACGGTGCGGATTGCGAGCGCATGAGTCATAACCGCGGAAATAAGGGCAAGTCCGAGAGTAAAATTAATATCACTTCCAGCGCTTCGAAGTAGCGGTACAAATTCTTCACCTTTTCGAAATCCTATTGTGCCAAATCCAGGGAAAAGTGCAAGCCAATTTGAAACAAGAATAAATATAAAAAATGCCATAAACCACGGAAAGACTTTCTGAGTATTCCGTCCGGCAACAGACTCGGTAAGCGAATACAAGCCATCGGTGACATATTCTACTGCATTTTGAAAAAATCCCGGAGTTTTTTGGGTAAAATGTTTGTTAAGAAAATAAATGCCCGTAATGACTAAGAAATCAACAATTAGTGTATGTAAAATCGTGTTGGTAAAGGGAAATGGACCAATTTGCAAAAGAGTTTCTGGTGCAAGAATAACTGCCATATATGTATGTGTGTATTTTACCGTGCCTAGGGTAGGTGAGTCAAGAAGAAAAGTAGTTGCGATATATGAAGAGGTCATGTAGAATAGCAAACATTATGATACATGAAGCACCAGTTTTGCCTGAAGTGTCTCCAAGTGGTGAAAGAAACACGCATTTACAAGCGATAACACAAAGAACAGTCCTAAGACTGAAAGGTATTACTTCTTCAGAATTGGACCCAATAAAGCAAGAAGCATTAGTAGAAAGAGTGTATGCATTTGCAGACAACCTTGATGGTAAAGTTGGAAAGTTAGACAGAGAAACAGAAGAAGAGCGTTCGCAAAGATTAGGGTGGATGATTCCTGCAGCTGCGTTGGAAATTTTAGGTGACAATGGTTTTAAAAAATCCAAAGCGAGGATTGCTTGGAAAGACGAATTAGTTTGGGAAATTCTTAAAGAAAGAGAACAAAAAGAGTCACGCAGTATACCCGGAATAAGCCTTCGTTTTCGAGAACCTTACCAAGGATATTTAGACCAATTTTCTTCCAATAGAATTATCATTGTATTTGAAAACCAAAAAGGAGAATGTTTTAACGGAAATACCCTTCACGTTGGGTCAAATTTTAATAAATTAGTACAAATGGAAAGCGTAGAGCGTGTTCACACGTTACTTACCGGGTATGAAGCAATGGGTGAGTCGCTTGAATTATGGTGGGGGTTAAGCCTTTTAAGAGAGATTTCATTTTTAGGGAATGACGTAAGAAATGGAAGGGAAGACGTAGCATTTCAGCATCTGAGAAAAAGGTTTGCGCAGTTTCAACAGCTTGTAAAAGAAAATCAATCGTTTAGAGAACAATTAGAAATTAGATATATACCAATAGAAAAATATCATGCCTTTTCACTTCGAGCGAAAAGAAATTTTGGTATTGAAGAGTTTTTCGGGGCCCCTGTGCAATTTCAACCAGAAGAAGTAACCAATACGTTTTGGGAATTTTTAAAAGAGCTAAGCGGAGAAAAAAGTATTCCGGGAAGAAAAGCGTGTATACAGGTTGGGTTAAGAAGAAAATCCGACCCTGATGATTCTAGCGAAAACGAATATGACGAAGACGATATTTCTCCAAGAAGAAGCAATGACAGAAAAGGTCAAAGGCTCAAAGCTCGCGTAAGAGCTTGGTATTGAGAATTAGGTTGGTTTGGAAATTTTTTGCACAAGGATAACCGGTTTGTCATTTTTCATATCCACTTTTCCCTCGATAATAAGTACCGCATCAGAGTAGACCTGGTCTTTATATAGTTCCCAAATTTTGGGAAAGAAAATACATTCAATACCTAAGCCTTTTTCATCTGAAAGGCCTACAAATGCCATCTCCGAATTTGATTTCTTTGTAAAAATTCTTTTCACTGCTTCTATAATTCCACCTACTTTGACAATGTTTCCATCAGTATCGTCTTGGAGCAATTCTATTTCATGAGTAATATGTTGTTTGACTTTTCGCAAATTGTCCTCCTGGGGATGTGCTGTAAGGTAAAATCCTAAGAACTCCTTTTCAAAAGCCAATTTTTCCGCGTGTGTAAAATCTTCGATATCCAATGCAATCATTTCTTCAATGATATCTTCCTCATCTTCTCCAAAAAGTGATGACTGCCCTTGCGAAGCATTTTTTTTATCTTTTATTATTTTTTCCGTTGTCTCACCCATGGACGCCAGAAGCATTGCTCTATTACCAAATCTATCCATAGCACCTGCTTTAATAAGGGATTCAAGCGTTTTCTTATTCACTGCTCCAAGCTCGACTCTTTTACAAAAATCTTCAAAAGAGGCAAATGGTTTTGGCATGCGTGCATCCAAAATTGTGCGTATCGCTGCTTCTCCAACATTTTTTATCGCTGATAACCCAAAACGAATTTTTGTCTTGTCCTCGATTGCAAATGCTGCAGAGGAGGTATTGATGTCAGGGGGTAGTACGATAATATTAAGTCGCTTACACTCAGCCGTTGCTTGGGCAATCTTCTCATTTTTTGCAGGTCCAGTGCTCCCACGGGATTCTGCAGTGAGAAGTGCAGTCATAAATTCCACAGGAAAGTGTGCTTTAAGATAGGCTGTTCGGTAGGCAATAGTTGCATAACACGCAGCATGTGCCTTATTAAATCCATAGCCAGCAAATGGTGCAATAAGCTCAAATATGTCTTCAGCTTGTTTTTTTGTCAGCTTGCCGTATGTCTGTGCGCCGTCGATAAATTTCTCTTTTTGCTTCTTCATTTCTGCTGGAATCTTTTTCCCCATTGCCTTGCGAAATTTATCTGCATCTAACCAACTGTATCCTGCAAGTGCAATCGTTGTGAGAAGCACATCGTCTTGATAGGTAAGAATGCCATAGGACTGAGAGAGAATTTCCGTAAGCCTAGGGTCGGGGTATGAAATAAGGGATGGGTTGTGCTTACGGGCTATAAATTCAGGGATATTTGCCATAGGACCCGGACGGTAAAGTGCTGTCATTGCCATAAGGTCAAAAATAGAAGTAGGCTTGAGCTCTTTAATATATCGTCTCATGCCGGCCGATTCAAATTGGAAAATACCGGTTGTTTCGGCTCGGGAGAGCAATTCATATGCTACCTTGTCATCAAAAGATAATTTTGAAATATCTAGTGTAATATTTTGATTTTGTTTCATAAATTTAAGGGACTCCTCAATAATAGTAAGATTGCGAAGTCCTAAAAAATCCATTTTCAAAAGTCCGACTCCATCCTCGCCAACAGTATACATATCGTATTGGGTCACAATTTTTTCACCATTTGGCTCACGCTGCACAGGGCAGTAATCTGTAATTGGAGCGTCTGCAATAACTACTCCTGCAGCGTGGACAGAAGCATGTCTTACGACTCCTTCGATTTTTTTGGATAAATCAATAAGTCGCTTTGTATCTTCTTCTTGTAGGTACGCGCTCTTGAGATCTGGGCTTTGGTCCATTGCGTTATCTAAAGTCATTGCATGACCCTGCCATCCAAGCGGAATCATTTTGGATATCCTGTCTGGTCCGGAATATGGCATGCCAAGTGCTCGGCCAACATCACGTACCGACCCTTTTGCTTCCATTGTTCCAAATGTAATAATTTGTGCTACTTTGTCCTGTCCATATTTTTGTGTGACGTATTGAATGACTTCCTCGCGTCTTGTATCTGCAAAGTCCAAATCAATATCTGGGGCTGATGGGCGAAGCGGATTGAGAAATCTTTCAAATGGCAACTTAAAGAAAAATGGGTCTATATCGGTAATGCTTAGACAATAAGACACGACAGATCCAGCTGCAGATCCACGGCCCGGGCCTACGGAAATATTTTGTGCTTTTGCCCAATTTACAAAATCTTGCACAGTTAAAAAATATGTTGAATATTTCTTTGATTCAATAACTTCAAGCTCATAATCTATACGCTCTTTAATTTCTTTCGTAATCTCTCCATAGCGTTTTTTTGCCCCAATCCATACAAGTTCTTCAAGATACGCTTCGAGCGTCTGTCCATTTGGGACTTCATATTTTGGCATAATCCATTTTCCAAGAGTAATTTCCACATTGCACATACTGGCGATTTTAATAGAGTTTTCTAGTGCTTCCGGGGTTTGGGGGAAAAGAGATGCCATTTCCTCGGCAGGCTTCATATAAAAGTCAGGAGAGTCTATCATAGAGAGTTTTCGATTTGGTTGGTCGATGGTTGTTGCTGTTTGGATACAGAGTAAAATTTCTTGCGCCTCAGCGTCTGTTTTATTTGTGTAGTGGTTGTCATTGGTTGCAACAAGTGGGATACCTAATTTTTTTGAAAGCTCAATAAGCTTTGGATTGAGAAGTTCTTGAGGTGGGACATCGATATGCTTTTGCAGCTCTAAATAAAAGTGATCTTTTCCAAAAATACGTGAGAGCTGTAGGGCTCTTTTCTCTGCTTCAAGCTGCTCGCCTTTGAGCAGAGGGTCAGACACATACCCATTGACGCATGCAGATAAGCAGATAAGTCCTTCGTGATGCTCTTGAAGAAGATCTATATCTGCACGAGGTTTGTAATAATACCCTTCTAAATATGCCCGTGAAACAATCTTCATCAGATTTTTATACCCGGTGTTATTTTCTGCAAGTAAGATGAGATGGTTATAATTGTTGTCGATTCCTGCTTCTTTGGAAAGTCGGGAGCGGGAGGTAATATAAATTTCACACCCAATGATTGGTTTGATACCTTCTTCAAGGCATGCAGAGTAAAAATAAATAACCCCATACATACTTCCGTGGTCAGTGATTGCCAAAGCCGGCATATCAAGCTCTTTTGCCTTTTTCACCATTGTTTTAATTTTTGAGAGTCCGTCCAGTAGTGAGTATTCTGAGTGATTGTGGAGATGAACAAATTGTGGCATATATTTATTATACTATGACTGTTTGATTTCTGCCTTCGCTTTTTGCCTGCATAAGTCCTTTGTCGACACGGTCAAAAAACGCATCGTCACTTTCTCCTGATTCTAATATTCCTGCACCTATACTTATCGTCGTTGGAATTTCCAATATGTCACCTGTGAGGGTTGTAATTGCAAACGAGTGTTTTCCTACTTCTTTTCTATGTTTTTCTGCAACTTTTAGTAAATCTTCTTCACTTGTTATACCATGAAGAAGTACGGCAAACTCTTCGCCACCCCATCTGGCAACAAGATCTCCCTCATGAGCATTACCGTACTGGCGTGCTTTACTTGCGAGTGTTAATCCAAGTTGTACAAGTAATTTATCTCCTATAATATGGCCATAGGTATCATTGACCTTCTTAAAGTAGTCTATATCTGCAAAAATAAGCGCAACAGGGGTACCTGCTTGGGATGAGACTCTGAGTGCTTGCTTGAATGCATCTTTATTTGCAAGACCTGTTAGAAGGTCAGTTTGGGATCGTCTTTGATTTTGATCTGCTCTTAACTCTTCTGCGTAAATTGTTCGAGCAATTATTTCGGTTGCTTCCTGAGAAGTAAGTTCTCCATTATCAATCTGGAGAAAAAGGCCATGCACCCATTCTTGATGGGCGGAAATTCGCTCCTCACGAAGTCTTGCCTTTCGCGCGCTGGGGTTTAACCGGTTAAGACCAGCATGTTTTGAGTGTTTTTCTGCCATCTACATCTCCTTTAGTTGGGCAATAAGAGCACTCTTGAGTAATTGAGGATCGATTTTGACTGACAAACGTTTCATCACAGAACCAAACAAAAACATCACAACCATTTCTTTTCCTGCTTTATATTCTAAGACTGCTTTTTCATTTTCTGAAAGGACTGATTGAATAATTTTGTTGAGTTCGCCTACATCTATTGTCGCAACAACTGATGATGTAACAATATCTTTGACAAGTGCTGCAGGAAGCACTTTTTCTATGTCTACTTTTTTATTGATTATGGTATTGGCAAGTTTGGTTGGGTTTATGTCATGCCGAACTTGTTTCGGCATCTCTTTATTTTCTTTTTTAGATCCTGAAACAAGTTCAGGAAGACAAATTTTTACTGCTTCTTCAAAATAATCAGCCATTTCCTTTGAGCGTGTTAAAATCTCAGCGTTATATACAGAAAGGTGATAGTCTTTGACAAATCTTGTAACTTTTGCATCTGGCAGCTCTGGAATATCTTTCTTAAGCGTTTCAATAAAGTCTTGGGTCCAGAGAAAAGGTGGAATGTCTGGTTCTGGAAAATACCGATAGTCTGCTGCTTCTTCTTTTGATCGCTGTGAGATAGTTTTTTTCTTATCTTCATCCCAACCTCGTGTTTCCTGCGCTGGCACTTCTCCTCTATCTAGTATTTCTGATTGTCTATCTATCTCATACGTAATTGCTTTCTCAACAAAATTAAAGGAATTAATATTTTTCACTTCAACTTTATAGTTGGGGAGTTCAAAAGGTTTGTCATCGCGAGCCATCGGCGAAGAATCTTTAGATCCTTCACTTCGTTGAGGATGACGAGCGAGTCGTAGAGAAATATTGGGTTCGAGTCTCATCTCTCCTTTATCCATGTCTGCCCTGGCAACACCTAAGTAACGAACTATTTGTTGGAGTTTTTGTAAATATTCTTTGACCTCTGCTGCGTTTACAAAATCAGGGTCGGTGACTATTTCCACAAGCGGGACTCCTGAGCGATTAAAGTCGATAAGGCTTACGTGTTTTGAGTCAACTGTTTCGTGGAGAAGTTTGCCTGTATCTTCTTCCATATGAGCACGCGTGATTCCAATTTTTTTGCCACTTGATAGCACAATATATCCATGTTCTGCAAATGGTTGGTCATACTGGCTTATCTGATATCCTTTGGCTAAATCCGGATAAAAATAATTTTTACGGTCAAATTTTGATAGAAGAGGAATATGACAATTGAGTGCCATACCAATTTTAATACAACTTTCGATTGCAATTCTATTTGAGACAGGAAGAGCTCCGGGAAGACCCAAACACACAGGACAGGTATGGGTGTTTGGTTTTTCTCCAAACCAATTGTTTGCACATCCGCAAAACATTTTTGATTTCGTATTGAGTTCTACATGAACTTCAAGTCCCATGACTGGTGTATATTTTACCCTAAGCTTGTCCAGTGGGTTCATAAATTTGGCTTTTCCTTTCTCCAATTTGTTTCCTGTTCGTATTGATACGCAAGTTTGAGAATAGTTTCTTCACCAAATTGTGGACCGATAATTTGCATACCAATTGGTAATCCTGATTTTGTAAATCCAACCGGCATATTAATACCACACAATCCTGCGATGGAAGAAGGTTCGGTAAGTACATCTGCCATTTCTCCAAACATGGGGTCATTGGCTGTTGCTCCAATAGGAAGCGCTGCAGAGGGAAGCGTTGGTCCAATAATAACATCGACCGATTCATACGCCCGTGCAAAATCTTCGATAATAAGTGTGCGTACTTTCTGTGTTTTTTTGTAGTATGCATCATAATACCCGGTTGAGAGGGCAAATGTTCCGAGCATCATACGACGTATTGCTTCTTCAGCAAAAAATGATCGATCGTTTCCGAATCGAATACCATCCATTCTTGCTAAATTTGATGATACCTCAGATCTCATAAGAATGGTGTATGCATCAATAGATTTTTGAGGGTCAAAAAGATTGATTGTTTTGAGTGTATGTCCTTTTTTCTCAAGAAGGGAAAGCGCATTTTGGACTGCTTGGGTAACTTCAGGGTCAACATTGGTAAAATAATCGTTTGAAATACCAATAGTCATTGGCTTTTCCATAGTTTTTAATGAAGTAGCGTACTTTTTGACTTCTTTTGAAGAGCTTGTCCCGTCCTTTGGATCTTTCCCTGCTAAAACTTCTAAAATAAGCGCAGCATCTTCAACGGTTTTGGTAAGCGGTCCTGGACTATCGGTTGAGGAAGCCATAGCAATAACGCCATACCTACTTACACGTCCGTACGTTGGTTTGAGTCCAACAACACCACACCAACTGGCAGGGCCTCGTACAGAGCCTGCAGTTTCTGAGCCTATTGCCGCAAGGCACTCATCTGCAGCAACACTTGCTCCTGCGCCACCTGAGGACCCACCAGGAAGGTGGGAAAGATTCCATGGGTTTTTTGTCGGACCATAGTCAGACGTTTCAGTACTAGAGCCATGTGCCCATGCATCCATATTTGTTTTGCCAAGCAGAATAATTCCGCTAGATATTAACTTTTCAACTACCGTTGCATCGTATGGTGGAATGTACGTGTCTAATACCTTGCTTGACGCGGTCGTGCGGATATTTTTAGTTGAGAAATTGTCTTTTATTGAAAAGGGGATACCCAGAAGTGGCATATCTTGTCCATTTGCCAAAAGCTTGTCTGCTCTTTTTGCATCATCTTGGGCTTTCTCATTGGTAACAGTCATAAATGCATGGAGCTTTGGTTCGAGGGACTGGATTCTTTTTAGGTATTCGTTGGTTAATTCTATTGCAGAAAATTCCTTTTTTTGTAATTTTTCTTTTGTCTCAAGAATGGTTAGGTCATGTAGATTCATTCTATTGCCTCCTCTAAAATCACAGGGACAACAAAGAATCCATTGTAAATATTTTTTGCATTTTGCAGTGCCTCTTCTTGGGATAATGATGGAGTTATTTCGTCCTCCCGAGTCACATTATGTAGGCCTGTGACATCATTTGTCCCTGATACTTTTGATGTGTCAATATCGGCAATTCGCCCAACATGCTCAAGTGTTTTTTCAAGCTGTATTGCAAGCTTGGCCTCTTCTTTTTTTGAAAGTGGCACATTCGTTAGCTGGGCAATGTGATGAATATTTATTTTCATACTATTTATTTCTGAGCAAAAGATTTGTAAATAAGTTTGTTTGCCTCAATCCCTTTTTCGAATTGTGCGACGTCCAACTTTTCATTTGGTGCATGAAAGTGGTCTTCAGGAAGAGTATACCCAAACATCACTGCATCAAGCCCAAGCTCGGATTTCATTAAAGCAACGAGGGGGATAGACCCACCAGTCCTATCGAAAACAGGTTCTTTACCAAAAACTTCATGCAAAGACTGAGCAACTTTTTGCACCCATGGGGAAGTTGTGTCAACCAAAACACCGTTACCAGTGTGTATGACAGTTGTTGTGACGGTAACGCCTTGGGGTTTGATCTGGTCAATAAACTCAGTAATGAGTTTGCCAATTGCGTGAGGGTCTTGATTAGCAACCAGACGCGTTGAGAATTTAACATGAGCAGAGGACGGGATAATTGTTTTTGCACCTTCTCCGGTAAATCCAGCCCACATGCCATTAATATCCAAAGTAGGCCTAGCAGTAATTCGTTCTTTCAATGTGTAGTCTGTCTCTCCTGAAAACTCTTGAGTGCCCCCCGCGTCCTTGTAAAAAGTTTCTTTATCAAAGGGTACTTGTGCCAATTTTTCCCTCTCACCATCTTTGACATCAACAACCGCTTCGTAAAACCCAGGGACGAGTATTTTTCCAGTATCAATATCATACAGTTTGGTCAATATATACGAAGCTGCGTTTGCAGGATTGAGTACACCTCCGCCAAATTCTCCCGAATGCAAATCTGTATTTCCCAAGGTTATGTCTAATTGAAAATAGGTTATACCACGAAGGCCGTACGTAATTGCAGGAGTATTGGATGTTGCAAATCCAGTATCAGACAAAATTGCTACGTTTGCAATGAGTAGGGATTTTGTCTCGGGTTCTTTCAGCCACGCTTCTATATTCTCTCCACCAAATTCTTCCTCACCTTCAAATATCACTTTAATATTGATGGGCCAATTGTCTCTCCACTCGTCTTTCAGCTCGGTAAGCGCTGCTAGGTGGGTCATAATTTGACCTTTATCATCTCCTGCACCACGGCCTTTTATTATGCCACTCTCTATTACTGGGTTAAATGGGTCTGATTTCCATTCTGATAATGGATCGACAGGTTGGACGTCATAATGTCCATAGAGAAGTATTGTTGGGTTTTGTGGATTCCCAATTTTTTCTGCATACACAATAGGTGGGTGTTGCTCATATCCTTTTGACCACTTGAATTCAGGTTTTGAAAACCCAAGCTCTTTAATTTCTGTGACTAAAAATTCTGCAGCACGTATGACATCATTTGCATTCTCAGGAAGTGCAGAAATTGAAGGAATTGCCAAAAATTCTAAAAGTTTTCTTAAGTGATTTTGTAGAGTTGCATTGGCCATGACTTGTTTATAGCAGAAAATGAGGCTATTAGCAATTATCTCATTCGTTTTAAGATTGCCTGACTGGCGCTTTGGGCAAGCGTGTCATCAAGAGAGCTTAAAATGATTTGTCCTGAGTGTGTCGAAGAATATTTTTTCTCAAGAGCTTTTTGGATAAGCCAGTCTGCAAGAAAAGGATTTTTTGGTAGAATTGGACCGTGAAGATATGTACCAATGGAATTTTTGTATATTGCCCCTTCTGTGTGGTCTTCTGCATTGCTGCCATAGCCCTTTATTACTTTTCCGAGTGGCGTAACACTTGGTCCCAAACGAGTCCGCCCACCATGGTTTTCAAACCCAACAATAATTAACTCGTCATTGCGAGGATTCGAAGCATCCGTGGCAATCTTATTAGGCTTTTGAGATTGCTTCACTTCGTTTGCAATGACAGGAGAGACTTCTACCTCAATATTCCCAATAAGTCTCTTGCTACCTGGATTCTCTGTCCATACATCCAGAATACCCAACTGTTTGATAGTTGTTCCATCGGCTTCTTTATAATATTTTCCTAAAAATTGAAATCCTCCGCAAATATACAAACCGGGAGTATGATTTTCTATCATCTCAGAGAGAGCCTGTTTTTTCTTCTCCAAATCCAAAGCAACAATACTTTGCTGTCTGTCTTGTGCGCCTCCCATAAAAAGTAAATCACACGTATTTAGTATTTCGCATTTAGTATCTAGCGAAATTGGAACAATCTCTACGTCTATTCCTCGCCACTGACAGCGCTTGGTAAGAACTATAATATTACCCCTATCCCCATAAATACTCATGAGATCTGGGTAGAGCCAGCCAATGGAGAGTGAGTATTTTGTATTCATTTTTAGTATAAGACGTTGTCATTGCGAGAAACGAAGCGACGAAGCAATCTCGTAAAATATGTGAGATCGCCAGGCTACGCTCGCGATGACGCCTTAAAGTATTTTTTTTCCTGTTAAAATTTTTCTAATATCAAGCATGGCAGAGTAAGTCGGGAGAATATAGAGAGTCTCGTTAATTGGCGTGTTTTCTAAAGCATGGTCTAAGGCCTTTTTCAGATCTTGTTCTAGGTAGTATTTAGCTCGTCCTGAGCGAGGTGATTTGGAGTTTAATTTGAAATTAGAAATTAGAAATTTTTCATTGCTTGCATATTGCAGACGTAGTCCCATATCATATGCTCTCTCTCCGCTGATAGTAATATGTTCAAATCTCTCAATGTATTGCTCAAAATCTATATCCCAAATCCAGCTGACGTCTCTTCCATCTGGAATTTGGTCATTAAGAATAAGTAAAACATTCAGTGCCTGGTTACTCGCTTGCCGTAAGGCAGAAATGGTACGGAGTGTCTCATTAAAGCCTGTTGGGTTTTTGGAGAGAAAAATTTGAATGTGTTTTCCTTTGTAGGAAATTTTTTCTTGCCTACCAAAAGCAGGAGTAACCGTATGAAGGGCTTGTTTTATTTGTTCTTTGTCTAATCCTACGCTTTGTGCAGTAACTACTGCAGCTAATGTATTGTACTTGTTATATATTCCCTCCAAGGGGTAATATGCATCATCTATAGCTAGCTTTGGCCGTTTTAATCCACAATGTTTGCACCACCAATCACCAAGATGTGAGTACGAAAGAGAATTAAAAACTAATTTCTCCTGACACCTCGGGCAATAGATTGTATCAGCAGCATGAGACAAAGGTTGCTTAATACCCGAGGTAAGACCGAAATAAACAGTGTGCAATTCAGGGTGACTTTTGGGACTGCGCGACAATCCTAAATACGCAATCAAGGGGTCGTCGGCATTGAGAAATAAATTGGTTGAGGAAGGGAGCTTGTCAAACGAACGTTTCCATTTTGCAGCAATACTATCTAATTCACCGTATCTATCTAATTGGTCACGAAAAAGATTAAGGACAATGATTGCATAAGGAGTTACTTCTTCCATGACCAATGAAACGTTATTTTCATCCACTTCAAAAATCGCAAAATCATCGACAAGCCTTCCTTTTGCATTGGTGTGTAGTAAAAGTGATGAAGCGATGCCATTGAGTAAATTTGCTCCGCTGGTATTCTCAAAAACTTTATAATCATTTTCTTCTAAAATGGTGCAGAGTATTTTTGCGGTAGTTGTTTTACCATTTGTTCCAACAACGAGAATTATTTTGATGGGTGCATTTTTAAGAAGTTCTTGTATAAAAGTTTTCTGTGCTTTTAATGCAATATGTCCAGGCCAGGTGCTTCCTGCACCGCGGTTGAGCGCTTTACTTACAAAAGCAAGTGATTTGCCAAGAAGAATAAGAGAAAACGTCAGCATACGAGTTAATTTCCAATACCTAAGCAGTATGTGTATTCAGTTTATCACAATTACATAGAACGGAGTATTTTTATACGCTGGGCAATGGGTGGATGAGTGTCAAATAGATTTGCAAAGAATCCACCAAAGTCCTTACCCTTTAATGGGTTTTCAATAAAGAGTTGGGCTGCAGAGTTGCTCACCTGTGGCATTGGTGCTTTGTATTTCTCGATTTTCTCAAGAGCCGAAGCTAAGCCTTCTGGGTAACGGGTAAGATATGCACCGGATGCGTCGGCTAAATATTCACGCTTGCGAGAAAGTGCAAGTTGGATAAGTGTTGCGACAATTGGAGAAAGAATAGCAAATGCAATGCCAATAAGGATAAAGATGTATTGAATATTCCCGTTATCCTCGCTATCTCTTTCTCTTCGAAAGCCACCCCACCAGAGTTGATTGGTGAATAGATTTGCCATAATTGCAACAAATCCTACAAGGACTGCGACTATGCCCATAAGCCTCGTGTCAAAATTCTTCACATGGGAAATTTCATGAGCAATAACCCCTTCTAATTCTGCTTTATTGAGACGGTCGAGTAGTCCACGCGTAACACAAACAACTGCATGCTTTGGGTCTCTGCCAGTTGCAAAGGCATTTGGCGCATCTGTGTCCATGATATAAATTCTGGGCATTGGAAGTCCGTCTCCGATACAAAGATTTTCAACGGTATGAAAGAGAGTTGGGTTGTCTTTTTCTTTTATTTCTTTGGCACCAACAGACGCAAGGACAATCTTGTCAGAAAAATAATAGCTTCCAATACTGGAAAATCCTGCTAAAAGGAGAGCAATACCGGTAAATCCCCATGCATTGCCTTCAGCTTTTCCAAAAACAAATCCAACTGTTGTAATAAACAATACAAAAAGCAGGATAATCAGCGATGTTTTCCACTTATTCGAACTGATTGCAGAATAGATATTCATAAGCCAATTTTCATTGCGATAAGATCGCCACGCTTTGCTCGCGATGACATTTAATTTATTCTAAAATTTAACTGCCACTTCTTTTTTCTCGTCTTCTGTTGCTGCAAAAAATTCTGCGGGTTGAAAATGAAACGTTTGTGCAAAGAGTACCCCTGGGAAAACAGCAAGTTTTGTATTGTATTCCAAAACTACGCTATTATAGAATTGTCGTGCATATGCAATTTTATTTTCTGTATCAGATAGTTCTTCCTGAAGTTCTGAAAAATTTTCGCTCGCTCGAAGCGTTGGGTAATTTTCTGCAAGAGCAAATAGAGATTTGAGCGTTTGTCCAAGTTCTGAATTTGCTTTTGCTTTTTCTCCTACTGTCCCGGCGCTCATAAGCTTACTTCGTGCTTTGGTCACATTTTCAAAAACTTCCTTTTCGTGTTTGGCATATCCTTTGACTGTTTCAACCAAATTTGGAATAAGGTCGGCACGTCTTTTAAGCTGTACATCGATTTGAGAAAATGCTTCTCCTACCCTCATTTTTGCACCGACGATTGAGTTATAAAGGAAAAGTGCGAGTATAAGCAGACCGGCAATAATAATCCATGTAATCATCATATTTCACCCCCTCTAATATGTCCTGTCATTGCGAGGAGTTTGCGACGAAGCAATCTCTTATTACATTGAGATTGCCACGCTTTGCTCGCGATGACGGGATAGCTTATTTTCCAAACCAGTCAATTACATCATTATACTCCATTGTGTTAAGAATATCATGTTTGGTAGCCCAGCCTCGGCGTGCCATCCATACTCCGTAATACATATACTGCATGTGAGAAACTGCGTGGCTGTCTGTGTCTATGGTGAGTTTGATATTATGTTGTACGGCTTGTTTGATAAGACTATCAGGCAAGTCAGACCTCTCTGGCCAACAATTAATTTCTAATGCCTTATTTTTTTCTTGACAAAACGAAAAAATCTTCTCGAAATCAAGTTGGTAGCCAGGTCTTGTACCAAACATTCGGCCAGTCGGGTGTGCCAAAATTTTGGCTTTTGGGTGTGAAAGTCCATTCAAAACTCTTTGTGTCATTTTCTCTTTATCCATACTAAAAGATGAGTGAATTGAGACGATAGTACCATCGAGTAATTCCAAAGACTTATCATCAACAGCCAATTCACCATTGACTAAAATGTCAGTTTCTAGTAAAGAAAGTATTCGAATACTTTTATTACTCTCTTTTAATTGTTCGATATAGTTTTGTCTTTTTGCCAAAATATCATAGAGTTGTTTTTTGGAATGTCGAGAAATGCTTGGATTGTGTTCGGAAAACGCAATATAGCTATATCCAAGCTCTTTTGCTTTATCAAGCATTTCTTGCATGGAATTCAGTCCTAAATCATGACTTGGTTGAAGGGGATAGCTAGAATGAATATGAAAGTCTCCTTTAATATCTTTTAATTCAACAAGCTTTGGGAGCTTGTGGGCAAGCGCAAGCTCGATTTCACCAGTATCTTCGCGCATTTCAGGTGGAATCCACTCCATGCCAAGTGCTGCATAAAATGCTTCTTCGGTTTTGTATTGTACTCTTCCTTCTTCACCAGGTGCATTTGCTTTTTTTATTCCCCGCTCGGAAAGCGATAGCCCTTTTTTAAGCGCATATTCCCGTAGACGGACATTATGGTGCTTACTTCCTGTAAAGTGTTGCAGAAGCGATCCAAATCCGTTTACATGCCCTACCATAAGGTCTATCTGTCTGTCGCCACTGGCTAATAGAGAAGCAGAGACCGGTCCTTTTTCAATAATTCTATTTGTGTACGGGAATTTCACAAAATGAGCAATTACCTCTTTTGGGTTGGTGCTTGCAACTGCAATATCTATATCGCCGACCGTTGAAACTCTGCGGCGTAGACTGCCCAATGGTTCTGCCTCTACAACTGCAGAAGATTCTTTTAGATATGTGACTAATTTTTCTGCTAACTCTGCAGCAAAGGGAAGGAGCATGCGGGTAGTTTTGCCCGCGCCTTCTTTGAATTCTCCCAAAGCACGCAAAATGTCTGCCTGGGATTTCTCTCCAAAACCCTCCAATAATGCAATTTTTCCTGATACTGCAAGGTTTTTTATATCTTCAAGAACTGTATTGGCACTTTGTAAATGAAAATGAGTAACAAGTTTGTAGGCTTTTTTGGGACCAAAGCTTGGTACGCTAAGGAGGGGAAAGACAGCTTCCGGGATATCTTTCATCACTGTTGCAAAGTGTTTTACGCGGCCAGTTTTGATAAGCTCTGATAAATGTTGTTGAATGGAAGAACCTATGCCTGGTAAGTTTGAGAGTTTATTTTCTTTATATAAATCTGAAATTTGCGTTGTGAGATTTTGGATAGTATCTGCTGCTCTTTGGTACGCGATAATTTGAAAACGAAACTTTTTCTCGTCTTCTATAGCAAATGAAGCAGCAACTTGTCTTAAAAGCATTGCAATTTCCAGATTGGTCATAGCTCCTTTACTGTATCATGAAGTATTTAATTTTAAAAGCTACTTGATTGTCAGATTATGAGGGAAAGCTGAAATACACTATATTTTTACTGAAATGATAAAAACAATTTGTTTACATATAATCTATAAATACTTTAGGATATTGACAATATGTGCATATTTTGCTAATATATGTGCATATGTTAAATTATAGAACTCAAATACTTTTTGATGTGGATACAATTCAAAGATTGAAGCAATTAGCCAAAAAACACAAAACAACAGTTGGAAAACTAGTGAGAACTGCAGTAGAAAAAAATTATGCTCTATCTCAATCCTATTCAAAACGACAGAAGGCATGGGAAGCAATTTTAAATACGCGTCCCACAGCAAGCAAAGAGAATATCGACTATACCGATTTAATTTCTTATGGCAGACATCTCTAAGCTTAGCTATGTAATTGACTCTTCGTTTATTTTATCAGTTCTATTACCTGATGAGGAACATGTTGAATCTGAAGAATACTTTCAAAAATACATTCTAGGGGAAATACAACTATTTTCTACAACGCTTATGTTATATGAAGTTACCAATGCACTTCACGTTTCAATTATGAGAAAAAGGGTAACTATTCAAAAAGCTCGTTCGTTACTAAGAGAACTGCTTAATTTAGATATTCCTTTGGAAAATGTGGATATGGAAAACGTTCTCACTTTGTCACAAAAACATGGTCTTAGCGCGTATGACGCTTCTTATTTATCTTTGGCGAAAGCAAAAGATTCAATATTTCTTACATTGGATAAAAAACTTATCGAGTTTTCAAATAAATCATAGATTGATGAGGTAAGAGACTAAACATTTTTAACTTCGAAAACTAAATGAGCGGGATGAACGGGACTCGGTCACATGTTCCTCACTTCGTTCGGCCATTCGACCCCGCCTCCCTCGTCGCAAGCTCCTCAGTCCGGCATTCGAGTCCTAAATCAAATAAAAAGATTTCCTACCTTTCGGTAAGAAATCTTTTCTGCGGGATGAACGGGACTCGAACCCGCGACCTCTTCCGTGACAGGGAAGCGCTCTAACCAACTGAGCTACCACCCCAAAACTAATTCAGAATGAAAATTCAGAATTGAATTAGGTATACAGATTTTAACAGAAATTTATGTTGACTTCAATTGTTCTTCTAGGCAAAACGTGGATACGTATAAAAATTAATGCTTGAGTGGTCTACGAATAGGTGTTACTTCTGGTATGGAATATGGCGTGAGCCTGCTAACCAACCTATATCGGCTAAGAGAATGAGCATTATCGGGTCTTTCTTGAAATAAAGATTCAGCAGATGTCCCAAAATCAAGTATTTTTCGATGCATCTTATGAGCGTTAAATTTCGGATTTAGCCCTTTTGGAAAGCGTGCATTGAGGGTTAGCTTTTTAGAAAATCCAAATGAAAAAGGAGCGTGTATTCCTGTATCCTTATTTCCACTGAGCACGAGTATCATTGAGCACTGGCCCTGAATTGGTCCATCTTTTCGATTATTTCCAATAACGATAATTGCATCCGAATCATAAGCGCTAATGATATCAATTGGTGAAGCACCAATCCCTCCTTGTTGGGTTAATTCATCGTCTGTAGGGAAGTAATATACTGCTTTTCCATGTAATCCTCCAAGTGAAAATTCTGGTAAAACCAAATCTGCATATGCTTCTTCCAAAAGCCATACATTAAACCGGTCTGAAGATTCATCTCGCTCGTACATACCGCATAGTATATACTACCTTGTCAAATCTCGCTTTTCTCTCTTGCAATTTTATCATGCTACGTTTATACTCACACTAATTCTGCTCTCTGCCTCAAAAATAATATATGCCTAGAAAAAACAAAGCTGCAGGCATCTCTAAGAGATCTCGTGCAAAAGTTACCTCACATGTTGCTCCAAGACAAGGCATTACCGTCTATGCAAAAAAATCATATAAATGGGCAGAGTCTTACACAAGTCTTCTTATGGGAGTTGTTGTCATTATTGTTGCGGTTCTTTTTGCAGTATCGCTTATCCGCCAGACGCACCACATTCAAGAAACCAGCTCAACTTCCATAGGGCCATCTACTGTTTTGTCTCCCGTTGTCTCGCCAAAACCAGCAATGGCTATAGAGTCCAAAACCTATACTGTACAATCTGGTGATGATTTGTGGCATATTTCAGAAAAAATATATGGATCTGGATATAACTGGGTTGATATTGCCAAAGCAAATAATTTGTCAGATCCGGGAATGATTTTTTCTGGTGACAAACTTACTTTACCCAATGTTGCCGTAAAAACTATTGTCTCTGGGCAAAGTCCTCCCCAAAGTGCATTAGGGCAAATTACCAAACAACAAGATACCACTGGTGTTGCCACAGACAAAACATACACAGTACAACCAGGGGATGATTTGTGGAATATTGCCCTGCATGAATACGCAGATGGGTATAGGTGGGTAGATATTGCCAAAGCAAATAATTTAGCCAATCCTGATATTATTCACTCTGGAAATGTCTTCATTATCCCTAGATAAACTCTTCTAAAATTGATATCATACATGTACTGCGGGCGTAGTTCATCGGCTAGAATGTCTCCTTCCCAAGGAGAATGTGGTGGGTTCGACTCCCATCGCCCGCTCTTAATCCGGGCCTTAAGAATTATTATCAAGTCTTCGTAATTTGTATGCAGTAACTATACTACCATGCCTTCTATCTCTTGTTGATGTTTCTGTAACAGTATCTACTAAAGAGTCTATTTCAAATCCGAGTGGATTCAATATTCCTCGAAGCTGATGAACAGGAGAAGCTTTGTTTACAAACATGCTAAAACGTTCAGCATCCACCTCACCAGTTTTCAAGTCTCCTTTAGTTAATAAAACCCTTAAAAAATCAAACTGCACTTTTGTTAAATGAACTAAGTGTTCTTCATCTAATTTTTCATCAATGCATAGTAATCCAGCACGAACATTTCCATAGGGTATGAGAGTCAAGCCTAGGCCTTGAGGCAAAACGGGAAGTGGGTTTTGATCGTCTCTTGTTTCTAGCACATGACCTATTACTACGCTTTTAGTATTTGCTGGAGTTGTTGAAATTATTGTTTGACCTATTTTTTCAAAGTCGTGTTCTAAAAAAGTTAAATCCCCACTGAGTTTTCGCAAACTCTCTGGGCTCAACTCACCTCTTGTTGCCAGGGTCATTTCATATTTATCTACTTCTCCTCCTGAGTTAAGTATATAAAATATAGGTTTTAACTGTTCACTGACTTGCACTGCGCTGCCGGTAAGTTGTCCGTAGGAATCTATTTCAATACGTATTAGGCACAAACTCTTCCATGGTAGATTTGAAGACTCAAAGTAATATGCACCAGGAGTAAGGCCATTTCCTGTATCGACAGATTGATCTTCATGCATTGCTATTTTTTGAAAAACTGATCTTTCTACAGGACTAGTCATGGGCATATTTTATACAATAAAAGAGCGTAAAGCAATAATTTTAAAGATGGAAAATAAATAGCTTTAAGTTAGCTAACTATCAGTTTAGATTCATTTTTCATCTTGACAGGGCGACTTTTATTGTATATTATGGTTATATACATAAGACGATTGGAATGGTGAAATGGCTAAGAAATTTGATTTTTCAAAAGTAGTAGGATTTGAGTGGGATAAAGGGAATAAAGAAAAAAATGTTTTAAAACACAAAGTACGAAATAGTGAGACAGAAGAAATATTCTTTAATGATCCTATCATCATGCCAGATAGGACACATTCAGTAAAAGAAGAAAGATATTTTGCTTTTGGGATTACTGATAAAAAAAGACAACTTATTATTTCTTTTACTTTGAGAGGAAAAAATAAAGAGATCATTCGTCCAATTATATCGCGTGATCAAAATAAAAAAGAAAGAACTTATTATACAGATGAAAAATTAAAAAGAGAGGTAAAACGTAAAAATGAAAAAACAAAATAGTAAAATACCAAAATTTAACAGCGAAGATGAAGAACGAGCATTTTGGTCTACTCATTCTCCACTGGATTATCAGGACAACTTTGAACCTGTAGAATTTGATTTATCTGAGTTAAAACCATCAACAAAAACAATTAGTATTCGCTTGCCAAAGTCAATGATTGATCAGCTAAAAAGATTGGCGAATAAAAGGGATGTTCCTTATCAATCACTTCTTAAAATTCTTTTAGGAGAAAAATTACGAGAAGAGTCAGTCTCACTGTAATATCTTCGAAATTAACTTTATAGATTTGTATAATTCCATCAATTTGCCAAAATGAGCTAATATTTCAAAGAGAAAGAGTTCGGAATAATTCCCGTCTCCCGCTCTTAATCCGAAGAAAGTATATAAATATGCCAATTCGTGAAGTACTTTTACCTAAAAAAGTTAGACAGTATTTAGGTCAACAAGAGTTGAGGCAAATTTATACGGGTGCTAAACGAAGATTTTCTGAGAGAAGATTAAAAGGAGAATTTAGAATGTCGGAAGCATCAACAGTAACCCTTTTAGGGGATTTACTTAACCCAGAGCAAAAACCATATGCAGTTAAGGACATAGAAGGTCTTCATAGTGTTACAGGAGAAGTGGAAGGCAGAGGTGCTGCGATGGAGACATTAGCTCAGCTTGAAGGTTTGGGGATTACAGAACGATTTGGTGGTCCAGTCAAGGAAAAATTTCGTTAAATTTAATCCTTTCTGTTTTATCAGTTTTCTTGAAAAGAATTGTACACTATTAGCTAATGTAGTTCATAATAAGAACAATACAACTTATCCATCCAATCCCGTGCAGCCCAGAAGAGTTCGGAATAATTCCCGTCTCCCGCTCATTTACATGTTTTATATTTGTTTTATAAATAATTTTTATTAAGGGAATCAGATTATTCCTTGTAGGCTGTGCAAACTACATGCTCTAAACTCAACCATTAGACAAATGAGGGAATTAATGAGTCTATAGGAGTCCAAGGTCCTTCTTCAACTTTTGTTCCTCCGTTAGAAATATGAACTGATTGTGCTTGACCAAATCGACCAAATCCACTATCAATATTGTTGGAACTATTATCTATAATAGAGTAAAGTAAATTTGTAACCATAAAACCTGCAATATTATCAAAAGCGTCGGGGAAATGAACATTTTTCCCAGTTGAAGCTCCAACGGCTCGAGCTTCATAGTAATCTTCTGCTCCTGGTTTTTGATATACTACGATAAAATAACCTTCTCCATTGGGAATTTGTATTTGACTAACTAATCTATTAAGTGGATTATTGGTATTAACTTCTCTAGAGAAATATATATTTGTTGGAATCGTACTCTTAACCCAATTTGAAACTCCTGTAATATTTTCCATAATTGCAGCAGTTTCGGGAAATGGATCAACAGTATTTTGTGACTTAGTTTCGGGAGTGTTTTGAGGACGCGTAGGAGTATCTTGCGGTTGTGGGTTCACCGTCGGTATTTCTATATGGGTAAGTGCCTCTTTTGCTTTTCCAACTACCCAAGGAATTGCCTGAGTGAATAATTCATATATTGTTACAACACTGCCTGCTACACCGCCTGCTGTTGCAATGCCACGTTTTAAGAACGTTCGTCTTGAGCTTTTTTGATCACCAAAGGGCTGGTGTTCGGGTGATGAAGGTCCACTGTTCATATTTATCCACGGAGTATAACATACTATATCATTGAAGGCAAATAGTTCGACTCCCATCGCCTCCTTTCCGAATTTTTTTAAATCCACTGCCTATTACAGGTCTCTTGACAAAGCAAACTTTTTCTTAGTATTCTTAACTTATGCTAAAGGGTATCGGAAAAATCCTTTTTTCCTTACTAGTCTCATTTCTAGTTTTTAGTATTGCTCCCAATTTAGCGCTCCCCGCATTTGCAGACACTACTCAATGTCAACAACAAACAATTTCTGTAACATTATCTCCTCTTGATTCTACACAATACCAAATGGTTACGTGGCTTTGCTGGGAAGGAAATCTTCAGGGCAAAACGCTTCAAATTGTCATTCATGGAGTAACCTATGACCATAATTATTGGGATTTTCCGTATCAAGGGTCTCACTATTCGTACGTTACAAAGGCTCTCGACCAGGGATATGCAGTACTTAACCTTGATCGTATTGGTGCTGGTTTGAGTGATCACCCCAATGATACACTAGTCTCATTAACATCAGGTGCCTACACGATTCATCAACTGATAACTGATTTGCGCACTGGAATATTTGCCAATACACTATTCTCAAAAATAATTCTTGTTGGGCACTCAGGAGGTTCTGGTATTGCAATTCTAGATGCCTCAACATACCAGGATGTTGATGGAATAATTCTTTCAGGATTTGGTCATGTATTAAATCCAGCAGGATTTACGCTTGTAGCAAATGATTTTTATCCGGCAATTCTTGACCCTAAATTTGCCAACAGCGGATATACACCAGGGTATATAACAACAAAGCCTGGTACAAGAGGTCAGCTATTCTATGACCTTTCGAATGCAGACCCTAATGTTGTTTCATTGGATGAAACACTCAAGCAAGCTGGAACCGCAGAGGAGTTGGCTGATTTGCCTCATGTACTTCTTCCATCTGTTTCATTGTCTGTTCATGTGCCAGTTCTTATTGCACTTGGTCAATTTGATGCGCTTGGTTGCGGTGGTGTTGTGTCCTGTGCAGATGCGGCAACAATACTTGGGAGGGAACAACCATTTTTTAACCCCGATGCATGCTTAGAAGCATTTGTACTTCCTAACTCAGGTCATGACATTAACTTGCACCTTAACTCACATGATTGGTATACTTTTGCAAATGACTGGGCAAACAGAAGAATAGGAAACTCCGCAACAAATCCTCCAATACAGCCGTGTCTATAATTTGTGAGTCATTGTAAAATCTATTGAATTTCACCCACTTTTTGTTATTTGATTCCATGTACCATGGAAGAAACATTTTCATAGATGGTAATACCAATAGGCTATTAAAATATGATAGTATTTCAAACAATAGCGGTTCCAAATAAAATGCATCGCCCGCTCTTCAATAAAAAAACATTCCCGGCCGAGAATGTTTTTTTATTTTTTTTGTGTTACCAAATCTTTTTATTCTTACCAAATCCTTACCTACCGATGGCCCTCAGGACTGTTTACAGGACTAGACCAAAAGCCATTATTCACATAGTGAATATAACCGTGGTAATAATCGAATAGTGATTCGGTTACTGGTGTCCCATACAAATGTTGATTATTCCAAGTTGGATTACATCCATAGGAATTTTCGCTAACAGTATTTTGTATTGAATCATCTCTTAAATCAAGATATATAGTACAATTTGTGAGTGTTACTATATGATTATAGGTAACATACCCATCTGACGTAATAACTCCAGCTCCATTGTCATGAAGACAAGACCCAACCTGAAATACTTGTTGATTTACGGTATTACATCCAAATCCTGTTGCGAACGCCTTCGAGCTAGTGCTTGTAGCAACAACTCCAAAAACAGCTAACACTGCTATGGCTGGGAGAATATATTTTAAAAACTTCATTGTTTCACCTCCTCTCTTTTTGTATAAAAAACCGCCTCTAAGCGGTTTATAATACGATTTTATTTTTACAAATCTTGTGTTTCATAATATAATAATTTCATGAAACAGTAAGCCCTGTCAATATCCCAAAAGAAACCATCTAGTAGTTTACGAAGTAAGTGGTATTTGCTTTTTCCCTAAGTTGTTTTTCTAAGGCTTGTACTTTCTGATTAAATATATCATCCTCCATTGCATGACGAGCAGATACTTTCATTTGAGCCTCAGTTAAATTTGCATCAAAGCTGGCTCTGTTTTTATCAATAAAATCCTGGACTTGTTGGTCTGTAATAGGAGCCATTTTTCCAACCAATTTTTTAAGCATAATTTGCTTTTTGGTATACGTTAAATAATATTCTTTACTTAATCCTTTTGATGCAAGCGCCTGGTCTATCGTCCTACCTTGGGTTTTCAATGAATCCGCATCCATTTTTATTTGCTTGTCAATTTCTGATTGACTAACTGTGATATTTTTTCTTTTTTCCTCGTGATTTATAAGAATATCTATAACCACTTGACCTAAAACATGACTCCCGTCTTGCTCCTCAAGCATAGAAATTATTGAAAGCCTACTAATTGGTTGTCCATCCACTATTGCAGCAACAAAAAGTCCTTTACCCAAATACAACAATACTCCAACTACGATAATTGCTAACCCAACCAATATTGAAAGCTTTTTTACATGCATACAGCTAAGTATATAATATTATACAATTAATTTGTAGGGGGTTTCGCTTGTTGTCTAACATACACACTATCATGAAGTAAGAAAAAATCAATGTCAAGCGCATAAGCTTTTGATATAATCAAAATATGACGATTCCTGTAAAAAGGCTTCTCAATGGATTTGAGATGCCTATTTTTGGACTTGGGACATGGCAAATGGGTGGGAGAAAAAATCATAATCTCCAAAACAACGATGAAGCTGATATACTTGCTATACGCCAAGCAATTAAAGAGGGGATTACCCATATCGACTCTGCAGAATCATATGCAAATGGATACACAGAGGAATTGGTTGGCCGTGCGATACAAGGTTACGCGCGTTCGTCATTGTTTATTGCGTCTAAGGTAAAACCCGAAAATCTCCACTATAACGACGTGCTTACCGCAGCAATGAAAAGCCTGAAAAGACTCCAAGTAGAATACTTGGATCTGTATTATATTCACCAACCAAATCCAGAAATAGATATCAAAGAAACCATGCAAGCAATGGACTATCTCAAAGCGCAGGGGTATATAAAAAATATCGCAGTAAGTAATTTTACACAGAGTCGATTGGAAGAAGCACAAGCTGCAACACAAAATACGATTGTTGCCAACCAACTTCATTTTAATTTGATATATCGAGAGCCAGAAAGAAAAGGGCTTGTAGAATACTGCCAAAGCCATGACATCATGCTTGTTGCATGGAGACCGTTACAAAAAGGTCTTATCCTTCAAGGGAATACTCTCCTACAAGATATATGCACAAAATACGACAAAACCCCGTCTCAAATTGCAATTAATTGGCTTATCTCTCAAAAAAATGTTGTTACGCTTTCAAAAATGGGTTCTCAAGAGCACTTGGAAGAAAATTTAGGTGCGCTTGGATGGGAAATGACTAAAGACGATAGAGAAAAATTAGATAAAGAATTTCCAGGACAACAAGATATTTCAGATTCAGTACCACTTTTGTAACAAACTGATCGGGTAAGTTACAGAAAAATATACACATTGTCTCTTGACGAAGTATATTTTCTGGTGATAGTATAAATCGTGCCCACTAGGAAAACAAACCACGCAAAATATATTTTTGTTTCTGGAGGACTTATCTCCGGAATTGGTAAAGGGACGACCGCCGCCTCTATTGCACTTCTTCTCAAAAATGCAGGTTACACGATTCAACCTCTTAAATTTGAAAATTACCTTAATTTAGATGCTGGTACGATAAATCCCATAGAGCATGGCGACCCATTCTTGTGTGAAGATGGGACTGAAGGAGACATGGACATTGGGACATATGAGAAATTTCTTAATGAAGACATGGGAAAGAGCAATTTTGTTACCATGGGGAGAATTTATCAGACTGTTATCGATAAAGAAAGACGATTTGAATACAATGGTGAAGATGTCGAAGCAATTCCTCATATAACCGACGAGATTATTAGACGAATCAAATCCTTAGCAAAAGAAAAGAAGGCAGACATTATTATTATTGAATTGGGTGGGACTGCAGGGGAATACCAAAACATTTTTTATTATGAGGCTTCCCGTATTATGACACTAAAAAACCCGGGAGATGTTATTCATATTCATGTAAGTTATGTCCCAACCCCAGCACATTTAGGAGAACCAAAAACGAAGCCTACCCAATTGTCTGTACGAACGCTTAATTCTATGGGTATTCAACCAGACTTAATAGTTGCTCGAAGTGAAAAATTCTTAGATCAAAGAAGAAGGGATAGATTTGCTCTTTTTTGCAATATGCACGAGGGTGATATTATCTCCAATCCTGATTTGCAAAGTGCATATGAAATTCCACTTGTCTTGCACGAACAAAAAGTTGAAGAAAAGATACTAAAAAAACTTGGGTTACCTGTGAGAAAATCCAATATTACCGATTGGTCTAAGCTCGTTGGTGCAATAAAAGCAAAAAAAAGAAAAACAATTGAAATTGCTATTGTTGGAAAATACTTTGGCACAGGAGATTACCAGCTCAGAGATAGTTATGCCGCGCTATTTGATGCACTGGACCATGCCGGATGGGAAGAGGGAATTCAAGTCAAAACACGTTGGGTGAGTGCCGAGAAAATAGAAACGGCTATTCAAAAAGCGTTACTTGAAAAAAAAGAGGTTTCTGATGGTATACGCCAAATTATTGGAAAACCCAATGGAATTATTGTACCGATTGGATGGGGAATACGTGGCGCTGAAGGCATGATAGCCGCTGCGACATACGCAAGAGAAACAAAAACACCATACCTGGGGCTTTGTTATGGCATGCAGCTTGCAGTAGTTGGATTTGCGCGTAGTGTCCTAGGATGGAAGGACGCAAATACTTCTGAAAACAACCCGCAAACTCGCCATGACGTTATCCATCTTATTCCTTCTCAAAAAGAATTAATGGCACGACGTGCATACGGAGGCACTATGCGACTGGGCAGTTGGGATGCAATTGTCAAAAAAGCAACCAGCGCATTTGAGGCATACGAAAAATATGGTGGACCCATAGACTTAAAAACAGGACGCACATCAGAGCGTCATCGTCATAGGTATGAATTTAATGATGCATTTACAAAAGATTTTGAAAAAGCAGGGCTTATTATTTCCGCACGGTCAAAAGTTGAGAATTTGGTGGAGATAATTGAATTACCTAAAGAAATGCACCCTTTTTACTTAGGGACACAAGGTCATCCTGAATATAAAAGTAGGCCTTTGCACCCACACCCGCTTTTTATTGCTTTTTTGAAAGCATGTATATCTTCTTCTTGAGAAATGACACGCTTTACGCTATAATGTAGCTATGTTATCTACAATTACTTTTGCTCCTGGGGATATTGTGAAAGTTTACCAAAAAATTCAAGAGGGAGAAAAAAGTCGTATTCAGATTTTTGAGGGTGTTGTTTTGGCAATTCGTGGTCGTGGAGAAAACAAATCATTTACCGTACAAAAAATGGTAGGAGATATTGCTGTTGAAAGAATTTGGCCAATGTTATCTCCAATGATAGAAAAAGTCGAAGTCAAAGCGCATGCAAAAAAAAGAGTAAGAAAAGCAAAGCTGTATAATCTTCAAAAACCTCGTCCAGTGGTACACTAAATACATGCGCGTAGCAAATCCTGTTGGTAAAAAAGGTGAGGATGAAGCATGCATTTTTCTTGAAAAGAAAGGGTACAAGGTTATTGAGCGAAATTTCCGTGGTAAAAATGGCGAGATAGACATTATTGCGCTTGAGCAAAACGTTCTGGTATTTATTGAGGTCAAGACTCGTACCTCTTCTCAATTTGGTACCCCATTTGAGGCAATAACCCATTGGAAATTAGAAGCACTTATACGTACTGCACAATTTTATAAAGCGTTTCATCAAAATGTACCTAATCAAATGAGAATTGATGCAATTGCTGTAGTTTTGGACAGCATAGATGAAGTAGAATCAATCGAACATAGAGAAAACATTAGCGGATTCTAAAGTTTGGAATTATGAATTATGCTAAAGGGCCTAATTCCTTATTCATTATTCTTAATTCATCGTAGTTGGAGTGCTTTTATTTTATCCCGAATTGCAGCGGCAGTTTCGAAATCTAAATCTTTTGCAGCGTTTTGCATTTCACGACGCAATCTTCGAATAACAGCCTCTTTCTCATCCGGTAGGAGAACTTCCTTTTGCTCAAATTTTGTGAGGATATCTAAGGACTGTACATAGCTTTTGACTGATGCATCCTCGTCTTCTATAAGTCTTGCCCGAATGCTTTTCTCAATTTGGACCGGGGTAATTCCATTTTTTTTATTATACGCAAGTTGTTTTTCTCGTCTCCTTTGCACCTCTTTTATTGCAGCGTCCATAGATTTGGTCATGGTATCAGCGTAGAGAATAACTTCAGAGTCTATATTACGCGCAGCTCTTCCCATGGTCTGAATAAGAGACGTGCGAGACCTGAGAAATCCTTCTTTGTCTGCATCCAGTATTGCAACCAAAGCAACTTCCGGTAAATCCAATCCTTCCCGAAGCAAATTAATACCAACCAACACATCATAGTCCCCACGACGCAGCTTATCTAAAATATCTTGTCTTTCAAGCGTCACAATATCTGAGTGTAAATATGCCACTTTTACTTGACGTTCTTCCAAATAAGAGGTTAACTCCTCAGACATTCTTTTAGTAAGCGTTGTCACAAGGACTCGTTGCTTTTTTGCGACACGATTGTGAATTCTTGTTATTAAATCCTCTATCTGACCCTTGGAAGGCTTTATGATGACTTGTGGATCGATAATACCGGTTGGGCGGATGAGTTGCTCGGCAACAGTGTTTTTGGCTTCTGTTGTTGCAAGACTTATTTCATAATCATTCGGAGTCGCAGAAACATAGACTGTTTGGTTGACACGGCGCATAAACTCTTCAAATTTTAAAGGTCTATTGTCCAAAGCCGATGGAAGCCGAAAGCCATAATCAATAAGCGTTTCTTTGCGGGCTCGGTCCCCATTGTACATACCACGGATTTGTGGAAGCGTAATATGGGATTCGTCGATAAAAAGCAACCAATCTTCTGACGCATGTTTGTAATAATCGAGCAATGTATACGGTGGCTCTCCGGGTTTTCGACCATCAAAGTAAATGGAATAATTTTCAATACCATTCACATATCCTACCTCACGTATCATTTCCAAATCATACGTTGTCCTTTGCCTAAGCCTTTGTGCCTCAACCAGTCTTCCAAGAGACTTTAACTTCTCGACTTGTCTTTCCATATCTTCTCTGATTCGCGGAAATACACCATCATAGGTATTCGGATCTGTCATATAGTGTTTGGATGGGTAAATCATTGACGCGCGAAGCGTAGTAACGCTATCGCCGGTTGTTGGATCGAATTCTGAAAGAGACACGAGTGTGTTATTTCCAACTTCGATATGAAGTCCCAAATCCGAATACGCAGGAAAAAGATCTATTGATTCACCTCGTATTCGAAATGTTCCTCTTTTAAATCCGAATTCATAGCGCTCGTATTGTAAGTCTGCCAATCTCAGCATAATGTCCCGTTGGGATATCTTCATACCTGGCTTGAGTTCTAAAACAAATCTCCCGTACTCAACAGGCGAACCAATATTGTAAATACAGCTAACAGACGCAATCACGATGACATCTTTTCTTGTCAAAAGATTTGTAGTTGCTGATAATCGAAGTTTATCTATCTCTTCGTTTATCTCTGCTTCTTTTTCTATATAGGTATCTGTGGTTGGCATGTATGCTTCTGGTTGATAGTAGTCATAGTACGAAACAAAATAATTAACACTGTTATTGGGAAAAAACTCTCGAAACTCCTGATAGAGTTGTCCTGCAAGTGTTTTGTTGTGGGAAATAATAAGCGTTGGTTTTTGCACGTTTTGGATAACACTTGCCATCGAATATGTTTTACCACTCCCAGTAACTCCTAAGAGTACTTGGTTATGTATTCCTTGCTTTAAATTTTTTGTAAGCTGTGCTATTGCCTGTGGCTGATCGCCTGCAGGATTAAATTTGGAAGTCAACTGGAATTTCATACATATGTATTTTAACACAAACGTATATAGTAAAATTGATCTAGTCGTGTTGTGAATTGTGCCAGTCTGATCGGTTGACAATAATACACGAATGTTTGTATAAATTAATAGGACAATAAAATATTTATGGCTGGAGTATTATATAAAAAAGAAAGAGAAATTTTAGAGTATTTGGTACAATTCCAAAACCAAAATGGGTTTTCCCCGACACTTGGTGAAATTGCAAAAGCAACAGGGCACAGGAGTAATTCAACGGTTCATTCTCTTATTCGCTCGCTTGTTGAAAAAGGATATGTCCAAAAAGTAGATGGCAATTCACGTGTCCTTAAGGTGATTGACCAAAAAATTGTTGCAACGATGAGTGGCAACAAACAATCAATTGAGTTACCACTTATGGGTTTTATTGCCGCAGGGAAACCTCTAGAACCGCACTCTGACCCAAATGCCACTTTTCAAATAAGCGCATCTATGATTTCCGGTGAAAAAACAGCATACGTTTTACAAGTAAAAGGTGAATCCATGATAGAAGATGGCATACTAGACGGGGATTACGTTATCATAGAAAAAGAAAAAGAAGTACGTAATGGCGATATTGTTGTTGCATTGGTAGACGATAATTTGGCAACGCTGAAAAAATTTTACAAAGAAGACGGACGAGTGGTACTAAGACCTGCAAATTCTACTATGCAACCAATTTACCCCAATCAAATTACTATTCAAGGGAAATGCGTTGGTCTTATGAGAAAGTTTGTATAACTACCTCACTTCTTTTTTCCAATGAGGTTAAGTTTCTTCATAATATATCCAACTGCTCCTACGAGAAGGAGTAACACGATGATTATTTGAAATTTCTGGAAAAATGGGTGAATACTTTCCCAATTATTTCCCAAGGTATAGCCTATCCATGTAAGAATAGCTGACCACAGAAAAGAACCAACAAAGGTATATACAGAAAATTTCCAAATATTCATTTCTGCAAGACCTGCAGGAAGTGAAATAAACGTGCGCACAACGGGTAGAAGACGACTGAAAAAGGTGACACTATTCCCATATTTTTGAAACCACTTTAATGCTCTAAGATACTCGTGTTCAGAAATTAGGATAAATTTGCCGTATTTTTTTATAAATGTAAGTATAAAGCTCTCTTCCAAGAAATACCCTAAAGCATAAGCAATAAGTGATCCGAGAAGATTTCCAATTGCACCAACCGCTACAACCACCCAGAAAGCTAAATGACCCTGTTGGGTGAGAAATCCGGCAAAAGGCATGGTAACCTCAGAAGGGATAGGCAAAAGCATTGATTCCAAAGTCATGAGGATGAAAACGCCAAGATAGCCTGTGGATTGAATAAGATGTATAATTAGTCCTGATAATTGCGAAAGCATAAAAAATTCTACATATTATATGACTGGAACACTATCTATTGTAGCAACACCAATTGGTAATATGCAAGATATCAGCGTTCGTGCTGTAAAAACGCTTATCAGTGTTGATGTGATTGCGTGTGAAGATACACGAAGAGCAGGGTTACTTTTACAAAAAATAAAAGAATTTACTGTCATTCCGAGTGAAATCGCGGGGTCTCAGCTCAGGACAACACACAAGCAAAGGCTTATATCTTTCTACGACCAGGTAGAGGTACAAAAAACCCCAGAAATTATTCAACTGCTTATGCTTGGAATGGATGTTGCGCTTATTTCTGACGCAGGTACGCCTACGGTCTCTGACCCGGGATTTAAGCTCATCCGTGAATGTGTGAAAGAGAATATACCTATTGAATCTATTCCAGGAGCTTGTGCTGGTGTCGTTGCCTTGACGCTTAGTGGGTTACCAACTGACAAATTCTTCTTTGTCGGATATCCCCCGAGAAAAAATGGTCATAGAATGGAGTTTTATCAATCACTAAAAGTACTGACAGGATATCTGAAAACGACAATTATTATGTACGAGGCGCCTCACAGAATACAAGCAACCTTACAAGAATTAGCAGACACTTTTGGTAACACGATGTATATTGTCCTTGCTCGAGAGTTAACCAAAATTCATGAAGAAGTACTCAGGGGAAGTGTAGAAAATTTACAAGTCCATTTTGCAAAGAATACACCAAAAGGGGAATTTGTTGTTTTATTTCAGACAGAGCAGTAATTACCGTGAATACTGTAACTCTTCTTCTATCGCAAGCAGTCTGTTATATTTTGCTACTCTTTCTCCTCTTGCAGGAGCGCCAAATTTACAATAATCAGCGCCTACTCCTACTGCAAAATCTGCAATAAAATCATCATTTGTTTCACCACTTCTATGGGAAACGATAACTTTTAGTCCTGCACTTTGGGCTTGTTTGACCACTGCGATTGTCTCACTTACCGTCCCAATTTGGTTTGGTTTGATAATGACGCCGCTGACTGCTTTCTTGTCGATTGCCATTTGAAGCCTTGCTGGATTTGTGGAAATGAGGTCGTCTCCGACTATCATTCTTTTTTCAGAACTCATTGCCATTGCGTGAATCCATCCGTCCCAATCATCCTCAGCCATGACATCTTCCATATAAATAAGGTCAAAATCCGTAGCGAGTTTTTCGTAGTATGGAATAAGCTCTGCATTCGTCTGGGGTGTTGGTTTGTCTTTGATAAAATACCTTCCATCTTTGAAAAAGCTTGTTGCAGCAGCATCTGTGCCAAGAAAAGTGTCGACTCCAAGTCGGTACCCACTTTCTTCAATTGCAGTCTTGAGAAAGGCAAGCGCATCGCTATTGGTGGATAAGGCTGGACTATATCCACCCTCGTCCCCAATAAGGGTTGAGAGATTGTTGAGAAGTAACATTTTTTTTAGCGTATGGTAAATTGTATATGCCATTTGGAGCGAATCGGAAAATGTTGCAGAAGGCAGTGATGTAATAATAAATTCTTGCAGATCAAATGAATTTTGCGCATGTTTGCCCCCATTAATCACATTAAAAAGTGGCGTAGGTATTTTGAAAGAAGAAATACCTGCTAAGGACGCAATGTACCTGAAAAGAGATACATTTTTAGATAGAGCTGCAGCGCGGGCAACGCACAGTGAAACACAAAGTATCGCATTTGCTCCTAATTTGTTTTTGTTTGGTGTACCATCAAGCTCAATCATGATATTGTCTATTTCCTGTTGTTGTGTTGTATCTTTTCCAAGTAAAGAAGGCGTAATAATTTTAGTAATATTCTCAATTGCTTTTTTTACGCCAAGCCCATCAAATCTACGGGTATCACCATCGTGTAATTCTACTGCTTCATAGCTACTCACAGACGTACCTGAAGGACAGGAAGCAGTGACTTTTTGGTTGTTATCCAGGGTCATGGTTGTCTCAATGGTAGGGTTGCCACGGGCATTAAGAATTTCTCGCGCAGTAATGTGTTGTATTGTGGCCATACGTTAGTCTATCAGCCTTTTTTCTAATTCCGCAATTGCCGCTCTGGTACTATCTATCACATCAGGAGAGACAGAAACACTGGTAATACCCCACCCAATAAGTTTTTTTAGTAACTCCGGATGTTGGGACAAAGCCTGTCCATATAATGATACAGTAATTTTATGTGCATGGGCAGTACGAATAACATGCTCTATTGCCCATAGAACAGCCGGATTTTGCTCGTCAAAAACCGTTGCAACTTCGTTATTATCCTTGTCTGTTCCAAGAATAAACATAGTCAAGTCATCTGAGCTAATAGACACTCCGTCTATCCCACCAGCAATAAAGTCCTCAAGTGAAATAACATTTGAAGGAATTTCAACCATCATCCATATCTTAAAACTAGCGGTGCGGTATAAGCCGCTTGATGAAATAATTTTTTTTACCTCTAAAAGCTCGCGTACCGTCCGTACGAAAGGAAGCATGAGCCACAAATTTTTTAACCCTATTTTGTTTCTTACTATTTTTATTGCTTCAAGCTCGAGGTCAAAAACTTTTGCATCGTTAATGTAGCGAAATGCGCCTCTATATCCCAGTATTGGATTTGATTCATCCGGCTCGTACTCTTTCCCTCCAACGAGATGTCTATATTCACTTGTCTTAAAATCAGAAGCTCTATAGACAACCGGACGCGGAGAAAATGCTTTACAAAATTTCTCCAAATCCTGAGCCAACATTTCGATATATTCCTTTGATTTTCCGTCTTGAATCATCTTTTTGGGATGAATTCCAATATGAGTCATAATGGATTCGGCTCGCAGGAAAATAGCACCATCTGCATTTTTTGAGGCAATCGTCTCCACTTCGTCTTGTTGTCCCACATTAACATATACTTTTGTGGCAGTTGGAATATACGGAAGAAGCGCTGTATCTGAATCTTGTTGAAAGTGACCACCTTTCTGTACTTCTCCTTTGGCACCATGTACCGTAACAATTTCACCGTTTTGAAATGTTGCGGTCGCTTTTCCTGTCCCAACAACAGCCGGAATGCCAATTTCCCGACTTACAATTGCTGCGTGAGAGGTATGATCTCCAAGATCGGTGATAATTGCGACTGCCTTTTTCATTGCAGGAATAAAATCCGGATTGGTTTGGGATACTATGAGAATATCCCCTTGGGAAATTGTATCTATTTCTTGTGCGCTCTTAAGAATTTTTACAGGACCCGAAGCAATACCAGGACTTGCAGGATCGCCTTTTAATAAAACTTGGGATTTTTGGTTATGTCCTGTCTGATTACTCGTGATAGGACGTGTTTGGACCACATACATATGCTCTCCTTCTATCACCCACTGGCTTTCCTGGGGGAAATAATAATGGTGCTCTAATTTTTTCGAGAGTTGTGCAAGTGTAATAATTTGCTCGTTAGTAATTTTTTGTTTGTTTTGCATATCTTTGGACCACAGATTATTTTTACTCACAATACTATAATCAGACTTGGTAACTTCGTAGCGGTTGGGGGTAAGAGCATTAATCTGAATGACTACTTTTGTTTTGTCGTTGGTCAATGGATCTATACTAAACATAACCCCCGTATTTTCAGACACAATCATTTTTTGCACGGGAATCGCAATACCTATTTTAAAATGATCGATATGTTGTTGGTGTCTAAAAAGGATTGCTGCAGGCTCAAAAAGAGAAGCCCATGCGTCTTTAATGCGCAATAGTAAATTTGCTTCTCCTACTACATTCAAGTAAGTTTGTTGTTGTCCGGCAAACGATGGATAAGATACATCTGCGTGTGTAACACTAGACCTTACTACAACCGGCATATTTTTTAACGGTCCGGAAAGCCCAATATATGCATCAAAAATCTCCTCAATAAGGCGAGACGACATTTTACCAGATACAATAAATTTTTTAATTTGTTGGGAGGTTTTTTCCAAAGATTTTGAGTCATCAAGATTGGTGCTTCCGAGAAGGTGAGATATCTTTGTGGCAAGGTTGTTTTCTTTTATAAATTCATGGTATGCAGTGGCGGTAATAATAAACCCAGGAGGGACTGGAAACCCTTCTTTCGTCATTTCTCCTAAATGTGCACCTTTCCCTCCAACCAGTGCAACGTCCTCTTTTCCAACGTCTGCAAACCAAACGAGCAGTTTCCCCATGTATTTATATTGTCACAAAAAAGAAGGCGAATCAATACGACATGCTTGGTTTATTTGGAGCCTGGGACAATAAGATCAAAGCGAGGAGTGGTTGGTCCATATGCCTTAGGGCCGTAATCTGAGACATATCCCTCTATATTCTCTTTGAAGTATTGCTGTTTTGATTTTTGTATTTTGCCGACAATATAGTATGTTACTGCCATTATGGTTGCAAATCCTGCTGTCTCTGGTAAGAAAATATCCCAACGGCTTTGTGGGTCTCCAAAGAAATCATTCTTTTGATTGATCGCGATAACTAATTCATCTTTACTTCTCACAACAAATTTTGCGTGGCGGGCATGGCCTTGACTAAATGCTCGCAGTGATACTTTTGGCCCAAATAATTCGTGTCTTTTTATGTCAAGCATGGGACATACCTGCGCATATTTGTCTGGTAAAACAAATGCATAACTTTGAAAGTCGTCGAAGTTTTGTGGAAATGTAAGGGACTGTATAATGGCTTTACAATCTTCAACATTTTCATGTGTTGCTGAAAGTATCATACCTAAGTATGTAGACGTATTGTACGTATATGGTTCGTCAATGGACTTGTAGGTAAAAACAGTATCTGCAATTTTTGCTGCAGGCGAGTCAGCTTTTGTCGTCATGAGTGTGGTGTGAAGAAAGTATTTTTTGGCTAGCTCAATTTCCCACACAGAATCTTTTCCACCTGATGCCGAGATAATAACAGCTTGCGATATTAATTTACTTTTTATTGCGTGTTCAAAAGAGGGAAGAATGGTCTTAAAATTCGTTTCATCTGCAAAGATTGCAGCACTGTGGGAAAAAATAATACATCCAGTGTTGTACGCATTTCCCGATCCTACAACAAAAGGAAGATTGTAATCATTGACATCAAAAGGTGGTGGGGGATTTTGTACGAAAAAATCCAACGTTTGTAAAACAATTTCATCTAAGTCTGGTATATATGTCATGGCTATTTTTCTCCCCTCTCAATTTTTCTTTGTTCTGGTGTTTCATCTGGTCTTGCAAAATCATCTTCCAAACGGTAGGTTGTGCCTTTTTCCGGAGTTGAAACCTCGATAATATCACAGTCGGTAATACCGACGAGCCTATGTTTTTGTCCAACTTCGGTCGTATATCCCATATTCATTTGTAAGATTGTCTCAATGAGTTTTCCTGTCCCGTCAGCCCACACGACTTTTGCTTCTCCATGCATCAAAAGCCAACTCTCTTGTTTTTCATCATGGACTTGCAGCGACAAGCGTTTCCCCGCATTTACATGAAGCAATTTTCCAATATATGGTTTGTCTTGGGGTACCCAGTGTAATTCATATCCCCATGGTTTTTCAATTTTTTTGGCATAGGGAGTTGTACAAAATTTTGTCGTGTCTATTGTTTTTAAAAAATCATCAACCTGCATAATATCCTACTTTACATACTCATGAATAAAAGCCAAAACTTCTTCGCGCTTTTGCTCCATGACTTCTTTTTCATATGCCTCAATATTTAGCCTGAGGAGCGGTTCGGTATTAGACGTACGAATGCTCAGTCTCCAATCTTGATATGATAATGCAACCCCATCCAAGTCGTTAATGGTTGCATCATTATATTTTTCTTTGAGTTTTTGCATAATTTCTTCAGCATTGCTTACTTTAAAATTGATTTCTCCTGATTCATAGGAACGTCTGTATTCCTCAACAAGCTCTGAAAGCTTTTTCCCGGTGTCGGTAAGCACCTTGAGGAGATAGACAATTGTTGTGACTTGAGATTCAGCATTTCCATTCGAGCGATAAAAGTAATGTGCTGATGACTCTCCCCCGAAAATGCCACCGGTCTGTGTAAGCGCCTGGGTAATATACGCATGTCCTACTTTGGTTATTTCATAATTCCCACCATTCTCCTGTACTATTTTCATTGGGGTAAAAATATAGCGGATATCAAAAAGTATTTTTGCATGAGGGTTTTCTTGTAAAAGTAACTTTGAAACAATACCGGTAATTATTGTCGCCGGTACAATCTGTCCAAGGTCATCGATAAAGAAAAGTCGGTCACCATCTCCGTCTGGAGCAAGGCCAAAATCTGCATTTGTTTGAAGCACTTTTGCTTGTAAATCTTTTAATGTGTCAAAGTCCAAAGGGTTTGGTTGATGGACGGGAAATGTACCATCTAAATCAAAATTCATTTTAATAAGTTCTCCTGGGATTCTCTCAAAAAGAGCTTGAATATACGTCCCACCCATTGCATTTGCGCTGTCTGCAACAACCCGAAAAGGGGCAACCTCCATAGTGTCAATAAGACCAAGCGCACTGGTAATTTCATCATATTGTATATCCTTATTTTCAGAGAGAAAACCTTCAAATTTTTTTCCAACATGCACACCTTGTATTGCTAACTCCCGAACAATACTCATACCGGTATCTTTGCCTATTTTGACAAGCCCATTCTCGGTATTTCGGACGAATTTCACGCCGTTGTATTCTTTCGGGTTATGAGATGCAGTAACTTGTATACCAAAGTCATACTGGTTGTGCCATACAGCATAATAAAAAGTTGGAGTAGATAGAAGTCCTACATCGACAACGTGAGCGCCACATGCAAGGAGTGTATTTTTTGTAACCTCAAAAAGCGACGGGGAAGAGACTCGCATATCACGGCCTAGCGCAATGGTAAGTTGTCTATCGGGGACGGTCTGGGTAAAAAGTGTATAAATTGCTTTGATGATAGGTACTATTTTTTCTTCATTTATCTGTGTAGGGTAAATAGCGCGTATGTCGTACGCCTTAAATATTGAAGGGTCTAAATCCATACAGTAATCTTAAATGGAGGCAAGAAAAAAGTCAATGGCGTCAGGCAATACCAGTGATAAATTTCCTGTTTTTTGGTCATAGTCTAATTGATAGAGTTGTTGGTGCAGATGTAGAAGTTGATTTAAAGTAAAAAGAGATGCTTGTTTGCGAAATTTTGATGCTTGCCACGGTGCCATACGAGAAACTTCACTTATTGTTTGGCTTTCAATAGGGGAATTATCTTTCAAAGTTAAGAGAATTCTCATGTGTCGCTGAAGCATAAAAAGTACATATGAAGCATCATTGTGGGTAAGTACTTCATGGTAGAGTTTGAGCATCTGTTTGGTATTGGTAGGTCGAAGACTATCTAAAAAAGCAAAAATAACCGTTGGAATTTTAAATGGAAAGACATGAGCGTTTTTAAAAAAAGAAATTTGTTTGGCAGTGAGCATTTTGGATTCCCACAAGAAAACGGCTATATCTTCGGACGCACTAAGAATACTTCCGAAATCCTCTATATCTTTTGGGGATTTTCTTTTTGATACAAGCTCTTCAATAAAAATAGTCTCTTGAGTACCAAATAGGCCGTTCCCTGACAAAAGTTGCAGTATGTCGGTTGATGTAAGCGTTGTGCCATCAACAATTTTTTTTTCTGCAATCTTTATGCGTTCTGAAAGGTAATATTCTCTTGAGGCCGTAATATCATCGCCATGAATAAGTATAATCATATATGCAAACCGTATAATTTCACATTCCTAACATCCACTTAAAGAATTGTTTGGTTGTGTGAGAAAGTTGTATGCGGACCTCTTTCAGTAACTTATTTGAAAAACGTTCTTCTTTACTTGGATGTTTGATAATTTCATCTGCCAAAACTTGAGGCATACGTGTGGGATCCCCTTTTATTTTAGGGAGTGCTTGAATAGCTTTAAAAACTTTACTTAAAGTCCCGTCACCGTCTTCCAGTGAAAACTGAGTAAATGGACCACTTCCTGCTTTGAGAAGAAAAGGGGTAATTGCCACAATATGCGGATTGTCCCATGCAGTCGTAAAGGCATTTTGATAATACGAAGCAATTGTGTCATCTGAAAGGTTTGCACTAGACCACCCGGTTTCTGTAATAAAAACTGGTAATTGTTTGGACGTAAATTGATGTACCAAAGACGCTTCATAGGAAAAACTATCTATACTTTCCCTATTCAAAATCCATGGGGGAGTACTAAATGCCGGATTTGGATACGAATGACTTCCTAATGCATCTATTTGATTAAAAATTCCGGGTATTGCATCATTCATTCCTTGCATAAAGGAATACTCATTACTTGTGGTACTACTATTTACCGATGCGTTATCCATACCAGAAGAAATAAGGTAAAAATCCTGACTATTTGTTTTAAAAGCAGTTACTGCATAGCTTAAAATATCGGCATACTCACTTGCACTTGGAGTCCCACCCCATTCATTTCCTCTATTTACTTCGTTAAAAACAATGATATATCGATTTTTTGTAGGCCACGTAAGGTCTCCGAGAAAATTTGCAAAATCTAAAACATCCAGATATGTTGGCTTACGCCACACCTGCGTATTAAAATAATCACCTTCTGTGGCAAGACGGATAATGGGAATAATATGTACTTTGCTACATTGCACAAAAAAATTTTGCCACTTTTCTCTATCTTTATCTCCTGCTTGGATAGGGATGGTGACATATCCCCAATCTCCACCGTTTGAATTTACTAGTTTTGCCGCATCTGACAATTCAGAAGGGAATAAAATATGTACGCCAAATTTATTATTCGGGTGACTAAATGGGTCTTCGGCAGCATACGCAGATGTCACAAAGAAGAGACTGGCAATAAGAGTAAGAAAGAGAAAAAGTTTTTGCATATGTAGCCTGCGTATTATAGCAAAATAGAAAGATTTTGCGTAGATTCAGCCTCAAATGTCGAGTGAAATTTTAAAAAGCTTTTGGTCTTTTGCTCCAAGATCGTACTTATACCTCTCATCTCCTCTGAGAAAATCAAATGTTTTATAGTGTTGTATTATACTTTCGCGTATAAAAAGCGCTTTACTTACAATTCCGACACTCAAGGACTTATATTTTGGGTCAAATCCAGAATTATATAATAATATATGACTCGTATTAAAAAAATACATAACAATCGCTGCAATAGTCTTCTCTGCAAAAAGAGATGCAAATCCTACTTTCCAAAATCCAAAATCTGCCTGTGACAAATCATGAAAAAAATTTTCCATCGATTGACTCATAAAGTGTTCTTTTGCACTATCTGATAGACGATGTAATCGTATAAAGTCTGAAAAGACTTGTGGGGTATTTGTATTTTGTACAAACTGCCAAGAGACATCATTTAATCTTTTCATTTTTCTCTTTAGCTCGTGCCTGTCTTTACGGACTAACGAGGAGAGATAATCATCCCAAGATATAGGAAGAGAAAGAAATGGGCTTACCTTCTGCACAAGAGATTGTGTATTTCTCTTTTGAAGTACCTGATAGGTAATACTATCCTCTCTCACGTAATCTAATTGAATTTGTTGGGCGTACTTGGAAAGAAAATTAAGTAAAACATTCCATATTTCTTTTGCTTGCGTATGGTACGTATCGGCAATAAGGATATCTCCAAAATCTGTTACCTCTTCTTTTCCCAAAACATGCTTCATTCCTAGAAAAACAATGGTGGTACCTATTTTTTCAAAAGTACCGAGTGCAATTGGAATTTTGTTGTCAAAGACTCCAAGAAGAAAAATGTTGTCCATTTGGCTAAAATTTTTTGTAAATAGCTTCTGATATGCATATGTCTGAAAAGGGTAGTGAAAGGTTTGTCTCTCTAAAGATTCCCATATATCCTTTGCCTCTTCAAAAGATAGAAATTGCTTGACTATTAACATACAGGAAGTATAACAAAAATGAATTCATTGTGCGGAAAGTTGTTAGGATTTTGTCAGGGTAGTATCAAGTTAGCTTGCAGATGCGTGATATAATAACCTTGTTTTGATACGTATGAGCGCAGAAGCATTCGCACCAGCAGTTAGTCAAACGTTAGCACATGCAGCTTTTTCTGAGACTGCATTTCCTGCTGTGTCTTTGGCCACTTCTATAGAATCATTGGGTGCACAACCTGGCGTTGCAATAGAAACTGCTGCAACTTTTACGCCACCCGCTCAAGTAGATCTTTCCAAGATACAAGCACAATTTCAACAAGCAGATACAGATGGTATTAAAGCTGTGCAAGCAGAATTGGCACAATTTATAAGCACCCCTGACTTAGAAACTACCACAGAAGGTCCACTTCTGAGTGAAGTTGCGCTGGAGCAAGCTGTCGATGGAGTCAAGACTACTGAGCCTGAATTAGGTAAGACAAAAAATCTTGAGACACCTGATGTAAAGGGAGAAGAGGGGGAGACAGAGGAAGCAAATGGTACGCCTGATGATGCCAAGGAAGACACAAAGCCTGAAGATATGAAAAAAGATTGGGATAAGGAAAGTACAGACGAGACAGAGGATGAAACACAAGATGAAGACGGTGAAAAGGAAGAAACTGAAGATAAGAAAGAGGAAGAAGATGAAGAAGAGGAACGTCCTCCGCAAGAGCAACAATATGCAGTAGATGATGCCGCGGAAAGTGCCAGAAGAAATGTTTTTGCTAACGCACTTCAACAAGCTCAAGCAGAAAAACTCCCTTTTCAGAAAACATCAGGAGCTGACGTTATTAACAAAGTACAAGTAGTGAACAATTCTGCATTAGTAAGTGGACTTTTAAAGGATACATCAGGTCTTGGTAATACTGGACCAAAGGCTGTTCCCTTATTTGACGCATCTCTTGCTGTTGAAATGACAATAATTGGTGGACTAACAGAGGTTAATGAAGCAGGAATTGCAACTGCCCTTTCTGCAGCTCCTCCAGTGAGACGAGGGCAAGGAAAATTCGTAAGTAATGACCAAGTAAAACTGGTTGTGGGAAGCATAACTGAAACACCACAAGGTATTTGATAATCTTCATCTTCTTGCAGCTTCCATGAGTAAAGTTTGTATATGGGAAGGATTCCCGGACATATATATATCCGCAAGCTCTTGTTGTCTTTTTATGTAGGATTTTTTATCTGTTATACTCGCGGGGACAAGGCGTGGCTCGTAGTTAAATACCATGGTATTTCTATCGTCATAGGAAAGTACACCGCTAAACAGAATTCCTTCTTCTGGATTTGCAATATCTCTTGTTGTTGTTGCTGGTGTTACATGAAATTGTGTATTGAGTACTTCTTTATAGGGATGGTCTGAAAGAGCATAATTACGTGCTTCTCTTACTGCAAGGATAGAATAGACATCATGTCCTTCCGGGATAATAATAAGTGCAATATCTGTCAAAGCATTTGGAGCTTCTTTGACCACGGCCTTGCCTTCCTTAACAGTTACTTCAGAATATTTGTCTGGGTAACGAACTGTCCTGGCAATAAATCCTGGAGCAAGTAGAGAAAGATAATAACCAATATCATGAGGCTTTGTACCTATGACTGCCTCTGCACTTAGATAACGACTATCATCATAGTCTTGCATGGCTTCATGCAAACGTCGCGCATATGAGTCTTGGGATGATAATCCCGGTTGAATTGGGATTGATTTGCTTTCGAGATCTCTCATATAAAGATTAGAAAAATATTTGACAGCAGTGTCGGTGGCTTCGGCGGCGAAATCTATTACTTTATACAACAAAACCTACAAGAATGCAATGATAAAATTATATTTAGACTGGGAAAGTCTTTTCAGGAGGTGTAACGGCAATGAGTTCGTTGATTTTGGGTTGGTTATTTTTTTGAGAAATGAGTTCGTCATAAATATCTTCGGGGAGACGTACGGGTACTGATGCTTTTGCCCAAACAGGAAATCTTCTTGTGTCGATATCCTGCGACGCAGAGGCAACAAAAGAATTTGTAGTTTTTTCAAAACGATACACATCCCTTCTACCCTCTCCAATACATATTTCATCTCCCCAGTGAGCAGGACCTTGTATTTCTCCAAACCGTCCTAAATATTGATTTGAAAAAATTTGTCTGTGCCTAAAATGAAAGGTTTTAGAACTATCTGTGGTATCATCGACATGAGAATCAGGAAAAATTTCTATCTGGTCAATAACCATTCTTGGTATCGATGCGGACAATTGAGTTATCGCGTCTTCTTGGACACTAGCTAACACTTCATCTTGTAAAATTATATCCGACGTGAGTTCGTCAGGCGTTGCAACGTCTTCAAAATCCATACTTGCTACCTCAAGTAAAATTCTTTTTTCCCAGTTAATTTTTTTGAGAATTGTTTGGTAATAATCTAATTGATCCGGTGGTATTTGAGAGTAAAAGTATGCAATAATTTTTTGAGTTGTTGCGTGAATATTCTTTACTCTCTCTTGAGTTACGCCCTCTTCTTTTCCAATTGCTTCGCTGAGTAAGTTGTCCACATTTTCATAACTGCTACTTATATTGTGCGTGGACATATCTTGGACTTGAGTAGATAAATCTTGCGTGAGATAAACAATATTTTCAACGGTTGGTTCCCAGGTGTTACTAAAAAGCACCCTTTCATTACGTATGGAGGCAAATAGCCTCGTCGGATTACCATTTTTATACTCTGCTCCGAATACATAAGGGGGCGTGCGTCTGGTGTGAGAAGCAAATCCTACACCAATATTGACAATATTAGGTTGGTCTGAATCCAAAAGAGCTCCTCCAATAATTCCATCTTGATTAGTCAGTTGCATTCTTTCTATGCCCATAAAGAATTGTGAAAAGTATAACAAATAGGAAAATGAAAAGCTATAAGTTTGTTAAGAAGTACGTTATTGTTGGTTTTGTTGATTGAAATGAGCAACGACTGGTTTGAGAAGGTACGCGTCTCCTGCTTTTATCACTGAGTTTTGTGCATCAAAATCCATGGTAAGCGTAGTTGTTTTACTCGAGTCAATAACAAATGGTTCGACTACTCGGACAATATTTGCTTTACCTGGAATAGTAAGGGTTACTTTTGTCCCGTCAGTTAATGTTGCTGTTGCCATGCTGACATAGAGGCGTACTTCTGTATATCTTCCATTTGCAAGTTTGGTAAATCCTAGACTACTAAATGATTTTGTTTTTGCAAGTTGCATGAGATCGATGGTTTGCACTCCTCCAATATTAAGCGTTTCCCACTTATCAACATCTTGATTGCTTTTTTGCGTTGGCGTACTACTTGGTTTGCCGTGAATTTCTGTTGGTCCGGTCTCATTTTTTGTTCCGGGAATACCAAGGTGAGCTAAGTGAACCTCAACTTTAGTAATAGTTAGCGTAAGCGCTGTTATAGATTGTGGTCCTCCTTGATTGTCATTTCCCTGTGCTTGAGTAGGAAGACTATGCGTAGTAATAACAGGTGGGATATCTGTTGGTCTTTTCCCTTGCGTAGGATCGGTTATCTGAAAATCAAGAGACCCTAGATATTCTGCAGGGAGTGAATTGGAGTAATTTCCTAAATAGCTTGCTGGACCCATGGTACCATCTGGATTGTTTGATTGGGTTATATAAATAGCAGAATTAAGGTCGATGAATTGAGAAGCATGCTGTCTATTCTCTGTAGATTGTTTTACAGCAAAAACACCTACGCCAAGACCAATTACTAAAAGAATCATGATAAATATGCTAGACTTATTTTTCATAGTTATCTTTTTTATAATGTGAATCTCCATATATAATGACTCAAGAAAAAAGCAATGTCAAGATTTAATAAATATTTTACATGTAGGGAAACGGTAAGGGTCGTGGGGAATTCGGTCACAAGATCCTCTGTCCGGCATTCGATCCCGAACTAATAAAAAATCCTTCAGACAAAAGTCTAAAAGATTTCTCAGTGACCCCGCTGCAAATTATTTTGAACCGCTTCCTGCTCATTTTAATAAGTTAATGGAGGTAAAAATACTTCCTCAATAATTACTCATTTGTTAATAGACCTATATTTTTCTTATTGACAATCAGCAAGTAGTATGGATATAGTAATTCTATAAATAAAAACTTATTTATTCATGAATAAACAAAACCTAATGCATTTAAGCAAGTCGTTTCTGCAAAGAAAAAATCTTCTTTTCTTATTATTCGGAGGATTTATCGTATTCGCCTTACTTGTAACTTTACCCTTTTTAACCTCAAATACGCTTGCAACAACAAAACAAAACACTCTATCAGAATTATCCACAAATGATATCCTTATTAAAATAAAAAGGGGATCTAATAATGTAATAAAAGAAGGAAATGCGCAAAACGTAGGTATTCCGTCGTTATCGACAATATTAAAAAAATATAATGCCCAAACAATAGAAAAGCTGGCCAAAGCAAATAAAAAATCTTCTACAAATGATGATGTTTTTTTATGGTACAAGATAAGCCTTGATAACAAAACAGTCACATCGTCTCTCACTGGAAAAACAAAAACATATCCTTTATTACAACAATTGCTTTTGGAGTTAAAAAAAGATGCATCCGTTGAAGCTGCAGAATATGACTATACCGTTTCTGCAACAGCAATTCCAAATGATGCGTATTATGGAACAACTGGTACGTGGGGACAGACATACGCAGATATGTGGGGAATGCATCGGATTAATCCCGAACCAGGATGGGATCTTTCTACAGGGTCTGCAACAATTGTTGTTGCAGATATTGATACAGGCATTGACAGAAACCATGAAGATTTGTCGTCAAACATGTGGGTAAATAAAAATGAAATCCCAAATAACGGTATCGATGATGACAATAATGGATATGTAGATGATTATAATGGTTGGAATTTTGAGGGTAATACGAATGACCCTATGGATGACAACGGGCATGGGACACACACTGCAGGAACAATAGCAGGAATAGGGAATAACTCCCTTGGTGTTGTAGGGGTCAATTGGCAAAGCAATATTATGGCATTAAAATTTCTGGACCGTAATGGAAATGGTAGCACTAGTAATGCAGTCAAAGCATTACAATATGCAGCAGACAATGGAGCACGAATCTCTTCAAATTCCTGGGGGTGCAATTGTCAAAGCCAAGCAGTTGATGATGCGCTAAAATATGAACACGACAAAGGAATGGTTATTATTGCGGCAGCAGGTAATAATAACGCCGACGCATTAGACTTTTCTCCGGCAAATAATGATAATGTAATTACTGTTGGAGCAATAGATACTACCGACGCACGAGCCTCATTTTCTAATTATGGACAAAAAATAGATGTTGTCGCTCCTGGTGTAGATATTCTTTCGACAAAATCTTCGATTAATTCAATATGCACTTCTACTACCGTAGGAACAAATTATTGTCGATTGTCCGGAACCTCTATGGCGACTCCTCATGTTGCCGGGCTTGCTGCATTGCTTCTTGCAAAAAATCCTAACTTAAGCAATGAAGAAGTACGCCAAATTATCCGTGCAAACGTATATGATTTAGGACCGGTTGGTAAGGATACTAACTTTGGATATGGACTAATTAACGTAGGAAATTCTGTAGCGTCGGCATCGAGTGATGTTTTGACCCCATATATTTCAAGTCCGGGAAGTAGAATGCTTATTGGCGGCAATGTTGTACAAGTACAAGGGACAATCCCTGGGCCTAACTTTGCAAATTATAGTGTTGAAATCGGTCTCGGAAGAAACCCAAGTACCTGGACGACTCTTGTCTCTTCAACAACACAGGTAATCAATGGCACACTTGCAACATTTGATAGCACTATCCTTAATGATGGCGCATATATTATTCGATTAACAGCGCATGACACGAGTGGAAAATCCTATCAATTCCAAATTAATGACGTGCAAATCAACAATATAGATGCGAGTATTACAGCTCCTTACTACTTAATATCTCTTGGTTCTGGAAATGCTATCGTTGGTACGGCAAATACGAAAAATGGCTTGGGCTTTAGTAATTTCAAACTAGAATATGGTGTTGGAACATCCCCAACTTCATATTCAACAGCAGGAATAACACTAGCAAATAATGGACTGACACCAATACTCAATGGCACGCTTGGAACATGGGATACATCGTTACTGTTAACAGACCAAGTATATACATTACGACTCACAGTCCAATCAAATCCAGGTACCATAAAGCAAACAATGGTTCAGGTAACTCCTGATAGCCATTTGGTCAAGGGCTGGCCAAAACAATTAACCGGATCCTGCACTTCCTGTGAAGGCACACCGGCGATGGCAGATCTACTCGGAGATGGAAAAAAAGAAGTTGTTGTCCTGGGAGCATCAAATCAAATTTTTGCCTACAAAAAAGATGGTACGTTACTCCCTAACTTCCCTGTGACAGTTACAACTGGAGATCACTTTAAGTGGCCAGCAGTAGTTGATGACATCGATGGTGACGGCAAGCAAGAAATTATTGCAGCAGCAATCACATCAACCAATACAGCGCGAATTTACATTGTTCGCGGAGATGGCACCTTATATGCTGGGTGGCCGATGCCCGAAGTGTCAATCTGGAATGGTGCCTCTATTAGCGATGTTACCCCTGCAATTGCAGACATAGACGGTGACGGCCAAAAAGAATTGGTTTTTTATAGTAAAGACTCTTTGGGTAACCCATACCTTCATGCTTATCACAAAGACGGATTAGAAGTGACAGGATTCCCCGTATATCTCAACTTGCTGAATGCGTCTATACAATCAGCAGTAACAATTGCTGACTTATATGGTGATGGGAAAAAAGAGATTATTTTAGGAGATTACGACAAGCTCTATGTATTTGACCGCTTTGGGAATTTACTTCCCGGATGGCCATATCAAACAATTCCCGTTAACGGAAAGGTAGAATTATTCCAAAGTACTCCTGCAGTTGGAGATCTTTATGGAAATGGAAAGCTTGAGATCATTGCTACGGCAATGCCAAATGGAAGTCTTGGAAATGGAAGCGATATGCTCTTATATGCACTTAATCCAGATGGAACAATTGTTACCGGATTTCCACATAGTACAGGTCAAATCCAATATACCGGATGGCCGCTTAATTCACCTTCTGTAGGAGACTTTGAAAGAACAGGCAAAGATGAGGTAGCGGTTGGAAGTATGTATCTTTCTATACATACTCTCACAGGCACAAAAACAATTGCACAATTTCCTAACCGCGCAGCGCCGGCAGTAAGTGATGTAAAAGGCGATGGAAACTTTGAGTTTGCAGCAAGCGGTTGTACATTTTTAGGCTTTGCAAATCCTGATGGTACTTCTTTATGGCAAAGTGGGTCTATTCCATCTCCTGCCTGTTTTTATGACCCGGCAGTCACAGCAGACTTGGATAACAATGGAAAAATGGAAATGGCTGCAATTTTATCTAACGTAACTACCTCTGGGGCTTCAGTTTTCTTGTGGGAAATGGATGGTGGTGCTTCACAAACCGCTTGGCCAATGTTTGGACACGATAGTGCTCACACGGGGAGAATGCAATTGCCTGCCGATTATGTTCTTCCAACTGTATCTATTTCTACTCCTTTAAATGGCGCAACAATAAATGGAAAAACTGTTACGTATTCTGTAAATGCGTCGGATAATGTTGGAGTAACAAAGGTAGAATTTTATGTAGATACCACCCTTATTGCAACAAGTACGGCTGCTCCATATACGGCATCTTGGGATACAACAACGTATAGCAACGGCTCTCACTCTCTTGTTGCAAAAGCATATGATGCAGCAGGAAATCAGGGCGTGTCTCAAACAGTGACAGTAATAGTAAATAATTCGGATACTACGCCACCAACAGTAACCATTACTAGTCCGGTAAACGGTAGCAAAGTAACAAAAAATACAAATAGCACATTTACTGCAAACGCGTCTGATGCAGGGCTTGTTAGCACAGGTATTGCGAAAGTGGAATTTTATGTCAATGGAAGTCTTAAATGCACAGATACTACTTCTCCCTATGCATGCACTTGGAAAGTAGGTCCAAAAGCCGGTGTAGTATACACTCTACAAGCCAAGGCATATGATGGAGCTGGAAATAGTGCCGCAAACTCAATAACTGTCACTTCTCAATAAATTTCATTCTGTCTTGCGGAAATTGAAAACCTATATATAGAGCAATACTGCTTTGGCGAATAAGGTAAGTTGTATTTATGTATAGATGATGAAGAAATGGAAGAGACAAAAAAACGGTATAAATTTCCTACCCGAAAAAAATTCTGGTGACTATTTTAGGTGACCCGGCCGCACTTTCTATCGAACCGCTTTTGAGCTGGTTGACGAATTTAATGGATGTTTATCAAAGAAATGCAACAGTAAACTAATTGCTCTTAAGACTTTTTGTACCGTATAGCAGACCCTTCCCCTATGCGTTCAATTTTTTTCATTTGAAGTAACTTATTTAATACTTGATTGACAGTTGGACGAGCAACATGAGTTTTTACAGCAATTTCATTAGGAGATGCCACACTAACAGTCTGTAGATACTCCCATACCGCAAGTTGCTTTGGAGAAAGGAGAGTCTCAATATTTTCCGTTGAAATTAATCCAATCGCCATTTGAGACTGCTTCAATAGCATTGTTAAGAACAAATCCAACCAATAAGCAAGATCTGCTTGCTCAGTTCTGAAAGTTTTTTGACTTTTTCGCAAAGCTAAATAATATTCAGGCTTATTATCCTCGATTATTTTTTCGTGAGAGACATAAGGCATATATAAATATCCTTGCTGGAGTAACAGTAAATTTGTTAACACACGTGATAACCTACCATTTCCATCTTGAAATGGATGGATATTCAAAAATTCCACAATAAAGTTACCGACAATAAGAAGTGGATGATATTTCTTTGTATCTAGTGCACCTTTTGTCCATTCAACAAGTTCTGTCATGGCTTTTGGTGTTAAATACGCTGGTGTTGTATCAAAGAGAGTACCTAAAGAATTACCGGCCTCATCAATCATTTCTACCTTGTTTTCTTGCTTTTTATAATCACCTCTATGGAGAGTATCTTTCTCAACATATTTAAGAAGCTCTTTATGGAAGTGTTTAATAAGGCTTTCATTCAAAGATAAGTCTTCCCATGCTTCAAAAACGTTTTGTAGTAATTCGTAATATCCTTGCACTTCTTGTTTATCGCGATTGGTAAATTTTTGTATAGAAATACCGCGAAGCATTTTTTCAATATCTTCATCAGATAATTTTGCCCCTTCAATACGGGTAGAAGCTCCTGTTGAGGTAATCAAAACAGAACGCTTTAACCGTCCCAAGGCTTGGGGACTTAACGTTGCACTTGCAACCCATCTACCTTTCAATTCATCAATTTGAGCTATTTTTGCCCAAATTTCTTGAGAAATATTGGTTAATCGAGTGTTAAAGTTTGCCATATACTTGATATATATAAGATTGTATAAGGTTATATAAGGTTTGTCAAGAGGTTAAGTTTTTGGTTCGATTTGCAGCATGGTGTCACAAATCTGAGGTTAGGAGAAACATTACAATTTTTCTTTTTCGAACCGCTCGATTAATAAGATGTATCAATCTATTATGCAATTTGACAATCAAGCTATCCCGCTGGGTGAGCCGGCTGGGGATCGGTCACGTGTTCTCGCTATAGCTCGCCACTCGACCCCGCCTCCCTCGTCGCAAGCTCCTCAGTCCGGCATTCGATCCCCGAACTAATAAAAAATCCTTCAGACAAAAGTCTAAAAGATTTTTCAGTGAGCCGGCTGGGGATCGAACCCAGGACCAAGAGCTTAAAAGGCTCCTGCTCTACCGCTGAGCTACCGACCCAAATGAATGTTTTCATTATACCAATTCTTGGTATTAATTGACAAGAAAACGTTTGGGTTGTGGGGAGAAGGAGATTTTAGTATAATAATACTACTTGGCGCGTTCGTTCAGAGGCCTAGGACACTTGGTTTTCAGCCAGGATATCGCGGGTTCGAATCCCGCACGCGCTACTCAATATTTCCTATGGGAGAAGGTCAACCAATAACTACCTATATTAAAGCCGATGAACACCCGGAGGCTTTACATTTAAAAATCCCGCGAAAATTTAGTCCTCATACAACTGCTGCTTTTATGCATATTGCAGCTTCACATGCTGTTAACTTTGCGTTAAGTAGGCTTCATATTGCTCCAGATCGTCCACAACGTTCATATGAAGACTGGATGGGTTTTGTAAACGGCCAGGACACAAGGGAATTGGCAAATAAGAATAGATTTGTTGAGATTACACAAGCACTTGGATTTAACCGAACATTAAAACAGATAGTGTTAGCGCCGGGAATGGATCTTGAACAGATGCGACAAGCATTACAAACAGATTTCCCAAACCCAGATGAACTCGTATTGCGAAAGGGACTTGGACAAGGACTTGGAAAAGGAGTCGTTGAATACCCTGTTGGAGAGCTAAGAGAACTGCTTCCGCATCTTGTTAAAATACGTTCGGAAATTGCCGTGCAAAAAATTGTGCCTGTTGAAAGAACCTTTCGGGCAATATTTATGGACGAGCCACAAACCCCAAATCATCCCGATCAAAGAAATGTAATAGAACATTACTTTGAGCTACACATGCCGGAAGTTGTTGGCACAGGAAATACAACTCTTCGTGAATTAATTAAAACTTCCGGATTACCCAAAAAATCAAAAAGAAAACTGCTTCATAGTAAAAAACTACAATTGGATGGTATTCCACCAGAAAATGAAAAGGTTATATTAAGTCATGTTGCACACAGCACGCATGGAGGATATTACTCAACACCCGATTCGCAAACTGCAGAGCGATTGAGAGAGTATGCAATAGAGCTGAGATCTGCTTTGGAGAAAAAATATGGGCATAGAATTCCTGTATTTGCCGTAGATTTTGGAGTGCAACATGCAGATATTCTTTCTGGACCACTAACGCTTGAGCAAATGCAAAGTGACATTGTTGCATTCGAGCAGCAAATGCCATTTGACCCCGGTTTTGACAATAAAAAAAATCCTACATTTAATTCGCCTCGCTGGCACTTACTCATGATGAAATTGAGGTATAAAGGTGGAGTACAAGCGAATCGATGAAAACTTTATCTCGAATGTGATTAATAAACTTTCATTAATTTATTAAAATGAGCCAAGTAGTCCATGAAAAGGGGTTCAAAATAGATTGCGTTAGGGCTACTAGGATTTTTTATGAAGCGCAAGCTTTATAGAAAATCCTAGTATTGTATAAGGATTCGAAGCGACACTTCGAAGAAGTTAGTGCCCTTGTGGTAAGGAGCGTTCAAAATAATTTGCAGCCGGCTCAATAGAAACATTTTGACATAGAAACAATTTACAGCCACCTATCTGGATCTTGAAATATAGATAGATTCCACCTTAATTTATGAGATAATTTGAGGCAAAGAAAATTCTCTTAAATCTTGGGATTTTCTGAAAACAATTTATTATAAATTGACCAAAGATTGTCTTTTGATTTAGCCCCCATTAGCATTCTAATTGTTTTTGCAAAATCAAAGTCAGATTTAACAAAATTATGCAGTAGGTCATCAAACTCTCTGATTAATTCATTAGTTCTCTCTTCGGTAAGACAATATTCCTGCTTATGTAGTTTCAAATATGAAGACAATACGCTTTCGCCTAAAGTTGAACTAGGAGCGTTGAAGATTAGATCGCTTTGAGAAAGTACTTTTTTCATCCTCCAAAATTGAGATGTATATGCAACAAATTCAGATATAGCATCTCCAAAGAATTGTTTTTTTAAATCAATAAGGCCTGGATGTATTGCATGCGTCATCTCGTGAAGCTCTAAGTCGGTTTCGTAATTTGTCTCTGCAGATGTATTAATAATTACAACTGGCATTGAGCTTGTTGTATCATCGATTATTTTCAGAGCAATAGTAACTGCAATTCCATTGTCTTTCCACTTCTGACAATAACCGGATAATAACTGGTTCTTAAAAGGCACATGTATTACGGGAATTGCTAGTTTTCTTCCAACAATATCCGTTATTTCATCTCTTTGTTTCCATGCTACAAAATTACCTGTTGTATTTATGAAATAATTTGGGTTATGCATTAATTCCTCCCTTATTTTATCCTCAAGCGGTAACCTTGATTCTGGGTTGTCGGTTAATTCTATCATCACAGCAAGTAATTTAAGTCCTTGTAAATTGGAAATTAAAGAAAGATAATCGGGATTTACGCCAGATCTTAGTAAAGATTTTCTCATTTCTTCCTCATTAAATTCAGGAACAATTGATTTACGACGCAAAAAACCAGTTTTTTTTCGTTCAGTTAAAAAAGCTAGCTGAAACGGTGTTCTAAGAACATCTTTTTCGACCATTTTTATATTATAGGGTATTTATACTGAAAGATCAAATAAGCTGAAATTGTCGAATTCACTCTGTTAGGCTCAAACAATAAGACTTATTCTAAGTGTGTAATTTGGCACATATTGTTATGGAAGAAATTCATTAAGTCGACTAACCAACTCAATAGCGGTTGTATAGAAAGTTCGGCCGGCTCACCTAACAAGATAGTTTGATTTATCGGATTAATCTCAATATCTAGGTTAGACTTATAGTTTGACTTTCTTTTAAAAATCATATAAACTTCTTTTATGCGTGAGTCCTTAAAAGAGGCAAAAGCTACTCAAAGAGCGGACACACTAACCGTAGGCGTAAGCCATGCTGGGGTGCTTACTCTCTTTCCAGAAACAACAGTTAGGCGGAAAACTAGAAGTCTCCATAGGCAACCAATTACTAGGCTTAGAAGTGGAGGATTTGAATATTGTAATTTAGTTGCAATGCATGTTACTACTATACAAGGAGATGAAAGATTGGTGTTAATGCATATTGTAGATAATGTAGTAAAGCCTCTTAGAGAAACAGGAATAAATCCTAATACAGTAAGTCGTGTTGGTGTAATTGTTGAACCAGGAAACGTCGAGAATGTTGGTTTATCTATAGCAATAGTTTCTGGAGTACGTCAGTATTTTGATCCAGGAATCAAGTCTAATCATCCGGAAATATTATTTAATGATGAGGCATATGGGTTTTTTGAAATTGAAAGAATATCGACCGCAGATTCACACACATTTGCTACGCTTAGCCTTCCAGACAATCAAGGAAGAAAACCTCTTTTAATTATTGCAAGACCTGAGACTAAGTAAATAATCTTACCCCAGCGGAGTTTGAAAGGACGCCGAGTCACCTAACGAGATATCTTGGTTGGAATAATATATTTTTTAAGTTCTGCCACTTCACGTTTGAGTTGATCAATTTCTTTCTTTAAATCAACCATTTTCAGCTCACGGTCAGTAAATAATTTATTCCAACGTATCAGTTCGTCTATTTGTTCTTGAATTTTCTTGTCACGAATTGCCAATTCTTCCGCCAACATATTTATTCCAGTACTTAATGCGTCAAAATCATCCATTGTAGAGGAGACTGGTGCTCGAACAGAGAAATTTCCAGCCGCAATTTGCTGGACAATTTCTAGCAATGTGCCAATTTTTGTAGGTAGAGTTAAGACTTTATCAGACATGATTTATATATGACTTGAGCCACACTTTTGCATCTTCTTCTGAAATAAACAGCTGCACAGGGTAAATTGGTTTATTCAGAGAAAGGAAAAAATTGCCAATAACTTTGGAGATCGGATTTTTGATAATCAGGGCTGCTGCTGAGATGACCTCTGCTGTCTCTGGGCCTGCATGATATGCTCTTGCATCCGCTGCAACAGATCTAATTGTGCTTAAATCAATGATAGCAGGATATGTTTTCCCTGCAGTATGCTTTTTCATCTCTGCGAGAATAAGTTTTGCTTCTTCAAGTGTCTCTTGTGAAGATGAATCTGTATACCTAACGTAGAGGATACCATCACTTTCTAACGAAGCTTTTGTTATATTTGTCTCAACAACCCATTCAGCTGCCATATATCCATACTATTGGAGAAGTACAAGACTTGCAAGATGTAAATTCGAACTACATGTGTTATTTAAAACCCACGACGATATATTTCGGGTATTTCAGGTGGCTGAATGAGGCTTGTTTTAATAAGTTCTTTACATACCTCTTCCGGAGTACGATTTGAATCACCTGTTTCTTCTATATACGCCCTGATTGCATCGCACATTTGAGGTACCGACATAAGTCTTCTGCGCGAATTAAATCCAAATGGACTTATATGTAGCGGTTCGGGATTAATTGCAGGATGCTCCGCTACCCTTATATCCTCAACAAATTTTGCCGGGACATTAAACTCTATGCGATGGACATTAACAACTTCTACTCCTCCAATCTTACCAAAACCACCTACAACAACTTCTGAATGTGGTGGATCAACCAAATATCCTCTTTCTCCAAATAAAATTACCATTATTTCTGACATGATAATTTATTATAGCAGACAAATTTTCTTGACATACAAGAGAAGAATTGATATCGTACAAGTATGGCAACTGTAGAAGTTTTACCACAATCACCAATCAAGTTTGAAAGTATTCAACAACCAGTAACCGATCCTGGAATTGAATATCTTTTTAAGGAAGCTCTAAGAACTGGATTTGCGGTCGGACATGCAATGATTTTTCCAGAAGAGTATGTACCACAACCAGAAGGGATGCAGGTGGTAGATTTTGGAAAGCTTAATCCTAACAAATTCGACTCAAATACGATTGCCGTAGTTGACCCAAATAGATTTGAAAATGTTTCTTTAATACGCAGAAAAGGACAGGCAGATAGCACAAACGCGGATATACATTTCGACGAACCCGACACTGATTATACAGTAACTGCAAGACAAACTTCTTCATGGAGATAAACAATTATTCAAGGGGATAATATCTTCTGGCAACCCCAAGCATTTCCCGCAATCTTCTCACTTCATAAAATGGATGGTCAAATCTCTCATTTTTATCTTCTCCAAAAGTATCGATAAAATATTTCAGTGTCTTTATATCACGACGAACTATTGGTATTTTGCGCTTTTTAAGTCTTTGTTCGCGAGTAAGCAAATGAAAATTTGACGCAATACTCTCTCGTACATCTCTTAACTCGGTATTTAGCGGTAAAGTTGGATATAAAAAGCTTTGGCGGACTTCTAAATCACCACGAAAATCATTTAATTGTGCAGTTATTCTTGCATACGTCCTTCTTTTTCTTGGAGTCAGACCATTTACCGGGTCAAGGCGCCTTTCCTCATCGGGTAATTTTTGGAATTTTTCTTTTCTCCCTTTTTCCGCATTCACTTGAGACATAACGTTGGCAATTGTCCGTCTTTTAGACTCATCTTGATGAGGATTTCTTTGAAGAGAAGGGGACATAAGCCTATGCAAGTGAGGAATAAGCTTATTTTCGACCTCTCGATTGTGCTTACGCATAGACCCTTGGACAACAAAATCTATTCCAGCAGCTGCCAAAACAGGAATTGGTACAAGAAGTGTTCCGATACCTGTCGCAACCAGAAAAGTGACAACTCCTGCGGCTGTAACATCAACCGTCGAGAGCGCTGCTTCTGGTATAATTTTTTCAACTGCTCCAGCCCTAATAATCTGAGCAAATGAAATCGCTCTTGATACCAATGGAATTCCCGTGCCTACGGCATGGAGCGCTAGGTGATAGCCCTGATTGAACACAGAAACTACGACTCTTCCTACAGTACGCCTTGCAAACATCATAGTGTCGCTAATAAAAACTTCATTTAATTCTGTACGAATTGCGTGTTTGGCACGTCTTGTATTCCAAGATTTCCAAATTCCACGATTAATATTTTCAGCAGCGCGTCTTGCGTCATTTTCAGGAGCCCCTAAAAAAGGCCATACAAGTCTATCTACAAAAAATCCTTGCTTTACGACCGGAGGCTCAGGTTTTTCCGGTGTAAAATTTGGAGGTATTCCTCTTACACCAGAAAAAATTTCCATATCTCTTTATATCAAATCTTATACAGAAATTCTATGGGATAAAATGAAGTTATTTAAAACGTATGAAAGTCAATTAGGCAACTTTATTAATAATTCCCAAAAGTGCTCTTTGTTCGAGATACAATCCCATAAGATACGTATATTCTCTTCTTAGAATCTGCCATTTTATTTCTGTCTCATGGACTTGCTGTTTTATTTTGGGCTCATTACGCATATTTAACTTTATATTATGTAGGCGTCTCAATTCTACTTGAAGAGGTGCTTCAAGTAGCGTAAGTTCTTCAATTCTGGTCGCGAGCACCGGGACTCTTTCTGGTAAAACTCGTGCCAATTGGGGAAGATAGTCTTTGTTGTCTAGAATAAAAGATTGCCTAGCCCATCTTTGTATTTTCGGATCAACACTTTCACTTTGAAAATAGCGATCACTTAAGTATGTTAGTGTTGCTAGGCGTGCAGAAAGTTCATGATCATCAGCAAACTTTCCCATTATATGTAAGTTGAAGAAAGGTGTGGGCACAGGTGCTTTATCGATGGCGGTAACAATCGTATTAAATATTTGCCTTCTCGGATCTCGTTTCCCTTGTTCGCCAGAAACTAATTGATGTCCAATTGTTAGTAAATCAAGTGATGCATCTGGTGTGTGCGTTCCGGATACAAGAAGAAAAAGCGCGTCTACAACAGTCATACCCCCGAGTGCATTTGCCAATTCCTTTTTTTCTTGTTCAGGTGATAATGCTGATCTTCTCACTGCATCAGCAACAGACGCTGTTATTAATCTTTCGTGTGTTTCTGGACTCTCTTCAAAGTCCTCAGCAATTTTATCTAAAGGTTTTAACGCAATGCTTGTTCCTCTCCTAAGTACTCCCATAACTATTCTAATAGGTCCTCTAAGAAGTGTTGGATATCTAGGAATATCTCTAAAAGCGTGATTTAATGCTTGGTCTGTCAACCCAAGTTTGTCGTGAGGGGACTGGTCAATTGTTCGCCCGCCTTCTATATCTGTCATAATGTCAATACTATAACACTTTTTTTGCAAAATACAATAGGTATCGTGTAAAAGACGGATTACTAAATATAATTAAAAGAATTTGTTATGAGGAGTATGTTGAGATTGCACAGCTTGTACGGAGGCATCAACGCAAGCTAATAGTTGTAAACCCATAACCAATCTATTTCTTGCATCAAATTGGTCCTTTTTAAAAGATTCTTCCGCTTTATTAACGGCTCTTCTACCGCTTCTTTTTGTTGTATCCGCGCTCGATGCCGTAGTAACGATTTCTGTTAATTTTCGCAGGCCTTCTTGGAATTTAACAAGAGAATGCGTATTTGTCTTATCTCCAATAGTCCTAGACAATAACGAATAATAGTATTTTCTTGCAGCTTCTGCTTGTGGCGTTTGATCTGCTGCATTTTTTACCAATGCAGTATACATATTGTCGAAAAAAGCGGTGTAGAATACGATTCTATGAAGGCGATCTGCTCTTTGTTGGGACTGCTCATTAATAAATGGGCTTGGAATATTGGTTTTGTCTAATGTATCTGAAAAAAGAAGCGGCATCGTTTCTCCATAATTTTGGCCATACTCGCTGAGTGTCCTCCATCTAGACCTAAAGTCAACATATTTTCTTCCTAATGGAGTTTCTGCGAAGAAAGTCATAAAAAGCCCTAGTTTTTTTGGAGGTCTTTGTTGTTCTGCATCAGCAATATAATTAATCGCGTTTTCAACAGATCTTCTCAACGTAGTATCTGCTGCTTCAGAAACATTACCATTTCTTGCCATAGCATCAAAGTGATTGGCATCTTTTACAGGATCACCAAAAACCAATTCTATATCTACCCATGGTATAATATCTCGTATACCCTTAAAATCCTTCCCAAGTTCTTCAGGAATATTCCAAACATTTCCACCATTATGGGGTTGGTGTTTTTCTTTTATTTGATCTAATCTGCCAAAAATTCCAGTAACAGTTTTATGAAACCATTCTTGAATACCACTAGGACTTAGGTGACTTGGAGGGTTCAAAAATGAAAAATGATCAACTGGAACTACTTTTTGATCTTCAGAACTATACGTAAGGTTTGGTCCAACAAGTTTACTTATGCGGGGCCCAATTGTTTCTGCTGCTAAAGCTTCGTGCTTAATAACATCCTCGTGCACTGCGCTATGTGCCATAGCAACAAGGTTATGAACTGCTTTTTCGTGCGGTTTTGATTCATGCAAAGCTCTTCCTAAAGGTTGAGCTTCTATACTTCCCGTAGTTGTTGCCATATATTTCAACTACTATAGCATGTTTCTTGTGGAATACAAGGGGGAGAATTGTAACTGTCCTGGAGTTTTCAAAAAGGTCGTCATTGCGAGTGTAGCGAAGCAATCTCAAGAGATCGCCACGGCTATTTCATAGCCTCGCGATGACAAGGGTTTGGAAACTCCTGGACGGTTACCAAGAATTAAGAAAAAAGTCTTACTCTTTTCTCACAAATACTTCATATGCGTCTTATGATTATTAAGCAAAGTAGAATGATGCAAGAAAGAAGTACGTATCGGGAAAATTCTTCCGTACCAGAATTACAATATGTCGAAACCTCCACAAGTCGTCGAAACGTTCGCTTGGGTGAAATAGGGAGATGGCTACTGAATAATCACCTGGATACGATTCGAGCAAGGCGTGAGTATGACCGTAAAAGCCAGGCACACCCCATAGCAGCGGGCGCAGATGCTATTGCCGTTACTGCTCTGGAATCCGTACCTTTTGTGGGAGACGGTATTACTGCTTTGGAAGGAATTAGGGGAAAAACATTAGACGGATTGCCTCTGTCTATACCTGAGCGTATTATTTATGAGCTTTTAAGCATACCCCCTCCTTTTAACCCAATTGACTTGCCCGCGCGACCATTTATTTCCCTTTATCACCTGTTAGATGAGCACATTTTTACTCCTATTCTTCTTGGTGTATTGGGAAATGAGGCAAAAAGGGAAGATGAAGCAGTAAAAAAAGGAAATAGTTTGGCGGCTGCAATATATGAAGAAAGTCCATCAGATTTTTCACAATCTATTCTTCTTCCGGGTAGGCGCACTATCAAATACTTTTAGTTAGTTGCTGGATGGGTAAATACTTGTCTTACTCGTCGCAGACGGTCTCTTGTGCGCTGTCTAAATCTTTTTACTTTTTCATCGAGTTGCTCGTCGAGCCTATCCATTGCTTTGGGTATTTCCCCAAGAGTATGTAAAAAGCGTCTTCCGACAGTGACAACAGGATTGCCATCTGAATTTGTTTCAACAAGTGTTAGAGACGTTTTGGGCGGAGCAATTGGGCCGGTACGAGGTAATTCCGTTATATTATCTTTGGGTAAGTTAGGTGAGGAAGCCAATCCAAATTTACCTTGCAGTATTTTGACATGGTTTGTGAGAACTTCTCCTATTACATCTCTCATTTGACTCGCACTAAGTGGTTGACCATTATTCTCCTGCAATTTTTGTGCATATGCTAGTTGTCCTTCGTGAAGAAGTCGTACTCCTTCAAGCGCAACCAATACTGCTGTTACAGCCTCTATTCCTCGTCTCACCCCTGGATGACTTAGTACATCTGAGACTGCACCTTGTACCGAATCAGTTGAGTATCTTTGTTCTGCTGACATACATATATTTTGTGCACCATATGTAAATACAGTATAAGAAAAAACTATGAATTCTGTAAGGAGTCTGTACTCTTGGGCTTGAATGTGCGTAGAATTTTCTCTATAATAAGGGTTCGCCCCGTACTATAAAAAGTGCAGGGCAGGCCCCGCACTATGAATAATGCAGGACAGGCCAAAAAACAGTATGAATGACGTCATCAACATTAAAGGAGCTCGCGAGCACAATCTAAAAAATATCGATGTGGAAATTCCCAAAAATAAATTGGTTGTTATCACTGGCTTATCAGGCAGTGGAAAATCTTCTTTAGCCTTTGACACCATTTATGCAGAAGGGCAACGCCGTTACGTGGAAAGTCTCTCTTCCTATGCTCGACAATTTTTAGGGGTCATGAAGAAGCCGGATGTAGACCTTATCGAAGGTCTGTCTCCGGCAATTTCAATAGACCAAAAAGGGGCATCCCACAATCCGCGATCTACTGTTGGTACTGTCACAGAAATTTATGATTATATGAGACTGCTTTTTGCCCGGGTGGGACACCCTCATTGTCCGCTCTGTGGGCGAGAAATTTCTCACATGTCCAAAGAACAAATAACAAAAGCCATAAGCGAATTAGGAGTGACACGTCAAGATTCAAGCAAAAAAGGGGTAAGGGTTTTAATTTTGGCTCCTATTGTGAAAGACAGAAAAGGAGAGTACACAGAGTTATTTGCAGACCTGAAAAGACGTGGATATAAAAAAGTGAGAATCGACGGAAAAATTTTTGGAATAGGCGAGGATGTGGTGCTTATTAAAACAAACAAACATTCAATTGAAGTTGTTATCGACGCATTAATCCTTACCAAGGATACAGATACGTTACGTCTCTCAAATGATGTCGAGCAAGCACTCAAATTAGGCAATGGCGAACTTATTGTCTCAGTAATTGAAGATAAGGGATTTGTAATACCCGATTTTCCAAAAGAAATGAAAGACGAATTATTCTCTGAAAAGTTTGCCTGTCCAATTGACAATATTGCTCTTCCGGAAATAGAACCACGAATATTTTCTTTTAATACTCCTCATGGAGCATGTCCGACATGCAATGGATTGGGGACAGTACTTACTGTAGACGCAGCATTAGTCCTTAATGATAATTTGAGCATTAGCGAAGGGGGCATTTTACCATTTTCCAGTACTTTTACCCATGATAGTTGGTTTACCAGGACAATGAAAACATTTGCCCGGGAAAATAATGTATCTTTAAGTGAAAAAATTGGTAATTTTACCAATGAGCAAAAAAAATTGCTCCTTTTTGGGACAGGAAACAAACAATACGAAGTGCGGGGAGAAAATAGGTGGGGGAGAATAACGACGATACACGAACCATTCCTTGGAATTATTGACGAAATAAAACGTCGTCATAGTGAGACTGAATCGATTTTCCTTAAATCCCAAATTGAAAAATATATGAGGTATGAAGTATGTCCGCAGTGTATAGGCTCTCGCCTTAAAAAAGAAGCTCTTTCAGTCACCATAGATGGAAAATCTATCGTACACGTTTGCGATACATCAATTAGCGATACTTTGGCTTTCATAAATACGCTTCAGACTCTTTTATCTGAAAGAGAGCAGCACATAGCTACGCTTATCATCAAAGAAATACGAGAAAGACTTACTTTTCTTATCGACGTGGGACTGGAATATCTCACACTTTCACGAGCAGCAACAACTCTGGCAGGCGGAGAAGCCCAACGCATTCGTCTTGCATCCCAAATTGGGAGTGGACTTACCGGTGTTTTGTATGTGCTGGACGAACCCTCTATTGGCCTTCACCCAAAAGATAATAGCAAGCTTATTAAAACATTAAAAAAACTCAGGGACCTTGGAAATACCGTGCTGGTTGTCGAGCACGACCAGGAAACAATGGAGGAGTCGGATATGATTATCGATGTTGGCCCTGGTGCCGGAGTGCATGGAGGACATATTATTTCACAAGGGACAATAGAAGAAATTAAAAAGGACGAAAATTCTTTGACTGGAATGTACTTATCCGGGAAGAAGAAAATTACAATTCTCCCTGCGGAAAAGCCACGTCTGCTCGAACCAAAAGCGCTACGTATTACCAATGCTGCAGAGCACAATCTAAAAAATATAGATGTAACATTTCCCTTGCAAAAACTCGTTGTGGTAACCGGTGCTTCGGGAAGCGGGAAATCAACGCTTGTGAATGATATTTTATACAAGTCTCTTATGCAAAAACAAAATCCCTTTTTCAGAGAAAAAGCTGGTATGCACAAAGCTCTCACAGGAGATGAGTATATCAAGCATGTCTTTTTTATTGACCAATCACCAATTGGTCGTACTCCACGAAGCAATCCGGTAACCTATACAGGCTCTTTTAATTATATTCGTGATATTTTTGCCAGTACAAAAGAGGCGAGGCTTCGTGGATATGGCCCTGGACGATTTTCTTTTAATGTAAAAGGTGGACGTTGTGAAGCATGTCAGGGCGAAGGACAAATAAAAATAGAGATGCAATTTTTGCCAGACGTCTATGTCCCGTGTGAAGTGTGTAATGGGCAACAGTATAACGCAGAAGCATTGGAAGTCGTATTCAACGGAAAAAGTATTGCAGATGTACTCCATATGACAATTGCACAAGCATTGGAATTTTTTGCATTTCACCCTGCACTCTCATACAAGCTACAAACACTTTCTGATGTTGGACTTTCTTACATCCATTTAGGACAACCCGCTCCAACACTTTCAGGAGGCGAGGCACAAAGAATAAAATTAGCTACAGAATTGTCAAAAAAAGGCAAGGATGCTTTGTATTTACTAGACGAACCCACAACTGGACTTCACTTTGCAGACTTAGAGAAACTTCTTATTGTGCTACGTCGTTTGGTAGACAATGGAAATAGTGTTATTGTTATTGAGCATAATTTGGATGTCATAAAAAATGCTGATTATATTATCGACCTTGGTCCAGATGGTGGAGAAAAAGGTGGACAAATTATCGGAACAGGGACACCCAAAGAAATCGCCAATAATAAAAAGTCTTACACTGGAGAGTTTCTCAAAAAGGTGCTAGAGTAAAAGAACCTTCTGTCAGTCATGAAAAAAATTAAAATACTACTTGCCTTTTTTTTTGTTTTTCTTCTTTTTCCCAAGAGTACATTTGCAGATAGTAATTTTGCTACCTCTTTTACCGGAACGTATTTTGTAAAAGATACCGGAATTACCCATGCAGTATTTTCCGTTACCCTGAAAAACCTCACCGATAGCTATTATGCAACGTCATATGCAATACAACTCGGTTTTAATGACATCGAAAATATTCGCGCAACAGACCCGGATGGGAGTATAACCCCGACCCTAAAAAAGACAACTGAAGGACAAGAGCTGGGTTTTGCATTCAACCATCGTGCAATTGGACTTGGGAAAAGTCTCCCTTTTACTTTTTCTTTTGACACACATAGCGTTGCAACAAAAAATGGAAGTGTTTGGGAAGTGAATATACCTGGGCTGCAAAATCAGAATGATTTTACAAATTTTTCTGTGAATGTGAATGTACCAACGTATTTTGGACAACCGGTCTATATGAAACCCGATGTAGGGAAAACGCTTACGTTTTCAAAAGACCAATTGGGAAAATCAGGTATTTCTATAGCGTTTGGAGACACACAGGTCTTTCATTTTCATGTAGCATACCATCTAAAAAACACACGACTTTTTTCCGTACGTACAGAAATTGCGCTCCCTCCAAATACCAATTATCAGGAAATTTCACTAGATAGTCTTTCTCCGAAGCCTTTGAATGTTACAAAGGACACAGACGGCAATTGGCTTGCTGCATACTCCTTGCTTCCTTCTCAAGTGCTTACTGTTCATGCAGATGGAAGGGTATTTCTCTCTTTAATTCCAAAAAGCCAAAAAACATCTGATACATCGTTGGCTGCGTATCTCAAACCCACAAAATACTGGCAAAGCAATAACGCAAGTATTATAAAACTTGCACAAGATTTACATACACCATATGCAATCTATGAATATGTAGTCAAAACATTACAATATGATTTCTCGCGTGTTTCCGCAAACCAAGACCGCCTCGGCGCAGTAGGCGTACTGCAAGCACCAAATAGCGCAGTGTGTCTTGAATTTACTGATTTATTTATTGCGCTTGCCCGCGCAGCAGGCATTCCAACCCGTGAAATCGACGGATACGCGTATACACAAAATTCACGCGAGAGACCTTTGTCCCTGCAAAAAGATATTCTCCATGCCTGGCCTGAATATTATGATGCAAGCACACAAACATGGATTATGGTCGACCCAACATGGGAAAATACAACAGGAGGTGTTGACTACTTTCACACATTTGACTTTGACCATATAGCGTTTGTTGTAAAAGGCCACGACCCAGAATATCCTATCCCTGCAGGTGGGTACAAGCTTCAAGGTCAAGAAAAAAATCAAGATGTCACGGTTAACTTTTCTTCAGATACCACCCTACCAATTCCTTCAAGTACCTTTGCCGCACAACTACCCTTAAGCGCTGCTGGAGGACTCCCCATAGATACGCCGGTTACCATTGTAAATACCGGAAGTGTTCTTTTTCCAAGCCAACCTATTTCTATTTCATTTTTTCCTACCACTCCGGGAATCTTCTCACAAAGCAGCATAACCGATACTATTCCACCTTTTGGAAAGAGTACTCTTGAGATGTCACTTGGCAAACCAGCATTTTTGACAAATAGGACTGGTGTGGTTACAATACGACTCGCAGGGAAAAGTATTACAAAATCGCTTGCCATTACTTCTTTTCCTTGGATTATCGGGCTAGCAGGAGGAGCAATTTTCATTGGTATTTTCAGCATTACACTATTTATCATTACCAGAAGAGCCAGGCGTGTATCAATTCCTCAACAAATCTAACCAGATATTGTATGTTGGAAAAGCAAAAAATCTCAAAGACCGAGTATCTTCATATTTTGCAAATACAACCAAGCTCTCTCCCAAAACTGAAGTCCTTGTTGGGCAAATTAAAAAAATCAAAATTATCCTTGTTGAGTCAGAAATAGAGGCATTACTTTTGGAAGCCAATCTTATTAAGAAATATACTCCAAAATACAATATTCGCCTCACAGACGGAAAAGCATACCCACTCATTCGTATCAGTGTTAAAAATATGTATCCGGCAGTTATGACCGCAAGGCGTATCGACGACCCACAATCGATATATTTTGGTCCATTCCCAAATAGCCAAGCAGTACGTCTTGTCTTAAAGCTAACACGAAAAATTTTTCCGTATCATTCTGTATATACCCATCCACCAAAGATTTGTTTGTACTACCACTTAGGACTTTGTCCATGTATTCCTGCATTCACCGACAAAAATCTTCCTAGGCCACGTCTCGCCGCGACACTCCCTGTCAAACAATACAAACAAACGATAAAGCATCTTATTGATTTTCTTCATGGAAATACAGGAAAGGTACTCAGAGAATTGCAAAAAGAAAGAGATAGTCTTAGTAAAAAAGAAGACTTTGAAGCAGCACAAATAATACAAAGGCAAATAGACGCAATCCATTTTATTACCCAGGTGGTACGCACACCTTTTGAATATGAGACAAATCCCAATTTAAAAGAAGATGTACGATATGCACAAATGCAAGCACTTCAAGCAACCCTTGCCCGATATGGAGTACGTATTGCCCGACCAAAACGCATTGAATGTTATGATAATTCCAATATTCAAGGTACCAACCCAACGTCATCCATGGTTGTTCTAACAAATGGAGATATCGACAAGTCACAATATCGGAAATTTAAAATTAAAAATGTACAAGGTCCAAATGATTTTGCAAGCATGCAAGAGGTCCTAACACGTCGTTTGAACCACACAGAATGGCCCTACCCGGATTTGATTGTTGTGGATGGTGGAAAAGGGCAGGTAGGCGCAGTAAAGGAGATCTTGGAAAACTTGCATATTCCTCTGATTGGTCTTGCAAAACGGGAAGAGACGATTATCACCTCGGATTTTCAAGAAATTAGACTTGCAAAAAACGACCCTGCGCTACAACTCGTTATGCGAATTCGTGACGAAGCACACAGATTTGCCATTACTTACCACCGCAAGCTTCGGTCTTCACACGTTTTTGAAAAGTAACAATTCGTATCCAAGAGAGTATATTATTTCCTTTTTATAGTATAGCTGTATGGAAAATAGAGAAATGTTGCCGGTTGCTCGTCCAGTAGATATTTTTGAAAGTCTGTGTAAATTTTTGCCCGTTGTGCAATATCAACGGTTTGCCTCCCATCCTCAAGGAGTTTGTCTATACGTTTGTCGGAATTAAAATTGGTAATGTTATTACTTTGATACGAGTGCCAGAGCGTGTATTGATCTGGATCTTTCGAAACGGTAAAATCTCCAAGGAATATTTGAAAATGTTGCGGAATATCCTGGACAACGACTATTTTTGTTTTTACTCCAATTTTATCCCATGCATTCTGAACAATCTTTGCAGCAAGCATATATTTTGATAATGTATGTATCGTAAATTCTGGAAGGTTTTTTACTCCCCCTGCCCCGTCCAAAAGTACCAGTGCGTGTTCGGTATCTTGCATGTGAATTGTTGTATTAGAATATGCATAGGAAAGTGGAGATATCGGTGAGTATGCACGTTGCCCCTGGGCAAAAGTATCCGGAATTGCATACGAAAGCCCGTCTCGTATTTTTTTGTCTGATAAGTCTTTGTCCTGAGTATTATAAAAAAGCGTTACCAGCACATTATGATTGATGCTCTTGGTTATCTGAGCATTAGGAAATCTATCAAATGATGTATGGTTAAAAACCGTATCAGTCAAACCTACAGCACTTGAGATTTCACCCAAGGCAAATGCAAGCTTTACTGCGTCTTGTGTTGGATAAAATTGGTAAATTCTGGTAGTCGAACCGTCTTTTGTGCGTAATACCATAGTTTCTATAAATGACCCATTTAGTGTAATAGATTTGAGAACATATGGCCCTATACCTATAAAATTGGTGCGGAAAATTGGTTTGGAAAGTGTGAGGAGAAATGGAGCATAATTTTCTTTCAGATGAAAAAGTATCTCGTTGGGATTTGGCCTTTGTATCGTAACATCTGAATAGGAAAGCTGTATTTCTTTTGACGTAAATGGCGTCCCATCGGTAAAATAGACTCCTTTTTTGAGCGTAAATTGGTAGGTTTTCCCATTATCTAAAATTTTCCATGATGTACCAAGTCCTGGTAACGCAACCCCATTATCACCAACGATAGTCAAACCTTCTGATAGGTGATCTAAAATTCCTGAGGGGATAGAATTAACAGTATACGAACCAACAAGACCAATGACTTGTCTATTTTCAGAAGTAAGAGAAACAAGCGCACTAAAAAGAAATTGCTTGAGAAGAAAGAAAAACCCGAGCCCAACCAGAAAAGACACGAAAATAATTTTCCCCCATTGTTTTAAATATGCTCTAATAAGCCAAAATACAAGACGTCTTTTGAAAATTGCCATAGTACTTAGTGGTGAAGAAGTAACACAACAGACAATGCCGCAAAAAGAAAAGCAAGCCCGGCTGTTGCCCATAATAACAATTTTTCAATGCTTCTTTTGCTCCTGTAAAATTCGCCAGACCCTCCGAATGCATTTGAAAGACCGCTCCCTTGATTTTGCAAGATAATTGTTCCAATTAAAAGGACTCCGATAATTATTTCTAAAACAAAAAATATCATATTTCCTCAATAATCTCTGTAATTACTTTTGCAAGCTTACTATCATCATGGCGAATAAGACTTCTTACCAGCGTGTCTGCCTGTGATTTTTCTATAAGTTGCTCAGCAACAATAGGTTTTCTTATCACTCTATAATAGTCTTTTTCCGACAAATCATCAACTACTGGAAATTCTTTGAGTTTTTTATATTTTTGCAGCACTGCCTTTGGGTACTGCGCATCATTCACAACAATATAATCAAGTGTTTTCCCCAGGTATTTTTCCATGATTTTTATATGTCCTTTTGCAGTTATATTGTATGTTTGACCATATTTTGTCATGAGATTGAGGACAAATACTTTTTTTGCTTTGGATTTTTTTATTGCCTCAGCAATTCCCGGTACCAGTAAATTTGGCAGGAGGCTTGTATACAAATCCCCGGGGCCAATCGTAATGATATCTGCTTGAGCAATGGCTTGGATTGCATGAGGATTTGCTTTCGGGCGAGGCTTAAGAGTCATTTTCGTAATTCGTAGTGTCCCGTCGTGTACAGGCTCGTCGATAAGATGCTCTTCGTCTACTGTATGCCCATCTTCATAGGTTGCAAAAAGATTTGTATGACTAAATGATACAGGGATAACAGACCCTGCGATACGAAGCACTTTTCCTGTTTGTCTAATTGCCTCTTCCTGGGACCCGACAATATCGCTTAAGGCTGCCATAAATAAATTACCAAAAGTCATTCCCGAAATTCCATTTCCTTTTTCAAATCGATACATGAAGAGTTTGCGAAGAAGCCCTGCTCTGCCTTTTTCCTCAGACAACGCAACAAAGCATTGCCTAATATCAGACGTTGGAAGCATACCGAATTCATCTCGAATACGTTTGTTGCTTCCACCGCTATCGCTCATGGTCACAATAGCGCTGAGATGGTATGGGTATACTTTAAGCCCGGTAAGCATGACAAAAGTACCTGTACCTCCACCCATACAGACAATTCTTTTTGGTTTTTGGTCTATGCTTTGATTAGCCATGTAAGTACCCACACGACTGCTGACAGAATGACTGCAACAACAATATAAGCTGGTATTATACTATAAATATGTATTGTTGGTATAGTCAAACCAAAAAGTGATACCGCGTTGATATGAAAAGGGTACACGCTAATTTTTGCAACCAGTACGGTAAGTATCCAAAGCAGTAATCCGTTGATAACCCAGGTAAAAAGGCCAAACGTAATAATATTCAGCGGAAATGCGATGATTTGCAGTAAAGGCTTTAAAGCAAAAGAGAGAATACTTAGTAGCACTCCGCCAATAACGTACGTCGTCCATCCACCAGTTATAACCAATCCCGAAAGCAATTGGCTGGTGAGAAAAAGTCCTAGGCTTTGGATAAAAATTGCCCGAACAATTGTCTTCATATCCCTGATCGTAACAGAATAAAATCCAAAGAGTCAAGAAAGAATGATTGTGCTAGAATACCATCATGCAAGTTATTCTTTGTCCTCATTGTAAAATGTCCTTTGAGCTTTCTGAGGCTATGGATTCACAATATAAAGAGACCATTGTTGCCCAGCTTGAAAAAGAGCATGCTGTGTCCCTGGAAAAACAAAAAAAGGAATTGGAAGAAAAAACCACAAAAAGAGTCACAGACGAGCTTGCACTACAGTTAAAAGATACAGAAAACGAGGCACTGGAAGCAAAGGAGAAAGGACGGAAACTCCAAGAAGAATTACTAGCCACAACCAAGCGTATTCGGGAGCTAAAAGAGAAAGACGAATCACGGGACCTAGAACTCGCGAAAAAACTTTCTGAAGAGTCAGAGAAAATTCGGACAAAAGCAATTGCTGACGCAACAAAAGAGACCAATCTAAAACTTGCAGAAAAAGAAAAACAGCTTCAGGATGCGCTCAAAGAAGCAGATGATATGAAAAGGAAACTCCAGCAAGGCTCCCAACAGTCCCAGGGTGAGGTATTTGAATTGGAGTTTGAAAATATTCTTGTCCAGAAGTATCCCAATGACAAAATTGTACCTGTTGGAAAAGGAGTAAAAGGCGGAGATATTATCCAAGAAGTTTGGGATGCAAGAGGGAATTATGTGGGAAAAATCCTCTGGGAACTAAAAAATACAAAAGCCTGGAGCGAACCATGGGTAGATAAATTAAAAGCAGACAAACGAGCGATTAATGCAGATGAGGCAGTGCTTATTTCAGAAATTATTCCACAAGATATGAAAACAGCAGGATTTCGAAATGGTATATGGGTAAGCCAGCAAATTTTTGTTATTCCACTGGCTGATACGATGCGCGCCAAATGCATTCAACTTTTTTATGCAAAAAAAGCAGCAGAAGGCAAAGATTCAAAAATGGAAATTTTGTATCACTATCTTCTTGGCACTGAATTTAAAAATAGAGTTGAAGCAATTATCGAAGCATTTAGTAGTATGCAACAAGAAATCGAAAAAGAAAAACGATACTTTTCGAATAAATGGGCACGGGATGAGAAAAATATCCGACAAGTTATTGATAGCACCTATGGTATGCACGGAGATTTGAAAGGAATTATTGGTGGAGTTTTACCTCAAATTCAAGGACTGACAGGACTGGAAAGCGGAGAGTAACTGCCTTAAATCCCCAAGAGAAGTGCCATTCCCAACACAGATATTGCAACCCCAACAAGTCCAATTGTCACAAGTGTATTACTTGGCCCTGTTGGTGGAAGAGTTGGTCGCACCACGATAATTGTGGGCGTAGGAGTTACTCCTGGCGGAAGGGTTGGTGTTGCTGTAGGATTACCTGTTGGGGTTGCACTTGGAGTGAGCGTGCCTGTTGGGGTTACGGTTGGGGTCGCACTTGGAGTGAGCGTGCCAGTGGGAGTAATGGTTGGGGTATCTACAGGCGGAGTATCGGTTGGAGTAATAGGAGGAGTATTGGTAGGTGTTACCGTCGGAATAATAGGAGGTGTATTGGTTGGGATAGGGGGTGGGGTATTGGTTGGAGTATTTGTTGGTGTATCTACAGGTGGGGTACTTGTGGGAGTATTCACAGGTATAGTGGGAGTGGGACTAGGTGGCACAACCTGGCATGTTGTGCCGGAATGACACCAAACTGCTTGATTGTTGACCCCTTGTGGCCCTAAAGACGATGGGTCAAGAGAAACTCCACAAAGCAATCGACTTAGATTTGTCTTATCATAGATTTGAAATCCAAAGTCATTTTGATAATACCCGCAGGCTTGTCCACTAAATTGTCCGGAAGCACTTCGAACGCTCGATCGTGCAGTAACATATGCAACATTATTTCCCGTAAGTCCCTCCTGGTCTGATGTTGAATTTGTCACGCTCAGATTTTGCAAGCACGGCACATGAGGGTCTTCAGTTGTACAAAAATATTGTGCCCATGCCCATTTTACTAAATATGCTCCCACAGAGCCCGGCTGAGCCTTTATGGTTACTGTTGATTGAAAAGAAGTAAGACCCGGGAAATATCCGGAATTCCCCGTACAATTTGGGGATTCAGTTGGAACACTCAAAATAATGGTGAGGTTTGTTCCGCAATTGTATGTTTGAGCGTAGGGCACTTGTGAGGCAGCATGTTGGTTAAGCTGCTGTTGTTGTTTTACTTCAAAAAGAGTAAAAGGGAGTACAAGGAGAATAAAAAAGAATACGATAAAACTGAGTACTTTAGGATTTTTTAACGCAGAAAAATTGAGCCCAAAAGACGACTTGGCTTTCAGCATACTATTACTAGCTTACGTTGAAAGCTTTGGAGTTGTCAATAATTTGCGCTCAAGGAAGCCAAGGAAAAGTTCGACAGCGACAACTTATACATATTTTTCCAATTGTTTTTCTTTGAAAGATATCCAACAAGTATTTTGTACGTATCTACGTCAAAGCTATACGCGTGAGATTGGGTTTGTAAATCATTTTCGCCTTGTTTGGTAAAACTTCCCAAAAGACACCACTTATCCACAACAAAATATTCGACTGTTTCTTCTAATTCATCTTTTTCCGCAATGGCAATTGCACCATCAAATGGCCATTTTTTTATCTGGTGCGCACTTAATGCTTCGATAGCGCGAATATTGTATCGAATCGGTTTTTCCTTTTCTATGCACGCTCCATTACACCTTCCTAATTGATAGGCAAAACAACTTGTTTTTGATTTTTCAAGCCCAAGCAATTTCTCACACAAACGGTATGTACTCGCTATTTCAATAAGAAATTCGTGGGCTTGTCTTTTTGACTTAAATACTCCGACAATGCTACTGAGTCCAAATGGATCAATTTCTGCCACTTCTTCTGTTTGGACTTGTATATATCCATTTGTGTTAATCAGTTTGCTCACCAATACCAATTTTCGGCTTTGTCGAAGCTTTCGATTATATAATGGTTGAAGAGCTTTAATAAGGACTGCTTCTTTGAGTAACGCTCCTAATTCGCCGCTTGTCGCATATGTCTTGATATTTTGCACTTGTTGGGCAATATGCATTTCTTTACTCGAGGTATAATCTTGAGAAAAATGAGAAAGTATCCGCTCTTTCATATTGACGCTTTTCCCGATATAGAGCACAGCGTCTTCCGACCCGTAAAATACATATACTCCAGCACGCTCAGGTAACGTATTAAATATCTCCGCTGGCACATGCAATGGACGTGAAGGACGCTTGAGGGCCTTTTGAATAGACTCTTCAAATAGTTTTGGGTCTATTTGCTTTTGAAGTTTTTGGTAGAATTCCCAAAGGACATACGCGTCGTCAAATGCGCGATGGCGTTTGGTCACAGATATATCAAATCTTCTGATAATACTGTCTAAATTGTGTGATTTTTCTTGTGGGAAAAGGCTTTGAGATAGTCTAACTGTACAAAAATGTTGGGACGAAAAAGTTACTCCTTCTCTTTTGTATTCATTTTTCAAAAATGCATAATCAAATCGTACATTGTGCGCAACCAACACACAGTCTGTAAGTATCGCGCGCACCTCGTCTTTTACTTGCCTGAATGTTGGTGCTTTTTCTAAGTCTTTTGGAGTGATTCCTGTAATAGACGTAATCACATCTGGAAAAATAAATCCCGGATCTACAAGTGTCTGATATTTTTTCACAATTTTCCCATTCTCAACGCGCAGGATGCCAATTTCAATAATTCTGTCCCGAGTAACAGACAATCCTGTTGTCTCTGTATCTACAAATGCAATTTTAGAAGGTAACATACGTGGATACTAACCATAGCAAAAATGCTGATTAAAGACAAGAAATATTGGTATATCCTCGTTTGCAGCTTCACAATCATACCTGGTTTGATAATGAAGCTACATACCAGGAACTGCCATATTTGATACAATACCTGCATGAAATGGTATACCAGTATTGTTAGGAAAGGTGACCAGATGGGACGGACTATTGGATTTCCCACGGTAAATTTAAATCCAGATATTTTGGAAAATACTATACAGCAGGGAATTTATAAAAGCACTGTGATGTATAAAAATCACCAATACAATGGCGCATTATATTTTGGACCAAGACTTATTATGCATGAAACAAAAAATGTATTGGAAATTTATATTTTGGATTTTAATAAAGAAATATATGGAGAAAAAGTTATCTTTCGTATAGGAAAATTTATTCGCCCTATTGCGAATTTTTCCTCTTTTGAGGAAATGAAAAAGCAACTGGAAAAAGACGTAGAAATGATACGACACTAATACGAGGTAAGAATTGGTTTTCTTTCAATAGTTTTCCCGTCTGCACAGGTCATAATAACTACTTTTCCCTTATCAACTGTTTTTAAATGTACCGGTCTTTTCCAAAGTGAATACAACTGCAACAACGTTCCTTCTGCGTAGTCGGCACGAAGACTATCTTCTGCATCTTCATATTTGTGGACTAAATATAATTCTTTTTTGCCATTATAGTCTCCTCCACCAGGAGCAACAACAATAACAGGCAACCCATTATTAATCTTTGATGCAACTAACCCATTGATAATTTCTTGTGGGTTTCGTGTTGTTATTGTCCAATTTTCTCTATTGCGAGAATCTTTTTGCAAACCATATTCATATAAATTTAACTCTTCGACCAAAGCAGGCGTCAGGAAATCACGCAAAAATGACGCGTCTCTATAAGTCTCCATAATAACTCGTGGATTATATCTTTCTCTTTCTTCTGAGGTAAGTGTCCTCACGTCAATTTTATCTCCCTTCCAATCGTAGTCAAGCTTTCCGTCTGCACGCACCTCACCTCTATATTTTCTTGCAATATCTTGCCAAATAGCCAAACCCAGCTGGTATGGATTGGGGTTGTATGGGTGGGGTTGGATAACTCCTGAGTGCATACTTGCAAACTCAAGTGCGTCATCACTTTCTTCTGGAATTTGTCCATCTTCATCCATTTTGTGCATTATCTGAACATGTGCGTACGTGGCCCATCCTTCATTCATAATTTTTGTCTCTGCTTGTCCCCATACATGCACCATCATGTTTCTCACGCAATCGAAAATGTCTGCTTGCCAGTCTGCAAAACCATCTGGTGCGAACATTCGCACAAATTTCATAACATCACGTTCTTCATGTGCTGGAAAAGGAACATCAGGTTTTTTTGGTTTCTCTTTCCCTCTTTCGTCCAACTCCAGTAAATCTTCATATCCTGTCCTGCGACGAGCATGTTGTGTTTCCCAACTGTCTAAAAATTTTTTCCTCCCCCACACAATATATTCTCGAGGAGACATGGTATTAATTGGAGACTTAGGGTCGGGGTCTATATTCCACATAATTGCCTTTGCAGCATCAATAAATTCTTCGACTATTGGGACACCATACTCATGTTCGTACCCGGTAATCCTCTTTGCCTGAACCAATACATTTTGTGCTATATGTGGATCGGTATGCCTGAAGGCAATATTATGTTTGAAAAAATCTGTATGACCCAATACGTGTGCCATGACAAGGAGTTGTTGGCTATCTGGGTTGTTTTCTGCAAAATATGCACGAGCTGGACGGGTATTCGTAACTAATTCATATATCTTTGAACCATTTTCATATTCATCCATCATTTTCCAATAATCTTCTCCATTGGTCCAGTGTGTAAATACCCCAGGCATGCCAAAGGCCGCAGTTTCGTAAATAAACTTTACAGGAACAATATCAAATGTTGTTTCCGGAGGATCAAATCCCAATTCTTGAGCAATTCGAAGGATTGTTGGTACAAGAGCTGTTAGTCTTTCTTTTTGGGTTGTTAGAGATTCTGCAACAGTACGACTTTTTTTCCCATCTAAAAAACCACGTAGTTTCCCATCATTTTCAGGTCTTAAGGTATTCATGATTTATTTACCCTTCCTTCCCTCCCTTCTTGTTTTTTAAAGAAGGTTTCAAGCGCTGTATATATACTTGGTTTATCTGTTACTTTGGCAGTGATAATCCGCGGGTCTGCGATAGTTCCGAAGGTATTCATTAAATTTGTGTCCTCAGATGCCCAAGGGTATGGTGCGGCTGCGGGACGCGTCTCTGCATAAAATATTCTTCTTGATTTTCCAAGTAATGTAGCAACTGATTTCTTCAATTTTCCTTCTTCATCATCACCTGTCCAGTTGTCTCCGTCTCCAACATAAAATGGATATACATTCCAGTCATTCGGCGAATAACGCGTATCAACAATTGTATTTGCAAGAGCAAATGCTGTTGAGGCCTCTGTCCCTCCTGATTCACTCGTGTGGAAAAATAAGTCCTCATCTACCTCCTGGGCTGATGAATGATGCGTTATAAAAACAATTTTTACTGCATCGTATTTTGATCGTAAAAAAACAACTGAGCATAATAATATTATTTTTGCTGCTAGTTTTTCTTGTTCTCTCATAGATCCTGATACATCCATCATGGCAACAACAACCGCATTCGTAATTGGTTTTTCAGTCACATTCCATGTTGTATATCTATGATCTTCATCGCGGATATTAGCAACTTTTGCTGGTCTCCCAGCCATTGCGTTGCGTTTGATATTTGCGATGAGGGTCGCTTTTTTATTCAAGTTGGCAAAAGGGCCTTTTGGCCGTCGGTCATTCCATACAACTTCATCTTCTGTTATCTGCCCGACCCGTTTTTCTTCTAAATCCGGTAATTCCCATTCTTCGAATGCCATTGCTAATATTTTCTCAATCGGCACGGTAAACTCGTATCCCCCTTCTCCTTCTCCATGTCCTCCTTTTTCTCCATTTCCTTGACCTGGCCCTTGAGCAATAATATCTCCTGGTTGTCCCTCCCCGCTTCCGTACCCTTTTGTCTTATGTGGATCTTTTTGGAAAATAGGACGTGCTTCAGGCGGGAGTGTTACATGAATAACGTCCCCTTCTTTCCCATCTATTGGCACTTGACCAATAAGGTCGGGGAGTCTCTCTCTTATTTTCCTGTCAAGCCTTTCTTCAAAACGACGTTTGCTTGCATCTCCTTCATTGTGTAAATCGTATGGAAAATCACTATTAGTTCCGCTTCCACTTTGCGATTGTCCATCGTGTGCTAACGAAATTGATATTGGGTTTTTAGGGCCGTTGGATTCAAGTAAACTCATACGTATTGCGGGCAAGGCGTTAAGGTTTTATAAAGTATTCTGTTGTTAAAGTCAACAACCAAGTTAGTTATATACTATTTCTCATCTAGTTCTTTAAGAATTGCCCTCATTTCGCGTAGCGCAGGAGACTCCTCATTTTCACAGCGGGGACTGTGAGATGCATTTGGCAATCCGTTGCATGCTAACAATGCTTTCCTGTGTTCTTGGTGGCCTAGACTTGGCTTGAAATTTTTCACCAGGAGCACCAAAGACTGGATTTTTGGAAAGATACCTACGAAGACCTATGTTTTTGACTGGAAGGGTTGGTTGATAAGTATTTGGTGAATTTTCTAAAGTCCCGTCATTTTCCGGTTGTCTTGCCATACTGGAGCAATATAGCAAAGCTTATACGATTTCACAATCTATGCTTGTATTGTTATGATAGTTGATGCAATATGGTACATTTGATAAATTATAACGAGGTATGAAAAAATGGCATAAAATAGTATCGTCTGTATTATTTTTAGTAATTGTAGGATATGGTTTTTTATATACCACCCAAAACAAAACAATTGTAAAAAACAACCCTCAACCCGCAATAGTTCTACCATCCACATGCCATAGCACTGGAGTGCTGCCGGACGCACACTGCACGCCGGGAGAAATTAATAAAGCGGTTACTCAAGATACAATTCACTCGACAATATGCGTGAAAGGGTATACAAAAACAATCCGCCCTCCTGTTTCGTATACAGAACCGTTAAAAATTCAGCAAATAAAAGCGTATGGATATTCACACACCAACCCAATGGATTTTGAAGAGGACCATTTTATCCCCCTGGAAGTAGGAGGCAGTCCAACTGACCCACATAATCTATGGCCAGAGCCTCGGTACACAGCGCCTAATTCATTTGATAAAGACAAGGTTGAAAACCTTTGTAATGAAAAAGTGTGCACTGGACAAATAACCCTTGCAGAGGCCCAGAAAGAAATAATGAGAGATTGGACAGCTGCATGTCAGTAAAGTCGGCTTAATTAATATTACTGGCAAAAAGTAAGATGTAAATATTTGAGCCGGACGTAAGAGTGGATTTTCTTATGCTGGGAGAGGGATGTTTTTTTCGCTTAGTTGCTTTTTTAGCTCAATTATTCTTAATTCACGTCCAACCATTAATTGATTTATTTTTTCCAACTGCTCTTTTTGCTCACGAAGTTGGAATTCTGATTGTTTGCTTTGAGATATATCTACTGCCCGAACGAGTAATACCTTTTCATTGTGAATGATCACTGTTTTTATTATTATATTTGCCCAGAATGTTTTTTCGCCTATCGATGTCATTTCTTGATTCTTTTCAAAAAAGCCATTTTTTGCTATTTCGGTATATATATTCTTTTGATCTTCTTGGGTAAAACCTTCTTTAAATATTCCAAAAAATTGTTTCCCAAGAAGTTCTTTTTTCATTGGAATATTGAGAAGATTCATCGAAGCAACGTTGCAATCAATAATTTGCTGATTAGTATTATCGACTAAAAAAATTGCATCCGCCGATTCATTAAAAATAGTTGACATTGTTTGCTCTTGTACAACAAGTTGGCGTTCGACCGAACGCTTTGATTGGATAGACAAGTATGATGCCACAATAAAAACCCCACAAAGTCCTAGCGTAACAGGAGGATCAATTGCAGGTTTGGTAACAACAAAAAGGGAATACACCAACCAAAGGGCGTAATACAGTAAAAAAGCAACGATTTGTTTGGTATTGCGAAATTTTGAAAAACCTAAAAAAATAAAACTTCCCAATTCGGCGAGTAGATAATTTCCCGAATAATGATTTTGAGCAAAAAGATAACTTACCCAACCAATAATAATATATAAATACACATAGTATGCTAGATCTAAGTTTTTTTTGAAATTATTGTGTATATACGAAAGAAGTAAAAATATTCCCGCACATATTCCAACAAAAATTCGCAAAACCCATGGATCGTACGCCGAGGAATTTGAAGTATATAAAAACCCCATAAGCGGAACAAGCACGGCACAAAGGGCAAAAATTGCCCGAAAAAGGGTAAGCTCAGACTTTTTTAATGCAGTTGAAGCAACAGTGGTTTCAGATGTACTCATATCTTTCGCAGAATGTATTATTACAGTAACAGCTCTTTTACAAGTATCAAGAAGGGTACCTAAATGAAGAGAAATTACATTACCTCATCAAAAACCGTTTTTCGACAGTGAAGCTTGATGACCCTTTAACAAAAATAAAATCAGAATTTAAAGAATACGTTTTGGACATTAACGATGCGCATATTGTTGTAGGTGCCCGAAAAGCAAGTGCACAATTTCTTATTTCTTACAATACAAAACACTTCAAAGCAGATAAATTTAACATTATTTTAACAACTCCGGCAAATCTTCTCCAATATCTTCGTAGTATATAAATTTGTGAGCCGGGTAATGGACAGTTCGAACCACACTCGCTTGGTTAGATCATCTGAGACTAGTCCTGTTTTAACTTCTTTATGATGTGGGACAACGCATGTTTTTCTTTTACTTTCATTCCACCAGATCTCATGCGAACCACACTCGACCCGCCTCCCTCGCTCGCATGTTTTCTCATTGATTTTCCCTGCGTATGCGTGTATCCTATATTATACATAATTATAATGCATAATAAAATTAACCTTATATTATTCCTCCTGCTTATTTTAGCTTTTCCAACTTTTCTTTTAGGGAAAAGTATGTTTTTTCCCAAACCAAAAATAATAGCAACACACGTACCACCTTCACCAACAAATGATAATGTTCTTGGTGCAAATGCTACTGCTCAACCATCCACTACAACAACTCAAGGTATGACAAAATTATTTGGGTTTGCTTTAAGCGATTATACAAATAAAACAGAAGAAATCAGTGATCTAGAAGACACAATAAAGAAAAATATTACCACCGTCTCTATATACAAACAATTTGGTCTTCCTAGTAATAATACTATCGATATCACAGAACTATCTTATATAAAATCTCACAATATAAAACTTCTCATAGCCTGGGAGCCTTGGAACCCACAAGAAGGTATGCACCAATCTATTGACTATTTAAAATCTATAAACGATGGGGGACAGGATGCGTATATAAAAAGTTTTGCGCATATCATACAAACCTATGGTGCACCAGTTATTATTAGGTTCGGACACGAAATGAATGGGAATTGGTACCCATGGGGCCAAAGACAACAAGAGTATGTCCATGCATACCAACGTGTTGTTACATTATTTAGGAATGAGAACATATCAAATGTACAATGGATGTGGTCAATTAATGTAGATCCTCTTACTGGTGTAGATTCGTATTATCCTGGAAACGACTTTGTTGACATCATTGGTATTGACGGTTTTAATTTTGGCACATCAGCAGCAAATACTACATGGGTGTCTTTTTATGCCATTTTTTCCCACGCATACGAATATATTGTTTCCCACTACAATAAACCACTTATTATTTCTGAAACAGCTTCAGCAGAAGTAGGAGGTAATAAAGCGCAATGGGTACGGGATATGTTTGGAACTCTGGAGACTTCCATGCCAAAAATTCAAGAAGTAATATGGTTTAACCTCAACAAAGAGACTGATTGGCGAATAAACTCATCATCAGAAGCTTTGTCTGCATTTCTTCAGGGACTTTGATGTCATCGTATTTCATTCAAATCAAGAATGTGGTTATATATATCTATAGCCATAAAACATAAAAAACTACTCACAGTAAGTATTTTTTTTGCCTGCACGTTGCTCATAGGCATTTCTTTGCTATGGAGATTTATAACTATAGCTACAACTACAACTACTCAAACACTTCTCTTACCCTCCAGTGGTACCTATTATGGATATTATCTATCTCGATTAAACACACATCCACAAAACCCAACAATTAGTCTTCTAACCAATGAAAAACCCAGTCTAACTATGTACTATCAAGATTGGGCGGGAGACCAGCCTTTTGATATAGTTTTTATGAACACACTCTCAGACCAACACGTTATCCCTGTTGTGACATGGGAACCATGGAATCAAAAAGAAGCAGAAAAAGGACAAAAAATTCAAGTGGCATATTCATCACAAGTTATTGCAAGCGGAAGATATGATGCATTTATTACACGTTGGGCGAAAAAGGCTGCTGAATTTAAAAAACCGTACTTTCTGCGCTTTGCCCATGAAATGAATGGAAATTGGTATCCTTGGGGAAATGTTGGGAAGAGTACATCAGAAGATTACAAACGTATGTGGATCCATGTCCACTCACTTTTTGAAAAAGCTGGCGCAACAAATACTCTTTGGGTTTGGTCTCCAAATAACACCGACGAGACAGGTAGTAGAGCATCTCTTGTGAGCTTTTATCCAGGCGATGCCTATGTCGATTGGGTCGGATATAGCGGATTCAACTGGGGCAATACAGCATATACTCATTGGCTCTCCTTTTTACAAATTTCTCAAGATACGTATGGAATACTAAGTCAATTTAACAAGCCAATTATGGTTGCCGAAACGTCTTCTGTTGGTAAGGGAGGCAATAAAGCACAGTGGTTTGATGACCTTATTACAAACCTTCCAACGCTCCCTCGCATAAAAGCAATAATCTTTTATAACGACAACGATCGAGAAAATGATTTTAAATTGTCATCAGGCATGAATAGTAGCGAGGTTATCACTACAAATATCGTTAACAATAGCTATATGATAAAAAATCCAATTATTCAAACTACAACCCAACATAACTCTATAAATTCCCTGTGGAACCATATACAGTAATAGTATGCTATTTAAATTTCCTAGACTGCTTGCTAAGATTTCATTTGACTCTTCAATATATTTTTTTGGAGTTATTTCTCTTTCTTTTTTGTTTTTTGAGGTTGTTTTTGTTCATGCAGGATTTTTTCTCAATCAAAAAGTTGCACCATTTACTTTACCTTTCTATTTTTTTATTTATACAGTATCTATGTATCTGCTTTTCTATCTACAAAGAAAAAAGGAAGGAATACAAAACAGATTATTGGGATTGGTATTTTTTATACTTTTTGCGTACACAATGTTTGCTATTGGCTCATCATTCTTTAGTCATACATACGATACTTCATGGGATGGGCAGGGGTATCACTCTTCAGGAATTGTAAGTTTTGCTACCGGCTGGAATCCTATTTATGAAAAAAATCTTCCAATACATCTCCCGGATGCCGATATTCTTGTGCAGGGGTATCCAAAGGCACTATGGCTCATGCAAAGCACACTGTACACTGCTATGGGTAGTCTTGATGGAGCCAAAGTGCTCAATCTTGCCTTACTCATTATTGCAACAACTCTCCTGTATAGTTTTTTTCGCAGGCTAAAAATCCATCCTTTTCTTTCACTTTGTATTGCACTACTCATGAGTATTCAATCCCATGTCGTTATCCAATTTTTTAGCTTTATGGAAGATGGCATAATGTATGAAATATTACTGTGTGCAATAGCACTGCTTGGTATCTGCATGACAGAACTTACCTATGCTTCCATTATAGGAGCCTTTGCATCCATTGTTCTTCTTATGGGCGTCAAGTATACGGCTTTGCCGCTTGCAGGCATACTTGGGATTTTGTTTTTAGGCTTATGTATCTACAAACTTTATCGCAACAAGCTTACCCTTGATGAAAACGCAACAGCATTTTTTTCATTGCTATTAATTTCAGGAATATTATTTCTCTGGGTTCCATATTTTACCAATTTAACTTTTTTTCATTATGTCTTTTATCCAACGAATTTTTCGGAGATTCGAGGAATGCCACTTCATGATAATTTTCCAAAAAATATTGACTCCAACAATAAGCTAGAGCTTGTTTTTTATGGCATATTTTCAAAATCCCAAACAGACGCGAGCAGTAATAGCACAAGTCCACAAAACGTTGCACAATTGAAAATTCCATTTACTTTTTCAAAAAATGAGATACTCGATTCTACTGAAACTTATAACAACCGTGTGGGTGCAGGAGGTCCATTATTTTCTGGAATTCTTATTCTAAGTATCGTTACAGAATTACTACTTTTTTTGCTTGTAATAAAGAAGGAAAGAAAATATATCTATGTTTCACTTGGGCTTTTTTTAACTGTTATCTTAACAGTATTTATTTCACCAACTCCAAATTTACTAAGGTATAGCACTCAGGTCTTGCTCATTCCTTTTATTGCTGTACTCTCTGCAATACTTTTGGGTAAGAAAGTAAAAGCGTTTTACGCACTAGTTACGCTTATTTTATTGAGTCTTTCTATCAATGCTATTCTTTTTTCATTTCCAGTATTTTCTGAAAGAAATCAAACTATGCAAGACATTACAGAACAATTGGACATAATGCAACATTCCAACCTAGTTTATGACGTGGACGCAAGAAGGTTTTACTCAAATTATATTAGACTCGCTGAGCACAAAATACCTTTCCGTGTCGTTTCATCTCTTCAATGCAAAACACAACAGGTGTTATTGTATACAAGTTATACGACAACGTTTTGCGCTGAAGAAAGAAATATAACGAACTAATTAGAATGGAAAAGGTAAGAACAACAATATATTCAGTCCCAAAATACAACACGTACGAATATATCATCAAGAATGCTTGGTCTGTTCGCATTATATATGTATCTGCTCTTATCAGCTGGTGTTTTGCTGTCTTGGGATTTGTTCGATTTTTAAATCTCAATAATTGGTATTGGGTTATTTTTGGACCTGTTTTGGCTTTTTTTACTGTCTATCAATTTATTAGCTATTACATCAATCTATTTTATGAATCGTTCGATCTAGTACGCCATCATCGATTTGTCAATTCTTTTTGGAGCGATACAAAGAAATTACCAACTGTTGATATTTTTCTACCAATTTGCGGGGAAGAAACTGCTGTACTCAAAAGAACATTCCAATCTGCTTCAGAAATTGAATACTCAGCGAAGAATATTTATGTTCTGGACGATCAAGGAAATGAAGAGCATAAAGCACTGGCAAGTGAATGTAATTTCACATATTTGAGCAGAGAAAATAAGGGATATATGAATAAAGCAGGCAATCTTAAATATGGATTTGAGCATTCTCATGGAGAGTTCTTGGTAATTTTTGATGCCGACTTTGCACCTCATAAAGACTTTATTAAGCAAACCCTACCATATATGCAAGACCCAAGGACTGCTATCGTACAAACTCCACAATATTTTGAAAGTACCAAAATTATTCATGAAAGGTCTTCTTTAGAATACGGAGCAGGGCAGGTACAGGAAGACTTTTATCGCATTATTCAAGTTGCAAGGGACCATTTTGGTGGAGCAGTATGCGTCGGATCAAATGCAATGTATAGACGAAGCGCGCTGCTTGAAATTGGTGGCACCGCACAAATAGAACACAGCGAAGATATTCATACAGGATTTAAATTACTACTAAAAAATTGGAAAATAAAATATATCCCGCTTATTTTGGCTATTGGACTTTGTACTGACAACATGCATGCGTACTTTCATCAGCAACATCGTTGGTGTACTGGAACTTTGTCACTTATTAACGACACTTTTTGGCTTTCAAAAGTTCCTTTTGGAATAAAGCTTTCGTATTTTTCTGGTTTTTTATACTATCTAAGCTTTGCTTTTGAAATTGTACTAACCTTCCAAATTTTTCTGCTCCTTATTTGGCATTACAATTTCATAAACTTCCAAAATACGCTTGTTTTCCTTCCAAGTCTTTTTATATTGTTTATTGTAATGCCCCTATTTCGTAGGTCCAGAACTCGCTTTGGAACACTAATTACTCGTACCGCATATGCAAATAGCTATCTTCATGCCGTCTTTTCAGCATTAGCAAAAAAAACGCTTCCTTGGGCACCCACTGGAACCAAATCTAGCAAAGTATCCAATGCATATACTGAAGGATTTATTTTCAATGCGGGATATATTCTTATATATGTACTCCTCACAGCATTTTTGATTGCAACAAAGCATTTTCCTTTATTTAATTTTAATTACTGGTTTGTTTTATTCTGGATTTTTTATTTTCTTGCAACACGTTTGATCCTACTTATCAACTCATTTGAGGTTTACCAAGAGATAAAATTAGAATCATTATCAAACACGCTGCATTCGCAAAGTATATATAGAGTCTGGTGGCTTAAAACCATGGGATCATATCTGGGAACCTTGGTGTTTATTATTGCAATCGCAATCCTTTACAGCTCTCACGTACGCTAGTTGTGCGGAATTTTGCATCTCTGACCAAATGGTTAGAAGATTTCTCAGTGAGCCGGGTGGGATTCGGACCCACAACCTAAGCATTAAGAGTGCTTTGCTCTACCATTGAGCTACCGACCCAAATTTATCTCAAAACACCTCAAAGTATACCATAATTGGGCCCATATTCACAGATATTTACCCTTGATTTTCAAAACGTTCGAATTTATAATGCCACTAATATGTTTATTGAAAACGATAATCCTGAAAATCAAAGGATTTCGCTTGAAAGGCAAAGATTCTTAAGCGATGCTCCTATTTTGAGCACATTTCTCGACATAAGACGCGCATACTCTGACCTGGAAAGTAAAAGGATTACACGAAAAACTCATGAGGCATTAGTAACGAATTTATCAGGGTATTTTGATAATAAATGGCTTACTGCAGTTACGCATACAAATAGCATACTCCTTGAAAGCTGTATGAGAAGTGCATTTGGCAAAACCAATCCGCTTACAGAAAATCCAGAAGCTCTCAAAACGCTTGCTACGACATTGTATCTTATTGGATGGCAAAGTGGAGTAAGAAGCTGCGAATTCATCCCTGATATTCTCAATCAGCTACAGTACCTAGGCATGTTGGATGCTCACGAGGAATTTTCTGCACAACGTACTTTTTGCGGTCACCTCCTTGGAGGAATAATACATGCTGGTGCCGAAGCCCGATCTACGTATAACACTCCGGATATATCAGCTGATATTAGTAATTTCTTACGAGAGGCAAGTCGTGGACTCCCAGACGATGCTGATGCTTTCTAAAAAATCAAATTCTATCCACAATTCATTTTTCCTTGTAAGAAAAATGCTATAAGATATATTTTCTCGTATTTTTGCTTGACTACATGTGATATGCACTGCTATAGTTATATGCTCCACCACTACTAGATGTCACAAAAGAAATTATTAGAATTACGGGAAAAAATATACAATTGTATTCGGGAGCTGGAAACCCCCTTTGGCATTAATGCTTCTGGTAAAGACGGGAAATTCGGGTGCATTTTTGGTCGTGATAGCTTTATTACGATAATAAAAATCCTCAAAACCCAGCATTTGAAAAAAGACCACCAGCTTTTGTCTTTGTGTAAAAAAAGTCTTCTCATGCATGTTTCATTACAAGGAAAGCAGGAGAATATTCAAAGCGGCGAGCAACCGGGAAAATTTATCCATGAATACCGGACAGATAAGTATGAAAATCTTATCAATCGACCACGTCCTTGGTATGTCTACCCGGATAATATATTGAGAAATTTTGACAGTATCGATTCTACTCCTCTTGGACTCTGGGCTATATACAAATTCTGGGAAGTAACACAAGATGAAGTCTTCTTACAACACGTGCTTCCTGCGGTAAAAAAAGCACTTGTATGGATAGAAACATATGCAGATATGGATAAGGACGGTATTGTAGAGTACGAATTGCACTCGCAGCGAAAATTTGGCGGATTGGTTGTGCAATCATGGGCTGATTCTGCGCCATCGTTAGCAAATGAGCAAGGGGTTTTCCCGTCGTATCCTATTGCACCTGTAGAGGTCCAAGGAATGTGCTGGCTTGCATTACAGCTTTGGGGAAATTACTTTCTAGTACATGGTGAAAAACAAATGGGGAAAAATTGCATAGGGTTTGCTCGGAAAATGCAAAAAGCATTTGTACAACATTTTTTACTTAAAAGTAACAACCGATATTACTTTGCTCAAGCGTTAGACGGAGAAAAAAATCAGATTACAACTATTACGGCAAATCCACTTCTGTGCCTCTGGGCCTCATATGAGAAAGATAATGTCCCGTTTTGTATTATTCCAAAACAATATAGAGAAGACATCGTCGCGCGTGTATTTAAAAAAGATATGTTTTTACCCCATGCAGGAATCCGCACCATGAGCGATTTGTCTCCTACATATAACGGGACCGAGCAATCCTACCATAATGGAAGTTTTTGGCCAATTCTCAATGGACTTATTATCGAAGGTTTGGAAAATTTTGGATACTTTAAAGAAGCACGAGTACTCACAAGCGCAATGCTTGAGCCAATTCATCATTTTGGCACACCGATAGAATTATATATTGAAAAAGAGGGTTCGTATATACCATATAAAAGCATATACGGCCAAAAAAGCAGCAGTAATCAAGCATGGTCCGCAGCTGCGCTTTACGACGTGCTTCTTTGTCTCACGCACCCCTTATAAAACAGCTCTTGCACTTCTCTTACATAATTCTGGCATACCTATTAAATTTTTTCTCTACATTGCCTCTATGAGAATTGGAATGATTGCCCCGGTCATCGAAAGTGTCCCGCCAAAAAAATATGGAGGGACAGAAAGAGTTATTTCTGCACTCACCGAAGCATTAATCCAAAAAGGGCATGCTGTGACGCTTTTTGCAAGTGGAAATTCACAAACATCTGCAAAATTAGTATCTGTTTTTGGGCAAACACTTCGAAAAGTCTACCCTAAAAAATCCGATACGTTAAAAAAAGTCCAAGCAACACTTTTACATGTTGGTAATGCATATGCGTTGCAGGATACATTTGATATAATCCATGACCACACAAGTTATTTTGGGTTATCCTTTGCCCAAGCAAGTAAAACACCTGTCGTATCGACCGTGCACGGATGTATTGAAAAAGAGAGTATTCCTTTCTATGAACAATTTTCAAATCCATACCTTGTGAGTATCTCTAATTCCCAAAGACGCCTAACCCCACAGTTACGCTACGCTGCAAATGTGTATAATGGGCTTCCAATGAATGACTATCCATTTACACGTCTCCCGAGCAAATACCTTGTAGCAGTTGGGAGACTGACTCCGAAAAAAGGCATACACAATGCAATTACCATTGCACAAAAGCTTCATCTTCCTCTTATTATTGCTGCAAAATTAGACCAGGAAAATCTACCATATTTTCATACGCGTATTCAACCACATCTGGGAAAAAATATTCGGTGGGTAGGGGAGGTAACCGAGAAACAACGAAATACACTTATGAGTCATGCGTTGTGTTTTTTACACCCCCTTGAATGGGAAGAACCTTTTGGACTTACAATTATCGAAGCACTTGCGTGCGGGACACCTGTTGTCGCATTTAATAAAGGGTCTATGCCCGAGCTTATTCAAGAGGGCAAAACAGGATTTCTTGCAAAAGACATAGATGATGCTGTGGAATGTGTAAAAAAGATTGATACAATAAATCGTGCATATTGTCGTTCGTATAGCCTGAGTCGCTTTAATAGCATCAGAATGGCAAACGAGTATGAAACAATTTACCAAACAATCCTTGCTCAAAAAACAATATACAATCCTTCATTTTTCCAGAAAAGTCTCCCCTTGGAAGCATAATATGTATCTGCACCTGCTGCCGCAGTAGCATGTGGCTTGCATTGCTCATTCCAATTCGTCAGAGTGAAAGCTTGCCGAAGTGTGCGCCCTGCAGGATTTGAACCCGCAACCTAGTGGTTCGAAGCCACTTGCTCTATCCAGTTAAGCTAAGGGCGCATATGCGTGCGCAGGACAATTGTATCAAAATAGCCTACTTTCTTCAATGGAAGTGGTTGCTATCCCAGGCTTGCTTTGCGTATAATTGCTGTATGAAATATATTAAAAGTATCGTTTCTTGGCTTCTTACCCATAAAAAAATTTCTATTCCCGCTTTGATTGCTCTACTGATTCTCATCTTTATCCTTAGGCCAAAGCCACCGGTCCCCATAGCAACCTATACCGTGAAAGCCCAAACGCTTACTCAGACTGTTTCGGTCAGTGGCGCGGTTAATGCAAAAAACTTTGTGAATCTCACATTTCCAATTGGCGGTACACTTTCGTGGGTTGGAGTAAAAAAAGGAGACAGCGTGAGCGCATATCAGACCATTGCCACACTTGATTCCCGAACAACACAAAAGAATTTACAAGCTGCACTTATTAATTACTCCGAACAACGTAATGCATTCGACCAAACAATTATCAATAATAACAATATTCAAAATCCCCAAGATGCGTTAAATGACACCATGAAACGCCTTCTTCAAAATAACCAGTATGATTTAAATAAAACAATTAATTCTGTGGAGCTGGTAGACTTGGCACGACAGCAATCTATACTTACTACTCCGATTGCAGGAGTCGTGACACGAGTGGACGCACCTGTTGGCGGAGTTACTGCAATTGCCGGATCCACAACCTTTAGCATTATCGACCCACAATCAATTGTATTTGATATGGATGTCGATGAGGCGGATATTGGAAAGATAACTGATGGCCAGGTTGCCAGAATTACTCTTGACGCATATCCAAATACAACACTTTCTTTACCAATAAAAAATATCGACTTTATAAGCCATACAACCTCCAATGGAGGCAATGCATATACGGTTGAGGTGCAATTACCAGAAAACATGAGCATACAGTATCGTGTGGGAATGAATGGAAATGCAGATATTATTACGGCAGAAAAAATACATGTCTTAACCATCCCTCTTTCTAGCGTAGAAAACGACCAATACATTTATGTAAAAAAGGCGACTAATGCATTTGTCAGACAAAAAGTAAGCCTCGGGCTCCAAAGCGATACCGACGCAGAGGTACTTTCTGGAATTCATGCTGGAGACACTATTGCACTGGATCCAACAGCAATACAGAAGAAGTAACATGAAGAAAGCTGTTATCGACCTCAAAAATATTAAAAAAGCTTACATTAGTGCAGATGTCCAAACAAATGTGCTCAATGGAATCTCGCTTACGATTTTTCAAGGTGATTTTGTTGCAATCACCGGCCCATCCGGGTCTGGTAAATCTACCCTTATGAATATCATTGGCGTGCTCGATAGTCCAACAAGTGGAAAATATATTCTCAACGGATCAGACATTACCGGTCTCTCGGAGAATCAATTATCCTTTATTCGCAATCGGGAAATCGGATTTGTTTTTCAGTCTTTTAATTTACTTTCTCGTGAGTCGGCACTGGATAATGTTATTTTACCGGCAATTTATGCCGGAATGGACCGTACAACACGCACAAAAAAAGCAGCAGAAATTCTCACAAAGTTGGGACTTGAGGAGAGACTAAAAAATCATCCCAATCAATTGTCCGGTGGCCAACAACAACGAGTGGCAATTGCTCGAGCGCTCATGAATAACCCTGAAGTCATTTTGGCAGATGAGCCAACAGGGAATTTGGATACCAAATCAGGTCAAGATGTCATGAAAATTTTACAAGAGCTCAATAGCGAGGGAAAAACGATTGTCCTTATTACGCATGAAGTGGATATTGCCAAACAAGCAAAAAAAATCATTCATATTCGAGACGGAATGATCGTTTGAAATCAAAATTGTACTTATGGATATTCAAGAATTGCTTACGCTTTCTATACGGGCGCTTGTCGCAAATAAATTACGAAGTATTCTCACAACCCTTGGTATTATTATTGGTGTATTTGCAATCATCGTCCTCGTCTCACTGGGATCCGGACTTCAGAATTATATTACCAATCAAATTTCTAGCCTTGGTTCAAATTTACTTTTTGTGATACCTGGACCAGCAGGTGGAGCCAGGACTCCCGGAGGAATTATTGCAAATAAGCTACTAACATCAGACGCCAAAACTTTGTCTCTAAGACTTAAAGACGTTGCAATAGTTGCGCCGGTTATTCAAAAATCCACAACAATTAAGTATAAAAATAAGTCTGATAAAGGAGTGACTGTAGGAGGTTCGACAGCAGAGTATATTACCATTATAAATATTGCCCTTGCACAAGGGGCATCATTTACAAAAGCACAGGAAAATTCCAGTGCAAAGGTTGCTCTTATTGGGGCAACAGTTGTAAAAAATTTATTCCCACAGACCGATCCGCTACGAAAGGTTATTACTATTGGCTCGGGAAGATATACGGTTATTGGAGTTTTGGCCAAGAGAGGATCTGTTTTTGGGTTGGACGAAGATAATACTGCAGTTATCCCAATTACGACAGCACAAAATGAATTTAACATTACCAATGTGAATTTGATTTACCTTTCTGCAAAAAGCGCAAGTCTTGTGAATTTTGTCAAATCTCAAACAAAAAAAATTCTGCTCAAAAGACTTACAGAGGATGATTTTAATATTCAAAGCCAAGAATCAGCACTTTCAACCATTACCAATATCACCAATGTTTTATCTATCGCACTTGGTGGAATAGCTGGTATATCTTTACTTGTAGGCGGTATTGGCGTTGCAAATATTATGCTTGTCTCTGTAACCGAAAGGACTCGGGAGATAGGGCTTCGCAAGGCATTAGGTGCAAGACGTCAGGATATATTAACGCAATTTCTTCTTGAAGCAATTATTCTCTCTGTTTTTGGAGGACTTATTGGAATACTGCTTGGTCTTGGCGTTTCGGTGGCACTTTCGAAAATCTTTGTATCGGAAGTAACTCCTTGGTCTGTATTTCTTGCATTTTCATTTTCTGTCATGATTGGGGTAATTTTTGGAATGGCACCTGCAATAAAAGCATCCAACCTTTCGCCAATTGAAGCCTTAAGGTATGAGTAAGTTGAAAACCACACTACTTCCATGGATAAAATTTTTCCTTGGGTGGCCTTTATCTATTATGGCCGTTGTATTTCTCACGAAATTGGTCGTTGGGCAGACTCACCATCTTACTCTTTCCATGTTCCATCCCCGTCTTCTACTCGTTGCATTGGGGCTTGCTGCTTTTTTCATGTACTTTTTTATTCGAAGTATTTTTTGGCAATACCTTCTCAAAGCACAAGGGCATGTAATTATGCTTTCTGAGACAGCATATTTATGGGGAATCTCAGAGCTTCAAAGATATATTCCTGGAAATATCTGGGCTATTGTTGGCCGGACAGTTGCATTCGACAAAAAAGGAGTGGATAAAAAAACTACTGCAATATCTTGGTTGTATGAAGCAGAATTTTTAGCTTTAGCAAGCATTATTTTTTCATTATTTTCTCTTAATTTTATTGTCTACGGGCTTCTTCCTTCTTTTCCAAACAAATACTTGGTCGTGATAGGTATTTCTTTGGCCGTTGGTGTCTTCAGTGTCATTTTTCTCCTCAATACCAAACTTTTCCATGAAAAAAATAAAATACGCCACATCCTTCCCACATTCTCTTTCTCAACCAATACCTGGCTTCTTTTTCTTATGATGTGTGCAAGTGCATTTTTTGGACTGGGAACATACTTTTCTATTGCTTCTTTTACCGGGTTATACCCACATGATTTTGATACCTTTCTTGGTTTTTTTGTTTTTTCCTATCTTGTTGGCTATCTTTCGCTTATTTTCCCAATGGGAGTTGGTCCACGAGAGGCAATAATGACTGCGGGGCTATCCAGGTACATTAGTGTATCATCTGCAATACTTGGTGCGTTTTTCTCCCGTTTTGTGCTTATTGCCGGGGAGATTATCTTTTTACTTTTTGTTACCCTGTGGTATAGATTTCCAAAAGCAAAATTACAAAAAATATATTCATTCCTCCTGACGCATAAATATTTCCTTATCCTCATTCTGCTTATGACTTTGTATACAATCTATTTTGCAACTGCCAGTATTTTGCGTTATGACAATTTTTTCACCGGAAGATTTGACTTGGGAAATATGGACCAGACGGTTTGGAATACTGTCCACGGACGTATCTTTCAACTGACAGACCCTGACGGCACAAATATTATTTCCCGTCTGTCTATCCATGCAGACTATATTTTGGTACTTTTGGCACCTTTTTATTTACTCTGGCAAGACCCACGAATGCTCCTGATTATTCAAACAATTATTCTTGCAATGGGTGCACTTTTTATTTATCTCTTGGGAATCCACGTTACAAAAAATAAATTACTTGGCTGCTGCTTTGCTGCGCTTTTTCTTCTTAATCCCTCTGTTGAGTATTCAAATTTATATGATTTTCATGGAGTTGTTTTGGCAACAACGTTCCTTCTCGGAGCATTTTACTTTCTGAAGACAAGAAAAGATGTGTTATTTGTGCTTTTTCTTATATTATCCGGGATTACCAAAGAAGAGGTGTGGATTATAGTAGCTCTTTTTGGCATATATGCTTTTTTGATTGAGAAGAGAAGAGTCTTGGGAAGTTTTATGTTCACTCTTTCAAGTGCTATTTTTTATTTTGTATTTTTTAAAGCAATACCAGAGGCTCGTCATGGACAACATTTTGCTCTTACTTTTTATTCAGATTTTGGCACGTCTCCTCTTACGATTTTTAAAACAATTCTTTTATCTCCCCAGAAAACCCTGACCATTCTTATCACAAAAAGTAAACTACTCTATCTTTTCCAATTATTCTCTCCATTAGGATTTCTTTCATTGCTTGCGCCTGTACTCCTTATTTTCATTCTCCCTGATTTGAGTATCAATTTGTTAAGCAATAATGCGAGTTGGCACCAGATTTATTTTCAGTATACGGCTGGTATTACTCCATTTCTTTTTATTGCAGCAATGTATGGATTTGTTTTTCTGACAAAACGATTTTCCTTTATTTCTTTTAAAATATGGATACTCTCTCTTGTGACAATGTGTGCTCTTGCTTCATATTGGTACGGTCCGCTTCCTTTTGACCAAAATCCAAATATTGATATGTTTTGGCGCCCGCAAGTTGACCGAGAAATTATTGATAGATTTCTCTCATCAATTCCAAGACGGTATAGCATCGCTGCAACCAATAATATTGGCTCGCATTTAAGTCATCGCCAGCTTATTTATACTATTCCAACCGGCATAGATAAAGCTGATATTCTCGTCTTTTTGCTCAATGACAAATTTGCTCAACCATCCCTAAAGGCACAAATTAACATGGCCGAAAAACTTGAAAACGATACAAAGTATGTAGAGGCAATTCACCAAGGGGACTTTGTTGTGTTTGAGAAAAAGGGTATTTACCCACACATTATTTTTCACCCACAGCCTAATTCACTTTTTCCGGCACTCATTCGCCAAATCAAACAAAGTTTTTCAGGCAAGACAACTTCTTCCCATTCCTAACTTGCAACACAGAGGTAATACTACTACCATAGAAACATGCATATTATTAAAGCAGACGGAAAAAGTGAAGAATTTTCTGAAAAAAAATTACTCGCCTCAATACATCGAGCAGGAATACCTGCTCCTCTTCAAAGCCAGGTACTCATGCATATTAAAAGCAAAGTACACGCAGGCATGCATACCTCAGAAATTTACCAGCATATCATTGAATTTTTAGACACCTCAACACTTCCGTATGGCAAAACCCGCTATAGCCTCAAACAGTCTCTTATGGACCTTGGCCCAACCGGGTATCCATTTGAAGATTACCTGGCTCGACTTTTGCAACATATTGAATATCAGACAACAACACGAGTGATTACTCAGGGAAAATGCATTTCTCATGAAATTGACGTTATTGCAACAAAGCAAAATGAAAAAGTCATGGTCGAGGCAAAATTTCATAATAGTACCGGAATCAAGACAGATGTCCATGTGGGACTCTATACCTATGCACGTTTTGAGGATGTGAAAGAGCGCAACCATTTTATGAGCGTTTTGCTTATTACCAATACCAAAGCTACCAGCGATGTCATAACCTATGCGCAGTGTGTTGGTATGTCTATTTTAGGTTGGGGTTATCCAGAGAAGGATAATTTGCAAGATTTAGTAGAAAGATTCCAGCTTTTTCCGATTACTGCCTTGGGTCAATTAACCGCTTCACAAAAACAACAACTCTTGACTCAAGGTATCACCCTTTGTAAAGATTTATGCATCAATCCACACGCCTTGGATATTCTTGATTTGCCGGACAATAAAAAAGAAGAGATTTTTAAAGAGGCAAATTTTGCATGTCAACTGTAATACATTGTTGCTAATTCTTTTCTCTCAAGTCTGTCTGCGCCAAATCCATTTGGCATGGTGGTAAGACGGGGGGCGTACAGCAAAAAACCATTTCGGATCGTGTGGTCCCCAAAGCGCTCATTAAGCATATCTATCGTTGTTTGTAATTTCTGTGCTCTAGTATTTTCAAAAAGAGATAACGGGGTAGCATTACTCAGACTCAGTCGGGATGCCCAAACAGAAATTTGTCTTACCATAGCATTTGGCTTTTGTGACCATTGCCACTGGTGATACAAATACAAACACCCCTCAAATAAATCACGTCCGCTATTTGTATAAAAAGATAATTTTCTATTCCCATACATACTTTCCATTCCTCGCAAAGATAACCCTATGACAAATGCACGCTTGTTAAGCCTTCGTAATTTACTACTTACCTCCTCGCACAATTCGTACACATGCTGCAGGACACTGCGCTGGTCGTATTCATTGTGGGGAAGACAGTAGTTGCGTCCAACTGATTTTGCCTCCTCGGCTTGGCCAAAGTGCTTCACAGGGGTTTGGTCCTGTCCCCAGGCAACTGCTTGCAAAAAGTGTGCCTCGCTTGTCCCAAATTCTGCCTCTAGCTGGGAGAGAGTTACCTGACGAAGTTGCAAAAGACGGTAAACACCCAGGGCTTGCAAGCGTTTTTCAATTCGAGGCCCAATACCACAAATATCGGTGAGCGCTGCTTCTTTATATACTTCATCAAGATTTTCCGGGGTAATCGCATAAATACCATTTGGTTTTTTTATCCCCGATGCAAGCTTAGCCAGGCTACGATTATATGAAATACCTATAGATACCGTGATATATTCACCTATTTCTCTTGCAATTGCCAAGATAATACGCTTTGTTACACCATCTACTCCACCAAAAAGTTTGGCAGTAGCAGTAATATCTAAAAATAACTCGTCCATAGAAAAAACTTCGACATATGGACTAAAGCGTGTGCATATCTTGATAAATTTTTTTGAAATTTCAAAATACTCTCGAAAGTGCGCACCGGTAAAGCGTATGTGGGGACATATCCTCAGCGCATCAAAGGTACGACTTGGACTTTTGACACCCATTTTTTTCGCTTCCCGAGAAGCTGCAATAATAGCTGTGCGTCCGTTGGTTGCAGTAACGCCTAAAGGCTTACCCCGAAATTCCGGATTATTTTGCTGCTCAACACTTGCAAAAAAACTATCAAAATCAATATGAAGAATAATCCGAGCCATACCTTACTGTATGGAAAATATATACGAATATGCAAGAGGACAAAAAGTATCAAACTATATTCCGTATCGAATGAGCGGCACATTGCCAATGCGGGTCCGACGCAGCGCATACACATAGCTGTCACATTGCCAGCTCCCTGGAATTGTTGAGAATGCACCCAAAAACCCGTCTTGAATAAGCTCTTGGGTTACTCTTAGGTTATTGTAACCCGTCCCATATGGGTAGGTAAAAATAGTTTGATGTTTGCCTAAATGGGATTCAAGCTGCTCTTTGGCAGTCATAATTTCTGATTGGTCTTTGTCAGGAGTTTTTGTCCCCATTGCAAAGTGAGACCATGTATGGTCGCTTGCATCCACAAGTCCACTTCCAACCATTTGTGATAATTTATCCCATGTGTAGTAGGTATTATTCCCTACGCCCCCCAAAAGCCCGGTCGAAACCATGAAGTTCGCTAGAAGGTGATATTTTTGAAATATTGGAAAAGCATATTGAAAATTATCATCATATCCATCGTCCAGAGTAATTACAATACTTTTCCCAGGAAGCCCTGTGTGGTTACGAAGTGCCATGACCAAACTTTCAGCGGTAATTGCGCTGTACCCATGAGTTGCAACATAATTCATCTGCTCATCAAAAATCGTTGGGTCGACTGTTAGGGATGTCTGACCACGTACAACTGCGACAGCTTCGGGCTGAATGTGATGATACATGAGTACTGGTACAAAAAGACAATATCCGGCTGGTCTTTTGTTGTAATCCGGAGTTGGAGTAGGAATAGGTTTGGTTGAATACAAAGGGGAAAATGTCTTAAGCGGCGTAAAATTAGTAAAGAAGAGTACATGATGAACAGATGCAGATACTTTTGAATTTGCGTAATATTTTTGTGCTACAAGAAAAGATCCTATAACAAGTACCATAACGAAAATAACGGAAAGAAGATTTTTTCTCATATATCTTAGTATATCAAAAAATTATTTTTTTCCAAATCCAAGCTGCGACGAATAAAATATCTCATAGTTAGTGATTCTTCCTATCTATTTTACCATATCTATGCTATACTAGCATAACAAACCTATAGAGTTTTTTGTATATGACACCAACACCAGACAAAATAAGAAATGTTGCAGTAATTGCTCACGTTGACCATGGCAAGACTACCCTTGTGGATTTTTTGCTCAAGCAGTCTCACACATTCCGCGACAACGAAGCACAGATGCAACAAACAACTATTTTAGATTCAAATCCACTGGAGCGAGAGCGGGGTATTACTATTTTGGCCAAAAACACGGCAATTTACTACAAAGACTTCAAGATTAATATCATAGATACCCCAGGACATGCAGATTTCTCAGGAGAAGTAGAAAGAACCCTCAATATGGCAGATGGTGCACTTCTTATTATCGATGCACAAGAGGGACCAATGCCACAGACAAAATTTGTTTTGAAAAAAGCAATGCAACTGGGACTTAAAATTATTGTTGTCATCAATAAAATTGATAAGCAATTAGCAGACATTCCTCATACCATCGAAAGGACTCACGACCTATTCTTAGATTTGGCAACCGATGTAGAACATTTGGAATTTCCTGTGGTATATGCAATTGGCCGCGAGGGAAAAGCAGGCATGAGCACAGAGGAAGCCTTGCAAAGCACAAATTTAGAACCACTTTTTGAAGAAATTATTTCCTTTATCCCTGCTCCAAAAATTGAAGACGGGCCTTTTCAAATGCTTGTCACCTCTCTGGACTATGATTCCCACAAAGGAAAACATGTCATAGGACGCGTTGTCCGGGGAAATATAAAAAAAGGGCAAACCGTCTTACTTCTCCAAGACCATGGTGTACAAAAATCAGTAAAAGTTGATTCTATTGCCGTAACGTATGGACTGAAAAAAATAGATGTAGAATCTGTTGGAGCCGGAGAAATAGTTGATATCACTGGTATTGCGGATGCAGGTATCGGAGACACTTTGACTGACCCACAACAGCCCGATGCACTTCCACGCATTTCAGTTGAGGAACCAACGATTAAAATTGCCCTGGGTCCAAATACGTCTCCATTTGCAGGAAAAGAAGGAAAATTTAGCACATCTCGACAGCTTCTTGAAAGACTTGAAAAAGAACTCGAAACAAATGTAAGTCTCAGGCTTGAAAATCTTGGAGACAGATACCTTTTGTCGGGCCGTGGAGAACTCCATTTATCTGTCCTCATTGAAACGCTCAGACGAGAAGGGTACGAATTTCAGGTTGGTAAGCCAGAGGTTATTACCAAATCTGTGAATGGTGTACAAATGGAACCTGTCGAAGACGTTATGATTGATGTTGCCGATGAATACGTTGGCGCAGTAACGCAAGAATTAGGACAAAGAAAAGGAATCATGACAAATATGGAACCAGATGGCAAAGGGAATACGCGCTTAGAATACAAAACCCCTTCAAAAAATTTACTTGGTATTCGAAGCATCCTCCTCACCCAAACACGTGGTACTGCTATTATTAATACGCTTTTTGATGATTACCAACCGCTCACCCCAGCAATTGAAAAAATTCGAAACGGAGTAATGATTGCGTCTGAATCCGGTATGGCATTAACGTATGGATTGGCGAATGCGCAAGAACGTGGCGTTACCTTTATCGACCCTGCAACCCCAGTCTATGAAGGCATGATAATTGGCCTTAATTCAAGAAAAGATGATATGGAAGTAAATGTGACAAAAGAAAAGAAACTTACCAATATGCGTGCGTCTAATTCGGATATTTCTGTTATTCTGACCCCGTCTCTTAAGATGAGCCTTGAGCAGTACTTGGATTTTTTAGAAGACGATGAGTATTTAGAAGTTACTCCACTTACTCTTCGGCCACGAAAAAAATACCTCACAAAAGTCGACCGTGCACGCGCACAAAGATAAACTCATACTAAATTCATACTGCCTGTTGACACGATTCTTACATTCTGTATACTCTAACTAACACTTTCTATGGGGGAAAGACCTTCGGGCAAAGATCAAAAAGGAGCAATGCGACAAGGCCTCAAACGATTAGCAACATTTGCAGATCGTGCTATTTCTGGCTCTCCGGAATCAGCATCCCTCGCCGAAAAAATTGGCAATTTTGTCACTACACGTCGAGGCTTTAATAAATTAGCAGCTGGAGCGGTCATAGGCACAGAGGCTGCTGCTACAGTTGTAGGATATTTTATTACACATCCCGAACGTTTTCAGGATGCAAAGATAGCGCTTAAATTTAGCTCTGTCTGGGACGAATTAAATGAATTAAAAACTCCCCTTACCAATGAGGATCTTCTGGGAATGGTCCATAATCCTTTCAAAAAAATTGTACTTACCTCAGAACAAGCAACCAGTGTCCTTATTATTGGCAACGCTGACAGCGAGTATCTTAGAGATGGAAAGCGACAAAACCATTTTGGTTTCTTGCAACCAGACAATTGGCTTGCGTTTGCAAAGGACAAAATAAGCGCAGGCCTGCAAGCACTTGCAGTAAGCGGGAATATTCAGTATGCAAATTATGCACAACCCGGAGCATCCAGCCAAGGAATTATTGGACAAGAGAAGTATGCTGGAAATGTACAACTTGGAGCAAGGACTTTGGATGATATGGCAACAGATAAACCAGGAGAAATCCCTCCAAGGCAAATGATGGAAAACTTCCAAGGGACTGTCCTTGCAGCAATAGGATTGCATGGAGACGATATGCGAGACACAGCAGATCTTGTTGTTAGTTTGATGGACGAACAAAGCAATACGTATAACCCTGATTTTGCCTCCTTCATTAAAGAACCTACAAAAGAAAAACTTGAAAAAAGTGATCGGCTTGTTGATTTGATTGTTACCGTGTTGCAATCATATAAAAAAGACAAGGAACGAATTAAAGTAAATTTCGCTAAGGCACTGGATATTTATGCTCAAATTAATGACTATCGAAAGAGAAACGGGAAAGGGGATATGTATCTTATTGCAACACAACCTATTCGTCTTGATCAAGCAACGAATGCGCCATATATACCGCTTACTGCTGCACAAGGAGCAACAGGATCAATTAATCTTAAAGACTATGGAGATGGCGGGAAATTAGCTGGATTTTTAGTTACTGTACCATTTTATAAAATAGAAGCTCCTCTTCTTGAAACTTTCGAACAATCAACAGGTATCCAAGTCTCATCAATCCCTTTTTTGAATCTTTCTGGAGATGAGACGCTAAGCGCAGCCGATGGACATTTCAATTTGAAAGCACATGGAAGAATTAGTGATATTTTCGATCAATTAGTATCTGTCACACATAACAACATGGTATTGGAATTTGAAGCAGACGGAAAAGTAACACTGACAACTCCATAGCGCGACAGAGATAAAAGAACCCTCTATACTTTCTTTTTTGTAACCCATAGACATGATTTCACTCCTTTGATAGACTATTCGTATGCAAAAACTTTTTATTCCTATTATCGAAGGCACCACCAGACCAAAAAGAGAATCAATTCACGCTGCGAAATTAATTTATGAAATAGGAAAAACAATCGAAGCAATAGAAGTAGAGCTTATTACCCCGGAAGATTTTCATCTACCATATGATGGTAATGATGATGAGAATAAAGACCCAAAGTATACAGCGCTTACCTCTCGGGCTGATGCATTTTTTATTGTAACTCCAGAATACAATCATAGTTTCCCAGGCACACTCAAGAGGCTTCTTGATTCGGAACTAGAAAATTATATCCACAAACCTGTTGCTTTTGCAGGTGTATCAAATGGTATGTGGGGAGGGGTAAGAGCCATCGAAGCACTTAATATGAGCATTAGGGAAATGGGGCTTGTCTCAACCTTTACAGATGTACAATTCCCAAGAATTCAGGACCTATTTGATACAGAGGGAAAATTACTTGAGGAAAAATATAGAAAAAGAGTACAACGCACCTACGACGAACTTATTTGGATGGCACAGACACTGAAATGGGGAAGAGACAATCTTGCAAATAATTAGATATGGAACCTATTATTACTGTTGACCATTTACTAAAAAAGTATAAAAAAGCCCAAAGCAATGCCGTGGATGATATATCATTTAACGTAAATCCTGGGGAATTTTTTTGCCTTCTTGGCCCAAATGGCGCAGGCAAAACAACAACCATTTCTATTCTCACCACTACACTTTCCAAGACGTCCGGGACTGTCAAAATTGCAGGATTTGATTTGGATACACATCCAAGCAGTGTCAGACAACGTATTGGTGTTATTTTTCAAAATCCCAGCCTAGATATCAATCTAACCGCCGAGGAAAATGTCCGCTTCCACAGCATTTTATATCATATTTATCCTTTCGCCCCAACATTTTCCCTCATGCCAAAAGCGTATCAAAAACGCGTGTGGGACTTAGCGTCTCTTTTGGGAATTGAAAAGGATATATTCAAACCAATTAAATCTTTTTCAGGTGGCATGAAAAGAAAATTAGAAATTATCAGAAGCCTTATGCACCAACCAAAAATACTTTTTCTGGACGAACCCTCTTCCGGCCTTGACCCAATTACTCGAAAAAGCCTCTGGGAATATTTGGATGATGTGCGACAAAAACAAAATACGACAATCTTTCTCACCACACACTATTTGGAAGAGGCAGAAGACGCAACGCATATTTGCGTTATCAACCATGGAAAAATTATTTCTTTTGGCACACCGGCGATGCTTAAGAAAAATCTTATCGAAGAGTATTTACTCGTCAGTGCGAAAGATACGAAAAAGCTTCTTGCAGAGTTGACTTCACACAAATTACATTACACAGAAGGGGAATATATTAAAATTGATTTAGGGTCACACTCGGCACAGGAAGTCATTTCACGTATCAAAACGCCTTTGACAAGCTTGAAAATTCATACACCGACGCTCGAGGAAGCATATGTTGAGATAATCGACCAAAATGAAAGAAATTAACGCCATTATTACTATTGCATTTCGAGATGTTGTAAAACTTTTACGCGATAGGACTCGTATTTTGGCGAGTTTTATTTTTCCATTTATTTTTATTGGCGCGCTTGGGGGAAGCTTGCAAGCAAATTTGGGAAGCAGTGCGGGATTTAATTTCTTGGAATTTGTTTTTACCGGCGTATTGGCACAGACACTTTTCCAATCTACGGCAAGCGGTATCATATCCCTTATCGAAGACAGGGAGAATGACTTTTCTCAAGAAATTTTTGTCTCACCGATTTCACGATATAGCATTATTTTGGGGAAAATTTTAGGAGAGTCACTTGTCGCAAGTATCAATGTGTTAGGTGTACTCGCATTTGGACTCATCTTGGGAATTCATTTGAGCCTACTGCAATTTGTATCAATTATTCCGGTTATTCTTGTTGCGTGTCTTTTGGGAGGCGCATTTGGAGTACTTGTCCTTTCACAGTTATCAAGCCAACGCGCTGCAAATCAGATTTTTCCATTTATCATGTTTCCTCAATTTTTTCTTTCCGGTGCTTTCGCGCCTGTAAAACATCTTCCCTGGTATTTATTTATCCTCTCCCGTATTGCCCCAATGACATATGCAGTAGATTTTGCACGGGGTATTATTTATTGGGGGACAAAAGACTATAGTAAAGTTATTATTTATCCACCTCTTTTTGACTTACTTATTATTGGTGCGATGTTTGTAACGATGCTTTTTATTGGTACATTTTTCTTTGTCCGCAACGAACACAATAAGTAAAACTACTTTAAAAGACAGTACTCTTGATACGCCATTGGAAAGACAAGGGTAAAAAGTAGTGAAATTAGTAAGAAAACCCAAAGAAGTACGTGTCCTTTTTTCCCTGCCTTTTTGTATGCCGTATACAATCCAAAAATGGAAAGTATCTCAAAACAAATGGCAAATACGCTAAATCTACCTACAAGAGGATAACTTGGAGCAAAAACAATTTGCGAAATACAAAGGAAAATAACCCCTCCAACAAAAGGAATAAACCATAGTGTTTTTTTGTGGGTAAAGATATGCCAAAGTGCATAATACAAACCAATACCTCCAATTAAAGAAATAAATGTGATAAGAAAACGTATATCAAAATATTGGAGAAGCGCTTGTAGAATACCATGAAAAAGAGATGCGGGCTTGTTATTAAATACTCGAATTATCCCAAAGGGTATATTGTGCTCATCGTGAATACTTGCTTCTACCTCTAGTGAATTTTGGTAGAGCGAGTAATAAAAATTCCCTTTAAATAACCAGCAGGAATTCCACCAAGCATAGGCACCAATTTCGCTTACCCATGCAAGAAGTAAAAAAATAACTATCATAAATGAATGATTTGTGCAAAAATATCGCGTTTGGTATTTTGGAAATAAATATTTTCTAAGAGTCCAGATGGGTGTGCATCTACAAAAAATGGCCGTGCGTAAAGCGTTTGTCCCACCCAGCCTTTTGGTGTTGCTTGACCTGGTTTTGTATATAAAATCCTAAGCGAGGGCGCATAATACGAAAAGTACAAAGAAGCATTGGGTAATGACGTATCAACAATAATGTGTGGGTACTTTTTGTGGTCTTTTTGGACTTGAGCAATAAGCTGCGTATATTCTCCACCCCAATCAATACTACTATCTGCTGGGTAATGAATAAAGTAAAAATGGGTATATCCTAAAAATGACATAGTGGCAACGACACAAATTGGGATAAGGATAAGTAATTTTTTTTGACTTTTTGTTATAAGGATGAGTCCACATACAGTCAAAATTACTGTTGCAATACTGGCCAAAAGCACACGAAGCGTGTGGGGACTTGGAAGTGCAAGAGAGGCAGGAATAGGAGCGATAATGATAAGAAAAAATGTAACTGTTTTAAGCAAAGTATTTTTGCTTTTGAGAAGATAATATATTCCCGCTACCATTACTGGTAATTGCCACAGATACACAGGCGGAAGGTTTTGCACCTGATGTCGGTTAATCTGATCCCCAAATCGAAATAAATAGGTAAGAGAAAAATATGAAGAATAATTTTTTAAGAAAATAAGCGTGTCTATTCCTAATCTTGCAATCCATGTATGCACGTGTATATTGACAAATGCAGACGTTTGCGCAAAGCGAGATTCACCGGTCGGAGAAAGGGATGCAATAACAATAGGAATGCTCAAAAGGAGAGCGCTTATACAAACAGCGAGAAGACGTTTGCGTTCTTTTTTTAAGCGTTTGTACAACACGCACGCTCCCATGACACATGTAATCGGCGCAATAACCGTATACGAATGGTACGTATACATGGTGAGTAAAAAACATATACTACTCCCAATAAGAAATCCGAGTTTTTTCTGAGTAAAATATGCAATGCCCAGAGTGAGTGCGCTGACATAGAGAAATACTGCTACCGTAACTTCAAATCCAGCTCGTGAAAAATGAAAGTGCCAGGGAAGTATTGCTAAGAGCACCATTGCAAGAAATGAGAAATTTCTAGCATTTTTATGGCTCATTGTGTTTTTGTACCGAAGTAATTGATACAAAAGAAAATACACAACGCCCACCGTGAGGGTGCCAAACATTGCAGAGGGAAACCGTACTGCAAAATCTGTTTTGCCAAATAGTGCCATTGTCCCACTTACTGCGTAAATATAAAGTGGTAATTTATAGTCTCCAAGAGATTTAAAAAGGATAGGAAATGCGACTCCATATTCATCTTTTCCAGTTTTCAAAATATCGTATGCATTTTTCCCAATAGAAACCTCATCTATATAAAGCCCGTGGGGAATAACTCCCAGTTGATAAAATCGTATAAAACCGGCAAAAAGAATAATGAGAAAAAATAATAAATACGATACCTTCACGAATCAACTAATTATCACGGTTTGGAGATGGTTGGTCAAGCACTAAGATTGTGTGATAATTGACAGTCCTCTTTTCTTTTTGCTACGCTCCTATAGTCTCTACATGAAAATAGAATTAGATATTCCAACTTGGCCAGGAGAGCCAAAAGAAATTGCTCTTAATGAAGGCTTATTTATTCTCCTTTTATGGCCTGTATTACTTTTACCGCAAGAGCTGGGATGGCTCAATGAAGCAATACAAGTACCGGAAGACCGATTTGACCATTACTACGCGCCTATATGGGTTACCGTCTTTGAGAATAATATAGAATTTGACACAATCAGTGCCGGTGGTCTATTTTCGTATGAAGAGTTACAGCATGAGGCACAAACAACAGACCCAAGATTGCGAAGAGGCAATGACAGCTTTACAGTATATAAAGAGTGGATACCCCCAAAAGATTCGAAACTTCCGCCTAGAAGGTGTCGTGGAAAAATACAGTTTGTTGCCGACGAAGAAGAATCATGGAGAAAAATTAGTTAAATATTTTTTACCTCGTGAGCACTTCAGGCAGGGCAAGTGCTCTTTCTGCTTCTGCCATAGCATTTGCCAAATCCAACGGAAATTTTACTGCCGAACTTGTATACGGATTTACCTCGCCTTGTGCATAATCCTCTTGCGTAAAAATGTATAGCGTCCCAGATGTCTTATCTGGTTTTTGATAATGGAATTGCTTACAAGATTCAAAGGCAAACTTTGCACCCATTATTGCAAATTTGACCATTTTATTATGATCTTTTATTTTTTTTGTATCTTCCTCATACCCTGGATTGTTTTCATCAAGTTGAACGAGAAGCAACCCACCATGCTTTAACCGCGTATATATGGCTGCGAAGTAATCTGACAGTTTTTGTTTTTTTTCGACATCTGTCTCCGAATCGAAAGCAGGCTGATAATTGCTACAAAAATCATAAAATAAATCAGCAGGGGTATCTGTATATATTTTTTCTGTATTTACTTTGAGATCCTGCAAACCAAAAAGTTCGGGGTGAAAAATTTGTGGAATAAAATCTTCTCCGGTTGCGCTTGTTTTAAATGGAGTAAAGTTTTGTACATACTGCGCAGGATTTGTTTTGACCACGAGTGAAAGCTGAGTATCCTCAGGTACTCCTTGTAATAACAGACGTATTTCCTCATCTGTCACATGTGGATCAGCAAGTATCTGATTCAAAATTCGACACGCTGCTTTATCTGCTATCGAAAGCACAGCTACGCCATGCCTATTTACATATAATCCTGGGAAAAATAATTCTCCAGGAGTAGGTTGAGAAGGATCTATTTCAAGTCTCGGCGGTTGCTTTTGTGAATCATAGTTTCCGTTTTCTGGTAGACTCATAAAATGGAGTATACTAAATGATACCTTGTTAGTCAACCTATAGTAGACTTTTACTTTTTGCAAATTGTACCTATTTTCTGTACAATAGGCACTTATGCAAGAAAAAGAATCAAATCCACCAAGAGATTGTGTACGAGCATTAGGGGATGCGAAGCAAAGACTTCTGTCTTCGGTATTGGAAGATATTATAGCAACTCCCGCAGGCCTGCGCAATATGAGCTCTGTTATAAAAGGTATAGAAGATACTTCTATAATACCTCAGGACGAACCAACTCGGGACAGAAAATTTCTATTTCTTCTCAGTCAAGTTTCGACAAATAAAAGCTTTGGTACAAGCGTGTACTATGCTCTGCGGGTTATCAACGAGCTTAATTATGCTGCATGGGATTTGAGAAAAAACCCATCAAAGTCTATTGAAATATCCATGGGTAAAATGATATTCACTGGAATAAAAGATGCTGAGTCAGAAGTGCGAGCGGAGATTACCGATGAGGAAATGCTACAAGGAGCGCAGCTTTTGACCCATGCACTTGGTGTAGATGGCCCACTACAAGAATCTGAGTGTATCCACTCAGATGAATATACAGAATTCTTTGAAAAAAGACCTACAGACCTAGATCTTTGTATAACCGCGTTGTACGTACGGGCAAAAACGACCCAAGTAGATGCCCAACCAGAGACCCCAATACTTGTAACACTCGTCGTAAAAAAATAACTCTTTGCAAATACTTCATTTAACCATCGAGACCTCGCGTTGGGATTTGTGCCTGAAGTAGCAGGAAGCATAAGCAGAAGTTAAGAGGAATTGAGATGAGATATATCACCCAAAGTAAGTAGCGTATGATCTTTTTCTTCTTTTTGAATAACAGTAACCGAACATTCAAGAATATCTATATATTTTGCTCCTGAAATTGGCTCTGTTTTATGCTCGATGGCATCTTCTGCAAATAAGTTTCGTACTAAATCTCCAATTGTTCCACCATGAGTAACGATAAGTACATTACCTTCTTTGTATCTACTTGCATTCTCATCAATAACTTTCCTTATTTGCTTACCGTTATCAATGGATGATTTGCCTTTTTTTGGTTGATGAGTTCTATTAATGTCGGTTTGATTCCATTCTTTAATAAATTCTTCAAATGAAACATCATTTTCCCATTCCAAACGCTCTTGCAATCTATCGTCTACCTGTATCGGGAGCTTTAATTCTTTTGCAATTATCTGCGCTGTTTGTTGTGCTCTCTCTTTTTGGCTTGCAATAATTGCTTTGAATGGAATACTTTTGAGGTGCTCTGCCGTAAATTCCGCCTGTTTTACTCCAAGCGTGGTTAATGGGGGATCGAATGGAAATGGTTCTTTTAGTCCGTGTCTTACTAAGTAAAATGTTACCATGAACAAATTATATCAAAGACTCAATCTACTACCTAGGTTTGCGTTGGCTGCTGCAGCACCCAATTTTTCGATACATATGGTTCGGAACACATGTTACGATTAAAACAACATGGTCTGCGCATACCTTTATTGAGTTTGTCCAGGGCAACCCTAATATGTTTTTGACGTGTCTGTGGAGTCTTTACAGCGCGTATCCAGCGAATCCAATCCCACCGGGACATTGGGGTAATATCCTTCCATAAAGCCGCGGCTTTTGGGGAAGTTTCCAACGTATTTTTAAAATCTTCAGGAACCTCCGGCTCTATCCATTCTTTAGTCGGCTCGAGTGAAACTTGGACAGTATCACCTGCTTTTACAGAAACTTCGTCAAGTAACTTTTTATCGGGTCTAAACCAGTGGCTGGGTTTTAGTCCTGCTCCATACTTTCCATCCGGTTCGAGCAATGCTTTAAAAGCAGCGCCATTGACAGTTCCTGAAACCATTATCATGCCTCTGGACGGAAGTTTTGCGGAGGCACTCTCAGGTAACTCAAGAATAGTCCATGAACCGATTTTAAAAAGTTTGGCTTCAAAATGGATTGTAGACATATACTATATATTATACCAAAAGTCCCAACTCGGTGAAGAATAACGGGATATCTTATATATTATTCTTTCTTTGACTACTTGCAGGAGGGGGAGGCATAACAACAGTACGACTTGGCGAAGCACTTGCTAGACAAATATTAAACCTTCTTAGTCCTGCAGCAACTTTTTGTAGACCATTTCGTTGGGGAAGTACTTTATCTAATTCCTCTGTAAATTTAGCAGTTCTCATTTCTTCTATTTTATCTGGAGGAAGCGTGCCTAATTGAGCTATTTCAGCAAAAGCACGTTGTATTGCTTGGACTTGAAGGTACGTATCGCCCTCAATTACACGAGGCTCACCACTTCCTTTCCTTAAAGTTGCAGTTTGATCCGTATCATTAAAATTAATGGTATATCGATTGGGAAAGTCTGGTACCCCGGCAATCATCTCATTAACTTCAATTGAAGTAATACTATCTCCTAACTCAGGTGTCGGATTTAATGCCCGTCTTGCTTTACCAGTAGCGCTGTTTCTAAAACAATACTCAATCTCTGTCTCTACTTCAAACATTGGGAAATTATAACAAAAAGGAGATTTAAGGTCAATGCTACAGGTTTCTTGGGGGTGGCTACGAATGATGTCCGAACCTTTTACAGTAAAATATCTAGTGAAAAGTTCAAGTTCTACAATCAAATGTTTTCACTCGTTTGATATACTTATCAATATGAGAGGCAAAGACGTTGTTGAGCTCTATACTTCATTACAGAGACAAGGTGTTCAAATATGGATTGATGGAGGATGGGGCGTAGATGTACTTCTTGGTCAACAAACAAGACCTCACAAAGATTTAGATATTGTCATACAACAAAAAGACTTGCCAAAACTTCGCGAGCTATTGGAACAAAGAAAGTATAAGGAAATAGAAATAGACCAAGCGAGACCACACAATTTTGTTTTAGCTGACGATAATGGGTTTGAAATTGATGTCCACGTAATAGTTTTAGATGAAAAAGGCAATGGTATGTATGGACCAGCAGAGAATGGCGACACGTATCCTGCCGATTCGCTTACTGGTAAGGGAATCATTGAGAGTCAAAAAATAAAATGCATTTCCCCTGAATGGATGGTCAAGTTTCACAGTGGGTACGATTTAAAAGAAAAGGACTTTCTAGATGTTTCAGCTTTGTGCAGTAGATTTGGTATGGATCTACCAGATGAATATAAAAGATTCAACAAACCCGTCAGTGATAGTAATAATTGAGGCTCGTGATTCGATTGTCTCGTTAAGGTATCAAAATCCGAAGCTAATGCGAGTGGCCTAAAGGATATGTTCTTAAACAGAAAAGTTGAGATTAATGATCTATTTTCTCAAAGCTTAACTCCATTCAAAAATAGATTGAGCGTTGCTTGAGGAACGGTTTCTGTATAAAATTCCATAGGTTACGCTAAATATATATTCCAAAAATGAGCGGATTTTTTACTAAGTCTCAGTGATGGCAACACGCTTTTTATTGTCTCTTTATCTATTGTTGAAAAGAGCCAATGTATTGCTTTCTGATTTCCTTTTTCTAAAAGAGTCTGTAGAATGTATTTCTTGTTTTTTGACAAATCTAATTGGCGAATGTCATCACCCCAGAAATATTGATTTACAAATGAGGGAATCTGTAAGTCAGACATATACGTATTATACCATAAAAATATAGAGAAAATTTAAATATTGGTCTGTTTTCTATGCAGTAACGATATGATAAGATGCACGTATGTCAGTAGAAGATACTACTTCCCAAGAACCTACTCACGAAGGCCTGAGAAGACGAAAAAGTATGTATGGAGATAGAAGTAAAACCCTGGCTGAATTAGTGAAAGAACAGGTAAAACAAAGAAAACAAGATAAATTGATTGCAAAAGAGCGTAAAAAAGCAACGAAAGGATTAGAAGTCACTGGAATACCTCAAGTAATAGGCCCAAAATTCATACGTAGAGGACGCAGAATGCATTTGTAATTTTATAATTTTACTCCACTAACTCGTGGTATAATTGATTCCAAGCATGAAATTGGTTGATAAAAATATTACACGTGAAGAGTTACAAGCAATGTCTTCCCGAATGTTTGGAGGATTGGTAAAAGTAGTTGTGGACACACAAAAGGGAATAATGGTTGTTGATGCACCAATGCATGCAGATGAAGAAGAATACTTACTAACACATGGGTCTTTACAAGACGACTTGTGGGGTTGCAATATTTATCCAGACTTAACAGGAGATGATTTTATTGAATTTGATTCTATGATCAATTTAAGGCCTCGTTTGAATAATTTTTCAAGAAATATAGAAAATAAGGAAATTCGACAAAAAATAATGACAATTATTCATAAACTAGTAAAAATATGAACATTTTTCATGAAGATATCCAAAACCGATGGGAAACTTTTTCCATTTTTGACCAAATGGCTAACATAGGTGCGGAAGTTGGACGAGCATTCGTGTGGAAAAAGAAAAATAATCAAGATATGAGCAAAAATGCTTTTTATCGAAGTTTGGAGCTTATTGATTTTACAATTAATGACGTGAAAAATAGAAATCGTCTTAAAGAAATCACAAGAATGAGAGAGATGCTCGTTGATTACCTTGCGGGAGATAACGTCTACAAATCAACAGATGAGACATGGAATAAATATTTCTACTTCTTTAATTTTGCTGCAAGAAATAAATAATATCCTCAAGTAAGTTTACTATGGTGTAGCCAACCGGACGATGTCCGAACCTATTATAGCAACCTAAGTTATTTAGAACGTGAATTCTATAAGATATCTTTTGCAGTTCTTTAATTTATATCAATTCTAAAAAATCGTTCTGTAGTTATGCCACCATTTTTCTCATAAAACTTATGAGCGTTCGTTAGTTCATTTCCGCTATCAAGTTTTATTACCTTAATATTATTTTGCTTGCAATAGTCCTTGATAAAGGATAGCAGTTGCGTGCCTACGCCTTTATTTCTAACCGCGTTTGTTACAAAGAAATCCTCAATATGACCCCTATGCCATCCATGCCGAATGTTTGGCAATAAATAAAAAGTGGCAACTCCATGTAATTCACCGTTTTCTTCTGCAACAAATATTTTTGTGTCGTTTCGGCTCACTATTTCATCGAAGATTTTTCCACCTACCTGAGAGGGAATTTCTTTGGCAGCAAGCATGGAACTAAACTCATCAAATAGTTTAAGAGCTTGTCCTTTGTCTTGCGAAGTCGCTAGTCTTATTGTCATAGGAATATTATACCAAAGGTTCGAACCCTAAGTTTTGGGTGAAGCTAAAATTTACCTTTTCTCTTGCTTAATTCTTTAAGCTTATCTAGATCACCATTGATTAAAGCCTCCTTTTTTGCTCGTGTCCAACCTTTTAATTGAGTCTCTCGTCTCATTGCATCAAGTCTTAATGCATATTGCTCATGATAAACCAATGTAAAACCTGATCCATCTTTTGTAAATTTTGCAGCTTTCCAATCTTTAGTTGCATGTTGTTTTTCCCGACTTTCTAGATTATTTGTTTGTCCAATATAGATCTTATTTGAAGAGCTACGGAGAATGTAAACAAAGAAAGGCATATTTGGAATAGTTCTTCGACTCCTTTCAGTCGCTCAGAACATTCGCCTCGCTTCTCTAGGGTCAAAGACCATGAGCGAGCGAAGCGAGTCGAATGGGTGGCCAACGGGATTCGAACCCGCAACCGCAAGATCCACAATCTTGTGCTCTACCATTGAGCTATGGCCACCATAGCACGTATTGTACCAAAAAAGGCACGACTTGTCAGCAAAAATATACTTTTTCTCCTAGTTTTCTACCGTTTTCATCGTTGCTATTTTATAAGCCTTTATTTTTAACTTATCATTTTTAATTTCTGATCTTTATTACCTGTTAAATATATCCTGTAGCATTTTTATAAAGGATGTGATATAATACCCACCTTAAACCAACAAGACCGAAGAAAACCTAAAGAATCAAACCTAAAACATACAATGTATACAAAAACCCAACAATTCCTTACTGTCAAAAAAACCGCAGACATTCTCCAAGTCAGCGTACTCACTATCTATGAGTATATTAAAGCCGGAAAATTAAAAGCTCTTAAGTTAGGGAGAAATTACCGCGTTGCAACAGATGATTTTAATAATTTTATACAAAAAAATAGTATATGAGTAATCAAAGTCTATCAATTATTATTCCTGTTTGGAACGAAGAAAAAAATATTGTCCCACTTGTGCAGCGTATCGATGCTGTTATGCGCATGCACAATATTAACTATGAAATTATTTTTGTTGATGACCACTCGATAGATAAAACAACAACACATATCCTTACATGTAAAAAAAGCTATCCTGTATCTCTGCTTGAGAAAAAAGGGAAACACGGAAAAGCATATTCCCTCATAGAAGGATTTGCCGCTTCCCAGTATGAAACACTCTGTATGATAGACGGTGACCTTCAATACCCTCCGGAAGTCTTACCAGAGATGATCGAAAAAATTGTAAATGGTGCAGATGTTGTTGTTGCGAATAGAAAAGTCACAAAAAATTCATTGATTCGAAATGCTCTGTCTCACACATTTAAAAATGTATTTGGGAAAGTGCTTTTTGGTATGCAGGTTGATGTCCAGTCGGGACTAAAGGTATTCACCAAGCGAGTATGGAAGTATGCGTCATTTACCCCTACATCCGCATGGACATTTGATTTAGGTTTTTTACATAGAGTAAAAGACTTAGGATTTTCTTTGCAAAGTATCGATGTTCCATTTGAAAAAAGAAGAGAAGGAAAATCAAAAGTCTCACTCCTGCATACCGGCACTGAGCTTATAAAAAATGCTTTTTCTGTGTGGAGTAGCGACGTTGCTCCTATACATATTATTCCCGACAAAACGTCTATGAAAGGGGCAGGGGTATTTTACAAAAATCGTACCTATGTTACCCACACAACCCTAAATCATGCTTCCTCAGCAATTCAAACCTTTCTTTTCAAACAAAAAGCAGTTGCATTTTTTGTACTTGCACTTGTTGGTATTGGTTTTATTTTTGCACCGCTTTTGACACTACAAATTCTCGTTGGGATTTTAAGCACAATTTATTTTATCGATGTATGCTTTACTTTTTTACTCACGATAAAAAGTCTTAAGCATCAACAAGAGTTTGCTATAAAACCCGCACAATTAAAATCATTAGAGGAAAATGATTTACCAATCTATAGCATTTTGTGTCCTTTATATAAAGAGGCACATATTATCCCAAACTTTTTAGAGGCAATTAGTAAAATTGACTGGCCAAAAGACAAATTAGATGTACTTCTTCTTTTAGAAGAAGACGATAAAGGGTCTATTGAAAAAGTTGCACGGATGAATTTACCTTCATACGTCCAAACCATAATCGTTCCGCATTCTTTCCCAAAAACCAAACCAAAAGCATGTAATTATGGTCTCCTTCACGCAAAAGGGGAATATCTTGTTATTTACGACGCAGAAGATATTCCAGATCCACAACAGTTGAAAAAAGCATATATGAGCTTCCAAATGCTTCCAAGAAATGTTGTGTGTTTGCAAGCCAAACTTAATTATTACAACCCAAGCCAAAACCTTCTGACGAAATTCTTTACTGCGGAATATTCTTTGTGGTTTGATATCACACTTCCCGGATTTCAATCACTTCGCACAAGTATTCCACTTGGAGGTACATCCAACCATTTCAGGACAAAAGACTTGCTCACTTTGGAAGGCTGGGATCCATTTAATGTTACCGAAGACGCAGACTTGGGAATACGACTTTTCAAAAGAGGTTGGAAAACAGCAATTATTGATTCCACAACCCTTGAGGAAGCAAATAGCGACCTTTTCAATTGGATTCGACAGCGATCACGCTGGATTAAAGGGTACATGCAAACGTATTTAGTCCACACAAGACATACTGTTACTGTTTCAAAGAATGCAGGGATTCATTCATTGTTATTTCATTTGGTTATGGGTGCACGAATTACCTTTCTTCTTATCAATCCATTTCTCTGGATAGTAACTCTTGTGTATATTGTTGGACAAGCATATATCGGCCCATACATCCAGCTTTTGTACACACCTTTTACGTACTACACTGCAATTATTTCCCTTGTTATAGGTAATTTTCTCTTTTTCTACTACTACCTTGTTGGATGTGCAAAAAGAGGCCAATGGGACATTATGAGGTCTATTTTCCTTATACCTTTGTATTGGATTGTCATGAGTATTGCAGGATTTATTGCAATGTACCAATTGCTTTTCAAACCTCATTATTGGGAGAAAACGTTGCATGGATTGCACTTAAAACCTCAGATGTCCCTTCTTAAGAGATTGCAGGCCCTTTTTGGTAAAAATAATTTGGGGGCACCCACGCTAATTGGCGCATCGGTACTTGCTAATTTCCTTAATTTTGTTTACAACGCATACTTAAGCCGAAATGTTTCTACAGAAATCTTTGGCTTGGTGGGACTTATGGGAAGCTTTGTCTACCTTACCCAAATTCCATCCGGCGCACTTTCCAGGACCATTACGCATAAAAGCGCGTTACTTTTTGGAAAATACCAAGAACCAATAAAGCATTTTTGGTCTCGTATACGTGGGAAAACGTGGAAGTATTCATTTGTGCTAACCGCACTCTGGATAGCAGCTATACCATATTTAGAAAATTTCTTTCATAATGCATCATCATTGCCATATGTTCTTTTTACTCCAATTCTTTTTGTGACGCTTATTTCAGCAGTTGATACAGGATTTCTTACCGGAAATCAAAAGTTCAATCTTGTTGCAATAATTATTTTACTAGAAGCAAGCGTAAAGCTTGCCTTGACAATGCTTTTTGTATCCACGGGTATTCCACAATTTGTATATGCTGCCATACCGTTGTCTCTTTTAGTAACCTTTGGTCTCTCGTGGTCTGCAGCGTCGGAAATACCAAAAGAGAGTGTAAAAATCGAAAGTACGCAGCAAAAACTTTCTGGAAAATTTTTTACCTCTTCTGTAGTTACCAAGATATCAGCAATGTTATTTTTAAGCTTAGACGTTATTCTGGCAAGACATTTTTTGACGAGCAACCAAGCAGGAGAATATGTGCTTTTGTCTCTTTTGGGAAAAGTTATCTATTTCTTCGGCTCACTTATCAGCCAATTTATAATTCCATACGTAAGCAAAGCAGAGGGTGAAAAGAAACACTCCCATATTGTTTTTTATAAATTATTTGGGGGCATGTCGCTTTTGACAATAGGCAGTTTTGTAATCATTGGACTTTTGGGACCAATTACTGCGCCTGTGCTTTTTGGCTCGAAAACAATTTCGATACTCTCATATCTTCCTTGGTATAGCGCATCAGTTTTGTTATTTACCTTAGCAAGTACAATCATTTCCTTCCATGAAATGAAACACCAATATGCCTTTACCTTTGTGAGTTTCGTATTTAGCCTTATGTTGATTGGTGGAATCAGTGTCTTCCATAGCAGCATTGGAAATTTCGTGCTCGTAAGTTTTGCTTCCAGCGCATTCTTCTTTGCAACAACGCTTACTGCGCATATTCTCTCTTGGAATACCAATGTGAGACCGATGAGTAATTTAAAAAACATTAAAGAACTTTTGCAAAACAAAAAAAGTACCCCACAGGTGGATGTGGCATTACATATCCTTGTTTTTAATTGGAGAGACACGAAGCATAAATGGACAGGTGGGGCAGAAGTATACGTCCATGAATTGGCCAGACGATGGGCAAAAATGGGCTGCACGGTTACCATGTTTGCTGGAAATGACGGGAAAAGTGTACGAGACGAAGTACTAGACGGCGTACAGATTTACAGACGTGGAGGCACCTACACAGTCTATATATGGGCTGCGCTATATTATATTTTTAAATTCAAAAATCAATTTGATATTGTCATTGATAGCGAAAATGGATTGCCTTTCTTTACACCATTATTTGTGCGGGTTCCAAAGTTTTTACTGATTCACCATATTCACCGGGATGTTTTTAGGACATATCTTCGATTTCCTTTCTCACGAATTGCCATATTTTTGGAATCAACTGTTATGCCATTTGTATACCGTGGACAAAAAGTTATTACTGTCTCTCATTCTTCTAAAAATGACATTTTGAAATTAGGATTTATTCAGGAAAAAGATATCACTATCGTGAATCCTGGAATAGATTTGAAAGTCTTTGCTTCAAGTGAAAAGAAAACTCTCTTCCCATCATTCCTTTATATCGGTCGTATGAAAACATACAAAAATGTTGATACGGCAATAAAGGCAATGAGAGACATTGTGACAGAATTTCCTAACGCACTATTATATATCGCGGGCACAGGTGAAATACTTTCCCATTTGCAAAATATTTCCAATTCGTTACATCTTGAAAACAATGTAATATTTCTTGGAAAAGTATCTGAGAAAGAAAAAGTTGCGTATATGTCCAAAGTATGGGCCATGATCCAACCATCATCATTTGAAGGATGGGGCATCACCGTCATAGAAGCAAATGCTTGCAAAACACCGGTTATCGCATCCAACGTTATTGGGCTTCGCGATTCTGTTTTAGACGCGCGCACAGGAATTCTTATTCCTCCGCGAAGTTATTTTTCACTCTCCAAAGAAATGAAACGTATCATTACGAATCCTCAACTTCGACGTCAAATGGGACAGGAAGCATACAATTGGTCAAAATATTTTGACTGGGAAATAAGTGCTAAGAAATTTTACTCTGTGATGCATGAGGAAATGGAGAAAAAATCGTTTACATCTTGGAAAGGAGCAAAAGCATATGCTTAATAACAATTTTTATTTTGATCTCGTCATCATTTTTAGTACCTTGCTCAGTCTTCAGGGTATCTTGTCGCTGTATCAATTACTGTATGGACTACTCCATCCTGAAAATATGCAAAAAAATACAATTGCAACATTACAAGTTGTAGCCAAGACAACATTCTCTATTATCATACCGTGTCGTCATGAGGAAAAAGTTATTGGCGATACATTAAAAAATATTTTGTCCATGGATTATTCAGAGCGGCTTGTCGAAATTCTTGTCTCAATTGGCTCTGACGATACAGCAACAATAGAAGCAGTGAAAAAAGTTATTGCATTACATCCGAAAAGACAACTTCGCATTGTATTGTTTGACCCGTCCATTGCTCCTAGAAAATCTTTCAATCTCAATGCGGCACTTAAGCTTGCACAAAATGAGTATATCGCAGTATTTGACGCAGAAGACGAGGTACACACACGTCTTCTCAGTTATGTAAATACCCTCATACAAGAGGAGGGAAATTCGATTATTCAAACAGGTGTTAGCTTGCGGAATTGGAAGTCTAATTGGTACAGCTTACATGCGGTCATGGAATATTACTTTTGGTTTCATTCAAGGCTTCATTGGTATGCCAGTCAAGGCATCGTACCGCTTGGTGGAGTAGGAATATTTATCCCTACACAGGTGGTTATGGCTATGAATGGATGGGACGAGGATTGTCTGACCGAAGACGCAAAACTTGGATTTGAAGCAGCGCGCAGAGGATACACATTTCGTGTCCTTTCAAATGAAGACATCGCAACTCGTGAAGAAGTACCCACAACTCTTGGAAGTTTTGTAAGACAACGTACGCGTTGGATACAAGGATTTCTTCAAATTGCATTCTCAGGACAATGGAGCAATTTATCAGTTGTAAAGCAATTGTTATTCTTTACGCTTTTTATATTTCCAGTATTACAAATGCTTTTTTACGTATGGTTTGGAATTTCTTGGATGTATAGTAGCAAGCTCCCAATACCTATTGTATTGTTTTCGTATCTTCCTTTAGCACTTTTGCTTTTTCAATTTGCCGTGCAGCTCTCAGGAGTTGTTGAAATGCTTATGCTACGACAGGAAAAAATGAGTATTCCATTTGCTCTTTTAGTCTACATAGTGACCTATCCTTTTTACCAATTCATTCTTGTTTTTGCAGCACTTCGAGCGCTCTATCGAAATCTTGTCGGGTCAACCAATTGGGAAAAAACACAACATTTCAATATGCACAGAGGAGGAATAACCGTAAGTATATGAAACGATTTTTTACAATAACCTTGACCATGCTCATTGTCTTTATAGCGCATGCATTCAATATGCAGTATTACCCATATTTTGAAAATGACGAGGGGACATATTTTGCACAGGCATATGCAGTTGCATACCAACATGCGCTTGCAAATTATACCTATTGGTATGACCATGCCCCTTTGGGGTGGATTTTCACTTCGTTTTGGATGAAACTCACCGGTGGCCCTTTTGCTTTTGGATATTCACTTTTTTCAGCAAGAATTTTTATGTTACTTATTCATTTGGCAGCATCCTTTCTTATCTTTCAAATTATTCGTAAATATACAAAAAATGATTGGATTGCTTCTCTGACGGTTATTATATTTACTATTTGCCCAATAGGTATTTATTACCAAAGACGTCTTCTTTTAGACAACCTTATGACTTTCTGGCTTTTAGTAAGCAGCAGTTTGCTTATTTTTGCCAATAAAAGATTGCTGTGGGTTTTGGCTGCAGGTGCATCTTTAGGGATAGCTGTGCTTACAAAAGAAACTGCAGTCTTTACTATACCGGCATTTATCTTTCTCACCTATCTGGTCCTTGATAAAAAGCAAAAATATATTGGCGTCGTCTCTTTTATCATGCCGATTATGCTTTGCATTGGCTACTATGTTTTGTATGCAGTTTTGAAAAATGAATTACTTCCGGGACCAGGACATGTAAGCCTTTTAGGGACTCTCAAGTACCAGCTGAGTCGAGGCGGGAAAGTGCCTTTCTTCTCTCCAAAAAGTGATTTTTGGTTTAGCATGCATGACTGGTTATCTCAAGATCCACTTTTTATTCTTGGCTCTCTTGCGTCTAGTATCTTTATTGTTTTGAAAAAGGGGACACAAAATACACTGCGTGCTCTTGCACTTATCAACCTTAGCTTTTGGGCGTTTTTCATACGAGGCGGACTTGTCATAAATTTTTATGTTATTCCTGTTATTGCTTTTGGATGTATTCCGCTTGCGTATGCATTTTCCAAACTTCTCAATCTGAAGACATGGGGAAAATATACTGGTATCATCATACTTATCGGTATCCTTCTTCTCTGGGGGCTTACCATAAGCAAAAAAGCTTGGAGTGCCAACGAGACAACTCCGCAAATTCAGTCCGTAGACTGGATAAAACGTAATATTTCGCCAAATAGTATTTTGGCAATAGATGCCTCACAAATACTCGACTTACGATTGTCTCGATTTGCTGGCGATCCTGCATTTCCAAATGCGCATTGGTTTTGGAAATTAGATCAAGACCCGCAAATAAAAAATGGGATTATAAAAAATGATTGGAGAAATATTAATTATCTGATCCTCACCCATGAATTTGTTACACGCATTAGAGACGATTCTGTACCTTTTGTCAAAAATGCACTTGATTATTCTCGTCAAATTGCGACATGGGGACCAATTTCAGACGAAACGTATTTGAATGTCCCACGACGAATCAGTACCAATGGTGACTGGGTACAAATTTACCGCACGATGGATAGCACAGATATTATCTTACAAAACTCATGGTACAGCTATAAAAAGCATTTTATTTCCTATGAAGGACAGGTTATCGACCCACAATCTAATAGTACAACCTCAGAAGGTCAAGCATATGGGATGCTTCGGGCAGTCATGCTTTCAGACCATGATGAATTTAATCTTATTTATAGTTGGACTCGTAACCACTTAGAATACCGCGCAAGTGACAAACTTTTTTCATGGAAATGGGCACCTGTAAAAAATGGAAAAGTTGCAGACTCCGGCTTTGCAACAGATGCAGATATCGATATTGCTACCTCGCTTATTTTGGCTTCCAAAAAATGGAATGACCCAACCTATGCAGATGATGCAAAAATAATCATTGAGGATATTTGGAATAATGCAGTTATTCAGGGAGGGAATAATCAGTACTATGTGCTTCCAGGCAGTTGGGCGAATAAGCAAGGTATTTTGACTATAAATCCGTCATATTTGTCTCCGGCTGCATTTAGGCTTTTTGCGCAAATAGATCCGCTGCATCCATGGTCCCATGTTGCAGATGATAGCTATACGCTTCTTCACGCAATTGCCCAAAGCACCCCAACACATCTTATACCCGATTGGATAGGTGTGAATGCTTCTTCCGGACAATTAACATCTGCCGACACAAATTTCTCAAGTGATTTTGGATATGACGCGATGCGTGTCTACTTTAGAATTGCACAGGATTACTATTGGTTTGGAAGCCCAAAAGCTAAAGCGTTCTTACAATCTCAGATATTTCTTGTGGATGAATATACGAAAAATTCCAAACTACCGGCTGTTATTGCAACAGATGGCACAGCCAAGGCAACCTATACAAATAACGCTTTATATGGTAGTATACTTCCATATTATAGGGTAGTAAATACCCAGGCATATACATCGGTGAAGAATCAACTTATGGCTTCATATTCGCAAGGGACATGGAGTGATAGCGACAATTACTATACACAAAATTGGATATGGCTAGGACTTTCCCTAGCAGAAGGAAAATTTACCAATGAAAAATAAAAAATTACATATTGTCTATTTAGATTTTGATGATCTTAAAAATCCTCTTCTTGGCGCAGGACAGGCAAGAGCAACGTTTGAAGTGGGAAAGCGATTAGCACAAAAAAGACACAAAATTACTGTAATTTGCAGTAGATACCCGGGGTACAAGGATAGAACTGAAAATGGTATTACCTATCACCACATTGGTCTTGGAAGCCACAATATTCGGCTAAACAATACAGCGTATATTTTGGCATTGCCATTGAGTGTCATAAAAATCAGAGCAGATATTATTGTTGAATGCTTTACCGCACCGATTTCAACGCTCTTCTCTCCGCTATTTACTCGTATTCCTGTTGTGGCTCTTCCTACCTCATTTGAAGCAGATAGATTTGCCAAGCTTTACCATTTACCATTCGATCTCGTGGAAAAGTTTGGTTTAAGATTTTATAAATATGCAATGCCATTTAGTGAACCTTTTGAGAAGAAAATGAAACAGTATAACTCACGTCTTGTTTCTCTGATTGTCCCAGAAGGTGTAGGAAATGAGTACTTTATGATAAAGCAACAAGCACCTAAATATATTCTCTTTTTAGGAAGACTCGATATAGGACAAAAGGGTATTGACCTTCTGTTAAAAGCATATGCAAAAATTGTTAATAAAGTTGATTACCCATTAATTATTGCTGGGAATGGCCCAGACCAAAACAAAGTTAAAAAGTTAATTAGCACATTGCATATAGAAGATAGTGTAACAATGATAGGAGGAACGTTTAATAAGAAAAAAATGCGAGTGTTGTCACAAGCGTTATTTGTCGCGTTTTCATCGCGACATGAGGGCTTTTCTTTATTCGCACTTGAAGCTTTCGCATCTGGCTTACCTCTTGTATGTTTTGATATTCCTGGTCTATGTTGGACAACAAAGGATGCAACCTTTAAGGCAAAACCTTTTAGTATTTTAAACTATGCACAATTATTACAAAAAGCAACTGATAAAAAAATAATTATTCCTATGAGAAAGAATGCTCGGAAATTCGCCAAAAAATACACGTGGGAAAATGTTGCAAACTCTTATGAAACATTCTTTTATTCTATATTGAAAGAAAGGAATATCCATGCAAATTAAATTTTATAAACCATATATAACAGGCAAGGAAATTACCTACATTAAAGATCTTCTTGATAATCAAAGAGATTTATCAGGTGATGGTATTTACACAAAAAAAGTCCATGAATTTCTTGAAAAAAAGTATAAGGTTAAGAAAGCATTGCTAACGACCTCTGGGACTACAGCACTAGAATTCGCTGTCAGATTATTAGACTTACAACCTGGAGACGAAATTATTGTGCCATCGTTTACATTTTCTTCAACTGTTAACGCTATACTCCTCGCTCAAGGTCTAAAAGTTATCTTTGCTGAAATAGAGAAAAACACGCTAAATATTGATCCCAATGACATAGAGAGGAGAATTACCAAAAAAACAAGAGCTATTATAGTTGTACATTATGCAGGGGTTGCATGTGATATGGATAAAATAATGACAATTGCAAAACGATATAAATTACGAATTATAGAAGATGCTGCTCAAGCAATCGAAGCAAAATATAAAAATAAATACCTTGGAACAATTGGAGACTTTGGTTGTTTAAGCTTTCATGATACAAAAAACATTACAAGCGGAGAGGGTGGAGCACTTTTTATTAATACTGACAATAAAGACATACAGGAGAAAGCAGAAATTATTCGTGAAAAAGGAACAAACCGTACAAAATTTTTCCAAGGATTGGTTGATAAGTATACATGGGTTGATATTGGATCTAGCTATTTACCAAGTGACATTTTGGCTGCTTATCTTCTTGCTCAATTAGAAAACGCAGAGAGGATTATTGAGAAAAGGCAAAAAGCCTATCAATTCTATAAAAAAAGTTTACAAGAGTATGAAAAAAAGGGGATAATTTCACTTCCCCATATCCCATCATTTGCAAAACACAATGCGCATATATTCTACTTAGTCTTCAAAAATGAAATTGAAAGAAACGACGTAATGCATTATCTTCGAGACCGTGACGTACAAGCAACTTTTCATTATATTCCTCTTCATTCAGCCCCACAGGGAGTTAAAATGGGATATAAAAAAGAAGATCTCCCTTTAACAGAGCACTTAAGTGCTAGTCTTTTACGACTTCCTCTGTATTCTGGCATAACAAAAAAAGAGCAAAAATATGTTATTTCTACAACAAAAAATGCGCTACGCGTGCTTTCAAATGCACCTATCTCAAAAAAATATACTCTCACCATCGGCATTCCAGCATATAATGAAGCACGAACGCTCCAAAATCTTATCAATTCAATTATGCTACAAAAGAGGACTAATTTTACCCTGGAAAATATCACAATAAATTGTGAAAAGTCTAGTGATCAGACAAAAAATGTTGTCAAAAGCATTGCTAAAAAAAATCGCTTAGTTACTTTTACGTATGATGGTAAAAGGTTGGGAAAGGCCCAAAGACTTAATGAATTCTATGCAAATAATAAAAGCGATCTCTTGCTCACGTTAGACGCAGATGTCATGTTAGCTGACCAAAATACTGTTTCAAAATTGGTTGAGAAATTTTCTGCAAATACGTCCACGCAGGTTGTCGCAGCAAATTTACTCCCCATTAAACCAAAAAATTTCATAGGAAAAATTGTTTACACAAATTATCTTTTGTGGGATGAAACACGACTGATTTTCAATAATGGACGTAATATTCATAGCTTGTACGGTGCCGCTACCATGCTACGAAAAAACTTTGCCAGGGGTATCCGATATCCTTATGGTATTACCTGTGATGAAGTATATTTATATATTCAGGCAGAGCAAATCAATGGTTTTGATTTTGCGCGAGACAGTATTGTTTACTATCGTCCAATGGCAAATCTTCAAGAGTTTATTATTGGAAGTTCTAGAGTGCATAACGAACGATTCGCGCTTGTTCCTATGCTCAGCGAGGCTATTTTGAAATATTTTGAAGTTCCGTTGAAATATAAAGTAAAAGCAGTTGTAAAAATGATGAAAACAAATCCAATTGCAACCTCAGCTGTTATTGCACTTAATCTTTGGCTAAAGTTCTTCTCATATAAAGACAGTCTTAATCAAAAAGGCTTGTGGACTATTACAAAATCCACAAAAGAACCAATTATCGCTTAATATGAAAATGAAACTTACCATAACTATTGGAATTGCAGGATATAATGCAGAGCGAAATATTACTCCAATGCTTAATGCTCTTGTCATACAAGAGCAGCAAGGGTTTGTTATTGAGAATATTATAGTTTATTCAGATGCAAGCCGAGACAATACAGTAGTTTACGCACAAGAAGTCAAAGATAGAAGGATACAGATTATTGAAGGAAAAAATCGATTAGGTTTTGCAGGTGTAGTAAAACGATTCACACGCAATAATACGAGCAACATCTTAATCTTACTCAATGATGACATAAAGATTATCGATAAAACTTTTATTAAGAAATTGATCCAACTATTCAGGGTTGACTCGATGATTGGCTTAATAAGTGGCAATCCACAACCTATTCCTTCAAGTAATTTTCTTGAAAATGCAGTTACATCAGGATTTAGAATTTATGAGAATATTCGATATGAAATGAATGGCGGAAATAATATTTTAACGTGTGATGGAAAAGTTCTTGCTATTTCAAAAGAATTTATTCAATCTCTTTCATTCCCTAAAAATTTAGCACATGTGGGAAATGTTGACTCGTTTTTGTATGCAATGTGTTTGAAAAAAGGCTATAAGTATAGACATGCAACAAAAGCAATTGTTTATTTCAAATGCCCATCAACTGTTAAAGATTATCTTACTTGGATGACAAGAAATAATGCTGATTATATCATTCTTAAAAAAACATTTGGGTCAATGATTGAGAAAGAATTTCATATACCATTTTCGCTAAAATTTATTTATAGTTTAAAGGAATTAACAAAAAATCCTTTGGGTGTACTTTTTCTTTCAATATCAAATATTTATATTCGCCTGCATGCGAAAGACATAGCTAAAAATTTTAATACCCGTTGGGACTTGATATCAACAAGTAAAAACTTATAAATATGAGCATATTAAATTTTATTATCAGAGTCTTTTTTGGCATTATTGAAAAATATCTTATACCTGCAAAGCCTTTAGTGCCAATAAATAAAAACGGTTACCAATTCGTTTGTCTTTTAGAGCAAAAAAATAGTAAATATAAAGTGTGTGTCTACAAAAATTCATTGGGTGAGAAAGTACTCATTAAACAACTGTCATACAAACTCCCGACACTAGCATACAATCAACTCATAAATGAAGCGCGTGTACTCTCTTTTGTGAATAAATATGTTACACAAAAGAGTTCTTCTATCGTTCAATTTCCAGAGCTTATATCACTTATTATCAAAAAAAATAGCGTGACACTTATACGCAAATTTATCGATGGAAAAACTTTATCTTCTTATCCAATTTCAATAAAATTTTCTTTAATAACACAAGCGTTTTCAACTCTTAAGGGCCTTTCTAAAAATACAGATGATTTAGAAAAGATTGGCTTACCAAAGAAATCACCATATCAAATATTTGTGAGTTATCCTGTTTATTTCGTTTTGGCGATAGCAAAGGACATAAGACAAACGGTAGTATTTTTACATATAACAAATGTTTTTATTAAATGCTATCTAATTCCTTTTTTCTCATATGAAAAACTTCAGACGAAATATATTTTCTCGCATAGAGATCTTCATCTTAATAACATTATTATTCAAAATAATAAAGCGTATATTATTGACATGGGGATCAGTTTGCTTGCTGAGGAAACTACCGATTTAGCAAGAATTGCTCAAACATACTATTCTAGTTTTGGTATTGCAAAAGTAACTAAACTAATTTTCACATGTGCTAAAACACCAGAAATGCAAATGAAATTTTTAGGTCTTACCATATACTATACACTGCAAATGCTTGCGACTGAAAATCCAAATTCTTTAGATTACAAACACGCAAAAGCCTATACGAAAGCATTAACAACTTATATCATTCCATTGTTTATGAGCAACATAGCATTTATTTCCTATCCATCAAAACAAATAAAATATGCATAAAAATCTTACCGTAACAATTGGAATATCAGCATACAATGAAGCACATACAATTAATCACTTGCTTCAGTCTCTTCTCTTACAAAAGCGTAGAAATTTTACATTGGAAAAAATAGTTGTAGTATCTGATGGAAGCACTGATAATACGGTTGAAGAGATAAGAAAAATTCACAAGAAAAAAATAATACTTGTAGTAGGACAAGAAAGACAAGGAAAAATTAAACGATTAAACTACATTTTTAAATACACAAAAAGCGATTTACTTGTACTTCTCGATGCAGATATTATTATGGCTCATAAAAGTGTAATAGAAGAATTGGTGAAATCATTTATCAAACAGATAAATACTGCTGTTGTTTTTGGCAGACATAAAGTTATTCCTTCAGATAATTACTTTGATTTGATAACTGCATTTGGAGTAAATACCTGGGAACATGCAGTAAATTCACTAGGGAAACATGGGTTAGAATATAGAGCTGTCCGTCGTATTCGAGCGCTTCACAAATCTTTTTATTCCAAATTTTTAATTCCAAAATATGTTACGCAGGGAGAAGATAATTATAATTTTTTCTACGCTATTGCCAACAATTTTTCAGTTTCCTATGCACCAAAAGCACTTGTATATTATAAAAATCCAACAAACATAAAAGAATATATTCGTCAAATGTCACGATTTATTACTTCATCAGACCAGAATAGAAAACGTGTTTTGTTGCCAGATGATCATAAATTTGGTAAAATAACCTATAGGATTAGACTTGTATCCATGCTGAAGTTAGCAAAAAAGACACCACTGTACATAGTTATTGGATACCTTTGTCTTCAAACTGCTGCACAAGTCTATGCACAATATTTCTATAAACCAAAAAGTATTTGGGATATATCTGCATCATCGAAGGAATTTTAATATGAATAAAATAAAAACACTAACCATAGGAATATCAGCATATAACGAAGAGCAAAATATTAAACGTTTGTTAACTATACTCTTAAAACAAAAGTATAAAAATGTATTACTCAACTCTATCATCGTTATTTCTGATGGGAGTACAGACAATACTGTTAAGATTGCAAAAACTATTAAGAGCAAAAAAATATTCGTTATTGATAACAATATAAGAGAAGGGGCTATGCAACGTCAAAATGAAATTCTAAAAATGACTAATTCTGAGATTTTAATTTTATTAGACGCAGACGTATTACCCATCGGTACTAATTTTGTAGAGAAATTGGTAAAACCGATTTGCATGTATAAAGACATTGGCATCGTGGGAGCAGATACAAAATGTATATCTGGGAAAGGCCTTTTTGAGAAAATTATAGTAAATAGCCATGAATTCAAAAAAGTATGTATAAAAAAATACATCATGGAAACAATCTATATCTTTGTCATGGAAGAGCACGTGCATTTTCTAAAGCATTTTATAAAAATTTTACTTGGATTATGAAAAGTCCGGAAGACGCATACGTATACTTAAGTTGTATCAAAAAGGGGTTCATATTTAATTTTGCAGGTAAAGCATCTGTGCAATTTCGATCACCTTCTACATTTGGTGACTTCTCAAAACAAAGCGTACGGTTTGAGAAAGGCAAGAAAAATCTCGAAGAATATTTTTCAAAAGGATTTATTGAAAAAAATTATAAGATTCCACTAAATATATTTATACTGTCAGTAATTTTATTTTTAATAAAAAATCCGATTTATGCGATTTGTTATATTGCTATCAAATTATATCTTTTCTGTTTTAAAAAAACCCAAAAGATAAATTTTTCTACTTGGGAAATAGCGTACACATCAAAAAAATTATTTTAATTATGATAAAAAAACCAACTATCACTGTTGCAATTAGCGCATATAACGAGGAGAAAAATATTCGATCCTTCCTTAAGTCCGTTCTCAACCAGAAAGAGGATGGCTTTGTCTTAAAAGAAATTTGGATATACTCGGATGGTTCCACCGATAAAACCGTTACAATGGCAAAGAGCTTTCATTCAAAAAAAATTTCTGTAGTGAGTGACGACAAGCGTCTAGGTAAATCAAGTAGATTAAATACTATATATGCTAGGCTAAAAACAGACATACTCGTACAGTCTGACGCAGACATTATTATGTCACACCCCTTTGTTATAAAGGACCTTATTCAACCTCTCTTGAGAAGAAAAAAAGCTGGTATGTGTGGAGGACACATGCAGCCTATTCCAGGTAAAACATTTACAGAAAAAGCAGTAAATTGCACAGTAGAGGCATACATGCCTTTGAGAAAAATGTTGCACAAAGGAAACAATATTTTCTCAGTTGATGGACGTTTGATTGCATACAAGAAAGAATTGGTCAAAAAAATATATATTCCAGAGGATATGACTTCGAATGATAAATTCACATACTTTTGCTGTTTGAAATTTGGGTACACCTATCACTACGTACCCTCAGCTGTAATTTTATACAGATCCCCAACGTGTCTAAGAGATCAATTACGTCAAGAGGGTCGATTTTCATGTTCGTATTATAGGCACTGTAGATATTTTCCAAAAAAATTAGTTGCAAGAGAACGATATATTCCAAGAAGTTTTCGTATAAAAACCACAATACTTCAAGCATTACGACATCCGATTATGTGTGGCTACATATTTTTGATAAATTTTTACTGTAGATCTAAGGCAAGAGATTATGAGAAGATTATTACAGCCCGTTGGCCTATGGCAATTTCAACAAAGGCAGTAATTAAAATAATATGATTAAAAAAATACAATCATTTTTTAGATCGGAGTTTTGGGTAATTTTTATTGCGCTTGCGGTAAGTATTATTGCGTCCTACGTATCATTTTCTTTAAATTTGCAGACAAGTAATTTTGATGCAATGTCCAGGCTAAATATTGCTCGCAAGGTTGTTGACAATTTGACCCCTGGACTTGGGCAATTTGGAAGCGTATGGCCATTTCTTCCACAACTACTCATGCTTCCATTTATTATTTTTGAGCCTTTGTGGCATAGCGGCATTGCCGGGGCAATTATGTCGGGCACATCATTTGTCCTTTCTGCATTTTTTATATTCAAAATTTTATTACATATGACAAAAAGTAAAATAGCATCCTTTCTTGGGGTAGGGCTTTTTATTACCAATATCAATTTACTTCTTCTACAAAGCATGGCAATGTCTGAGCCGCTTTTTATCGCACTTATTCTTGGCTGTATGTATTTTTTACTCTATTGGTCCAAGAATCCGACCCGCTCGCTTATTGCGCTTTCCGCAGCAGGTGCATGTGCTGCCGGTGCGTCTCTTGTGAGATATGAAGGCGTTGCATTTGCGTGTATGGCAATTGTCTCAGTTATTGCTATCACACTATTAAAAAAGTACGGCCGCCATGTAGCGGAAGGCTTGGGAATTTTATTTGGCTCAATGGCACTTTTTGGTATATTTTTGTGGTGTCTTTATAATTTAGCAATTTTCCATGATCCAATTTATTGGGCACGAATATATTCCGGACAGTCATCCATTATTTCCTCAGATACCCAGGCCAAAAAAGTGGTCACAGACCAGTCTGCTAAAAAGATCAAAATCCAATATATTACAAAAGCCGAGCAATACACTCTTTCTGTTGTGGAAATGACTGGACTTCCTATTTTTGCAATTGGACTCTTAGGACTTCTTCTCTATATCCCTCTGTCTAAGCCTTGGAAAAAGCCAGAGCCGTATATACTTTTGCTTCCACTTTCCATTGTTGCTTTCATGCTGTTAACCTTTCTGCTTGGAGGCGTACCAGTTGTTGTCCCGTGGCTTAATGCACAAAGTATTCTCAATTTTAAGACGACATATGCATATGAGTACAATATTCGTTATGGCATTTTACTCTGGCCGCTTATCGTCCTTATGATTTCTTGGCTCCTCAGCCGTCACCGTATATTGTTAATTCTAGGATTTCTTGTCTTGGCCATCAATATTGCCCTCCCAATGTACCATAAATATTTTCTTATGTACCAATTGCCGCTGAAGTGGTCCACAGGCTCGGCTACGTCTCATTCAGAAGACCAAGCACTTCGATGGTTTCGGACCAATTATGATGGTGGACTTATTCTTATGAGTGCCTTAAAGCACGACCCGGTAATGTTTCAAATGAATATCCCTTACAAAAACTTTATCCATGAAGGAGCAGGGAAATACTGGATAACTTCCAGAAGTCATCCGGAAAAATATGCACAGTGGATTTTTATGGCAGACGCAAGCAACATCAGGGGAGGAGTAGATGGGGAAGAAGATTCGGTAAGTAAATATGTGAGGTACGATCCAACACTCAATGAGTATTATGACCAGCGTTATAACGACGGAATTATTGCAATATACAAAAGACGTCCGGTCAAGACAAACGCCGCAGTTGCTGTGCATACCCCATGGCAAGTACGCTCTATCGATACCATGAAGCTCACACGTGACAATGTAGGAAATTACCTAAAAGACACCCCAGAGGTACGACTTGAGATTAACGCGTATATCAACCAGATTAAAGGGTGGGGAGCAAATTATATTGCAATCGATACACCTTATGATGAAAAATTCTATCCTGCTCTAAAATTGTGGACAGATCTTGCGCACGAGCAAGGACTTCATGTGTGGTTTCGAGGTAATTGGTCTGCATGGGAAGGCTGGTTTGATTTTCCCAAAACAATGACTAGGGAAGAGCATATCCAAAAAACATATGCATTTATTAAATCCCATTCTACCCTTTTCCAAGACGGCGACAGCTTTACCCCGTGTCCGGAATGTGAAAATGGAGGACCAGGAGACCCACGGGTAACTGGAGACAAGGCAGGATACAATGCATTTATGGTCAATCTATACCTTGCAACCAATCAGGCATTTTCAGAAATAGGCAAACAGGTATACCACAATTGGTATTCGGTAAATGGAGACGTAGCAAAAGAGATTATTACTCCAGAAACAGTCAAAGTACTTGATGGCGTTATTACTATCGACCATTATGTCGACGCTCCTCGCATGCAGAAAGATATTCTCTGGCTTATCCAAAATGACAATGCAAAAGTAATGATAGGGGAGTATGGGACTTCAAATCCAACCCAACTCAACGCCATCTTACATACTATTTCGGGATTTGGCTCAAATGTAATGGGGGTTAATTATTGGGTAAATATTGGAGGAGATACAGGACTTATCGATGACTCCTCTCACGCACTACGACCAAGCGCAAAAGTACTCACCTCGTATTTCCAGGTCCCACAATTTACCGGACATGTACAAGGTGAAAAAGGAAAGGCAATTGCTGGAGTTTTGGTAAGTGGTAAAAACCATATATCCACTGATATACATGGTAATTTTAGACTTTCTGTTATTTCTGGTTTGCAAACATATACCTTTAGCAAAAAGGGGTATGTTTCCTACTCTTTGACTTTGGATTTTTCCAAAGCAGATCCGCAGGGACATACGATACAGCTTCAAAAACCTGTACGTGAATCTTTTCTTCAAAAATATTTACCGACACTGTAATTCATTTCCAACCTGACCTTACCCCACTTTTGCTTCAAATCCCCCCCGTCATTGCGAACAAAGTGAAGCAATCTCTCTAGATCGCCACAGCTATTTCATAGCTTCGCGATGACAGCCTGCTGGAAAGAACTGAGTACTATCTGCTGTGCATCTTGCACTCTTCAAAAAAATGGCATATACTTTTTTGTACTTTAGGACAAAAGTATGTACGAAAGAAAAACCATTCTTCTCTTTTCTCTTCTGACAATATATAGCGCAACTTTCTTATTGGCAAAAATAGTACACGCATCATCAACAAGCACTGTGCATGTGGTAAATAATGTTCAAGGAGCAACGGTAAATACCCATATAGAAACAAATGTAAATGGCAATGACCAGGTATATGATTCCCATTCCTCAGGCAGCGTCACCGTACACAATGCTGGTTCGTCATATTCTGTTGAAACAACACAAGGAACAGGAGAAAATCCTACAACTCCCACACCAAATCTCACACCATCCGTAACCAAACCTATCTCTATTACAAGTACACCTGCAGTAAGCCCAACCCCAATGTTTCACAAGAAAATGGTCGTAGTATTTTCTTTTCATAATTTTTTTCACACACTACTGCAAAAGCTTACATATTTTTTCAGGCTACACTAAAGCAAAACGCGTCTTTCTCCATCCCACCTACGCGAGGATGACACATTATATCTTTAATGTGCAGAAATTCATCAAAATTCCTATTGACAAGCCCTAAACACTTTTGGTAGTATCATTCTACTTCTGCCCCGAAAAGGGGCTTTTTCGTGGAAACAATACTATGACCGATACAATAAAACAATTTATTTCAACCAGAAACCAAGGATCTTCTGTAAGGGCAGTGAAAAACTTTTTGAAAAATTCCACAGTGCAAAAAATTGCACTACTTGCAATTCCACTTCTGGTTATCATTCTTATCATAGGGTCAATTGTTAAATTACTGAGCAGCACTCAGCCAACAAGTCCAACAACCGCTACTGGTACGCAAATTGCCAAACCCTTAGCAACTATGCAGGTTAATAAAGAATTTACTTTTTCCCTCAAGGATAATACTGGGAAAGTAGTTGGAAATTTTAAGTATAAAGTAGTATCTGTTGAAGAAGATAAACAAATTATTATTAAGGGACAAAGGGCAACCGCAGTAGACGGACGAGTATTTCTCATTGTTAATTTACAACTTACCAATAGCGGTACCCAAGGAATCCAGGTGAATACAAGAGACTACATGCGCCTTTCAAGCAGTAAAACAGATCAACCTTTTGCACCGGAAATCCACAACGACCCTGTGGAAGTACAGGCTATCTCAACAGAATTTAGCAGAGTCGGATTTCCAATTGATGAAATATCTAAAAACCTCGTACTCAATGTTGGGGAAATCACCGGCATCAAAAAAAGCATCAAGCTAATTCTCAAGTAAATCCAATGGATCACAAACAACCTATGGATGATAATACAAATATACACTCGCACCAATTACTTCGTGAGATTGAAAAAGCACTTCGAAACATTTCTTATGGCAGCCTCGAAATTGTCGTACAAAATGGCGTTGTGACGCAAATGACCGTACGTCATATTACCAAAACAAGCCTGGAAGTAGGAGCTAAATCCGATAATATGCACACTCATGCAAATAATACTCGACAGACAACAAAGCAAACGATATCCAATAGTTTGGAGATTAAATTGACCACTTGACAGTCAACAAAGATATAGTATATAAATATTTTTAGGCAAGTTTTTTTCACGAAATAATATAGTAAACGGCTGACCGCAAACGGAGGCTTTTTATCTAAGAAATTAGATAGATGGCCTCCGTTTTTTGTTAAAAGAAGCGGGTAAGTGTACTCTCTATCTGATAGATAGAGAAATTCTTGAAAGAGAGGGGGTGAATATATAATGACATTTAAAAAACAACTCTTATCAGTCGTCGCAGCAAGTGCAGTATTACTGCAAGTAGCAGCTCCTATCGCACTCGCAAGCACAACTATTACCATTTCTGGTAATGGCGAGCAAAGTAACAACACAACAAATGTTGCTACAACAAATACAACGACTGTACAACAAAGTAACACCGCAGAAGTAACTAACACTGTAAAAGCAAACGCAGAATCTGGAGATAACTCAGCAAGTGGTAACACTGGCGGAAATGTTTTGGTAAATTCTGGAGCATCAACTGTTGACACTCATGTAACCAATGCCTTAAATAGCAATGCAGCGCAAGTTAATTGCAATTGTGGCACAGGAAACACAGACGTCACAGTGAAAAACAATGGCGAAAAGAGTGACAACTCTGTAGGCCTTGCTCAAACCAATGCAAACAACCTCGTTCAACAGAACGCGGCAGAAGTTTCAAACAATATAACTGCAAAAGCAGACAGTGGAGACAATAGTGCAGTGAGTAACACAGGTGGTAACACACAAGTTATCGCAGGTGCTGCAACCGTAACAGCCGATGTCGTAACGACCGCTAACGCGAACGTTGCACAAATTGGTGGTTTGGGAGCAGGCTCTCACAACATGGTCTCAGCATTAATTAGCGGCAATGGCGAAAATAGTGATAACGATGTGAATCTTGCATTAACAAATGCAAATAACATTTGGCAAGCTAACGAAGCCTCTGTCGAAAATAATGTAACTGCAAAAGCAGAATCTGGCGACAACAGTGCAAGTGGCAATACCGGCGGACACGTCTTGGTAGGTAGTCACGATGCATCTGCAGAAGCAAATGTTGACAACATGGTCAACTTTAACTCAGCTAACCTTAATTGTGGCTGTGTTACAGATTTAGCAGCAGAAGTTTCTGGTAATGGCGAAAACTCAAGTAATGATTTGGGCGCAGCTCTTACTGGTACCAATGGTGTATACCAAGGTGGGGAAGAAAACGGAAATAGCGCATTGCTCGACAATTATGTCGCGCCAAAAGCTGATTCTGGAGACAACTCTGCTATAAGTAATACCAACGGCGGAACATTGGGCGGTGACCCATCAGTCATCTCAGGCGCATCTGATTCATCCAGTAGTGTAAGTAACTCTGGAAACGTCAATGTGTTTGGTACTCCTTTGGAGCTCCCAGGAAACTTTGATTTCAATTTTTCTTTTGATTTCAATAGTCTCTTTGGACACATGGGATTATAAAGTTAATCTTTAGGCTCTGTGGGGTGGCGTTGTACACTTCAACAACACCCTACAGACCAAGATTAATATAACAAACGATAATCTAACAAAACAAATACTTTATGAAAAATCTAAGTAACAAAATCAAAAAAACACTCGTTATTTTACTCTTAGCGAATCTCTTATTTGCTCATCTTTTGCCGGTGTATGCAGATGATATACCGGTCCCGCCAACAGCTCCAAGCGCTCCCTCAACGCCTTCTACACCAAGCACACCATCTACTCCTACGGCACCTAGTGCACCAACAGCACCTAATACTCCTACAGCACCAAGTGCTCCCTCAGCACCTACTGCGCCTAGCACACCATCTACTCCTACGGCACCACCACCTCCTTCGTCACCAAACACGCCTACGACACCAAATACCCCTCCTCCATCAACGCCAAACACGCCTATCATTACCACAGATCCAGGCACTACAAATCCTCAATCAACCAATCCTACAAGCAATACTAATAGTAGTACTTCGGGAAATGCAACACCAACAACAGGTACCAATAACAATGGCAATGTTGGAGATACGACGATTGCAACCGGCAATGCAAATGGTGGGGGGTCGATTGTAAATACGGGAAATACCAATGTATCGACAAATGGAGGATCTGGAGACGGTACTTCGGGCAGTGGCACAACCGTCGACAATACAGGCAACGGAAGTAATTCACAAAATGGAGCAACAATCCAAAATACGACAAATAATACAACCAATCAAAATAATGGCGCGATACTCAATAATTCTCTAAGTAGTGCTGTGACTAGCGGAGACAATTCAGCATCGGGAAATGTTGGTAATTCAAATATTACGTCCGGAGGCGCCAATGCAACAGGTACCATTCTTAATGCGGTAAATACCAATGTCGATGGTGTGGGTGTTGCACAATTTACGGTTGCAGATAATCATGTTGGAGACATCACACTTAATTTTGACCCAACAACATGCACGAGTGGGTGTGGCGGAGTGGGAAATACATTGGCACAAAACACTGGCAATGGGTCAAATTCAAATAATACTGCAACAACAAATAACACTAATAACACAAATACATTCCAAAATAACGATGCAACTGCAGGGAATTCACTCGTGTTATCAGCAAATTCAGGGGGAAACGCTGCAAATGGCAATACCGCAGGAAATTCAACAATAGCAACAGGGAATGCAACAGCACAGGGAAATATCCTTAACTTCTTAAATAATAATATTGCAGGAGGGAATGTGCTCCTTGGTGTGGTTGATATTTACGGAAACCTTATTGGAAACATTTACCTTCCGCAAAGCGCATTTAATTCGTGTGACTCGTGCAATAACGGGTCTGTAGTTGCAAGCAATGCCAACAATGGGACAGGCTCAACAAATACTGCAAATACGAATACTACGAATAACACCAATACTACTCAAGTAAATGCAGCAGATATTACAAATAATATTACAACCGATGCAACAACAGGAAATAATAGCGCAAATAGCAATACCAATGGCTCATCAAATATCACAACCGGGCAAGCATCAACAAGCGTCCAAGCACTCAATATTGCAAATTCCAACATAAGTGGAGGAAATTGGTGGTTGGTAATTGTCAGAAAAGCAGGACAGTGGATTGGACAAATTGTTGGCTCACCTGATGGAGCAGTCTTCGGAGGATCCTCTGGCACACAATTTACACAAGATGCAAATGGCAATGTAACAGCAGTAAATAACACCGGCAATGGTGCAAATTCTACCAATAATGCATCAACGACCAATACAACAACGAATAATACAACCCAGACAAACAATGCAAAAATCGTGAATAATCTTAATCTTTCGGCTAACACGGGAAATAATTCAACAAGTGATAATACCGGAGGCAATAATACGATTACAACCGGAGATGCAAAAGTAATTGCAAATATTGTAAATTTTGTCAACAATAATATAACTGGCGGAAAATTAATCGTTACCTTAGTCAATGTGTTTGGCAGTTGGTTTGGAGATTTTGTAGGCCCAGGTCAGCATGCTCGAGACCATTCTACTGCAATTGCTTCTAATCAGCCTGGGAATAATGGATCGCAATCATCATCTGATTCTCATACCCAACCAACGCCTACCACTTCAACTTCCACAACGACGGGTACGGCACAACCGAGCGTAACTCCTATTCCTACTGTAGTTGTCCTTGGCGTACAAAATCAAACAGGCACAACAGTACTGACTGTTGGAGGGATTGGAGGATCACATATTTCCAGTGGCAGCAATACTCAGGTCCTTGCACTTTCTACAACGTCTGACGGGAGAAAACATATTAGACTAAATCTTGCTTGGGCAATAATGCTTCTCCCATTATTCGGATTTATCCTCTTGGTTAAGAAATTTACAACCAATATACGAGCACTTTTGTCTGCTTCACAAAAAGCATTACGATACTTCCTATGGTAAAAAAAACACTTGTATCTTTCTTGCTCGCTATAGTCGGGCTTTTTTTTGTATTACCCCATGTGCAAGCCGACGAGGTAACACTTTCCATCACGAGTAATGGCGATTCTTCACAAAATAAGGTCGATACAAAAGTAGAAAATACCACAGCTGTTACCCAATCAAATACGGCAACTGTTAATAATAACGCACAATCAACAAGTGATACAGGCAACAACCAAGCATCTGGGAATACTTCTCCAAACCCTACAAGTCCTGCGAGTACGACGATTCAGACAGGGTCTAGCACAAGTACAACCACTGTCCAAAACCAAAATATCAACCAAAATTCCGACACAACCCATTGTGACTGCAATAATACAGAGACTTCTGCAAAAATTAATGGCAATGGATCTTCTTCAAGTAACAATCTTTCCACAACAACACAAAATACGGTTGATGCTCATGAATCAAATACTGCACAGATTACTAATACTGCAACGACAAATGCAAATACAGGAAGTAACCAAGCAAATGGAAATAATGGCAATACAACAATATTCACGGGGGATATTCAGGCAACGACAAAAATTATAAATAAAAATATCAACCATAATGATGACCCTATTGGATCGGTTAATTCTTTGAGTGTTGCTATTTTTGGCAATGGTGAAAATTCTACAAATACCTTTTCATTTTTCTCAAACAACTCTGTTACTAATTCTCAAGTAAATATTATTGCACTCATAAACTCTGCAACACAAAACCTCAATACAGGGGAGAATAACGCAAATAGCAATACCGGAAATGTGAAAATTGTGACAGGAAATATTCTGGCCAACCTCGCTGTTGAAAATGAGAATATCAATAATAATTTTTTTACCTCCCCAATCCAGCCAACAACACCCCCACAAAAAGGTGGTGGAGAAAATACGCCACCAGTGCCTCCTCCTGTGAATTCTGGTCCTTCGAATGTTACTTCAAATAATTCGTCCGGTGGAGGACAAACCCTCGGGACTGGGGAAGTTTTACCATCCACAGGGAATTATCTCACATTCCTTCTCACACTTATGGCAATTGGAATATTTTTTGTCGGGCTTTTCCTGCGTTTCAATTCAGACACTTCTCCTCCGTCGCTTGCCAAAACTTAGCTTTGGCTTTACAATTGCAAAATGAAAAAGCCACTGCAATATGTTTTAGGAAACGCCCTTATGGCGTTTTCTTTTTTATTTCTTGTCTTTATATATTATCCATTATTCGAATTGTATTTTTTCCCCCAACCAATTCCAAAAGACAAATCCATCTATTCTTTTTCTATAGAAATCCCAAAGTTACAAATTTTTGCACCTGTTGTTGATAACGTCGACCCATTTGATTCTGCACAGTATCATGATGCACTGACCCGTGGCGTTGCGCTTTCCAAGACCGGAGTAAAACCTGGAGAAAAGGGGACTGTCTATATTTTTGCTCATTCCTCTGACTTCCCGTGGCGAATTACCCGTTATAATACAATCTTTTACAAAATTGGGGATTTGCAAAAAGGGGATAGTATCAATATTCGATATAACCACGCTCTCTATACATATAGTGTAACTTCGCAAAAAGTAGTCTGGCCAAGCGAGATTCAATACATTACCAACACCCAAAAAAACCAACTTATCTTACAAACCTGCACTCCCATTGGTACTTCTTTTCAGCGCCTCCTCATTTTCGCCAAGCCCCGTATGTAGCTTCGTTTTCGAACCAGGTTTGATATGGGTTTACAAACGAGGAATTTTCAGTACATAATGAGTAATGCCTTACAGAAAAGTGCCACTTGTAGCCGGAGAATTTTACCATGTATTTAATAGAAGTATAGCAAAACAGCCTATTTTTATGAATAAAGGCGACTATAAAAGACTTCTTGCTCTTACGGAATATTATCGATATAAAAACCCTCCTGTTCGCTACTCATATTACATAAACCGCACTGCTGAGCAACAACAAGTTTTGCGACAAAATCATCCGGCATTTTCAAACCCTCTGGTAAAAATTCTTGCCTACTGCATTATGCCAAACCATTTTCATTTCCTGCTGCAACCAATTCTCGATAATGGTATTTCTGATTTTGTCCGAAATGTTTCCCATAGCTACTCAAAGTATTTTAATATAAAATATAAAAGGACAGGATCGATTGTTCAATCAATGTTTCATGCAATTCATATAGAAACCACAGATCAGCTTCTTCATGTATCACGATATATCATCTCAACCCTTCAACTGCATACCTCATCAAACCTGAAGCTTTACTTATGTATCCTTGGTCTTCATTTCCTAATTATGTATCTGACTATCAATCATTTGTAGACCCCCACCCAATATTGTCTTCGTTTTCCTCGCGGGAAAAGTACAGACAGTTTGTTTTTGATCAAGTTGATTATCAAAGATCGCTCAAAAATATAGCTCACCTTACTCTTGAGGAATAGCTCTCCCACCACCTAATTGCAATTATCCCGTATGTAGCTTCGTTCTCGAACCAGGTATGATAATGAAGTTACGTACTGGGAAAGGGGGATGAAATTTTTTCATGAAAAAGCCCCGAGTAGTGGGATGGATACCACACGCAGGGCTTTTCGATACATAGTCCAACGTAATTAAATAATTGGTGTTGGATTTAATGTATTAGACGAGCCGTGATTGATAACCTTCACTGTCGACATACCAGTGCCTGAAGTTACGGTTACATCTCCACCACCAGTATTACTACTCGCGTGATTGTGACCTGTCTTTGCACTTGAAGATACAATTGTACTCGTTGATGTGGAATTTGTCTGACCAACTGTTGTTTTGGTTTTGTTTTTTATCCACACATTGTTTTCCGAATTGCTCCCGTTGTCTGAGACAACAACCGCTGTACTCCCAATATCACATGGGCAGGAGGAAACATTTGCGGTATTTGAGTTGCCTTTGTTGACAACTAATACATTAGATGTTGCATCTCCACTGATCACGGTGACGTCTCCACCACCGGTATTTCCGTTTGCGCTATTGTGTCCTGTACTTGCGCTAGAATCAACAAGTGTTGTTGTTTCTGAGCTATTGGTCTGGCCTACTGTTGTTGTATTGGAAGTATGTACCCCAACACTATTTTCAGAACCACTTCCATTATCACTAATTGTCACACTTGTGTCTGCAAATGCAGCAGTAGCAAATAAAGAACCGAGCAAGGCTGTTGTTGCAATTCCTGTTGTTATTTTTTGATATAGATTCATATTTTCACCTCCCTTCTTCATAATGCTGTTCTTGACGAACAGATAGTATATTTGTACTGTATTATGTTATTGTCAAATATAAAAATCGTGTAAAAATTGTGTAAAATACTTAGTGTCCTGGTGTTGGTGGATGGCTATCCATCCAATCGCCAACCGTATTGGTATCAAATCCAGGGACTACTCGTGCAGTCGAATCTCCAAGTGGCACAATTGGATTTATTGCAGGTGGTGTAAATCCTGTTGTATCTGTCCCCCAACTCATTTTGTCTACTTCTAGTGAGCTTGGGTCTTTGAGAATAAGGTGATCGCCGCTATTGTCCAATCCGTCTCCAATCACTTGCCCCAATTCTACAATGAGTGTCCCTGGGGGAATAGTCCAATTGGTAAATGTTGATGCACTTTTTGCAAGCAGAGCAAACCCTCCTGCTTTAATAATTTTATTTGGGTGGATGATTGTTGGAGTACCGGAATTATCGGTCAAAGTCCAATCTTTCAAAGAAACATCATGGTCTGTCGGATTGAATAATTCAACCCACTCATCATCCTGCCCTAGCTTATTACCACAGCCAAACGCGCTATTTGTCGACCCTGTATTGATAACCTTTCCTGTTGACTTAGCACTTCCGCTGGTAACATTGCCAGACCCACCAGTATTATTATTTGCGGAGTTATTACCGGTACTTGCGTTTGAATTAATAATCGTTGTAGTAGAATTTATATTGGCCTGCAAAATAGTACATGCAGTATTGATATCTACAGTCACTTTGTTTTTAGACCCTGCTCCATTTCCATTTATTACAATTGTTACTTTGTTTCCATTTACTCCTAATATTCCACGGTCTTTTGGACTATCTAGTCCATGGCTTCCATCTACTTTGTAGTACACTTCGTTAATTACGAGATTGTCCCCGGTTATTTCACCAAAGGTAAGGTCAAATATAACTGATTTTGCCTGGAATTCATTTCCCGCACTTGTTGGGAAAGTAACTTTCAAGGTATATGTTTTGTGCCCGCTAGGCAGAATATTTCCAAGGGGAATACCATTGGTACTTGTGCTATCTGTAAAAAATTGTGCAAGAGTCTTAGGACCGGTAAGGCTCCCGGTACCATACAAAGGAGTAATTCCATCGGTGATAACAATAGAAAGTATCGATTCCAATTTTGGACTAAGGCCAGTCCCATTTGTCCGCACTCCTCGCAGTGCGACTAAGTGCGCAACTGTCCCACCATTGGTTACATCGACCGTTCGACTTACATTATCCCCCGGGGCCATATTGGTAATTGTAAATATTGGATTTCCCGGTAAGACATGAAAATCAACTGCTAAATCCCCAAAAGCCCGGACAGTAGACGGATGGAAAAGGTTACTTATTCCACCACTTGAGTAGATAAGTCCAGAGACAATGGCTATCAAAATAATAATTCGTATAATTCGTTTCATATCAACAACTTCCGTTGTTTGTCGTACCTTTAGTTGGTGTTGTGCAAGTTTTCCAAATATTTCCTGCATCTAACTGCCTCCCAATTGCCTGATCTTGTGTATTTGTTCCAGTATAAGTATGCGAGTCAATAATTAAGCTTGTATTATCTTTGAGAAATATTGTTTCAGATCCCGTGTTGTTAAGTATCTCAGGAGTGATATCTAATGTTTTAAAACTAAGCCCATTGATAGTACCAAGCGATGTAAGACTTTTCGTATTATTCGCAGCATCAACAATACTCCAACCATTTAAACTTACAGCGCTGTTGCTTGCGTTATAGACTTCTACCCACTCTGTACTAAATGTAACACCCGGTCTGTAAACAAATTCGTTCAAAACGATATTGGTACCATAACCAGGTGTTGTAGTTTCTCTTACTATAAAATCCGTAGGATTAAAATTTATACCAAACGCCGTATCGTGGCCGAGTGGAACTCTCTCAATTGACTGTTCAATTGCCGGGTTAAGACTTGCTGACTGCGTACCCCATTTAACTGTATCTATTACAGCATTGCCTGCATCAAGAAGCTCCAGCAATCCAGTATCTAAATTTACTTGACCACCAAGATTTGGTGTTATTGCACCATGAACATCTGGAATGCATTTATTATTACCAATTAATCCACCGTCTTTAACAAGAATTGCAAATGCGTGGGAAGCCAAATTCGCAACTGAGTTTGATATTGCAATAGTGTTTGTACCATCAGATAACTTAAAGCTTTTCAGATCAACAGTGCTGCTTGTCCCATTCCATATTTCTACAAACTGATTTTCCGATTGTCCTTGTTTGCATGCAGAATGCGGAAGAATCTCATTTATAACCAATGTCTGCGCGATCGGGATTGGAGTCGGGGTTGGGGTTGGACCGTTTGTTGGTGTTGGGAATTGAGCTGCGGCGGCAAAGACATTATTTGTCGATGTACCTGTACTTTTAAAAAATGCATGCGTCACACTGTAGGACACAAGCGTTACTAAAATAAGGATAAAAAACAAACTGATAAAAATATTTTTATTCATACTTTTTGCATTCGCGCCATTATTTTTTTCTCTACTTCTTTTTCTATTTCTTTTTTCAAATTCCAAAATTCAAAGACTAGAAATACGGTAATAGGGAAAATAATGCTAGAGAAAAATCCAAGAGGGGATTTGAGGAAATAAATAATATACCCTGCCATAGGAAGAGAAAATATCTCGGCTCCTATAACATCTTTTGTCCCAACAAGCGAAGAATCGACCGCATTATTTGCATCTCCTTTTGTCTGGTAGGAGATAACGCCATCTTTTGTTATAACAGAGTAAATCCTGTGAGTCACTGTCTGCTGAGATGCATTTTCAAAAGAAATAATATCTCCTTTTGTATATGTCGGACGTGATTGGGAAAAAATAAGACTTCCCACGGGAAGAGTTGGCTGCATACTTCCGGAAAGGACAGTAAAAGACTGTATTCCTGCAATTATTGCCCAGCGGGAAGTAATAAAGGTAAAAATAACTATTGGTAGTACTACGAGAATAAAAACGCTGAGTAGTATTTGAATTGTTTTTTTAAATAATTTCATAAGTACTGTTTTCTATTATTCTTTCTGATTCGCTATAGTGTCATGCTGAATTTATTTCAGCATCTCCTGTAGATCCTGAAACGAGTTTAGGATGACATACTCTGGTTCTTTTTCCCAAACCTACCAATAGTGGGGTGGGCAGCACCCCACTATTAACTAAAATCACTTTTACTGACATTGACCTTACTGATTTGCTGTAAATACAAATGACTCGGATACTGTTTTACCTTGAAACGTAATATCGGCACTAGATTCCATTTGCCCAGTAAAACAAACGAAATATGTTCCTCCTGCTGTGAGAGCAGGTAAATTTGGGATACTACCATCTCTAATTTTTGCCAATGTTAGAGTCCCACCTCCTAATGCAGTAGCCCACGTACTTGTCAAATCGGTTGCGTTAACTGTACATGCGTTGTCATCTCCTTTTTTAACCGTAACATCTATTACGCTTGCTAAATCAGGCGAACTGCTAGTTTGTTCTGTCACGTCAAGACCAACATTTGATGCGTTAACTGTTCCGCTATTATGTAACGAGATAAACCCAGTTACGGGAGTTCCACCCGGAACCATATTTGTTCCACCAAAAGATGCGGTAATTGGGCTAGAACTAGCTGACTCATTATTATCATCAAGTTGCAGAGCAAGCGTACCTGACGAGAACACATTACCCGTACTAGAATTTGTACTACTAAACATAGCAAAAGTGCCACCTGCAGCAAGTCCTAACGAAACAACAATCGAAATAAGACTAAAAAATATTCTTTTATTCATTTTATTCACCCCCAGTCCAAACCTTCTTCCGAATTTTTCCTCTCCTTTTAGGAGAGGGTTAGGGTGAGGTCTCAACCCTTTCTGCCTAGATCCTGAAACGAGTTCAGGATGACTATTCGCACTATCCTCCCGGCTTCACTTCCTGCCTTACCTACTATTCGTAGCGCGGCACGAAGAGCGCTCTAGGCGGATTGTTGACTATTTATAATGAATTTTGGTCAACAAAAAGCAGTCGCTCACAAGACGACTGCATAATTATTATATTGTCTTTTCATGGGCAGGCAGTGAGACATATAAGTTGAATTTCTTCTAAACCTTGTTATCATTATTAAAATTTTTTTACCATGTATGCAATAGGACATATTGAATAGTAATGTATCAGACATGACTTTTAGTAAAATACTATATTTGCTGTCAAATCAATCTTTTCTTACAATTACGAGCCTAGAAAAAATAGAGAAAAACAGTCGATAGTAATGTAGGACAATTTTTGCTACAATGCTCGCTATGGAAAAGTTTTTTGATAGATTTAATAAGATAGAGAAAAATCCAAATCCATCACCATGGATACGTATCGAGGATTTCGAAATAGAGAATCCCGGCTTTCGCGCATATATGAAAGAGGGAATAGACTTAGACAATGGTGATTATACTTGTATTATTATTAGTAGTGACACAATGACAACAATTGACATAGAATTTCTTGGGATCCACGAAGTGGAAGTCCCTGAATTTGCAAAAGCATTTCGTCTTAACCTAACGCTCTCAAATAACCCTGAAGATAACAGAGCAAGCTTTGAATATCATTCTCTCACAGAAGGGAATAAAGCAAAAACAATGGTTGGTACTTTTGATTCCGATGGGAAAATAGAACTTCAAGTACAAACTTCTCTGAGGAGAACACTCCTGGAAGAGAAACTCCACCTTGGACCGGATATGTTGCAATTACTTCAGGAAGTAGCATGGATGACTGATGCTTCGAGCACACTTGACTATGAAAAAACTTTCAATGCGATATTTCAATTTCTTCCCACTGGCCCGGATAGAAAATTATCAGATTACGAAGTGCTCATGCGTTTTCATCAACCAAGCCTTAATTAAATAAAGTTATACTTGAGGATTTTGATTCTTGACAACCCAAAAATATTTATTTACACTAATTTTATCATGAGTATTTCTGCCGTAAGAAAAATACTTTTTTCTTCCATTTCTTTTTTTCTTCTTTTCGCGACTACCGGAGTAACCACACCTGCTTTTGCCGCAGATTGTACGCAATATACTGTACCGGTAAATCTTTCTGCAATAGACCCTACTGTCTATCATATTGTAGGTACACTGTGTAATCCTGATACAGGAAATAATGTACAACTCCTTCTCTCCGGAGCAACATATAACCATGTGTATTGGGATTTCCCATTCCAACCCAAGACTTATTCCTATGTACAAAATACCCAAGGGACGGATTTTGCAACATTTAATATAGATAGAATTGGGACAGGAGCAAGTGACCATCCAGACCCAGAGCTTATTACTATACAGTCCAATGCATTTGTAGCACATCAGATTGTACAAGACTTAAAATCAGGGAGCATCGGATCTAAAGCATTTTCGAAAGTTGTCTTGGTTGGACATTCCATGGGTAGTGCTATGGCAATAGACGAAGCAGCAACTTACCAGGATGTCGATGGAGTAATGCTGACCGGATATATTCATGGGACTTTTAATCCGGGAGCAATTCCTGTTGCGAGCAACGATATTTACCCAGCAGCTTTTGACCCAAAATTTAGCAGTCTTGGTCTTCCTTTTGGATACTTAACAACAAAACCTAATACAAGAGGACAAATCTTTTACTATAGTCCAACTGCAGATCCTGCTGTTGTTGCAACAGATGAAATAACAAAAGACCTTGTCACCGATGCTACATTTGCCACATTCTTTCCATCATTATCATCTCACGAATCCAATACTATTCATGTGCCTGTACTTTTGGTCATCGGTCAATTTGATTTCCTCAATTGCGATCAAACAATTGGATGCAGTGTCGCTAATGTGACTGCAAATGAAACAAGCTTCTTCGACCCAAGCGCAATGCTGCAAATAAATGTTATTCCAAATACCGGACATGATATAAATTTACAAACAACTTCCGGGACATGGTTTGGTATTGCACAGAGCTGGCTCAAACACCATTTTAATTAAAACTCTCCCATATAGTTTTTAGATCTCGTTAATGTATTATTCCCAACCCCAGGAGCCCAACAATGATGAGATAAGCTGCTATAAAATAATTAAGAAATTTAAGAAATATCAAGATAAGAATTCCAAATATTATTCGCTGCGCATTGACAACGGTATAATTATAGGGTAAAATTTCCTGGGTTGTAATACTCAATAAAAATATGGCAGGAACAGAATTAAGAGATCAAGAAAGTGGACTTATTGACAATGCGACAAAATGACGCGCTGGGATTTTTGCAATGTTAACTTCCAAGTTAAAAGACGATAGGTGGCCTTTTTTAGTTGGAAAAAATGAGAAATATCAGCGAGTATATAATATAAACAAGGCTCTTCGATATGCCGATCCTGAGGACATTGTTGTAATGACAATAGCTGTTCCAGGATTAACAGCTCAAAAAAAGATGCTCGTTAATCGAGAACAAGATTATAGAAATAAAGTTGGAGATTTGTGGAACGATTTGGCTGAAGAAAAATATCCCCTAGAAGGAGATGACTCAAGCATAACAGCTACTGTCTACTTAAAAGCAACCATGATAGATGCGTATGTTACAATATCAAAAAAGAAGACCCGGTACTGTACTTACATCTTAAACACGAAGAACCTACTCCATCTCAGACAGACGCTGACACGAGTATGCAAGAAGGGCAATTAGCACAAGCAGGTTATAGAAAGCTAACACGCGATCTTAGGGTACCAGCTGGTTTTATTACAGTACAGTCGGTTATACCAATATCTGAGCTACCTACTTCTCCAAATCCCGATAGCAGTAGACGTCCTACATAATCGCCTCACAAGTTCTGCCTGCGGGCAGACTCGCGACCCCGCCTCCTTACGCTACGCTCCAGTCCGGCAGTTCGAATCCCAAATACAGTAAAACTTCATATAAAAAAAGGGCAGGTACAATACTGCACCTGCCTGCGTCAAATTCTACTTCTGGCAAAGCCAGGCGCAGAATTGTACTTGGTGCGCCCAGAGGGATTCGAACCCCCGACCGCTTCGTTAGAACCGAAATGCTCTATCCAACTGAGCTATGGGCGCGTATGCTTGAATTATACCAAAAAATAGCCAAAGAGTCAGCATAACTTTCCATTTATAACCCCTCAATTTTTAAAGTGTCGATATTTTCCACATGGTAAAATAATTGATATGTTATAATATATGTATATGCCACTTACAGAAAAAGGTAGAAAACTCATCAAAGAGATGAATCAAGCTTTAGCTGAGGAAAGGAGCTTTACTCCTCCATGCCCTGTGGATAATTTACCAGGTACTTTTTTAAGACCAATAGGGAGTTCACGCGGAGGGTTTAATGTATATGTATGTCCCAATGGTGATCAATTTACTTTTAACACTGAAACCAAAAAGGGACAATTACTACCTCCTCGATATCGTAAGGGTGAATAAATCAAGGAGCAACACCAAACGTATCTGAAGCTAAAAAAACTGCGAGTTTTTCATTCATTAAGGTCCTTTCAGTTAACCAATGCATTCTGTCTTCTCCGTAACTAGTTATTTGCTTGCCAATCAGCAATGAGGCTGTTCCGTCTGTTTCTTTCCAAATATTTAAACTCACTAAAATTAAATCTTCCAATCCCTCAAACGCTTCAACTAATGCACCTGTAGTTCTATAATCAGGAATGTCCCAACTATCAGGAATTGATCGAGGTTTATTTGTAACGCACCTTTCTCTCAAAAACTTTCTATCTCCACTGCGTTGTCTTCCAAACTTATCTCCCGTTCTGGTTTTGCTTCAGGTCTTAAAATTAAGACAACTTGTACACCTTTAGAAACTTGATCTTTTACTTCAATTGGTTCTTCTCCTTTTATTGTTCTCCTAATCATAGGGCTCAGTTGTTCTTCATGACGTCTTCGAGGCCATCCGTCGTACAAAACTTTTGACGCTTTTACTCCAAACACAACTTGGCCTTCATTTATTATTCCTTCTTGCTCAATCAACGCAAGAACCATTCCGAAATGTCTTGATCTACCCAAATAATTGGAGTAAAAAATAAGCGGTTCTTCGCTTTGCACAGGAAAATCTTCATCAGTTAGGAAAATGTCATAGCCTGTTGTATTAAAAGCCTTCATATCTCTATCGCCCCTGCGAACAAGTGATTTATGATTTCTTACAAAATCAAGAAATTTTGTTGGATATATTTCCATTAAGCGTTGTGCTTGGGTTTCAAAATAGGTAATTCTACCTTGTAGTTGATCTGAAGGACCCTCATTTTCATTTGTGCCAGTTTCTCTTGTCATGTGTGGAATTATATCATTTATTCAATTCTAATTGAACTTCCCAATCCTAATTAAATCTCGAGGAATATCACTATGTTCGGATTCTAGTAATAATGTGTCATGATCTTTTTCAATTCCTTATTTTTATATTCGATATTTTGAAATCCAAAAAATAGCCAAACATTCAGCTTGTAGAGGAGCGGGCCGCCTTTGGCGAGCCTCGCTCAAAATTTGCCAAATTTTGAGCGGGTGAAGAGAATCGAACTCTCGTGACAACTTTGGAAAAGTTGCGTTCTGCCATTGAACTACACCCGCAGTGGAAGTATTATAACAAATTTTTATTAAAACAGGCAAAGAGATTGTTAGCATGCCAAGTAAGATTTTTGTTACAATACGTTTATGATTGAATGGAAAATTGTTTGGAGTATCTACGCTACCATTGCTATTCCGCTTTTATATCTTTGTACTATTTTTCTTGCATACACATACCCACATACTTTTGCCCTGCCTTGGTTATTACAAACCTTTGGATTTTTTCTTGCCATTTTTGGCATAGTCATATGGATACTGAGCTATTATTATTTAGGAGCATCATTTGGTATCCTTCCGAAAAAACAAAAAAGAGTTACGCGGGGTTTGTATACATATATCAACCATCCAATGTATATAGGTATTTGGTCAACATTTGTAGGACTTTCTTTGGCACATACATCATTACCAGGACTTCTTTTTACAACCCTTATCATTACTCCACTGCTTTTTATTCGAGCGGCTGTGGAAGACAAACAACTCTCTGTCTAAGCATGAAGACTTGTATGGACAATACAAAGTGTCCCTTTTGTAAAAGCAACGCCAACATTGTCTTTGAGAAAAATATTGCTCACTCCCCGAGGCATACCAAATGTCAATGTGTCATTGTGTAGCTCCCATTGCAATCCACTCGTCTTGAGTCCACGTATATCTCCCGACAGGGGAATAAGAGACAAAAGGTCATTTTTTTTGCCAATAAATTTTAGAGTAATTGGACCTTTTACTACCTGGCATATTTGGTTACCATTGAGAAAAGTTATTGGAATTTTTACAACAGTTGCAAGTAAAAGATTTGCCAGAATATGATCTAATCTATCTCCAAAAATACCTCCCAGAAGAGTTATTTTGGTTGCTCCATTTTGTACCGCATAGTTAATTGCAAGCTGAGTATCTGTCTCATCTTTTGCACTATGGGAAGTAATAAATGTACAGGTTGTTTTTTCTAATTTCTTTTTTATTTTGGCATCGATAGAGTCTAAATCGCCAATAACAATAGATGGAGATATACCAAAGTCAACTGCAGTATTTGCACCGCTATCTGCAGCAAGAATACAATCGGCGCTTTTAATTGCTTTTTGAATAGACGCGCTATTTTGTAATTGCCCACCGGTAAAAATGACGATATGCATGTGGCAATTGTATACGAAGACGTGCAATCAAGCAACGATTCATTGACTCCCAATAAAAATTTTAATATAATCCTATAATGAGCGGGGCAGAGCTGGCAGCGCGTTTTGACTTACCTAATAGGGAAAATACGACACATGAAGTCCATTCTTTGAAGGTGCGGATGGATGTACTTGTGGTTAACGGGGAATTTGCCGTTGCACCTTTTAATGATACTCTAAAAGTAGTTTGCCCTCGCTTGGGACAATTCCTGCACTCACCTGAAGAAGATTTTTCTCAAGAATCTCCTCGTGTCCAAACAGGTAACGATGTCTTTGTCTTACGGGAAATTTCATTTAAAAAAGGGGACACATGCATTATTAGTATTGGAAAAGACGCATATAGAATAACCCATCTCGGAGCTGAAAAGAGCAGAAGCGCATTACAAATTGAGTCTACACGCAGTATGATTGATAGTTTGGTTTTTTTCCCATCATATGGCATAGACCTTACCCAATTTATGAAACAGCAAGCAATAGAAAGGGCTGCCAGAATGCGCGGAATCCACAACCTGCCAAATATGAATTTAGGGTAAGGGAGGTACTAAGGGTACAAGCGTAGCCTTCTGAATATTTTTAGAAATATCAAAAATTTCTCTGGAAGGAGTAGCAAGTAAAAATTCCCCATTGGTCCTACTCAAGTCTCTCTTAGCAAAACGGTGCCTTAAACTCGTTGATAACGATTCACCTTTTAGATGAAAGGGGGATGATCTGTCTCGTACGCGTCGTAATACATAGCCTTCTTTTGTTTGCTTAGGAATAAGTCTTGTTATATCTACACCTCTATCGCTATTGCTAACAGCCGCATTATTCGCAAAAAGCTCAAGGCTTCCAGATGTAAGCGCTTCCCAAGTAATAGTAGTAACAATAAATTTGGATGTATCATGAAATGTGGCAAAAAATCCTTTGCGTTTTTCTATTTGTGATTTTAATTCCTCTTCGGTTAACTCGGAGATATAGATAGGTAAATGCCCCTCAGGCGCCTTGAAGTAAGCAAGATTTGAATCGTCTGATTCCAAACTATGATATGGAGATTCATTACCATTAAAAACCGCCAAACCGTCTCTTGCAACATCTAATTCTGTTGCAGACGGAACGTACCGATAGACTGTCAGGCCTATTGGATTCTTAAAGACAACTGCTTCGTTTTTTGTGAAGTATTCTGATAAAATAGCTGTTTCTCCCATAAAAATATTGTACCATGTCAGAAGACACACAGTGAGCAATATGAGATGAGCTTCATGTATTAACCTCTGAGAAAACCACTAAATTTCTCCTGGAGTCTAGTGGAATTTAACAAGTACTGTTGCAATGGTAGCAACACTATATGCGACTGCAGAGTATAAAATATAGGGATATTCTCGAAGCTTATTTTTTACCGTAATGAAGAAAATAAGAGAAATTATCATTAACAATCCAGAGAAAAAAAATCCAACAAGCACTCTATCAAAAGCCGCATAAGCAAACCAAGTAAAAGCATATACTATACTATTGACTAATAAAATAAAAATATTTTTATTATCAAAGCGTTTTATTGGATTTTTGACACTAAGCGCAAGTAAAGAAATATTCATACAAACTGCACCAATAAAAAAAATAATATTTCCGATATAAAAATCATTGATAAATAATCCACTGCATAAATTACCTACAACAACATGTATGTTACAGTATTGATTGAGCGTAAAACTTGCAATTTCATGCCATCCTTCTCCTGCTCCATACAAATACACACCAACAATAAAAAGAATAATAAGAAACATATTTCCCTTTTTTTGTAAAAGTTGAAAGTTATTGGTAAGCAGTCGAAGAATAAAAAAAGATACAATAACAGTTACCGATAGAAACAATATTGTCTGATTAAGTTCGTGAAGTCGAATGAAATTAAATGGTTGTAGTAATACTTTGGTTGTTGGAGAAAGTCTCTCAATAATTATAATAAGAGCAGTTAGAGAAGAGATGCTAAAAAGAATATTTAGGAGATTCATAATTGTATGATACTACAAATTTACTGTCTGCAATACTATGCAACTAGCAAGCAGACCTTACTCAGTTGCTGAAATTTATCCTGTGAAGTAAAAGTTTTCAACATAGAGCATTTCTACGCTTCAGGTAATACATTATCATCTGTTTAAATCTTTTGAGGCTTGTGAATTTGCTATATTGAGCAGAAGCGACAAATCTTGAATTTTTTTGAACAGCTTGCAGAATCCATCTTACAGAATTGGGATGTAGGGAAATATGATAACAATCTAATTAATTTAAACCCACGACAAAGTGATTTTTTTATCTATTAATAGCCTTGACATCTAACGTCAAATACCCTATAATAGTTAGGTGCCGAGTTCAGAAAGAAAACAATCTATTGATGAACAAGCAATGCGAGAAGGACTTCCTCTTGCAGATCTTGAACGACAACGCCAAGCACTGGTATGTGACTTTTCAATAAGGTTATTAAGTGCCTTATTAGAGAAAGGTTTCATAAACATACGTTGGGATAGAAAAGTTGAACCAGAAGAATATGAGAGTGTAAAAGCAGATTTTTATAATAAATTCTTTCGCAGCATTTTCCCTCCGGAAGTACCCAAAGTAACGATAGAGCCACCTACACCTTCAGGTAACTATTACCTAGATTTATATAACAGCATGACGTACGAATCACAATTAACAGGTGACGAGGATCCTTCGGGCGATTACTCTGAAGGTTTTCATAGAGTATTTGAAATTGCACAATACTATCTACATCATGATGTTCCTTTACCTAGAGATATCAGATTAATCTCCATAGAGAAAGTGAGAGAAGAAGGAACGCTTACGATAGAACCTTCTGAATTTGTTTATTTATTCCAAGAAAAAGCAAATTCTCCCGTCAAGACAAAACCATTAAAAGTTATTAGAAAATCAAATGAATCTAGCGGTCATTTATGTATTGCGGATGCGTATGCGAATTTTTCGGAGTTAAGAATTAATATGCCAGGTGATGAAAGGAAACTAAGCTTAGGTACCATATTTAGGCGTCAAATAGAAGAACCAGTTTCGCCTCAATTTGTTTTGATACTTTCTGGAACTAACATTAATGTAATGGGAGATACTCGAGCATATCTTGATGGACTTGCAATGATTAATTCAAGATTAGATACTGGTAAAGGAGAAATATTAGTAAGAGATATTTACGCAAACAGTGCAAAGATGTTTTCGAATGGATCTCCTATTGGACAAGGCAATTCCCATAGAGAAATACAACTTATTTCAGTAGAACATGCTAAGTGCGAAGGGAACAACTTTATAACAAATGTTTCTTATGCAGATGGCCAAAATGGTAGTTTGCATAATTATCCTACCACCAACAGATAGGTAAAATAAATTTAACTTCTGCTATACATCCTTGACTTAATTGGCATAATGGTTTACCTCATCATATTAGACTAATCTGGTCGGGCTAGCTAACGAAGTCAGGAACTACTATGTTGAGAATCCTAATGAGTTTCCACCACTTTGTTTAACCCAACAAACAACGTCTTTGCAACTATCAATTAGCTAATCTTCGGGATTTCTTATCACATTTCGAATCCTCATCGCGGAGCAAATTGACCCAGAGAAGGTCTTATTATTACCTCAAAAAGACAAAATTTGACAAAATAATTTTTTGAAGTACAATAACAGCATATGTCAGGAGAAAATGACAAATCATTTATTGACAGAATAATAGCTTTGGAAGCAGGAAGGGAAGCTCAGATTAATTCAGAAGCAGCGCGCAGACAAGCTGCTGAGACAGAGGACAAAGCGCGCAGGGCCCAAGAAGACGGAACTGCTCAATTGCAACAGCGGGTAAGAGAGGCAGACGCTCTCTATAATGGATCTTTTTTGAGCAAATTGCACAAGAGTTAGAAAACCACCTTCGACAAACTCCTGTAAGGCAAAACCCTGTGTCAAACCGTGAACATATTCCATATGTTTCACATAGGGTAAATGTAGCTTCTAATTATAAAGGTGAAACCCATGTTCCAGTATTTAGCTTTACTATAGTTAGTGCAGAAGATATTGAGAGTGTAAGTTTTGGCATGGATTCTAGTGAACATATTCCTGGTAAACATATAACATTTGTTTTTAACAATGAAGGAACAATGGATATATACAAGAATGTGCCAACTGATACAGAAGGAAAAGATGGCTTGGCTTTGGTCACGCGCTTTACCAAATCTCAATGGTCTGGAAATAGACATACACAAGAAGATGCTTTCTTCCAAGCTTATTCTTCCGCACCTACAATACCTGTATTAAATAGATACTACAGACCTCGAATATATCATCCTAGTCCTACAGGAGCAACCGGTGCATGATAAACGGCACAAGATCAACAGGACTTTCGTTCAAGTAATTTTGGATGAGACAAGATTAAGTATTATAAGATGGTTAATGATGCAGCTTCTTAATCTCACTCCACCTTTGTCTCAGTTCTCTAATATATCTCAAATCCTGAAAAGCCTGGATAATTGAAGCGAAATCTATGGCTATAATAAGATGAGGCTCGGGTAGCAAAATTCGAACTCCACCTACCCTTGATCTCTGATATAATAAGTTTATGGATACACAAAAAAGTATAGTATATAAAAATTGGCATCAAAAATCACAAGATAGTCTAACGCTTGGTGATAGGGTTTCTGATAAAGTTTCTGTAAGCATGGGTAGTTGGCGTTTTATCATCATCCAGACAATAATTATCCTTTTCTGGATAGGAGGTAATATTTGGTTAATTTTTCATTTTGATCCATTTCCGTTCATCTTCCTCAACTTAGCATTCTCAGCACAAGCGGCTTATGCCACCCCGATTATTATGATGAGCCAGAACCGTGCGGCAACCAGAGATAAAATCCAAGCAGAACATCAATACGAACATCAGGAAAGAGAGCTAGCACTAAATACACAGCTCACAAAAGACATACATAAACTCACGGAAGAAATACATGCTCTTTTGAAGAAAAATAAGAATTGATTAGCTCAATAATTTTCTAACTCCTTTATCCCTCGGGAGCAAATTGTCCCATGGGAAACTCTTATTATAATACGTTTGTTCTTAATATTGACAAGGATAGAATTAAAGAATACATTGTTAATATACTTTGTGAAAAAACTTTTTAATCTTTTCTTAACTCCTTTCTTAGTTTTCAGGGTTTTGCTTTTTGGATCATTAATCGTTGCATTGCTTTTACTAGCTACTCAAACTTATGCCTTTCAACCAACGTTAGGATTGTGGACAAAAATTCCGTTAAATGGAGTAACCGAAGGAGGTTTTTCAGGTACCCCTACTTCGATTGCCGTAGATCCGACTGATCACAATACCCTATATGGTGGTGCTGATCAACATATTTACAAGAGTACGGACGGGGGAGACAATTGGATCCCAATTGAGAATATTGGAGGGGGTGGAATTGCTATAGACCCACAAAATACTCAGAACATATTTGTAGCCAACATTCACATGAATGAGACTATGAAGGTGGTAAAAAGTATTAATGGCGGCTCTACATGGACAGATATTTCAAACAATTTCCCAGTCGGAACAAATGGATATGACATGGTGATAGACCCTATTAATTCGCAGATTATGCTTGTTGCGGTCTATGGTAATGCGGGGCTTGAACGTACAGCGGACGGAGGGAGAACATGGACATATATGGGAGGTAATGATGCTTACCATGTGGTTTTTGCTCCTAGTAACCATAATGTTCTCTATTCAGGAGCAGGACAAACTGGTTTTATAAAAAGCACTGATGATGGTGCAACATGGATTCAAACAACTCAACCGCCAACCGGAGGAGTTCGAGGAATTGCTATTAATCCTTATAATTCAGACATTGTCTATACTGCAGGTGGAACAGGAGGTATATATAAAAGTATAGATGGGGGTATAACATGGACATATCTCTCGAGTGGACCAAGGTACGAAGTAGGACAACCTTTAATTGCAGATCCAATTAAAACGGATACGGTTTATGCCGCAGATCTCAAGGGTACTAATGGAGTTGTTGTAAGTACCGATGGCGGCGCAACCTGGAGTAGCATGAATACTGGTTTGCCGGGGGTTTCTATAGTTGTTTTATATATTCCTCCAAGTAATCCATGTATACTTTACGCTCTAACATCGGGAGGGGTATTTGCGTATGGTTTGTGCAATCCAAATCAACCTCCATTAATTAATCCTCTCTCAAACTCCACTCTCAACGAAGGTAGCACATACTCAGCAAATGGGTCCTTTACAGACCCAGACTCTTCTTCCTGGACAGGGACAGTAGATTATGGAGATGGGACAGGTGTTAACCCGATACCGTCCTCAGATATTGATCAAACAAATCACACTTTTGCATTGCATCATGTATACCAGGATGAAGGAGCAACAGGACAATACACAATTAGCGTTATTATTACAGATAACCAAGGCGCTTCCTCTCAGCCGACAACTGCAACAGTTACAGTTAACAATGCTCCGTTTACCGTTAGTCCAATCACGGGTCCCACTTCGTCAACACCTCTTGGAACAGGAATAACTGTATCAGCAACCTTTTCAGATCCAGGAGTCTTAGATACCCATACTGCTTCTTGGAATTGGGGAGACATAATAAATGGTAACCCCGATATAACACCAGGAACAGTAACAGAAAGTAATGGCTCAGGGACAGTAGGCCCAGATAGTCATACCTATGCACAAGCGGGAGTCTACCAGGTAACTGTAACGGTAACAGATGATGATGGAGTGCCAGTTACCTCTGCGCCATTTCAATATGTTGTTATTTATAATCCAACAGGAGGATTTCTCACTGGAGAAGGGAAATATCAATCGCTTGCAGGATGGGATACACAAAATACAGGTGCAACAGGTGAGGTTAAACTTGGAATAAGTGCTCAATACCAAACAGGAAACACAGTCCCAACAGGACAGAGTAAAATAAACTTTAAAGTGGGAAATCTGAGTTTCTCAGGAGCTACCTTCCAATGGCTGGTAGTCAATGGATCTAAAGCAACAGTATTAGGTAGTGGAACAATAAATGGCATTGGTAACTATACCATCCTTCTCTCAGGTATAGATGGAAGTCAAACAAATGGACAAAGTCTTGTCAGAGTGAAAATAACAGATAATTCAAACAATAATATTGTTATCTATGATACCCAAACAGGGGCAGCAGATACTGCAGATCCCACAACGCCTCTTACCCAAGGGTCTATAAAAGTACACTAGTAGAATAGTAAAAAAGTTTGAATACTCTCCAGTCGCTGGAGCCAAATTAGCCTTCTAAGTAGTTCAAACTTGTCCTGTTAGTCCTATTAGTCGGGGAAAGAGGACTTGAACCTCCGACCTCTCGGTCCCAAACCGAGCGCTCTAGCCAACTGAGCTATTCCCCGTTCTGCAAAGCAGAACTTAATTCATTGTAATGCTTTGCTATTAATTTTCTAAATCTAAATCCTATTCCAGATTTTAAAAAAATTTCTCGCTTGTCTGTACATAGTTTACAATAAAACTGTTCAAAATAAATTAATTCCCAAGGTTTATATGCTTTAGTAAACTTTGACAAGCCTTGATTGTGTTCGGACAATCTCTCTCCAGCCTTTTTTGTTGTTTGTCCTACATACGTTTTATTTTCCTTTACAAGACTTTTTAAGATATATACTGTATACATTTTAAGAGTCTAGCTTTAATTCTGATATACACCTACTCTGTAGAGTGAAAGTCCTACTCTGCAGGAGTGCCGCGGGGGAGACTCGAACTCCCACGCCGGTAAGGGCAAAGGCTCTTAAGGCCTCCGTGTATACCATTTCACCACCGCGGCATAGAATAATATAAATTGCTAAGATCTTGTTAATTGTAAAGACAACCACTTCTGCGTGTATACTCCTACTTCGCTAAAGCTTCGCAGGACTTCGCATACATCATCTCGGCAATAGGTACATTTTACCTTAAATCAGAGCATGGTTCAAGAATACAAAAAAATGCGTAGCTAAAACCTTATATTTTTTGCTATAAGGTGCAGAAGATGAGATACATCGGTTACACATGAGTCTGGTGCAAAACTCCTTCTAGCTTGTCTTCATAATGTCAAAGAGCTGTAAGGTATAACAAATTAAGGTCAGGAATACATTCTTGGTAAAGTTACGTATTCCTCTAGTTTCTTCCTTCCCAAGATGGAATGATCGTTTCAACTTTCCAAATATCCTCTCGACTGCACTTCTCCAGTTGTAGATACTTTTCTTCAGCGTTCTTCCT